>Ga0210389_10003232_pt1 | contig 12719 bp, 11 predicted proteins | sample IncBWH28OmetaG_FD_160127 | JGI IMG/M metagenome (GOLD analysis project Ga0210389, IMG submission 160127) | Forest soil microbial communities from Barre Woods Harvard Forest LTER site, Petersham, Massachusetts, United States - Inc-BW-H-28-O ...
CCCGGGCGGTCCGGACTCGGCGGCGTGAACGGATGCCGCCACGACGGTCGCCAGCAGGCCGCAAAGTACGAGGTATCTTGTCATGACAAACCACGCCAGAACGGTTGGCCGAATCCCTAGCTATCGTCGCGCCGTCAGGGATCAAGTCTCGATCCGCATTTTTGGCGATTTGACGGCATGGCCGCCGCGGCGATCCTGCTGAAAAGGCGCCGATCCTGCTGAAAATGGCGCCCTGTCTTCGACCGGCCCCGTGGCGGCGCGCTTCGAGCCACGGCAAAGTTCCACGCTGTTTTTGGCCGCGACCTATGCCGCCGCCTGCTTGCGCGCCGCCACCTGCCGGATCAGGCGAGCGACGATCCTGGCCGCATCCGATGGCGGATGATGCGAACTCAGCGACATCCATGTCGTCTGCAGGATTTTTGGCCGCACGATGGGAATGGCGCTGAGTTCGCCCGACGCGATCTCGCGCGAAAACACCTCGCGCGGCGAGATCGTGGCGAGGCCGGAAGCCAGCATGACTTCCCTGATCATCGGGGTCGATCCCGCCTCGAACCGGATGTCGAGCTCGAACTGTTGCGCGGCCGCAAGGCCCGTCAGCACGCTGGTCAGGCTGTTGGGGCGGACCGGCAAGGCCAGGGGAATTTCCGCCAGCGACCGCACCGCCACTTCGCGCCGTCGCGCCATGGCGTGATCCCGCCGCGTGATCAGGTGCACCTCGCTGCGCGCCAGCGCGTCGGCGTTGGCGACGCGGCCGCGCCGGTAGCGATTGTAGATCGCGATCTCGATGCGCCCCGCCGCCAGCCATTCCTCGACCTGGCCGCTATAGCCTTCCAGCGCGCGCAGCCGGATGCCGGGAAGGCTGTGGCGCAGTTCTGCTGTTATCGATGCGATCAGCCCGCGCGAGGCCACCGGTACCACCCCGAGCGTGACTTCGCCGTGGGGCTGCGCGCGTTCGCCCTTCGCCGCATCCGCCCAGGCACCGGCGTCCGCCACCAGCGCGCGGGCGCGCGGCAGCATGCGCTCGCCGAGCTCGGTCAGAACCACGCCGCGCCCGGTGCGGTGGAACAGCCTGCCTCCGATGCCGCGTTCCAGCGCCGACAATTGCCGGCTGAGCGCCGACTGCGCGACGCCGACGATCGCCGCCGTCCGCGCGTAACTGCCGTTGGTCGCGACGTCGACGAAGGCCTTGAGCTGCTTGATGTCCATCGGTTTTCCGATATGCCAAATTGGTAATTCTGCTTTGATCGATATGAACATATCGCATAGTTGGAGGGGGCGGGTAGGGTCGCGACATGACCGCCCCGACCGACCCGCGCGCCGCCACCGGACCCCTTGCGGGATTGCGTGTGCTCGACATATCGACCGTCGTCGCCGGCCCCTTTGCCTCGACCCTGCTCGCCGATCTCGGCGCCGAGGTCCTTAAAGTGGAGATGCCCGGCGAAGGCGACGCGTTGCGCCGGCTGGCGCCGCACAAGGACGGCGTGCCGCTGTGGTGGAAGGTCACCAATCGCAACAAGAAGGGCATCACGCTCGATCTGCGCAAGGGTGACGGCAAGGCGCTGCTCGGCCGGCTGGTCGCCGAACATGATGTGCTGGTGGAAAACTTCCGCACCGGCACGCTCGACGAATGGGGAATTACCCGCAGCTGGCTGCAGCAGATCAACCCGAGGCTTGCGATCCTTCGTGTCACCGGCTTCGGCCAGACCGGGCCCTATCGCAGCACGCCCGGTTTTGCGCGCGTGTTCGAGGCGATGAGCGGCTTTACGCGGATGTGCGGCGAGGAGGGCGGCACGCCGCTGCATCTCGGCTATCCGATTTCGGACGCGATCGGCGGATTGTTCGGCGCCATCGGCGTGCTCGCCGAAGTCCATCGGCTGAACAACGATCCGGCCGCGCGCGGCCAGGAGATCGATTGTTCGGTCACCGAGGCCATGATGCGCACGCTCGATTTCCTGGCCATCGAATATGACCAGCTCGGCACGGTGCGGACCCAAAGCGGCAACCGCAGCCAATATGCCGCGCCCGGCAATATCTACGCGACGTCGGACGGCAAATGGGCGTCGATCGCGGCCTCGACGCAAAGCATTTACGAGCGGTTCTGCACCGCGCTGGGGCTGCAGCATCTCGTTTCCGACCCGCGCTTCATCGACAACCCCTCGCGCGTGAGGAACTGGCGGGCGATCGATGCGATCGTCAGCGATGCCATCGCGCAGCTGACGCTGGAGGAGCTGCGCTCGCGCCTGCATGCGCATCAGGTCGGCTTCTCGCCGATCTACGATGCCGCCGACATCTTTGCCGATCCGCACTTTATCGCGCGCCAGACCATCGTGAGCGTTGTGGACGAGGAGCTCGGCGAGGTTCGCATGCAATGCGTGGTGCCGCGTTTTTCGGAAACCGAGGTCTCGGTGCGCTGCGCCGGCCCTTCGCTCGGCCAGCACAATGATGAGGTTTTCGCCGCGCTGGGACTGGCGGCGGCCGAGATCGTGCGGCTGCGCGAGGCGGGGACGATTTGAGGCCAAAGCGTTTCGGGCGAAGCGGATATCGCTTCGCGCCAGGAAAACGCGTCAAGATACAAAAAGGGAGGCAACGCCATGCGGCGGCTGTTGATTGCGGTTGCGGCTCTGGTGCTGGGGCTCGGCGACGCCCGCAGCGCCGAGATCACGCGCATCCTGGTCGGATTTCCGCCGGGCCAGGCGACCGACATGGTCGCGCGGCTATTGGCCGATCGTCTGGCGCCGCTGCTCGGCGAGAGCGTGATCGTCGAAAACCGGCCCGGGCAGGGCGGCAGCATCGTGCTGGCGTCGCTGTTGCAGACGCCGGCCGACGGCCACACCATGGTGCTGGCGCCGCTGGCTTCGATGGTCGTCAACCCGCATATGTACAAGTCGATCAGCTACGACATCTTCAGGGATTTCGCTCCCGTCGCCCAGGTCGCCGACCTGCCGCTGCTATTGGTGACGAACCCTTCGCTGCCGGTGAAGACGCTGTCCGAGCTGATCGCCTATGCCAAGGCGAACCCAGGCAAGCTCTCCAATCCCTCCTCGGGCAATGGCACGCTGTCGCATCTCGGCATGGAGCTCTTCAAGCAGCGCGCCGGCATCAGCATCGTGCACGTGCCCTATCGCGGCAGCCCGCAGGCGATGGTCGATCTGATGGGCGGCATCGTCGACGTCGCCATGGACACGGTTCCCGTCACCGAGCCGTTCATCCGTGCAGGCAAGATGCGCCTGATCGCGAGCGCCTACGGCAAGCGCGTGCCGGCTTTCCCGGATACGCCGACGATCGCCGAGCAGGGCTTTCCGGAGGTCGATCTCTCCGCCTGGCTCGGCATCGTCGTCCCCATCGCGACGCCGAAGGCGCGGGTCGATCAGCTGGCGGCTGCGCTGAACAAGATCACGCAATCGCCCGACATCGTCGAGAAATTCGCCGTCATGGGCGCCATCCCGCGCGCGCTCGGCCCAGCCGAGTTCGGCGCATTCCTCAAAACCGAGGACGCGCGCTGGAGCGCGGTGGTGAAGGCGTCGGGCGTGACAATCGAATAGGGGGAAACTTGTAGTACCTCGTACAACGCCGGCTATTTTGCCGGTGTCGCGAGGGTCCTGAAATCCACGTCCGATGCCGCGGCAAGATAAGTGAAGACCGACCACACGGCGACCGCCTGGTTGAGCTGTCTCGGGTCGATCTTGTCGAGGGTGTCGTCGGCGGTATGGTGGGTGTCGAAATAATCCATTCCATCCTGGCGCAGCGAGATCGCCGGCACGCCGGCCTTCTGCAGGTCGCGGATGTCGTCGCCGCCGCCTAGCGCCGCCCGGCGATCGAGGATTGCGCCGAGCGGCGCGATCGCCCGTTGCAGCAATTGGCCGAAGTCGCTGGCGGCGGCGCCCGGCGGAAGCTGGATGGCATAGACGTTGCGCGCACCGAAATCCGCCTCGGCGGCCAGCACAATCCCAGCCGTTTCTGCCTGGTGCGCGCCGGCGTAGGCGGCGCCGCTGAAATCCATCTCCTCGGCGCCGAACAGCACCAGACGGATGGTGCGGCGGGGGTGCTGCGGCAGGGCGGCGATCAACCGCGCGGCGCCGAAGGCGATGGCGACGCCGGCGCCGTCGTCGGTAGCGCCAGTGCCGAGGTCCCAGGAATCCAGATGTGCGCCGATCAGGACGATCTCATCCGGACGCTCGCTGCCCCTGACCTCGCCGACCACGTTCCAGGACGGCGCATTGTCCGCAACCGTCGGCGTCAGCACCAGCTTGATCCGCACCGGACCCAGCGCCGCCAGCCGTTCGATCTGCTCGGCGTCGGGAATGGCCAGCGCCGCCGCCGGAATCCGCGGCGCGTTGTCCATGTAGGTGAGGGCGCCGGTGTGGGGCAGACGGTGGCTGTCGGTGCCGAGCGAGCGCAAGAGATAGGCGATGGCGCCGCGCTTCGCCGCCTCGGACGGACCCGCGCGCCGGATCGCGTTGGCGGCGCCGTAGCCGCTGCCATCCTGCGCCCGCACCATGCGCTGGGTCACCACCGCGATCTTGCCGGTGAGCGATCCAGGCGCCGCCGCCAGGAGTTCGTCGTAGGTGTGGAACAGCGCGATCTCCGCCTCAATGCCTTCAACATCGGTCGCGACCGAGCCGCCGAGGGTGGTGATGGCGAGATGCTGCGGCACGGGCGCCACGATGTCGGCGCTCTCGGTGCCGCGGATCCAGGCGCGCAGGGTGAACGGCTCGGAATGGACGTTGTCGAAGCCCGCCGCTTTCAGCCGAGCCTCGGCCCACTCGACCGCGCGGCGATGGGCCTCGGTTCCGGCCAAGCGTTGGCCGATCTCGGTGGTCAGCGATCGTACGAAGTCGAAGGCGGCGGGATCGTTGAGCGCCTTTTGCCCGAGGCCTGATGCGACAGCCACCAGCGCTTCCGGAGGCTGTCCATCGGCGATGGCCATCGTGGTTGCGGCGCTGGCCGCCAGCGCGGCGGCCACGGCGAAAAGTCGCAACAGTTTGACCATCCGGATGGCTCCTTTGCCGATTGAGCAGGGGCTTAATCGGCGCTTATGCGGTCAGTATCCCAGACTTGATCATTCGCAGACAAGTCCTGCGGCAATCGAGTAGCGCCCGCTGTCGTCATGCCCGGCCTTCGTGCCGGGCATCCACGTCTTTGCCGGACCTGAGCAAGAAAGACGTGGATGGCCGGGACGAAGCCCGGCCATGACGGGCAGAAGCACCTTCGCCCGATCAAAGATTCGAGCAGACCGATGCGATGCCGGTTCGCGTGCACCACAATCCCTGATGGGGGTCGAAATATCTGGCGGTGCCCTGCGGCGGAACGCAGATCGCGGCGCCGCGGAACGCGTCGTTCATCGACGCAGATTAAGGTTTGGCAAGGCGGCGCAGGTCGGCCTTTTTGGCCCCGTTTCGCCGCGGAACCCTTGCGTTGACGCTCCGACGGCTGCACATTCGAGGTGCGGCACAAATCGCCGCCAATAACGACGTTTTAGGGAATACGCATGCCGGCCACGCGGATCGACTGCGATATCCATCCCGCGGTGGGCGGGACCCGCACCACGCTGTTGCCCTATCTCGACGATCACTGGAAGGAACAGGTGGTGAGCCGGGCGATCGACGGCCTCGATCTCACCAGCTATCCGCCCAATATGCCGCTGTCCGGCCGCGCCGACTGGCGTCCGGCCAATGGCAAGCCCGGCAGCGATCTTGCGATGGTCCAGCGCGGCGCCTTCGACCAGCTCGGCGCCTCTCACGCGATCTGCAACGTGCTCTACGGCGCGCAGGCCGTGTACGATCCCTATATGGCGTCCGCCTTCTGCAAGGCGATCAACGACTGGATCGCCGCCGAATGGCTCGCGAAGGATTCGCGGCTGCGCGCCTCGATCGTGATCCCGCTGCAGGCGCCGGATCTCGCCATCGAAGAGATCGAGCGCCGCGCCGGCGACAATCGTTTTGTGTCGGTGCTGGTGCTGGCGCAGGGCGAGATGCTGTTGGGACGACGGCATTATTGGCCGGTCTGGCAGGCCGCCGAAAAGCACCAGCTGCCGATCGCGATCCACGCCGGCAGTCAGTATCGCCAGGCCCCGAGTTCGGTCGGCTGGCCGTCCTACCGCTACGAATATTATCTGGCGGAAGCCCAGGCGTTCCAGGCCCAGGTGCTGAGCCTGATCTATGAGGGCGTGTTCGTGAAATTCCCTGACCTCAAGGCGGTGCTGATGGAATCCGGCGTCAGCTGGCTGCCGGCTTTCATGTGGCGCGCCAACAAGACCTGGCGCGGCGTGCGCGTCGAGGTGCCCTGGATCGACCGCGAGCCGGCCGCGATCATGCGCGACCATATCCGCTTCACCACGCAGCCGTTCGACAGCCCGCCCGACGCCAGCGGCGTTGCCGACATCGTCGACATGATCGGCTCCGACAAGATGTTTCTGTTCGCGTCTGATTACCCGCATTGGCAGTTCGACGGGGACGACGCCATCCCGCCGCATCTGCCCGAGAGCATCGTTTCGCGCATGTGTAACGAGAATCCGCTTGAAACCTTTCCGCGGCTGAAGCTCGCCGCCTAAACCTCCTAGGAGGATCACATGAGCGATGTCATCGACCGCCCCGTGCTTGAGCAGGAAGCCTCCGCCGAGAGCCGGCTCCGCATCATCGATTGCGACGTGCATCCGAGCCTGCATTCGCGCGCCGACCTCAATCCGTTCCTGTCGAAACGGTGGCAGGAGCACATGAAGACCTACGGCGATCATCTGCGCACGCCCTATATCGGCACCACGCCCTATCCGCGCTCCTCGCCGCTGCTCGCGCGCCGCGACGCCTGGCCGCCGACCGGCGGGCCGCCCGGTTCGGATCTGGCCTTCATGCGCAAGCAGCATCTCGATCCCTTCGATATCGAGTTCGGCATCCTTCAGGTGCTCGATCTCTTCATCTTCTCGCAGCAGAATCTGGATTTCGGCGCCGCGATCGCGCGCGCCATCAACGAATGGCAGCTGGCGCATTGGTGTAGCCGGGAGCCGCGGCTGAAGGCGTCCATTCTTGTGGGACAGGACGACACCGAAGCGGCGATCGCCGAGATCGAGCGCTGCGCCAAGGTCGGGCAATATCTGCAGATCAACGTCTCGCCGCGCGCCAACGAACCGCTCGGCCGCCACCGCTACTGGCCGATCTACGCCCGCGCCGAGGCGCTTGGACTTCCGCTCGGCATCCATGTCGGCGGCTATGGCGGCCACGCGCCGACGGGGGGCGGCTGGCCGTCCTATTACGCCGAAGAGCACCAGTCGAACGCCCACACCATGGCGGCGATGCTGACGAGCCTCGTCCTCGAAGGCGTGCCGGAGCGTTTCCCGAAGCTGAAGTTCGTGTTCATCGAGGGCGGCTTCGGCTGGATTCCGCCTGCGATGTGGCGGATGGACCAGCATTTCGAGAAATTCCGCAGCGAGGTGCCGCATCTCAAGCGCCGGCCGTCGGAATATGTGAAGGAGCATTTCTGGTTCACTACGCAACCGATCGACGAGCCGGACGAGGCAAGACATCTGCGCTCCCTGATCGAATGGGTCGGCGTCGATCGCCTGTTGTTCTCGTCGGACTACCCGCACTGGGATTTCGACGATCCGCGCTTCGCCTTCAGGACGCCGCTGACCGAAATCGAGCGCAAGAAAATCTTCAACAGCAATGCGCGCGCGGTCTACAAGCTCTGATCGCAAGAACAGGAAAATGGCCCGTCACATCGTCGCCCGCGCATCCGAGATTCCGCCCGGCGGCAACAAGGTGGTCGACGTGGAAGGCCGCGACATCGTGGTGTTCCATGTCAATGGCGAATTCTTCGCGCTGCTCAATCGCTGCCCGCATGCCGGCGCGCCGCTCGACAAGGCCGCCTGCGTGGCGCGGCTGACCTCGCCGGAGCCCGGCGTCTATCAGCGCTCCCGCGTCGGCGAACTCCTGCGCTGCGCCTGGCACGGCTGGGAATTCGACATGCGCAACGGGCAATCCTGGTTCGATCCGAAGCGGTTCAAGGTGCGGACCTATCCGGTCGTGATCGAGGACGGCGAGACGCTGGCCAAAGGGCCGTATGTCGCCGAGACTTTTGCGGTGCACGTCGAGGACAGCTACGTGGTGATCGAGACCAGTACTTAGGGGCGGGGGCCCGACGGCGGGGTTTCCCCGCCGTCATTGCGAGCGCAGCGAAGCAATCCATCTTGCAGCAAGAAAGAAAGATGGATTGCTTCGTCGCAAGTGCTCCTCGCAATGACGATAGTTGGCGAAACCGAACACTTGCAACGTCGTTGCAATGACGATGATAGGACGAGGGGAGCCCAATGCAGTTCGGCATTTTTGATCAAAACGACCGCGGGCCCTATGAACTCGGCGAACAATACGAAAACCGCCTGAAGCTGATCGAGTTCTACGACCAGGCCGGATTTCGCACCTATCACATGAGCGAGCATCATGCGACGCCGCTCAGCCAGACGCCGTCGCCGAGCGTATTCCTGGCCGCGGTCGCGCAGCGCACCAGGCATATCCGCCTTGGTCCCCTGGTCTACGTCCTGCCTGCCCACCACCCGCTGCGGCTCGCGGAAGAGATCTGCATGCTCGACCATCTCAGCGGCGGCCGGCTCGAGGTCGGCATCGGCCGCGGCGCTTCCGCCCATGAACTGCATTATTTCGGTATCGACCCGGAGCAGGCGCCGGCCATGTATGTCGAGGCCTACAACGTCATCCGGCAGGCGCTGACGCAGCCTTCAGTCAATTTCAGCGGCAAATATTATCACTTCGAAGACGTGCCGATCGAGATGAAGCCGGCACAACTCCCGCACCCGCCGTTCTGGTACGCGGTGCCGGTGCCCGAGGGCGCAGCCTGGCCGGCGCAGAACAACATCAACATCGTCTGCGCCGGGCCAGTCGCAAAAGTCCGCGAGATCACCGACCGCTACCGCGCCGAATGGGCGGCCGCCGGCAACGCGCCGGACCAGATTCCCTTATTGGGCATCAACCGTTTTGTCATTGCGGCCGATACCGACCGCGAGGCGATGGAGCTCGGGCGCCGCGCCTGGCCGAAGTTCTATGCCAGTTTCATGAAGCTCTGGAAAAAGCACGGCACGCAGCCGCGCTATGCCCGGATTCCCGAAGATTTCGACACCGTGGTCAGCAACGGCGGCGCGCTCGCGGGCAGCCCCGGCACGATCGCCGAACAGGTGCGCGACATGGCCGGGGAAGCCGGCGCCAGCTATTTCATTTCGCAGTTTTCCTTCGGCGACCTGTCGCAGCAGGAGGTGCTGCATTCCGCCGGCATCTTCGCCCGCGAACTGCTGGCGGGGGCTCGGGAGCGCGTGGCGCGCGCCGTTTGAGCGATCTCAGCGCCAAAAGGCGCCGAGACCGTCATCTGTCGGCCGACCGTTCGCGATCAAATCGCGAAACGACGATCGCTCAGCTGCATACCCGAACGGGTTGATAGCGCCAGCCGTGCTTGGTGTGCACGTGCCGCTGAACCACGTAGCAGCTGCCGTTGTCGTAGTATGAATCGTCATAGCCGTACGGGTAGTCGTAAGCGTAGTCGTCATAGTAGTCGTAGGGGTAGAAGCCGCCGAAGCCGAAGCGGTTCCTGAAGCCGCGATCGTGATCGTGGAATCCGCGACCATGAAATTCACCGCCGCGAACGCCGCCGCCAATCATTGCGTTACTGTGCATTGCACCGGCGAAACCGCCGGGGTGGGCGGCGCCACCGGCAAATCCGCCGCCAAAGCCGCCTACATGGGCACCGCCCATTCCGCCGCCAAAGCCACCTGCGTGGCCACCGCCAAAGCCGCCGCCGCCGCCAAAGCCGCCGCCTCCGTGGCCACCGCCGCCGCCTCCGCCACCTCCGCCGCCTCTCGCCAACGCCATCGTTGGCGCAGCCAAGGCCAGCGATGCTACCGCCAACAACGCGACAATCGTCTTGCGCACCATCATCATTCTCCGTCAGTCAGCTCCCAGCCACGACGTTTCCTCACTTGGCGATCACGCCGGAAAATCGCTACCGGGCCCGGCATCACCGTTGCTCAACTCTGCGAGAGCGGCGGCCGATTAAATTTAAATTCAGAGAAGGAGCGGCAATGGTCGCAAGACGCGATGCCGGTGTTATAAGGCTCAATCGGCGGTCAGCACAGGTGCGGTTCAGATGTCGAAGGAACGGATGCGGGAGGAGGCCGAGCGCCTGATCCGCGAAGCCATGGCGCGCAAGGCGCTGGTCGTGAAACAGGGCAATACCCGCATCGAGACGCTTTGCGGCAAATGCGGTGCCCCGAACCGTATCTCGGCGGAAAAGGGCGCAACCCGGGTGAAATTCGCCTGCAAGCAATGCGGCCACAAGCAGGAGACGCTGTGAGAATTCCGCCGCAGAGGCGGAAGCGACAGAGCAATCCATCTTCCGTCCTTGCGCACTCACTCGCTGACGGGCCGGCCAGAGGCTGGACCGTTCGCTCGAGCCCCCGGGATGACAGGTTCCGGTTTTCGGAAATTATTTTCTGTTTTACGTAAATAATGCTTGACGGCAATCTGGACCGGTCATATTGTGATTTGGTCCCGTCCCGAAAGAGGGGCGTTGCGCAACGTCACGAAACGTGGGGCGGGATGCGGTGGACGCAGAGGCGCTGTTAGACGAACGGCGTTGAAGCGGACGGAGAAAACGTGTGGTCCTGGCACCCCGACGCTGGTGTCAAGTCTGCGTTAAGTCGCGCAGGCGACGGTGACTAAAAAGCCCGGCACACCGGGGAGAGCACGGTATAATCCGTAAACCATTGCGTGGGGAATGCCGGGTGATTCCGGTGTGACCTGTATGCTCGTGTGCGCTCTACCACTACCATTGCACACGAGACCGCGGGCGCATCGGGCGCCCGGCATTCCCTGCGCCCTCGATTCGAAGAGGGCGGGAAATAAAGAATACCTCGCGCAAAAACCATGCGGCGAGATCGCGAAGCTGTGGCTGCAACGCCAGCCTTTGACCAACCGGACGAACCGGCTACATTTCAGGCCCAACCAACGTTTTCGGGGCTGATATGAATTTTCCTTCGTTGTTTTCGCCGCTCAAAATCGGTCCCTACCGGCTCAAGCATCGCGTCGTGATGGCGCCGCTGACGCGGATGCGGGCGGCAAAGCCTTCGCTGGCGCCGCGGCCGCTGAACGCCGAATATTACGCGCAGCGTGCCACGCAGGGCGGACTGCTGATCGCCGAAGCTTCGCCGGTGGCGGCGACCGGCTTCGGCAGCCCGGGCGTGCCCGGCATCTATTCGGACGCGCAGCGCGAGGGCTGGCGCAAGGTCGTCGATGCCGTCCATGCCAAGGGCGGGCTGATCTTCCTCCAGCTCTGGCATGTCGGCCGCGTCTCGCATTCCTCGTTCCAGCCCGGCGGCGTGTTGCCGGTGGCGCCTTCGGCGGTGCCGATACCGGCCGAGTTCAAGACCGCGACCGCGGATGGCAAGGTGGTGCCCTATGAGACCCCACGCGCGCTCGAGACCGGCGAGATACCAGGCGTGATCGACGCCTATCGGCAAGGCGCCGTCAACGCGCAAAAGGCCGGCTTCGACGGCGTCGAGATCCACGGCGCCAACGGCTATCTGATCGAGCAGTTTTTGCAGTCGAACAGCAATCTGCGCACCGACCGCTATGGCGGCGGAATCGAAAACCGCGCGCGGTTTCTGCTGGAGATTGCCCGGGCCGTCATCGAGGTCTGGGGCCCCGACCGCGTCGGCGTGCGGCTGTCGCCCTACGGTATTGCCAACGGCAGCGGCGAGACCGAGCCGATGCCACTCTATACCCATGTCGTCGAAGCCCTCAATCCGCTCGGGCTGGCGTACCTGCATTTCATTGAGCCGCGCTCCAGCGGCGCCGGCCGCGCCGAGGTCAACTGGCAGAACGTGCCGTCGGCGATGGTGGTGTTCCGCCCGATTTGGAAGGGCGTGCTGATCACGGCCGGCGGCTTCACCGGCGAGGCGGCGGACGCCGCGATCGCAGAAGGCCATGCCGACGCCATCGCGTTCGGCCGCATCTTCATTTCCAACCCGGACCTGCCGCGCCGGCTGCGCGAGGGATTGCCGCTGACGCCGTACAATCGCGCCACCTTCTATGGCGGCGAGGCGGCGGGATATACCGACTATCCGGTTTTTAGTGAACTTGAGAAAGCATAGCCATCATTGCGAGCGCACGCGAAGCAATCCATGGACCGCCAAGGAAGAATGGATTGCTTCGTCGCAAGTGCTCCTCGCAATGACGGTGGTGATGGAAAAACGCACATGGCAAAAGCAGCGACAGCAGCGGGGATCGCCCAGGGCCAATGCCTGTGCGGCAAGGTCTCCTTCGAGATTGACGTGCCCGCGCGCTGGGCCTGGCACGATCATTCGCCCGCGAGCCGGCGCGCGCATGGCGCCGCCTATGCGACCTATGTCGGCAGCTGGCGCAAGCGCTTCCGCATCACCAGGGGCAAAACCGAGATCGCCCGCTTCGAGGACAAGGCGACTAAAACCGTGCGCAGCTTTTGCGCGCGCTGCGGCACGCCCTTGATTTACGAGCGCCCGCGCTCGCCGCATATGGTGAATATTCCGCGCGCGCTGTTTTCGGGGCGCACCGGCCGGCAGCCGCTCTATCACATCGCGATCGAGGAGCTGCAGGAATGGGCCTATACCGGCGAGCCGCTGGTGCCGCTGAAGGGTTTTCCCGGCGTCGTCTGGCAGCGCTCGAAAAAGAAGAAGCGCGACGATCTTGAGG
>Ga0210389_10003233_pt1 | contig 12716 bp, 10 predicted proteins | sample IncBWH28OmetaG_FD_160127 | JGI IMG/M metagenome (GOLD analysis project Ga0210389, IMG submission 160127) | Forest soil microbial communities from Barre Woods Harvard Forest LTER site, Petersham, Massachusetts, United States - Inc-BW-H-28-O ...
CGGCGACGACCACGGGCCTGCGGGTGGTCCGCCGTCATGGGCCGGTCGTCGGCCTGGTCCGCCCGTGACGCAGGCCCACGGCCTGGCGCGCCGCCTCCCTCGTCGTCCGGGCGAACCCGGCGGGCCCGAACCTCGCCGCGCGCTCGGCCCCGTCGCGGCGCAGCGCGCCCAGCAGCGCCGGGTCGTCGAGCAGGCGCTCCAGTTGCCCGGCTAGCATGGCGGGCTCGCCGGACCGGTAGACCAGCCCCGTCACCCCGTCCTCGACCAGGTCCCCGGGGCCCCACACCGCGGTCGCGTCGCTGACGATCACCGCGGCGCCGGCGGCCATCGCCTCGGTCGTGACAAGCACCCGCAAGTCCAGCCGGGACGGAACGACCACAACGTCGAAGCTCGCCAGCAGCTTCGGCATTTCGGTGGTGTTCGCGAACCCGCGGAAGACGACCCGGTCACCGAGGCCGAGCTCGGCGGCGAGCGCCTTCAGCCGGGGGAGCAGCGGGCCGTCCCCGACCACCGTGACGGACCAGGCCCGCCCGGGCGGCAGCAGGGCCGCCGCCCGGAGCAGCTCATCGACCCCCTTGCGGGCGATCAGCTTCCCGGCGAAGCCGATCCGCAGCTCACCATCCGTGCCGGGGTGACGCTCGGCCCTGGCCGCCGCGAACATGCCGGTGTCGACCGGGCACACGCCAGGCCAGATGCGGGCCGGGTCCATGCCATGCCGGATGTAGAACTCGCGGTTGAACGTCCCGGTGGACAGAGCACCCGCGCACCGGCGCAGCAGCAGGTTCAGCGCGATCGTTCTCCCTGCCCGGCGGCGCCCGCTCGACGAGTGCTGCCACGTGGCATCCCCGTACATGAGCAGCGGGACGCGCGCCAGCAGGCAGTGCGCGATCGCCGCCCGCGCGATCGGCGTAGCCCACCCATAACAGACCACCACATCGGGCCTGGCCACGCGGAGCGCCCGGGCCAGCCAGGCCGCTGCCCGGCCGGACGTCGGAGCCGACCAGGGATACCCCCCGAGCAGGTCGATGTCCCACGACACTGTCCTGGCGAAGCCTGAGTCGAAGCTGCGCTCGGGCGCGGAGCCGTAATAGACGTGCACCCGCAGGCCCGGCTCGGCGGCCAGCAGCTGGAACCCGCGCACGAAGTGCTGGGCCGGATGATCGAGGACCAAGGCGATGCTGAGCTCCGCGGGAGTCATGGCGACGTCCCTTCCTGTCTTCGCCGGAACGTGAGGCAGACGCCGAGCAGCCAGACCAGCAGTGTCCCCGGGATGCCCGCGAGCATCCCGGCCCAGTCATTCTCCTGGTTCACCAGGCTGGGGAACAGCAGCAGGAAAAGGAGTGCCGAATGCGGGTTGCCGGATACGTCCAGGACGTCATCGAGGAACCGCGCCCCGCAGCCGAGCAGGAACATTCCCGCGACTACCGGGATCCAGCCGCCGTAGCGGTACAAGTCTCCCACCGGTGTGATCGCGGACGAGGTGTACACCGTTCTCGGCAGGTCGTAGTACTCCTGGCTAACCTGGTAGCCGCTGTCGTGGATGGGCTTGCCCGGCCACAGCGCCCGGGGCACGAGGGCCACGACGGGTTCTTCAACGAGCTGGACTGGGCTCAGGAAGCCGATCTGCGACGGCGTGCGCTGCATGATGATCGCGGGACTGTCAATCTCCCTGATCCGGGCCAGCATGTAGCTGGCTGAGGACGAGAGGACCCCGCCGGCGTTCCCGGTGACGACGGTCTGCTTGAGGATGCCCGGCACATCCTCTATCGCCTGGCCCGCGGACAGCGTTCCCGCAGTGGAACGGGCGGCGTTGCGGTACGCCTGATTGAACGGGACGATGATCAGCAGGAAGGCCATCACCGCGAAGATGAGCAGGCCCTTGGGGATCGTGCGCCGGGCGGCGGTGAAGGGGACGGCGACGGCCAGGACCGTGACGATGAAGGCCTGCTTATTCCCAGTGGCGGCGCCGCTGGCGATCTCCGCCATGAACAAGATGGCCAGGCTCACCCGCGCGCCGGGCACGCGATCGCGGTAGGACTGCAGCGCCGCCGCGGCGACGGCCATCGGCGCGCACAAGCCCAGGACGCTCAGCCACTGCTGGTAGCCGGTTGTCCCGGTGAAGGCCGACTGGACGTCCCCGACGTAGCCGAACCGCCCGGTGGTGGCCGCCCCGGCGATCCTCGCCGCCGTCCCGATCGCGTACAGGCTCCACGGTGCCAGCAGGCTGCGCACCTCCGGCGCGAACCGCAGGCTCAGCGCCGCCATCGCCCGGTGCCCGTAGCGCTCGGCCAGCCGGCCCGGCCCGGTGAGGTAGCCGAACGCCCATGCCGTCATGCCCACCGCGACCAGCCACAGCGCCCGCAGGACGCTGGACACCGAGATTGCCGCTGACGTTCCCGTTTGCGGCGCGGCCCACGTCAGCGAGGCCAGGCCGAAGGCGACGGCGTACCAGGCCGCGGTCCAGGAGCCGAACCACCAACGGCCCAGCCCGAGACCCTTCCCGCGGCCGCCGGCCAGGCACAGCAGGCTGGCCGCGTACGCGGCCAGGCCCAGGCTTCCCCACACCACCGCCCGCGCTGGCTGGCCCGCGCCAGCTACCGCCCGCCACGACAGCATGACCGCGGCGGCCAGCAAGAACATCGCGATGATCAGCCAGCGGTGGCCGGCTGCCGGCCCCGGTCTCGTGTCGGCGGCGAGGGTGGTCACGCGATCGTCTCCACGATCGTCGCCAGCCGGTGCCCGATCGTGTGCTCGCGGTGCGCGCGCCTGGCGGCCGCATCGCCCAGCGCGCGGGTCAGGCCCGGCTCGGTGAGCAGGCGCGTCGCGCCCGCGACGAGCTCATCGAAGTCGCGGAAGGTCAGTACCTCCTGGCCGTCGGCGAACAAGGCGGGAATGGCCGGACGGAACTCGCTGAGCACGGCGGCGCCGCAGCCCGCTGCCTCGAACAACCGCATGTTCACGCCTTCCACCTCGGCGGGGTGCAGGTTGTTGAGCACGCCAGCCGCGGACCGGAAGATCCGGGCCTTCTCCTGCGTGAAAACGGCGCGTCCGGCATGCATGCGGCGAACCGGGCTTTCGCCGACCCAGCGCGGAATCTTGCTCCCGTACACCCTGACCGGGATCCCCTTGGCCGCCAGTCGCTCGAGCAGCCGGATCCGGCTGGGGTACATGTTCCCGGCGATGACGAGATGCGGCTCGGTCCCGGCCGGGACCAGGGGCCGGTGGTGCCGCGGGTTGCAGCCCTGAGGGAGGTAGTGAACGGGCAGGTCGAGCGTGGCGCGCAGCCGGTCGACCAGGTGCGGCTCATGGAAGAACAGGGCGTCATAAGGGGCGAGGATCATCAGGGCCCGGCCCAGGTTCAAGATGCTGTCGGGGAACCACAGCGCTACCCGGGCGCCGTCGCGCCTCAGCGCGGACACCGATTCCGGCGTCAGCCGGCCGTCGACATTGATGACAATCTCGCACTCGGCCTGCGCTGCCGCGCGGACGACGCGATCTTGCGCCTGCTGCTCCAGGCGTGGCAACGCCTGCGCCGTCAGCGCCGCCAGTGCCGCGAGCGCCGCCAGGCCCTTGGGCATCGTCGGCCGGTGCTTAGCCTGGAGCGGGCCGAGCGGGCCGAGCGGTACCGCGACGTGACCGGCGTCGCGCACGGCCTCGACGATGTTCGCGGCGAACGTATCCGGACCGAGCGGGCCGATCACGCCAATCCTCATGCCCGATCTCCTTTCGATTTCCACCACGCCACCGCGGGCAGCCAGGCTGCCGCTTCCTGATCACAGGCCAGGTAGTTGCCTTCGGTGAACGTTTCCAGGTCCATGTCCCAACCGGGATAGAACTCCACGCCCCGCGGGGTGAGCTTGCCGATCCGGTAGCCGAGCGGCGGCAGGAACTCGAACGCGTCACGCAGGAAGAAGCGGCCGAGGATCCAGCGGTGGTTGTACTCGAACTGGGCCACCGTGATGCGGTGCGCGGCGAACAGGCCCTGGGCCCCGCGCAGGACGGCCAGGTCGTGACCCTCGGCATCGATCTTGACCAGCGCGAAGCGGGCCACGCCGGCCTGCTCGGCATACCGGTCGAGGGTGGTCGTGACCACGGTGCATCGCGGCGCGTGGCCGGCGCCGGGCACCGGGTACAGGGAGTTCCGGCCCGCCGCGGGCGCGACCACGTGGAATGCCGAGGTCCCGGGCCGGTCGCTGAGCGCGTCGTGGCTCAACCTGGCCTGCGCGCCGGCCAGGGCCGCGCCGAGCCTGCCGAAGGCCGCGGGATCGGGCTCGAAGGCGTGCAGCCGCAGGTCCCCGTCCCGCCCGGCGCCCGACGCGGCGGCGAGCATCGATTGCGACCACCGGCCCACGTTGGCGCCGACATCGGCCACGTGCACCTGCTGTCCCGGCGAGGAGAAGCCCAGTATCCAGCGCTGCAGGTCAGCCTCGCCGTTGACGGCCAGGCCGTTCGGGTAGTCCAGGCGGGCACGCGACAAGACGTACCGGGCGGCCCGGACGACGGCGCGCCGGCCCACCGCCCGGCAGGTGAGGTCCGTGGCGATCGCGGCGGCCCGGCGGACGGCGGTCGTCACCGTGCCTCCGCGGACCGGTGCCCGCCAGCCCGGTGCCGGGCGGCCCGGTGCTCGCGACCTGGCCGCCGACGGTGCCAACGCGGGGAGCGACCCCCGGACCCCCGCCGGGGCCAACGCGGGGGGCGACCCCCGGACCCCCGCCGGTGCCGCGGGCCGGAACTGCCCGCTGGCAGGCGCAGCAGGGACATCAGCATCATGAGGAGCGAGACGCCGTAGGCCACCGCGGATGCTATCGCCGCGCCATAGACGCCGACGACCGGCAGCAGGGCCATGAGCAGGGCCACGGTGAACACGGCAGCCAGTCCCTCGGCCCGGGCCACCAGCAGCGGGTGGTTGCGGCCCCGCAGCACATCCCCGGCGACCTGGTTGCAGGCCAGGAATACCCCTGCCGGGGTCAGGACCCACAGCAGCGGCACCACGCCCGCGTACCCGCGCCCGAAGGCGAACGGGATGAGCCACGGCGCGACCAGGTCGAGCGGCACGAGCATGGCCGCCGCGACGAAGCCGCTGCCCACGATGCCCAGCCACTGGGCCCGGCGCGCCAGGCCGTCGACGCGGCTCCTGGCCGCAAGCCGGGGGAAGGCAACGTTCCCGATCGCCGATGCCAGCGGGATCGGGAGCATCGCGGCCGAGACCGCTATCGCGTACTGGGCCAACACGGCCGGACGGACGACCTGGGAAAGGACAAGCTGGTCGAGCTTGGCGTTGACGGTGGCCGGCGCCAGGGCCACGATCTGGGAAAGGCCGTACCCGGCCAGCGGCCGGACTAGCCTCGCCTGGGCCCGGCCCGGCGCCAGGCCGGCCGACCGGCAGCGGCCGTAGGCCCAGCAGAGCTGAATGAGCATGGTCCCGGTCAGCACGATCAAGGCGGTCGTCAGCGTGAGCACCCGCAGCCAGCATGCCGCCGCCAGGAGCACCAGGCTTAGCACGGGCTGGCTCACCCGTACCGAGTTCCACCAGCGCAGGTGCCTGGCCTGCAGCGAGAAGGTGTAGCTGGCCCCCACGAAGGCGAGGATCGACGTCGCGAAGGCGATCCGGTAGGCCACGACCAGCCCGGGCTTGCCGTGGGCGAGCAGCGGCGCGAGCAAGATCCCGCCGGCCAGCACGGCGGTGCCAGTCACCAGCATCATGGCCCGCGAGGTCGCGACGTAGGCGCGGGCCTGGCCGGGATAGCGCGCGACGTGGAAGCACAGGGCCGCGGGCTGGCCCATGCCGCCAAGCATCAGCGTTACCCCGAACCATGCCGTTACAGCGGCGTATTCGCCGCGCAGTTCCGGCCCGAGGGCACGGGCGACGATGATGCCGCCCAGGCCCGCCGCCGCGGCCGAGGCGAGGTTGTAGCCCGCGGTGCGCGCCACGAGGTGCCCAATGCCGCGCCGCCACAGCGCCGAGGTGAGCTCCCTGAGCCGCCCGCCCGCGGCCACGGCCGCCGTATCCGGGGCCGCCGCGGTATCCGGGGTCAGAGCAGCCTCCTGATCGCGAGCTGCGCGTAGCGCTCCGGAGCGAACACCTGCCGCGCCCACTTGCCGGCGTTCCTGCCCATCCGGGCAAGGCGGTCCGGGTCCTTCAGCAGGTCGTGGAGCGTCTCGGCGAGTGCGTCGACCGACTCGTCGCAGGGGCCGAGCCCGGTAATCCCCTCGATGTAGGCATCGCGTGCGCCGCCGTACGCGGGCGCGAGCACCGGGGTGCCGGCTACCTGCGCCTCCAGCAGGACAAGGCCGAAGCCTTCGCCGACGGCGCGGCGGCCGCTCCTGGTCCGCGTGGCCAGCACGAACAAGTCCGCGGCGGCCAGCTCACGGGCGAGGTCTCCATCGCGAAGCCCGGGCCGGACCGTGCACCAGGAATGCCGGCCGACCAGGCTCATCATGGCGGACGGCGGTTTCCCGCTGCCGCAGATGGTGAGGCTGACATCCGGGCGGCTGACCTCCGCCACGGCCGCCACCAGCGCCGGGAGCCCCTTGTCCCGCCAGCTGGCCAGCCGGAAGGCGGTCACCAGCCGGATTCCTGGCCTGCTGTCCCGCGGCCTGGTGGCCGCTGCGGCCAGGGTGTCGAACCAGTCGCGGGACAAGCCCGGCGGCAGCACCGTCGCACGGCAGTCGCCCAGGATCGCGCCCGCGGTGTAATTGCTCACCGCCACCACCCGTACCCCGGGCCGCCGCATCAGGAAGCGTTCCAGCGTCCGCCGTGGTCGCTGCCGGGAATGCCAGGTCTCGCAACCGTGGCACAAGACCGTCATCCCGCGGGCGGCCGGGTCCCGGCCCAGGATCGCCGCCACCGGCAGCAGCGCCCGGTGCGCGACGACGAGCCGCGTGGGCTCCCCGGCTGCCCGCAGCGCTGCCCGGCCGTCGGCCAGCAGCCGGGCATGGGCCTGGGCGCCGGCCGAGCTGAGCACCAGGCGCTGGCAGTCGACGCCCTCGGCGGCGAACGCCCATTCCAGGGTGGACACGTAGCGTTCAATGCCGCCGCCCAGGCCATGGGACGGGCTCAGCAGGAGCACGCGGCCTGTCATGTCAGCTCACAGCTGCCTGGTGAGCCGGGGCACCACTGCCGGCCGCGTCGGCTCCAGCGTCGATCACGGAACGATGATACTAAGCAACTCATTGTAATCAAGCAGAATGACCTAAGCCGCCCCGCAAGGCGACCCTGGGGTGACCTCCCGGATGGCCAGCGTGGTCGGCGGCGCGCCGGTCACCGGCACCCGTTCGCCGGCCGGCAGGTCACCGTCGAGCAGGGCGTAGCCGGCCGCGATGAGCAAGTCCCGCACGGTCGCAGCGTTGCGGCCGGCCACCTCGCAGATGACCGTGGAGGCGAGCCCCAGAACCCGGGGGCCCCCGGTCAAGACGGCTGCCTCGGCCTCCTCCACGTCGATCTTGAGCACGTCGGGAGGCGGGAAGTGGCTGGCCAGCCAGTCCAGCGTGACTGCCGTCACCAGTTGCGTGGATCGCACGCCGCCGGCCTGGCTAGTGCCGAAGCCATCCAGGTGATTGGTGGCCCGGCTCCGCCTGGCTATGCAGAACCGGGCCACCGACACCTGGTCTGAAACGGCGGCCGGCAGCACGTGCACCGGTGCGTGGCCATGATTGATCGCGGCCGAGCGGCGCAGCAGCCCGGCCAGCACGGTGTCGGGCTCCACCGCCAGCACCCGCCCGGAGGGGCCGGCCGCCACTGCGGCGGCGAAGCTGAACAGCCCGAGGTTGGCGCCGATGTCCCAGACCGTGTGGCCCGGTTGGACTGCCTCGGCGGCGAGCCGCAGCAGCGGCGGGTCCACCCGCGACATGCCATGCGTGAGGTAGCGCAGCCGGCCTTCCGACGAGACGAAGATGCGCGCCGCGGCAAAGGGCGGTGGCAGCCGCCTGCGGATGACAACGCGGTGAGTAGCCTGCTCTAGCGCCGATCGCAGCACGCTGCCTCCCCGGGGGTGTCCGGCGCTGTAGCGCGCTGATAGGAGAAGAAATCCGCGCGGTCGGGGCCGGTCCCCGGCCCCCTGGTCACCTCAAGCAACCGCCAGCCCGGGCAGCGCTCTTGCACCCAGGGCGTGAAGTGACGGTGCCGGACGTGCGGCGCGGTACCGCTTCGTGTCCCGTTGGTGGCGTAGATGAGCACGCACCTCCTGGCCGCGGCGAACAGGTGCGCCATGTAGGCCTCGAATACCGCGTCCTCGGTCAGGTGGTAGATGACGTCAAGGGACAGGGCCAAGTCCGCGGTGAACAGGCCGGCGCGGTCGGTGAAGCAGGCGCCGTCGTAGAGGAAGAAGCTCTTGGCCGGGTCGCCGGCGAAGCGGCGCTGGCACAGCGCGATGGCGGACCGGGAGACGTCCAGGCCGACATAGGCCGGGTAGTCGGCAAGCGACAGCTGGTTGCCATCGCCGCAGCCGAACTCGATGACCGACCCGATGCCGCGGGTGCGGACGAAGTCGTTGAGGTAGGCGGCCTTTCCTTCGGCCAGCGCGTCATACGAGCCTGGTCCGCTGGTCCCGCCCCGCGCGTAGTTCCGTTCCCAGTACCGCGCCGAGCCGCGGAAAGCGGCCTGCTGGCGCAGCAGCGAGACCCGGTGCACGCCCGGCAGCGGGCGGATCAGCTCCTTGACGCCCATGCGAATGCCCTCCCTCGCCGTCATTGCTTAACGCGACGGAGATATTACTCCATGACGTGAGCGCAACTCTGGTCTTAGCGGATCCCGCGGGTGGCGGCATTCCGGTCCTGACCCGCAGCCTGGCGACCAGGCGTCGCCAGGCTGCAATGCCAGGACTTCAAGGCTGATCTACGGCAGAGCCTGGAGGATCGCCTTGTAGGCGGCCCCGAAGGCAGTCGGGTCGCCGGCGTAATCGGTGATCAGGACGTTCGAGCAGCCGCCCCAAGCGTCCCAGGTCCAGGCCAGGTACCCGGTATTCTCCGTGCCGAGCCAACTGGTCAGCGAGTTCATGTAGCTGCCGCCGCAATCGCTTTCACCCATCTCGCCGACGATCACCGGGACCTTCGCCATCACCGGGGCGACCTGAGCGGTCCAGCAGGACTGGGTGTTGCACGTGTTGCCGCTGTAGGAGTGCCACGACGCGACCAGGTTTCCGTCCGGGTCGGTCGGCTCGTAGGTCAGCCACTGGCTCAGGTCGTTGGAGTATTCCTCGCCGCCCAGCATGAGCACGTTGGTCGCGCCGACAGAGCGGACCGCGTTGACCATTCCCTGCATGCCGGCCACCGGGTAGCCGATGCCCGGGCAGGTGCCGCCATTGAGCCAGCACTGCCAGCCGGTGGTGGTATCCCCGGTCGCGCGGGACGCGTAGGGCTCGTTGAACAGGTCGAAGATGACCGCGTTGTTGCCCTTGAACGTGCTCGCCACGCTGGTCCAGAACGGGATCGCCTGCGCCGCGTCCGGCATCGGCTTCTGGCAGGTCGCCTGGGCGCTCGAGCAGCCCGCGGAGTTGCCGGTGTAGAGGCCGTCGGTCCAGTGCAGGTCCAGGATCACCACCAGGCCGTTGGCGTTCAGCAGGCTGACGTAGGCCTTGACGGCATTGATGTAGCTGGCGCCCGCGAAGGCCGGGTTCACGTAGGACTCCGCGTTCCAGCAGGCCTCGTTCAGCGGGACGCGCACCGCCGTGACGTGGGTCCAGCTCTTCATCGCGAGGATCGACGCCTCGTCGACCGGCCCGTCGAAGAATCCCCAGCCCTGCACGCACGCATACTCGGCGCCGGACCGGTTCATCCCGTGCAGGATGACCTGGGCCCCGGCGGCGTTGACCAGCTTGTTGCCCGATACGTGAAGCTGCGGCGGCGCGGTGCTGGCGATTTCGGTGAAGGCGACCGCGGCGGAGGTGTAGCCGGCGGCGGCGAGGGTGAACGTGGCCGCCCCGGTGCTGGCGGAGTCCGCGGCGATCCCCACGTTCTGCGCCGTGTTCCAGTTGGCCGGGGTGAAGGTCAGGCTGGCGCCGGAGCCCACGGACAGGCCGCTATTGCCCGACGTCCTGCTCACCGCGACGGTGACGTTGGAGGCGGGCGCCGCCGACAGGGCGACGCCGAAGGTGCCGGTGATGCCCTGCACCACTGGCGCGGAGGTGGTGGTGGTGACGATGGCGGGCGTCACGGTGCTGGCGGGCGTGCAGGTCAGGCTGGCGGGCACCGCGTCGCTCTTGCTCCACGTTCCCTGGAAGCCGAACGACGTGCTCGCGCCTGCCGCGACCGAGCCGTCGTAGCTCGCGTTGGCCGCGGTGACGTACTCAATGCTCTGGGTCAGCGTGGCGCCCCACGCGTTCGCCACCTTCTGGTCGCCGCCGAACGTGAACGTGACCGTCCAGGCAGTGAGGGCGGTGGTGCCGGTGTTGGTCACGGTGACCCCGGAGACCATTCCGCCGCTCCACTCGCTCTGCGTGGCATAGCTCGCCGAGCAGCCTGTTGCCGCGCTGGCGCGAGGCCCTCCGGCCGCCACCAGGACCAGGCTGACCAGGAACACGGGCAGCAGCATGGCGACGAGGCGACGCAACAGCGGACGCTGCCCGGTGCTCGCCTCCGACAGGGCATTCAGCCGTGGGAATCTCACGCGGACCTGCCTCCTCAACCAGCCAGTCCGTGCCCGGCACAGCCCTGTTCGCTGGCGGGCACGGCATCTAACAGTTGGCCCGGACAGTACAAACACCGGCACGCCATGCCAATGGCAGTATCTGGCAGCCTCACGTTGACCCTGCTCAGCGTCTTTCAGGATCGAGGCCCGTTCCGAAAGTTTCAGTACCCTCACCCGCGGGCGAGATCGCGGCCTGCAGGACCAGCTTGCCGTCCATTCATTCAGCCATCCCCCGCCCGTAACCCGGACGCCCGCGTAGCGCCACGCAGCGGATGGAGCCTGCTTTTGTTGATACCTGCACATTCCGGACGGAGCAGGCCTATGCCCGAACTGACCAGACGCCGCCTCCTCACCACGGCGGGGGCCGCGGCAACCGCGGCGCTTGCCGCGGAGTTCCTCCCGAGCAACGTCCAACGCGCGCTGGCTTCCGGACCGCCCCGCGGCACTGGGCGCCTGTCAGACGTCAAGCACGTGGTGATCCTCATGCAGGAGAACCGGTCGTTCAACCACTACTTCGGCACGATGCCGGGCGTGCGCGGGTTCTCCGACCCCACCGCGATCACGCTCAGCACCGGCAAGCCCGTGTTCTACCAGCCGGTGCAGACCAGCGCGCCGACCGGGACCAGCCAGTACTCCAACCCGGACGGCTACCTGCTGCCGTTCCACATGGACACCAGGACCACCGCCGCGCAGGCGGCCCCCTCGATCAGTCACGCCTGGCAGGTGCAGCACGGGGCCTGGAACAACGGCGCGATGGACGGCTGGCTGCCGGCCCACATCGCCGCGGACGGCGCCAATGGCCCGTTCACCATGGGCTACTACACCCGCGAGGACATCCCGTTCCACTGGGCGCTCGCCGAGAACTTCACCATCTGCGACAACTACCACTGCTCGGTGATGGGCCCTACCTGGCCGAACCGGCTGTACCACATGAGCGCCTGGGTCGACCCGCTGGGCGAGAACGGCGGCCCGATCTCCTCCAACGACGACCCGGTGCCCTACACCTGGAAGACGTATCCCGAGGCGCTGACCGACGCCGGGGTCAGCTGGCAGGTCTACCAGGACGTGAACAACGGCTCGGAATTCAACATGCTGGACCTGTTCAAGGTCTTCCAGGAGGCGCCACCGAGCTCGACGCTGTTCAAGAGCGGGATCCGGCGGTTCGGCACCGGGCAGTTCGAGTACGACGCCGCGCACGACCGGCTGCCGACCGTGTCCTGGCTGATGCCCACCAGCTACCAGTCCGAGCACCCCGACTACACCCCGGCGGCGGGCGCCGACTACATCGCGAGCAAGATCGGCGCGATCGCGTCCAACCCGGACGTCTGGGCCAAGACCGTCTTCATCATCAACTACGACGAGAACGACGGCCAGTTCGACCACGTCCCGCCACCCACCGCCCCGCCCGGCACGTTCGGCGAGTACATCCAGGTCCCCGGCTCCCCGAACTGGCCCATCGGCGGCGGGTTCCGCGTCCCGTGCTTCATCGTCTCCCCCTGGACGCAGGGCGGGTGGGTTGCCAGCGAGACGTTCGACCACACTTCGGTGCTGCGCTTCCTGGAAGTGCTCACCGGCGTCACCATCCCTAACATCACGCCTTGGCGCCGGCAGGCCTTCGGCGACCTGACCTCGGCATTCGGGTTCCCCGAGTTCCCGTCCGCCACGCGGTTCCTGCCGGGCACCAAGGCGGCGCTCAACGAGGCTGTCACGAACGTGACCACCCTGCCGCTGCCGGGCTTCCCGGGGGCCAGCCAGATCCCGCCGCACCAGCATGCGGGACCGCGGCCGCGGCCGCGCACCACCTCCCGTGACAGCCAGCCGGCCCACAAGAGCTGAGGAGACGCAGCATGCCTGGCTATAACGCCTTCGTGGCCGCTGCCGCCGGCCTCGTGGTCGGAGTCAACACGGCCACCGGCCAGATCTTCGCGGAGTTCTCCATCGACTCTCCGCAGGGCATCACCGCGACCCCGGACGGCTCGCAACTGTACGTGGCGCAGACCGGCAAGTACAGCGTGGTGGTGATCAACCTCCGCACCAGCGCGGAGCAGGAGATCACGGTCGGCCCGTTCCCGCAGGACGTCGCCGCCACCCC
>Ga0210389_10003235_pt1 | contig 12712 bp, 13 predicted proteins | sample IncBWH28OmetaG_FD_160127 | JGI IMG/M metagenome (GOLD analysis project Ga0210389, IMG submission 160127) | Forest soil microbial communities from Barre Woods Harvard Forest LTER site, Petersham, Massachusetts, United States - Inc-BW-H-28-O ...
TCATGCAAGTGTGTCCGATATATTCGGTTTTCCATCGGACACACTTCGGGGGGTACGGGGGGTCGTCCCCCCGGGGGGGAACTGCTGGACGGGCATCGCCTGGGTGGGCTCGGCCGCTTTCGCGGCGCGGAACGCCGCGATCCAGGCCGCGCCCCAGTCATCGTGGCCGAGCAGCAGGTCGGCGGCCCGTGCGGCGGTGACGACCTGCGGGGTGCGGGCGTCCATGATCGCGCTGGTCAGGCCGTGCACAGCGGCAAGGGGCAGGAACGCCGCCGTCAGCGCGTGCCTGTCGGGCATGCCGAAGGACAGGTTGGACGCGCCAAGCGTGGTGTTGACCCCGAACTCGTCCCTGACGAGGGCAAGGGTCTCAAGTGTGCGCAGCGTGTTGCCGGTGTCCGCGCCGACGGGCATCGCCAGGGGATCGATAACGATGTCCTCGATCGGGATCTTGTAGGTCTCCGTGGCCGTGTGGATGAGCTTCCTCGCGAGTACCAGGCGCTCTTCCGGGGCGTCAGGTATCTGCTCCTCATCGTTGGGCAGGCCGATCACCGCCGCGCCGTACCGCTTCACCAGGGGGAGGATCGTGTGCAGCCGCTCGTCCTCGGCGGTCACCGAGTTGACAAGCGCTTTTCCCTGGTAGGTTCTCAGGCCGGCCTCAAGGACCTCGGGTATGGACGAGTCGATCACCAGGGGCAGGTCGGTGCGGCCCTGGATAAGCGTGATCGCCCGCACCATTAGCTCGGCCTCGTCGGCAAGGGGCGCGCCCATGTTAACGTCGAGCAGCATCGCGCCGCCGTCGACCTGCTGCGCGACGTCGATCTCGATGCGAGACAGGTCGCCGTCACGGAGCTGCCGCTGGAACTTGGCACGCCCTGTCGGGTTGATTCGCTCCCCGATAATCGCGAACGGCTGGTCGTGGCCGATGGTGACGGTCTTGGTCGCCGAAGAGACGATCGTGTGCACGTGCCCCGCTCGCTCCTGTCTTGTCGAGATAGTGGACCGGCAGCCACATCCGGGTGTGGTTGGCGATCCACCATGTTGTTGATCAGGCGTTGATGAGGGCGCGGCGGCGGCGGATGAGCTCCTTGGCCTTGACCACGGCCGCGGAGGCGTCGGCGGCGTAGCCGTCGGCGCCGACCACGTCGGCGTACTCCTGGGTGACCGGCGCGCCGCCGACCATGACGATGACCTGGTCGCGGAGGCCGGCCTTGGTCAACGCGTGGATGTTCGCCTTGAACATCGGCATCGTCGTGGTGAGGAACGCGGAGAACCCCACAACGTCAGGCTTATGGGTCTTGACCGCGTCGACGAACTTTTCCGGCGAGACCTGCACGCCCAGGTCAATAACCTGAAAGCCGGCGCCCTCGAACATGATGTTCACAAGGTTCTTGCCAATGTCGTGCACGTCGCCCTTGACCGTGCCCATCACGACGGTGCCGATCGTTTCCGCGCCGGTCTCCGCGAGCAGCGGACGCAGGATCTCAAGTGCTCCGGCCATCGCCTTGCCCGCGATCAGCATCTCAGGGACGAAGAAATCGCCGCGCTCGAACCGCGCACCGACCTCCTCAAGTGCGGGGATCAGCGCTTCGTAGAGCAGGGTCTCCGGACCGAGACCCTGGCTAAGCCCGGTGCGGGTCAGCTCAAGGACGGCGGGACCGTTCCCGGTCAGCGTCTTGTCGTAGAGCTCGGTGAGCAGGTCGTCAGAGGTCATAGGATGCTCGCCTTCCTCGAAGTCCTCGGCCGGTGCCCAAGCGCGGCCGACAGCCCGCCCGCCTCGTCCACGCAGCGACGGGCCGCATTCGCCGCCACCTCCTTCGTCATCCGCGTGATTGGTGCCGAGACCGAGAGGGCCGCCACTACCGCGCCGTCGTAGCGGAACACCGGGGCCGCGAACGCGATAAGCCCGCGTTCAAGTTCCTCGTCGGTGACCGCGTAGCCACGAGCGCGGACGGCGGCGAGTTCGACGCGCAACCCCGCCTCGCTGGTGATCGTTTTGTCCGTGCATGGCTCAAGCTCGCCGTTCGGCAGCTTGGCCGCACCGTAGGCGAGCAGCACCTTGCCGAGACCGGAGGCGTGCAGCGGGACCGGCCGCCCAACCCAGTTGGTGCCGCCGATCAGGTACGTGCAGTCGACCTGGGCGATCTGCTCAACGATGTCCCCCGCGGCCACGCCGAGGTTGATCGTCTCGCCGGTGGCCTTGCCGAGCCGGTCGAGGAAGGGCTGGGCGATCGCGACCAGGGAGGTATCCGCCCCGCCGCGCCAGGCGAAGCTGACGAACATCTCGCCGGGCAGGAATCTGCCGTGATCGTCACGGCGGACCAGGTGATTGCGCTCAAGTGCGAGCAGCAGCCTCGAGGTCGTGGACTTAGCGAGCCCGGTGGCCTCGGCGAGTTCGGTGAACGTGACGGGATCGGCGGCGTGCACCACCTCCGAGAGCAGGCGCGCGGCCCGGTCCACGGCCTGAGTGCCGTTGGGGTTGCTCATCGGTGTTCCGCCCGCCCGTTCTTACTTCCTATTCCACTTTATGGAACCAAGTTCTACGATATGGGGGTGTTTGTCAATAGAATGCCGCGCTACGAGATCCTCTCTCCGGATGCGATCGCAGTTCTCGACAAAGGCTGGCGGCGTATTGTCTCCGAGGTAGGCGTGCAGTTCGCCAAGCCCGAGGCGGTCGCGCTTTTCGCCAAGGCCGGCCAGCGGGTAGACGGCGAGATCGTCTACTTGGACCCGGAGTTCGTGCTTGAGCAGCTCGCCAAGGTGCCGCGTGAGTTCGACCTGCAGGCGCGCAATCCGGCCAACACGGTGCACATCGGCGGCGACCACATGGTGTTCGGCGCGGTGTACGGGTCACCTTTTGTCCGCCAGGGTGACGTCAGGCGCGATGCGACGCTGGCGGATTTCCACAACCTGTGCAAGCTCTCGCAGGCCTTCCCGCAACTCGACACCGCGGGCGGCGTGATCTGCGAGCCGAACGACGCGCCGCTGGACTCAAGGCACCTGGACATGGTGCATGCGCTCGGCACACTGACTGACAAGATCTACATGGGCAACGTGGTCTCCGGTCCGAACGCGGCCGACACCATCGCGATGACCGAGATCCTCTTCGGCGGCGGGGCCGGCCGCGCGGCGGGCCGCGCGTCGATCGAGCGGACTCCCGCCGTGGTCTCGCTCATCAACTGCAATTCACCGCTGCGCTGGGACGACCGGATGCTCGACGCGCAGTTCGAGTACTGCGCCGCCAATCAGCCCGTGGTACTCACCCCGTTCCTGCTCATGGGCGCGATGTCCCCGGTGACCATTCCCGCGGCTCTCGCGCAGCAGCTCGCCGAGGCCTTCGCGGGAATCGCGCTCGCACAGCTGATCAGGCCGGGGTGCCCGGTGATCTTCGGGTCATTCCTGTCCAACATCGACATGCAGTCCGGGTCGCCGTCCTTCGGCACCCCCGAGTCGGCCATCGGCCTGCTGTGCACCGGCCAGCTCGCACGGCACTACGGCCTGCCCTTCCGCACCGGCGGTGGCCTCAACTCCGCGCAGACCGCCGACGCGCAGGCCGCGTACGAGTCGCTGATGACCCTGCTGCCCACGTTCCTCGCGGGCACGAACTTCGTCATGCACGCGGCCGGCTGGCTGGAGGGCGGCCTAGTCAGCTGCTATGAGAAGTTCATCATCGACATCGAGCTGCTGCGCGAACTCCAGGTGGAGTTCACCCCGCTTGAAATCACCGAGGAGTCCCTGGCATTTGGCGCCCACGTAGAGGTCGGCCACGGCGGCCACTTCCTCGGCGCGGCCCACACCATGGAACGCTTCAGAGACTGCTTCTACCGGCCCCTGCTCTCCTCCACCGCCAACTTCGAACGCTGGCTCCGCTACGGCGGCAAAGACACCACCGAGCGGGCTAGCGAGATCTGGCAGGCGAAGCTTGACGCCTACGAGCCGCCGCTACTGGACGACGCCATCCGCGCCGAGCTAGACGACTACGTAACTCGCCGCCGCCACGAACTAGACGACTGAGACGTCCCCCGTTCGGCGCTTACCGTAGTACGGTAAGCGCCGAACGTGACCATGTCTCGACAGGCGACGGATCTGGTTCGGTTCGTTTGTTGTCTACCACAGTGCGGGTCATTGACCACTTTGTAGTACTAAACCCATGCTCAGGGCCAGCTGTATCGTTGTGATATGAGCGAGTCGCAGACCACTGGTCTTGAGTTCGTGCTGACGCTGTCGTGTCCCGACAAGCCCGGCATCGTATACGCGGTGTCGAGCTTCCTCGTGCAGCACTCCGCGAACATTATTGCCAGCCAGCAGTATGGCGAGCCAGACGGTGGCCTGTTCTTCATGCGGGTGCACTTCTCCGTGCCGCAGCCGGGCCGGGCCGTCTCCGAGCTAGAGCGGGACTTCACCTGGGTCGCCGAGGCCTTCCACATGAGCTGGCGGCTGCACGACAAGTCCGAGCGAATCAAGACTCTGCTCATGGTCTCCCAGCTCGGGCACTGCCTGAACGACCTGCTGTTCCGCTGGTCGGCCAGCTCGCTGCCCGTCGAGATCACCGGCGTGGTCTCCAACCACGAGGTCTACCGAGGCCTGACGGAGTCCTACAAGCTGCCGTTCCACTACATCCCGGTGACCAAAGACACAAAGCCGGCCGCGGAGGCCGAACTGATGTCGATCATCGACGAGACGGACACCGAGCTGATCGTGCTCGCCCGCTACATGCAGATTCTCTCCCCCGAGGTATGCAAGCGAGTCGAGGGCCGGATGATCAACATCCACCACTCGTTCCTGCCGTCCTTTAAGGGCGCCAAGCCCTACCACCAGGCATACGCGAAGGGCGTCAAGCTGGTCGGCGCGACGGCGCACTACGTGACGCCCGACCTGGACGAGGGCCCCATCATCGAGCAGGGCCTCGTACGGGTAGACCACTCCTACTCGCCTGACCGGCTTGTCGAGGCAGGCCGCGACGTGGAGGCACAGGTGCTCGCCCGCGCGGTTACCTGGCACGCCGAGCACCGCGTCCTGCTCAACGGCGACCGCACCGTCGTGCTCCATTAACCCGCGGGAGCTTCGCCCCGGTAGCTCCGCACGGGAGGACGCCGCAAAACCTGGACGCCGCTTCGCCCGCCTGCGCTGCGGTTACGGTTAAGACTCGGTGGTTGCTGTAGCAGGCGGCCCACAAACCGGGCTGCCTAAAGAGCTATATCGTGTGTCTGTGGCTGACTTGGTTGTCGAGGTTCGCCGGCTTCGCATGGCCTACGGCAAGGTCGTCGTGCTTGAGGACATCGACCTGACCGCTAGTGAAGGCGAAGTCGTCGCCCTCACCGGGGTCAACGGCGTCGGCAAGTCGACGTTGCTGTCCTGCCTCGCGGGCTTCCGCCCGCCATCCGGAGGCACGGTGTCGGTGCTCGGCGGTCCGCCGCGCGACGACCCCGCGTTCTGGCGGGCGGTCGCGATCGTCGCCGACCAGCCGACCTGGTACCCAGGACTGACCGTCCGCGAGCTACTTGAACTGGTCCGGATGACACACAAGCCGCTGCCCGGCTGGTGCGTTCCCGTCGACGACCTTGTAGAGATCTTCGGCCTGACCGCGCGGGCGGACGCCAGCCCGCTGAGCCTGTCCTCCGGGCAGCGGCAGCGCCTGTCAATCGCGGCGGCGCTAGCACGGCCGAGCAGCCTGCTGCTGCTCGACGAACCCGAGCAGTCCCTCGACGCCGGCTTCCGGCGGGAACTTGCCGCGCTGCTCGGCGACGAGTACGCCGCCAACGGCGGCACGGTCATCATGGCGACCCACGACCACGACTTCGCCGTGGCGGCCGGCGCGCGCATCATCCAACTCTCCGACGGCCGGGTCGTCGATCCCGACGACGACTTCGGCACCGATCCGGACGACGCGGGGACCGGGTACGACGAAGACCCGGCTGACAAGCCAGACGAGTACCTGGCGGAGGAACCCGACCAGGCCGGGCACGACCAATGACCGCCGCGACGGCCACCAGGACGACGGAAGCCCCGGCCAGCGTCGCGGCCGTCCGGTCGTTCCTCGGCAAGCGGCGCCGCCGGAGCTGGGTCGACTGGTACGCCACGGGCTTCGCCCTCGTGATCGCCGCAATCTACATCTCCGATTTCCTCGCGAGCCCGCTGCACAGGCTCAGCGGCCAAGCAGGCCAGGCGGCCGCCACCCACACCGCCGCGCTGCAGGCGGTCACTGGCGCCGGGCTCGTGATCGGCGCAGGAGCGGGACTGCTGCTGCTCGCGCAGGCGCTCGGCCCGTTGATACTCTCCCCCGCCGACTTGTCCTGGCTGCTGCTCACGCCGCTGAGCAGGCGCGGCATCCTGCGCCGCCCCGCGCTGACCGCCGCCGTCGGCGCCACTGCGGCCGGCGCGCTGCTCGGTGTGCTCACTCTCGCGATGGCCGGGCCGTACCTGCGCCCGGAGGGCGGCACGCTGCCCGGGTCCTGGCTTGCGCTTTCCGCCGTCGCCGGCGCCGGCAGTTGCCTGGCCGCGGTCGCGGCCGAAGCCCTGGCGCAACCAGGAGAGCGGGCACGCGTCCTGGTCCGTGCTGCCTGCGCCGCGCTCGCCGTCGTCGCACTCGCGGGCGCGCTGGCCGCCCAGGGGTCGACGGCTCTGATTCGCGCGGTCACCGCGGTGTTCGGCGGGCTAGCGACACCGGACTTCACCATCGCGGCGATCGCCTCCGTCGCCGTGGCCTGCGTCGCCTGGTTGCTCCTGTGGCGGGCGATGGCTACCTTCCCCGCCGCCGCGCTGCGCGCCGACTCGGCGCGCTCCGGGCGTGCACTTCTCGCCGCCGGGGTCCTCAACTTCTCGCTGCTGTTCTGGATTGCCGAGGACAACCACTGGCGCGGCCGTCTGCTCCAGTCCCGGCCGTGGCCGAAGCTGTCCCCGGCCATGACGCTTGCCTGGGCGGACTGGCGCCGGGTCGGCCGCAGGCCAGGGCCGCTTGCCGTCGTCACGATCGCCTCCGTCTTCCCCGCGCTGCTCGGCGCCGCCTTCACGGGGAAGGCGCACGGCATCCTCATCGCGGCGGGCCTCGTCGCCGGCGCGATGGCGGCCGGGCTGCAGGGGACCGCAGGTGCCAGGCGCGACACGGACAGCGCCGCTATGCGCAGGCTGCTGGGCGTGAGCCCGGGTCAGGTGCTCGCGGCCAGGACCGTGCTGCCTGCCCTGCTGTGCACGGCCTGGCTGGCACTCGCGCTGACCGTGCTCTCCGCAATCGGCGCGCTCAGTGGCTGGTGGTGGCCACTGCTCGCCCTCGCGGGCCCGGGCGTCGCGGCAGGCGTGCTGCGCCTAGCCCGCACGGCGCCAGTCGATCCGTCCGACCGGGGTCCTGACCTGCCGATGGGCAACACGCCGCCCTGGATGATCTCCCGGTTCATCAGCATCGCGGTTGCTGTGGCCGGCAGCTACCCGCTGCTCGCCGCGGTAGTCCAGGGGCACGACGGCGCGGGCAAAGTCGTGGCCCAGCCCGTCGTTTCCGCGGTCGTGCTCGGCATCTACCTGATGATCGCGGGGGGCATGGGTCGCTAAGGCCAGCGGCCTGGCGGGTCGCTTGTGTCGCGACAGTCCGACGTGAACTCGACGATCATGCCGGTTCAATGGCGTCAGCACGTTCTACCACGTGCTCGGCTTCCTGCCGCCGACCGCGCCGATCGCGATGCCCGTGCTTTACGCATCGGGCGACGCGCCGGTCTGGCAGGTCGTGATCGCGGCGGTGCTGTGCGCGGCCGGCACCATGTGGATGGCCAGGATTGCGGCACGGATCTACCTGCAACCGCCAAGGCAGGCGCTCCGCCCGCCGATGGCCGCGATAGCACTTGACCCCAATAAATGTAGATAAGTGTGGAATGACAATTTATGTCGCCTTTGTTAAGCTTCTTAACATATGACTATTTCGGGCGCCGACGCCGGGGTGGGACAGCATGAGGACCCAGAGCGGCGGCCGAGCCTGCGGCGGTCATTTCAGTCGCTTGAATCTCCCGGGTACCGGTCCTGGTTCTTCAGCCAGGTGCTGTCCGCGTCGGGGACGATGACCCACGGGGTGGCGACCTCCTGGCTGCTGCTCAAGCTCACGGGCAACGGCGTCGACCTGGGACTGCTGACCGCGTGCACGTTCCTGCCGTCCCTCGTGCTCGGTCCCTACGCCGGCGCCCTGGTGGACCGACTGGACCGGCGGAAGCTGCTGATCGTTACTCAGGTGCTGCTCCTGCTGCTCGCGGCGGCGAGCGCGGCGATCATCGGGATCGGCGTCGTCCAGGCCTGGATGCTGTTCGTCATCTCTACGCTCACCGGGATCGTCGCCGCACCGGACAGCACGGCGCGGCAGGTCTACGTGATCGACCTCGTCGGCACCGAGCGGCTGGCATCCGCGGTCAGCCTGTACGAGGTGATACTCAATGTGTCCCGCGTGGTCGGGCCGGCGCTAGGCGGGGCACTGCTCGCCACGGTCGGGGCCGCCGCCTGCTGTGCGGTTAATGCGGCTTCTTACCTGGCACCACTCCTCGTTCTGCTGCTGCATAAGCCCGCATATGTGACCAGGGAGACCGGCGGGACCACGGCTCGCAAGGGGCAGACCTTCGCTGATATTCGCGCTGGCGCGCGGTACGCGCGGCAGCACGGGCCGATCGTCGTGTGTTTGTTTCTCGCTGCGGCCTCCGGGATGCTGTTCAGCCTCAGCGTGTCGCTGCCGGTGCTCGCGACGCGGACGTTCCATCTGGGCGGCGGCGGTTACGGGCTGATGATGTCGGCGTTCGGGGTCGGGGCCCTGCCAGGCGCGCTGCTCGCCTCGGCAGGACCGAGCCACCCGACGGGACGCCGGGTCGGCGGCCTGGCGCTCGCGACGGCGGCCGCGATTGTCGCCACCGCTCTCGCGCCCGCGGCCTGGCTCGCGTTCGCCGGGCTGGCCGTGACCGGTTGCGTGTCGATCTGGTTCATCGCGGCTGCGAACACCTTCGTCCAGTTGGCCGCTGACCCGGGGATGCGCGGCCGGATGATGGGGCTGTGGACCATGGCCCTGCCCGGCAGTGATCCGGTGACCGGCCCGTGTGTCGGCTGGGTGACGCAGTACGTCGGGCCACGCGAGGGCTTCGGCCTGGCCGGACTAACGCTTGCCGTGGTCGCTTCGGTGGGCTGGAGGACCCTGTCCGGCAGGCCGAAGACCGCTGTTTCTGCTGTTGATGCCGCGTAAGCAGAACAAATACGACACTGACGGTGTTGTTATGGTTTGTCCGTATCTTACGCAGAGGGGTTTCATCGATGACCGTTATCGGGACTTCCGACCTTGACGTGTTCCCGCTCGGGCTTGGCGGCAACACGTTCGGCTGGACCTCGGACAAGGAGACGTCGTTCGCGGTGCTCGACGCCTTCGTCGCTGGCGGCGGCAACCACATCGACACCGCCGACTCATACTCGGCATGGGTGCCCGGGAATGCTGGCGGTGAGTCGGAGACGATGATCGGCGAGTGGACCCGAGCGCGCGGCAACCGGGACTCGGTCGTCATCGCGACGAAGGTGAGCCGGCACCCGCAGTTCCGCGGCATGTCGCGTTCGAACGTGCTCACGGCGGCCGACGGGTCGCTTTCCCGGCTGCAGACCGACTACATCGACCTCTATTACGTGCACTATGACGACCCCGACGTGCCAATCGTCGAGGCTGCTGGCGTGATGAACGAACTGCAGAAGGCTGGGAAGATCCGCTATGTCGGGCTCTCCAACTTCACCGCGCCCCGACTTCGCGAGTGGTTCACCGTCGCAGCTGCCGAGGGCTTCGCGCCGCCGGTGGCACTCCAGCCGCACTACAACCTCGTCGAGCGCACCTCGTACGAGTCATCGCTCGCGCCAGTCGTGGCCGAGTTCGGGCTTGGCGTGCTGCCCTACTACGCGCTCGCGAGCGGATTCCTGGCCGGTAAGTACCGGGAAGCCGCTGACCACGCGGGCACGGCGCGGCAGCCAGGCGCGGCGCAGTACCTGACGACGCCGACCGGCCCCGCAGTGCTCGCGGCGCTGGACACGATCGCCGCGGACCGCGGTGTCGAGCAGGCGACCGTGGCGCTTGCCTGGTTGCGTACGCGGCCCAACCTGGTCGCGCCGCTGGCCTCGGCCCGGACCGCCGAGCAACTTCCGGCGCTGCTAGCCTCGGCGACCCTGGATCTGACCGCCGACGAGGTCGAAGCCCTGGACAAGGCGTCGGCCGCGTAGCCGTTTTCTGGTCTGGCGCTCGGCGAACCCGGGCGCTATATCCGGCTTCGCAGAGACGGTGGATCGTTGAGAGCACTCCGGTACTCCCAGCGATCCACCGTCTTTTTACGCGGTCACGTTGTCGAAGTAGTGGCCGTAGGCGAGGTCGTCGAGCAGGCCTTCGTGCGTCGGTTCCCAGCCGAGGAGTTCCCTGGTCCTGGTGTTTGACGTCCAGTTGTCGAGTCCGGCGAAGTTCGCGAGGAAACCGAAGTGCGCCGCGTCCTGCGGGTCAATGCCCGTGACGGGCAGGTCCAGATGGCGGCCGATGACCTCCGCGATGTTCTTAAATGGCACGCCCTCGTCGGCGACACCGTGCAGCCGGGTGCCGGGCGGTGCCGACTCGAGCGCCAGCCGGTACAGGCGGGCGGCGTCGAGGGTGTGCACGGCCGGCCAGCGGTTAGCCCCGCCACCGAGGTAAGCGGACACGCCCGTGTCGCGAGCGATGCCGATCAGTGCGTGGAGGAAGCCGTGATGGTCGAGCGAGCTGTGCACAACCGGCGAGAGACGGATGAGGGACGAGCGGATGCCGCGCTGGGCAAACCCGCTGACCGTGTTCTCCGCGTCGACGCGCGGCCCGCCGGTGACCACGTCCTGTTCGGTGCCCGCACGACCCGTGATCCCGGAGAGCGCGAGCATCAGCGTGCCTCCAGTGCCCACGAACGGCTTGCCCGAGCCTTCGAGGCCGGCGCCCATCGCCTCGATTGCCTTGAGATCGTCGGCGATCGCACTGAGGTAGTCGCCGGACCGCATCGCCTCGTGCTTGAAGGCCAGGTGAACCACGCCGTCGGCCGCCGCGGCGGCTTCGCGTAGGCCATCGAGGTCATCAAGGTCGCCGCGGCGGACCTTCGCCCCCGCGGCCTCAAGGGCGGCGGCGGAGCGGTCCGAGCGGGCTAGGCCGACCACCTCGTGGCCGTTTTCGATGAGCTCTGGCACGAGCGCGGAGCCAATGTGCCCGGACGCACCGGTGACGAATACACGCATGGTGACTCCCTATAACAGGTGATGTCAGTTGCTGACATCACCAGCATAGCATCGCGATGTCAGTTACTGTCATCGCGGTAGAGTTGTCCTTATGACCCGATGGGAGCCAAACGCGCGCGGCCGTCTGCAACTGGCCGCGCTTGAGCTCTACAGCGAGCGCGGGTACGACCAGACCACGGTCTCGGAGATCGCCAAGCACGCGGGTCTTACCGAGCGGACCTACTTCCGGTACTTCGCCGACAAGCGCGAGGTGCTGTTCTTCGGTACGGGCATGCTTCAGGAGCGGCTGGTCCAGGGGATCATCGCCGCACCGGAGGGCAAGCCGCCGCTCGACATGGTGGGCGCGTCGCTTGAGGCGGCGGCCGAGCCGGTTGAGGAGATCCGCGACTTCTCGCGACGACGCCAGGCCATCGTCGCCGCGAACCCCGAGCTGCAGGAGCGCGAGCTAAGCAAGCTCGCGGCGCTCACCGCGGCGCTCACCGACGCGCTGCGCGGGCGCGGCCTCGCGGACCCGGCTGCGAGGCTGACCGCCGAGGCCGGCATGGCTGTTTTCAAAGTGGCTTACCAGCGCTGGGTCGATGAGGCCGACGACTCCGGGGAGACGCTGGCGCAGCTCATCCGGCAGTCGCTGGCCGAGCTGAAGACGGTAGCCGCGGCGGGCTGACTCGGATCAGCCGACGCTCGCAGCCTGGTTTCTGTCCTGATTTCTCCGCTTCCGCTCTCCATGTCACCACTAAGCGTTTAGTCATGAACACGCGTTTAATCATGAACACGCTACGAAGTCTTCCCTGGTTAGCACGCGGGCCTGAGGGGCAGGTCTTTCAACACCTACCGGACAGGGACGACCCAAAGTCGGCGACGCCTGCGGTGGTCGCGCTGGTCGCGCTGGTTCGGAAAGGGAGGCCATGGTGTCGGCGACGCTCAGGCTGGTACGAGAAGGCTTCGGCATGGAGCTGTGGCACGGCCGGTTCAACGTCACCGTCGACGGCAGGTGCGTCGGCTTGCTTGAGTCCCTCGAGACGGTCGAGGCACCTGTTTGCCCGGGACGCCACACGCTGCGCATCGGGTGCGGCCGCTACTCGAGCCTCGCCCAGACCTTCGACGTATCCGACGGCGAGACCGCCACCTTCCGCTGTCACGGCGCGATGCTCTGGTCCCTGTTCGTAGCGTCTCTCCTAAAGCCAGACCTGGCTATCTCGCTCCGCCGCGAGTAGTTTCTGCAGGCATGACCGATCTACCCGGCCTGGACCTGACACGGTTCGCCACCTGGTTTGACGACGCATGCCCCGGCGAGATCGGCGGCCCACTGGGGGGCCAGCTGATCGCCGGGGGCAAGTCGAACCTGACCTACGAGGTCAGCGATGGCACGCGGACCTGGGTGGTGCGCCGTCCACCGCTCGGGCATGTGCTCGCCACCGCCCACGACATGGGACGCGAGTACCGGGTGATCACCGCACTGCGTGACACCGGCGTCCCCGTCCCGCTG
>Ga0210389_10003238_pt1 | contig 12701 bp, 9 predicted proteins | sample IncBWH28OmetaG_FD_160127 | JGI IMG/M metagenome (GOLD analysis project Ga0210389, IMG submission 160127) | Forest soil microbial communities from Barre Woods Harvard Forest LTER site, Petersham, Massachusetts, United States - Inc-BW-H-28-O ...
GCTCCCGCGGCTACGGCGGCTCGGGCGAGTACAGCACGGGCCCCCAGCGCAGCACCGGGCCCCAGCACACCACGGGGCCCCAGTACAGCACTGGCCCCCAGGGCACCACGGGCCCCCAGTACAGCACGGGCCCCCAGGGCACCACGGGCCCCGAGTACGGGCAGGGTGGCGCGTACGGCGCCGGCGGCGACTTCACCACCGATCAGTACCGCTCCGCCGGCCGGGCCGTCCCGGACGCCCTGAACGGAAAGCGCGACGGCGGCTACCCGGTCGATGGATACCGGGACGCCAGCTACGGTCCTGGCGGCCCGATTCGGCCCGCGGGGCAGGACCCATTTGCGGCGAAGGCCCCGTTCCCTGCTCAGGATGATCCCTACGGTCCGCCGGACCCCTACGGTCCCGCCGACCCTTACCGGCCAGGGCCCGGTGGGCACACCGACCCACGTGGCCAGGCGACGCCCGGCGGGCGTGGCGGCTACGACGAGGACACCCTCAGCCGCGGGCGCCGTGCCAGGGGCGCCTACGGGCCCGCTGACAGCTACGGTGAGCAGGGTTCTTACGGCGGGCCTGCTGGATACGAGGCCGGCGACCCGTACGCCGGGCGCGATGGCCGTGGTCAGAGCGGTGCCAGTCAGCCCGGCTATGACCAGCCAGCTGCAGCGCACGGCGGGGGATATGACGATCACGACTACGGCGCTCCCGCGCGCGGGGGCGACCGGGACGATCGCTATGACTGGCCGGGGGCGGTGGACGACTCCGGCGTAACGCGGCGCCGCGAGCGCGATCCCGAAGACGAGCTCGACCCCGACAGCGCCAGGCACAACGGTTTCTTCCGCGGCTTTGGCGCCGCGGAGGACGAGTTCGGCCATCGTCCGAAGCGCAAGCGGCGCAGCCGCGCTGGCATGGTCGCGCTCACGGTGCTCGTCCTGTTCCTGGGCGGGCTGGTCGGGGGCGGCGCCTATGCCTACCACTGGTACTCCAGCCGGCACGCCGACTGGACCGGCTCCAAGGGCTACGGCACGATTCTCGTCACGGTCCCGGCGGGCGCCATCGCGTGCGGCTCGCTGGAAAATACCCTGGTCAGCAAGGGCGTCGTCGCGTCCGCCTCGGCCTTCTGCACGGTCGCCAAGGCCAGCGGCCAGTCGAGTCTGCTCCAGCCCGGCACGTTCCGGCTGCACAAGCACATGGGCGCGGCGCTGGCCTGGAAGCTGCTCATCAGCCCGAAGGCGCGGGTCCAGACGACCGTGGCCATCCCGGACGGCATGCGCGCGAGCAAGGTGATCGCGCTGCTGGCGGCCAAGACCGGCATTCCGCTGAGCCAGTTCCAGTCGGCGCTGAACAACACATCGGCGCTCGGCCTGCCGTCCTGGGCGAACGGCAATCCGGAGGGCTTCCTGTGGCCGGCCACCTATGACTTCCAGCCCGGCACATCGCCCCTGGCGATGCTGCAGACGATGGTGAAGCAGTTCAACACCGAGATCGCGGGCCTGAACCTGGCGGCCAAGGCGAAGGCGGCCCGGTTCACCGAGTACCAGGTGATCATCCAGGCGAGCCTGCTGGAAGCCGAGGTGCCACCGAAGTACTACGGGCAGGTCGCGAGGGTCATCGACAACCGGCTGAACCAGAGCCCGCCGTGGGACCTCGGCCTGGACAGCACCGTCGCCTACGCGGTCAACAAGTACATCTACAACCTGACCCAAAGCGACCTGAACGTGAACTCGCCCTACAACACGACCAAGCACGCCGGCCTGCCGCCAGGCCCGATCGACTCCCCGGATGTGGCGGCTATCCAGGCCGTACTGCACCCCACGCAGGGCGACTGGCTGTACTTCGTCACCGTGAACAAGCAGGGCCAGACGAACTTCACCTCGAGTTCCAGCCAGTTCAACATCTGGGCCAACGAAGCGACGCGGAACGGGGTCTGAACCGGTGGCGGTCGCCCCGGCCGGGACCGCGGCGGCTCGCCGGGCTGCTGTGCTCGGGTCGCCCGTCGCGCACTCGCTGTCACCCGTGCTGCACCGGGCCGGGTACCGCGAGCTCGGCCTGACCGGCTGGTCCTACGACGCCATCGAGTGCGACGAGCAGGGCCTGCCCGGATTCCTGGGCTCGCTCGACCCGGACTGGGCTGGCCTGTCGCTCACGATGCCGCTCAAGCGGGCCGTGCTGCCGTTGCTCGACGACGCCGAGCAGCTGGCGCTCGACGTCGGCGCGGCCAACACCGTGCTGCTGCACGATGGCCGTCGGCGCGGTTACAACACCGACGTCCCCGGCATGGTGACCGCGCTGCGCCAGGCTGGGGTTACTACTAACGGGAACGCGCTCATCCTCGGCAGCGGTGCCACTGCCTGCTCGGCGCTTGCCGCGCTGCGGGAGATCGGCGCTTGGGACATCTCAGTCGCGGTGCGCTCGCGGCCGAGAGCCGAGCCGCTGCGCGCCGTCGCGGGTCGCCTCGGTCTGGAGGTCCGGCTGATCCAGCTCGGCGCGGTACCTAGTGCTGGTGCTGGGGCTGGGGCTGGTGCTGGCGCTGGGCTCGGGCGGGCACGCTGGCAGCTGCTGATCTCGACGATCCCGGCCGTCGGCGCGGCGACGGTGGCTAGCCAGATCAGGGCCGGCAAAGTGCAGGCTGACGCTGTCTTCGACGTCGTGTACGACCCCTGGCCGACCGCGCTAGCCGAGGCGGCCGGTGCCGCTGGACTGCACGTTATTTCTGGGTATGAGCTGCTTGTGCACCAGGCTGTCGGTCAGTTCGAGCTGATGACGGGCCGGCCGGCGCCGGTACCGGCGATGCGCGCGGCCGGCCTGGCCGAGCTTGCGCGCCGCCGGAATATTCTGGCTGGCTAGAGCGCTTGAGAGCAGCAGGAATTCCTGCGGTGGCCGGGATGCGTTAGTCTTACAGACGACAATGCTCGGCACCGCGCGCCTGGCGCGCATCTGCCGGGCGTGCAAGCGGAGGACCACTCGGCCACCTCCCACCTGGCCAGCTAGCGCTGGCGGGTATCCGCGCCGGGCACCTCGTGAGAGGTTCCCCGGTGTTCAGGTCGCCCCAGGGCGGTTTGATCAGGCCGGACGCCGCAGTGCCGGAGCATGTGGGATGGCAGCGGTGTCGCGGGTATGTCCGCACTCAGGCGCGTCCTGAGCGCGGCGGCGGACCCGCGGTGGTGGCCCCGCAGGCACGATATGCGGGGCCTTTCGGCATTCTGTGGCCAGCTGCGATTGGCGGCCACGCTGTGCTCCAGGACTCCGCCCGATGTGCGCAGGGATGGTCTTTGCGCATAAGCACCGTGACACAGGAGGTCACATCAGCACCGAACCTCGTATCAACGAGCGCATCCGGGTACCCGAAGTCCGTCTTGTCGGCCCAGCCGGCGAGCAGGTCGGGATAGTCGCGATTAATGATGCGCTCCGGCTGGCCCAGGAGGCAGATCTCGACCTGGTCGAGGTTGCGCCCATGGCCCGGCCCCCTGTCTGCAAGCTGATGGACTACGGCAAGTTCAAGTACGAGTCCGCCTTGAAGGCCAGGGAGTCGCGCAAGAATCAGGCCCAGACGGTCATCAAGGAGATCAAGCTGCGGCCGAAGATCGACCCGCACGACTACGGCACCAAGAAGGGCCACGTCGAGCGGTTCCTCAAGCAGGGCGACAAGGTCAAGGTAACGATCATGTTCAGGGGACGTGAGCAGTCGAGGCCCGAACTCGGGTTCAAGCTGCTTCAGCGCCTGGCTGGCGACATTGAGGAGCTCGGCTTTGTCGAGTCGTCGCCTAAGCAGGACGGCCGGAACATGATCATGGTCCTCGGCCCGCACAAGCGCAAGACCGAGGCCCTGGCGGCCGCGAAGGCCGACCGGGCTAGCAGGTCGAGCGCACGCAACGCCGAGCACGCGGCTGCCACACAGGCCGCGGCGTCAGCTGAGGCCGAGACTGTCGAGCCCGAGGCCGTCGAGCCCGAGGTCGCCAGCGCGGCGCCCGGCAGTCAGGCCACGCGCGCTAGTCAGGCCGCGCCAACCACTCAGGCCGCGCCAGCCAGTCAGGCCGCGCCCGCTAGTCAGCCTGATCCGGCTGCTCAGCCGGCCGCTCCGGCTGACCGGGCCGAGTCAGCGACCTCTGCCGCTCCGGCAACTGAGCCGGCCAGCGCGCCGAGTGCGGCGCCGAAGCCAGCGGCGGCCAGGCCTACTGCTGCGACGCCGAGCCCGGCTGCCACACAACGGCCGGCCTCCACGCCGCGACCGGCCTCCACGCCGCGACCGGCCTCTACACCGCGGCCGGCCGCTACGCCGCGGCCGACCGCCCCACGCGCCACCCCGGCGTCGGCCCCACGGCCGGGCCCGAACGGCACCGCGGCTCCCAAGCCGACGGCGCCGCGCGGGGCCGCGGCCAGGCCATCGGCGAGCAGCGCGCCCAAGCCAGGCCCGGCGCGCCGGGCAACTGACGGGCCCGTGCCCGCGCCTCGCGCGGTCGGGGCCGATAGGGGCGCGGCGAAGGAGTCGGGCGAGGCCGAGAGCTAGACGACAGGCTTTGGCGGGCGGGCTGGGCTGCCAGCACGTCCGCCGTCATCCGGGGGCCGCCGGTACCGGGCCCCAACCACAGCCCAGCGGTGCATGCCGCCGGGCAGACGAAACCGTGCCTCACGGCACGCCAGATTGACGTGCCCGCGGCCGTGCCGATGGCACGCGGGAGCTGTGCCGCTGCCTGGGCAACTGGGGCCAGCGGCACACAGGAATGGAGACACGGCGACATGCCGAAGATGAAGACGCACAGCGGTTCCAGCAAAAGGTTCCGGCTGACGGGCACCGGCAAGATCGTGCGCCGCCGTGCCAACCGCGCTCACTACCTTGAGCACAAGCCGAGCACGAAGACGCGGCGCCTGGCTGGCTACGTCGAGCTAGCGCCGGGTGACGCGAAGAAGATTAGAAAGTTGCTGGGTAAGTGACCCGGTCCGCACGCTAGGGAGAGTGTTGTAAATGGCACGCGTGAAGCGGGCGGTCAATGCCCATAAGAAGCGCCGGGTTGTACTCGAGCGCGCCAGCGGTTACCGGGGCCAGCGGTCCCGGCTGTACCGCAAGGCGAAGGAGCAGCAGCTCCACTCCATGACTTACGCCTACCGGGACCGCAAGGACCGGAAGGGCGCATTCCGGCGGCTGTGGATCCAGCGGATCAACGCCGCCGTCCGAGCCGAGGGCCTGACCTACAACCGGTTCATCCAGGGCCTCAAGCTGGCCGAGGTCGAGGTTGACCGCCGCATGCTGGCCGAGCTCGCCATCGCCGACCCGCAGGCCTTTACCGCGCTGGTAGCGGTCGCCAAGGACGCGCTGCCGGCCGACGTCAACGCTCCAGCGGCCTGAGCGAGCTGGCGACGGCGCTCCGGCGCCGATGACCAGGCCGTCGCGGCCTCCGTACCCGCAGGCGGGCGGTGCCCTGGGCATCCGCTCGCCGCGGGTCAAGGCTGCCCGTCAGCTCAGCAAGAGGGCTTTCCGGGAACGGGGCCGATTGTTCCTCGCGGAGGGCCCGCAGGCTGTGCGTGAGGCGCTCCGCCAGCCGGGGACGCTCACCGAGCTGTTCGTCACCGGCCCCGGCGGCGACCGCCATCCTGAGCTCGCCGGACTCGCAGTCAGCCAGGGCGCGCCCGTGCACGAGGTGAGCGGCGAGGTGATGGCCGAGCTCGCCCAGACGATCACGCCCCAGGGCGTCCTCGGCGTATGCCGGTTCGTCGACGTGCCACTGGCGTCCGTGCTGGCGGCCGCCCCGCGCCTGGTGGCAGTGCTGGCCAGCGTGCGCGATCCCGGCAACGCGGGCACCGTCCTGCGCACCGCCGACGCGGCTGGCGCGGACGGGGTGATCTTCACGGCGGCCTCGGTCGATCCCTACAACAGCAAATGCGTCCGCTCGTCGGCTGGCAGCCTGTTCCACTTGCCGGTCACGGTCGGCTCACCACTCGCCGGGGCGATCGAGGGACTGCGGACGGCCGGCCTTCAGATCCTTGCCGCCGACGGCAGCGCCCGGCAGTTCCTGGATTCACCCGGCGGCCCCGACATGAGCCGGCCGACAGCATGGCTGTTTGGCAACGAGGCATGGGGCCTCCCGCGTGATCTGCTCGAGCTGGCCGATGCCGTGGTCGCGGTGCCGATCTACGGCCGGGCCGAGAGCCTCAACCTGGCCGCCGCGGCGGCGATTTGCCTCTACGCTTCCGCCCGCCACCTTCGCTCGAGCCGCCCCTGAATGCCGCGTCGCCACGGGCAAATGATTCGGCATGCGGCGGGGGCACTTCACTCCACCGTCGCGCGTCGGGGCATCTGGGAGTGCCGGGCGTCAGTGCGAATCCGCTAGAGTCTGATCACGTTGCGTCATGAAGTGACCGGCACCGGAGGCGGGCAAGGTCGCGGTGGGCCATACTCCGTCACCCGTGCCGGTGCCGTGAATTCACTGGCGCAGCTGCTTGCGACGGCGGAGATCCCCCGACTCCGCCAGCCGGAGCCGTGATCGATGCGGCGGCCGTTGGCCGCTGTGATGACGGCACCGGACGCGCGCGGGCCGTTCGGGGGACAGGCAGTTCCCGAGCCTCCCGGAGGCGGCGCGCAAGTGGACCGGATCGTGACAGGTCAGGCTACGGCCAGGGTTGCGGGCATGGCCGCCGCGCCTGGCAGCGGACCGCCTGGCGCTGGACCGTCCGCCAAGCCCTCGGTCGCCAACCCCCCGGTCGCCAAACCCCCGGCCGGCAAGCCGGAGCCGCCGGACTTCACCAGCGGACTGGTGCTGGCTGATGACCTGCCCGACGGCCTCGTGATCGCTGACCGGAACGGCCAGGTGGCGGTGTTCAACCGCGCGGCCGCTCGGCTCACCGGGATTAGCCCGGCCGCCGCCGTCGGCCAGGACGTCAGGCAAGTGCTCCCGCTGCGAGACAACGAAGACCGCTGCTGGTGGACCATGACCCAGCCGTACGAAGGGTTGTCCACGCGGACGCGGCACCCGGAGCGACCGCTCTATCTACCCGACGGGACCGAACTCCTGGTCAGCGTCGGCTATGTGCGCGCACCACGCGGTCGCGGCCCGCGGGAAGGCTGGTCGCGCGAGCCCGGCGCTGTCCAGCGCATCGCCGTGACCCTGCGCGGCGCAGAGCAGCGGATGCGGCTGGAGCGTAGCCGTGCTGACCTGGTGTCCACCGTGGCGCACGAACTCCGGTCGCCACTGACGAGCGTCAAGGGCTTCACGGCAACCCTGCTGGCCAAGTGGCCGCGGTTCACCGACGACCAGAAAAAGGTCATGCTGGAGACGGTCAACGCCGACGCCGACCGGGTCACCAGGCTGATCACCGAACTTCTGGACGTGTCCAGGATCGAGTCGGGCCGGATCGAGATCCACCGCGAGCTCGTCGATATCCCGAGCCGGGCGCTGAAGATCATCAGCGGCCGGGTAGCCGCTGGCGACTCACCCGACCGGTATCAGGTCGAGATCGCGCCTGGCGTACCCGAGACCTGGCTCGATGTCGACAAGGTCGACCAGATCCTGGCGAACCTTATCGAGAACGCCGTCAGGCACGGGGCTGGTACCGTTACGACTGTGGTGGAACCAGTGGCCGTGGCAGGGGCTCCTGGCGTGGCCGTAGCGGTCCGCGACCAGGGTCCTGGCATCGCGCCCGAAGTTGCGCCCCGCGTGTTCGCCCGATTCTGGCGTGCTAAGCGCCGCGGCGGCGCGGGGCTAGGCCTGTTCATCGTCAAGGGCCTAGTGGAGGCGCACGGCGGGGAAATCATCGTGCTGCAGGCGCCAGGGGGCGGGGCTGAGTTCCGATTTACCATGCCCGCCGGGACGCCTGAGTTCGGCTAGCCGGCGGGCATTCGGGGTTGCCTGCAAACTGGCCCGCGCTCGGTGCCAGGATCTAGCTGCCGGCGCCTGGCGAATTCGGGCGCACTGCGCCCGGCATCGGCCCGCGTCAGGCAGCGCTGAGAGCGGGCAGCGCACCGGGCTTGTGCCCTGGCCTGCCCTGCCCACGTTGCTGCTTCATTGCCGTTGACCGCAGGAGATCAAGAAGCGATGTCCGCACCGAATAACACCTATGACCCCGTGGAGGTGGCCGTGCTGTCTCCCGAGGAACTGGAGCGCATGCAGGCTGATGCACTGGCGGCCATCGCCGCCGCCAGTGACCTGGCTCAGCTCAAGACGGCCCGGATCGCGCACTTCGGCGACCGGGCCCCGCTGACGCTCGCCAATGCCGAGATCGGCGCGCTGCCGCCTGCCGCCAGGGCGGACGCCGGCAAGCGCGTCGGCGCGACCCGTGCCGCCATCAAGCAGGCGCTTGCCGAGCGGCAGACCGAGCTTGAGGCCGACCGCGACCGGCGGGTGCTGGTCGACGAGGCCGTCGACGTCACGCTGCCATGGGACCGGCACGTGGCCGGTGCGCGGCATCCCATCACGACAGTGGGGGAGCGCCTCGTCGACGTGTTCGTCAGCATGGGCTACGAGGTCGCCGAGGGCCCCGAGATCGAGGCGGAGTGGTACAACTTCGACGCCCTGAACTTCCCGCCTGACCACCCGGCCAGGGAGACGCAGGACACGATCTTCGTCGCAGGCACTGAGCCGTCCCAGTCGTCCGGCCTGGTGCTGCGCACTCACACCTCGCCTGTGCAGATCAGGGCGATGCTCACCAGGCCGCTGCCGCTGTATGTGGTCAGCCCGGGCAAGTGCTACCGGCGGGACGCGCTGGATGCTACCCACAGCCCGGTGTTCCACCAGATCGAGTGCCTGGCCGTGGACGAGGGCCTGACGATGGCGGACCTGCGCGGCGCGATCACCGCGTTCGTGGACGCCATGTTCGGCCAGGGCCTGCAGACCAGGCTCCGGCCGGACTACTTCCCGTTCACCGAGCCGTCGGCCGACGTGTCAATGGAGTGCCACGTATGCCGCGGTGCCTCGACCAAGGCAGGCGCTGAGCCGTGCCGGGTGTGCCGGTCGCAAGGCTGGGTCGAGATCGCCGGTTGCGGCATGGTCAACCCGCGGGTGCTCATCGCCTGCGGCATCGACCCGGATCGCTACAGCGGGTTCGCGTTCGGCCTGGGCATCGACAGATCGGTCTTGATCCGGGACGGCGTGGCCGACATCCGGGACACGCTCGAGGGTGACGTGCGGTTCAGCCGCGCGTTCGGAATGGAGGCGTGATGCGGCTTCCGCTGTCCTGGCTGCTGGAGTACGCGGCCATCGAACTCAGCCCGGACGACGACGCGGGCATCCAGGAGATGTCCGCGCGGCTGACCGGCTGCGGCCTGGAGGTCGAGTCGGTCGAGCCGGCGGGTCAGGACATCACCGGCGTCGTCGTCGCCGAGGTGCTGGCCATCGAGGAGCTGACTGGCTTCAACAAGCCGATCAGGTACTGCCAGGTGTCGACCGGCGACGGGCAGGAGCGCCACGTCATCTGCGGGGCGAGCAACTTCGCGGTCGGTGACCGGGTGCCGTTGGCACTGCCCGGGGCGGTGCTGCCAGGTGGCTTCGAGATTGGCGCACGCAAGACGTACGGCCGGATCTCCGAGGGCATGATCTGCTCAGCGGCTGAGCTGGCGATCGGTGACGACCACTCCGGCATCATCGTGCTGTCGCCAGACGCGCCGCTCGGCACTGATTTCGTCAGTTACGCCGGCCTGCGGGACGTGGTATTCGACATCAACGTGACACCGGACAAGGGCTTCGCACTGTCGGTGCGGGGCGTGGCCAGGGAGCTGGCGATCTCCTACCAGGTCCCGTACACCGACCCGGCCGATGTCGGCCTGCTAGCCGACGTCGGCGTGGTCTCGCCCGATGTCTACCCGGTCGGCGTCGAGGACACCACCGCGTGCGACCGGTTCGTGGTACGCGAGGTTCGCGGACTCGACCCGGCGACGCCCACCCCGCTGGGCATGAAGATCAGGCTGGCCAGGGCGGGCCAGCGATCGGTGTCGCTGCCCGTCGACGTGACGAACTACCTCATGCTGGAGCTCGGCCAGCCGCTGCACGCCTTCGACCGGTCCCGGCTCACCGGCCCTATCGTCGTGCGGCGCGCCAAGCCGGGGGAGCGGCTGGAGACCATCGACCATGTCGTCCGCGCGCTTGACCCCGAGGACATCCTGATCACCGACTCCTCCGGGCCGATCTCCCTGGCCGGGACGATGGGCGGGGTCGACACGGAGGTGTCGGAGACCTCGCGCGATCTCGTCATCGAGGCAGCGCATTTCTCCCCGCGCGGCATCGCCCGGATGAGCCGGCGGCACAAGCTCGGATCGGAGGCGTCCGCGCGGTTCGAGCGCGGCGTGGACCCGGAGCTGCCCGTGCGTGCCTCCGCTCGCGCGGCCACGATGCTGGCCGCCCTGAGCGGCGGCACCGTGGTGCCCGGATGCTCGATGGCTGGCGTGAACATCGAGCCGGTTGCCATCGCGATGGCGGCCGACTATCCCGATCAGGTCGCTGGCCTGGTCTACGGCCTGGACACGGTGCTGGCCAGGCTCCGGGAGGTCGGCTGCAGCATCGTCCAGGCACCGGAGCCGGCAAGCGGCGACGCGGCAGCGGCGCCGGCGGCCGGCGAGTCGGCCGCGAGCCTCGATGCGCCGATCGGCCTGGCCGGCGGCCACCACGCGAGCAGGCATGCGCACCACGACCACGGCAGGCACGACAGGTCCATCGTCATGCTGCTGGTGACACCGCCGTCCTGGCGGCCTGACCTGACTGACCCGGCCGACCTGGCCGAGGAAGTCATCAGGCTGGAGGGCTACCAGAACATCCCGGTCCAGGCGGTGCGGGCGGCAGGCGGCCGAGGGCTGACCGGACGGCAGCGGCTGGAGCGGACGATCAGCCGCACGCTGGCCTACCACGGCTTTGTCGAGGTGCTGAGCTCGCCGTTCACGTCAGCTGCCGATTTCGACAAGCTCCAGCTTCCGGCTGATGACGCGCGCCGCCGGGCGGTGCGGCTGGCCAACCCCATCAGCGATGACGACCCGCTGATGCGGACCACGCTGCTTCCCGGCATGCTGCGGACCCTGGCCCGCAACCTCGGCCTGGGTTTCAGCGACGTGGCGCTCTATGAGTTCGGCCACGTCTTCTCGCCGCGACCCGATGCCGCGCCGACCGCGCCTATCCTGCGCGTTGACCGCGGTCCGGCCGTGCACGAGCTGGCGCTGCTGGAGGCCGCGCTGCCCGACCAGCCGCTGCGGGTTGGCGCGGTGCTCACCGGTGACATCGAATTGCCGGGTTACTGGGGCAAAGGCAGGCCGGCCGGCTGGCAGGACGCGATCGAAGCGGCGCGGGATGTGCTGCGGACCAGCCGGCTCCGGTTCGACGTCCGAGCCGACCAGCACGAGCCGTGGCATCCCGGCCGGTGCGCCGCGATCTTCGTCCAGACTGAGCAGGGCCACGAGTGGCTGGCCGGGTACGCAGGTGAACTGCACCCGCGCGTGATCGCCGCGTTCGGGCTGCCCGCCAGGACGGCAGCGATGGAGCTGGACATGTCGGTGGTCGAGGCGGCGGCTGATGCCATCGGGCCGGTGCAGGCGCCCGCGCTGTCCACGTATCCGCCCGCCGTGCAGGACGTGGCGCTCGTCGTGCCGCAGGTCGTGCCCGCGGCGGACGTGGCGCGGGCCCTGGCCGATGGCGTCGCCGAGGCCGGCGATGTGATGCTCGAGTCGCTGCACCTCTTTGATGTCTACACCGGCGACCAGGCGGGGGAGGGCCGCAAGTCACTGGCGTATACATTGCGGTTCCGCGCGCCTGATCGCACGCTGACCGCGGAGGAGGCAAACGCGGCCAGGGACGCCGCGGTGGCCGAGGCCGCGCGCCGGACCGGTGCGGTGCTGCGGAGCGCCCGGTAGCGGTGCCACCTAACAGGGCCAGCTAACAGGGCCAGCTAACAGGTAATACAGCCGATGACGGACGAGGTGCGCCGCGGCGGTCGCGGTCAGGACGGCGACTTCAAGATGGCGAGGATCTGCATGCCGTCCTTGCCGCACTTGGACACGTCGCCTGTCTTGAGCAGCTCCGGCGTCGGGAAGCCCTGGCACTTCCAGCCGTTCACGGTGACGGGTCCGCCGCCGCCGTTGCCAGGCGCCTGGCCCGCCACGATCGCTGCGGCGTAGTCCTTCTCGACCGAGAGCGCGACGCTGCAGGACACCTGGCCGTGGTCGACCTCGATCTCGATCGGGACGTTCGCCGCGGTCTTGCCGGTGCCGCAGGCCTGCGCGCTGGCGGCGGCCTTCGGGGTGCCGGTGCCGCAGCCAGCTACGGCGACCGCGGCGACGATGGCGCCCAGAGCGATTCGCAGCGAGCCCCGTGTCAGCGAGCCCTGTGTCAGCGAGTCCACTGTCAGCGAGTCCACTGTCAGCGAGCCCCGTGTCAGCGGGCGACTGCCACGAGTCCGCGGGACGTGCATCAGCGCTGTCTCCCTTCCGGCTTCATCATGCCGTCCTGGCACGTCGGGATATGGGTGGGATTGCAGATCTCGCTACAGCCGGTTACGGACGGACAGCCACGTTTGCATAATCAGTCAGATGCCTGCATAATCATTCACTCAGGCAACGCAGGCACACCAGGCTGAAAGGGTCGTCTATGAGTGCGCGGGTGGCGGTAGCCGGCGCGAGCGGATACGCGGGCGGCGAGCTGCTGCGACTCCTGGCCGGGCACCCAGACCTGGAGCTTGCGCTGATGACAGCGGACAGCAGCGCCGGGCAAACCGTGGCGCAGCTGCATCCGCACCTGGCC
>Ga0210389_10003242_pt1 | contig 12696 bp, 6 predicted proteins | sample IncBWH28OmetaG_FD_160127 | JGI IMG/M metagenome (GOLD analysis project Ga0210389, IMG submission 160127) | Forest soil microbial communities from Barre Woods Harvard Forest LTER site, Petersham, Massachusetts, United States - Inc-BW-H-28-O ...
GCCGAGCCTTCCATGCCGGTCACTTCTCCAAATCCGAACTTCTGATGTTCTACTTTTTGTCCCACCTGTAAGGTCGATGTGTCGCTGGCTACAAAATCCGGGCTTGGATTGTGTTCGATGGTCTTCACAAAGGGCTTGGGAGGAATATATGCCGGTTTCGATTCCTTTTTATTCGGGGGGGGACCGTATCTCCTTTCTGCCTGTGCGGCCGAGCCGCCGAAACCGCCGCCATTCATGCGATCGAAGGCGGAAGGATTGTTGCCTCCGAAGGAGCCCTGGTTACGCGCGCCGCCGCCGGCAAAGCTCCGGTCCAGGAAATCAGCGGGGATCTCGTCGATGAACCGGCTGGGTTCGTTCTGTACGAGGTTGCCGAAGCGATACCGGGTATTGGCATAGGTGATCCATAATCTTTGTTTGGCGCGGGTGATGACGACATAGAACAGTCTTCTTTCTTCCTCGAGTTCCTCGCGGGTATTGATGGCCATCGCATTGGGGAAGAGCATTTCTTCCAGTCCCGCGGCAAAGACACAGGAAAATTCCAGTCCTTTGGCGGCGTGGATGGTCATGAGCTTTACCGTATCGGCATTGGGATCTTTTTCATCGGCATCCGTCAGCAGCGTGATCTGCTGCAGATAATTCCCCAACCCTTTTGTCCCTTCTTCGAGCACGCCGTCCTCATCCGGCCGTTCCGTGAACTCCTTGATGGAGTTCAGCAATTCCTGTATGTTCTCGTACCGGGCAAGGCCTTCGGTGGTCTTGTCGTTGAAAAGCTCTTTGACCAGGCTTGTTTGTTTACCGACATGCTGGGCCACTTCATACGCGTTCTTTGAAGCCAGCATACTGGAGAAACTGCGGATCATCAGCACGAAGTTCTCGATCGCCTCCAGGGTGCCGGCCTTGTAACCGAATTCCCGGGCCCTTTCCAGCACTTCCCAGAGATAGATATTCTGTTCATTGGCGGCGAGTACGGCCCGGTCGATGGAAGTTTTCCCGATCCCGCGGGTTGGATAATTGATGATCCTTTTCAGGGATTCCTCGTCACGGGGGTTCACGATGATCCGGAGGTAGGCGATAAAGTCCTTGATCTCTTTCCGTTGGTAGAAGCTGACGCCCCCATACATGGTGTAGGGGATCGCCATACGCCGGAGGCTTTCTTCAAAGGCCCGGCTCTGGGCGTTGGTGCGGTAGAGAATAGCGAAATCGCGGTTATTATAGTGATTGCGCAGGCGTTGTTCCTGGATGGTATCGGCCACGAATTTTCCTTCCTCGTTATCCGTCATCATGCGTACCAGGCTGATCTTTTCGCCCGGCGCATTGTCGGTCCAGAGATTCTTTGGTATCTGTCCTTTGTTGTTCTTTATCACTTCATTGGCGACGCTGAGGATACTCTGCGTGCTCCGGTAGTTCTGCTCCAGCTTTACCACTTTCACGTCGTCATAGTCTTTCTGGAATTGGAGGATATTCTCGATGGTCGCGCCGCGGAAGCTATAGATGCTTTGTGCGTCGTCCCCAACCACGCATACATTCTCATGAGCGGCGCCAAGGAGCTTGATGATCTCGTACTGGGCGGAGTTTGTATCCTGGTACTCATCGATCATGATATATTTGAACTTATGCTGGAACTTGACCAGGCTTGCCGGGAAGTTCTTTAGCAGCTTGTACATATTGACGAGCAGGTCGTCAAAGTCCATCGCCCCGTTCTTCATGCAACGGGCGGCATAGGCCGCATAGATCTGGGCGATGGCGGGGCGGTTGCTTCGCATGTCTTCCTGCTGCAAGCCGTAGTCGTTGGCATATTCTTGCGGTCCTACCAGGCTGTTCTTGGCCGATGAGATGCGATTGTAGACTACGTTTGGTTTATAATGTTTGTCATCGAGGTTGAGCTCGTTGATGACCGTTTTGAGGACGCTCTTTGCGTCGTCGGTATCGTAAATGGTAAAGTCCCTTGTATAGCCCAGGTGGTGGGCTTCTCCCCGCAGGATGCGGGCAAAAACGCTGTGAAAAGTGCCGATATACAGGTTCCGGGCCTCGCCGTTGCCCAGGATCTTTTCGACCCGTTCCTTCATTTCCTTTGCCGCTTTATTGGTGAAGGTTAGCGCCAGTATATTGAATGCGTCGACTCCCTGCGCCAGCAGGTGGGCGATACGGGTGGTGAGCACTTTCGTTTTGCCACTGCCAGCACCGGCTACGATCATGATAGGGCCGTCCATATGTAATACCGCTTCTTTTTGCCGGTCATTCAATTCACTGATATAGTCTCGCATGCCGCGAAGTTAGTTAAATCCCGGCAACTCCGGCGGCCCGGCTTCGCATAAAAGACGGAGAGGTTGTCGCACAAAAACGGGCAGTTGAATGAAAATTTCCGGCTGATATTCATACATTTAGGTCTTGCCATAATACATATGTTTTCTGGCGTGCAACTTGCATATTGAATGGGCGTTCTATGGAACATCGCATGGAGACGAATCGTAATAGCTTTACCGTTTTTTTGGCCACCGCCTTTGACAGGGGGGAATATACGACCGATGATGTCATCGCCTTCGTATTACCCCTGTTCCGGAAAGTCCTGGGATTTCATGAGGCAGGGCTGGTGGGTCCTTTTGAAAAAGAAGAGGCCCTTTTTGTCGCTGATCTTTCTTTGGATATCGACGAAAATCTTGCACACGCTCCTTCGCTATCGCTTTACCGGGTACAGGCGCTGTTCCCGCACACGGCGCAGGAGAGTTTTGAGGTGGAAATCGGACAGGCGCCCAAATCAGGGGGGCGCCTACGGTCCGATGGAAAGGGGCGCCAGTGGTCCGGCGGGGCGGATTATCTGCCCGGTTACCGGTGTTTTGAGCAGGGTTTGGGTCAGCATGATCCTCAGACCGATATCTTTTGTCTCGGACTGATCCTGGGAAGCATGAGCCTGGGTCTGGACCTCAATCGACCGGAGGGGCTGGAGCGTTGGGTCGTGGCGCGTGTAAATCCTTCGCGGCACCGGGCGGCCATCCATCCTACGATCGGGGGATTGATCACTGAAATGACGGAGCTGGACCGGAGGAAGCGGACGCAGGACCTTTATGATGTGATCCGCCGCCTGGAACATTACAGGGATTATGATCCGGAGCGGCAAACCGATCTTAGCCAGATCGCCGGATGGATGCATACCGAATTGAAAGACCGGGATGGTTTTATCCTGGACCGGCTGCGCAGCCGTCTTTTTGATACCAGCCGCCGCAACCGGCTTCTTTATTATAAGCCGAATAGTCGCTTCGTCAACCTCACCGTCGGCAGCGTTCCGATCCTCCTGCATTACCAAAACATAAAACCGGAGCTGCTTTTCACCTGGAACGAGGAGCTGGGCCGGCAGATCCGGGGCATGAAGGAGATCGTGCTGAACAAATACCTCCGTTTTGAGGACCATGTCTATCTTTCCGCGTCCCTGGATAAGGTGAGGGTGGAGTCGCAACGGGCCATCCAGGAATATGGATTTAGCCAGCTAAAGCTGGTGATCGCCTTTCTCAACTGGAATAATCTGAAAGAAGATCCGGAGGAAAGGATCCAGAGCCCCCTGCTCCTGTTGCCCGTGACCCTGAAGAAAAACAAGCGGCTGAAGGAAGATCTTTTCGTGATGAAGATCCTGGACAATGCCGCCGAGGTGAACCCGGTCCTGGCGGGGCAGTTAAAAGACCTTTATGGGATCCGTCTGCCCGATTTTATCGACCTGGAAGAGATCGGTCCGGAAGAGTTTTTTCAGCAGGTAAAGACGCAGATCGATAAGGCCAACCAGGGGATCGGCCTCCGCTATACCGGAAAACCCCGCATCCGGCTTATCCATCGCGAGGCGCGGCAGACGGTGAATAACTATACAAAAAAGGGGAAGAGGAAGGAGGAGGGAGAAGGATATGTGCCGGTGGAGCTGGTGGAATTCCGGCGCCGGAGCGGACCGGGGTTGAAGGAATTCCTGGCGGACGGGGAAGTGAAGATCGAAGCCGTCGACCTTACGGAGAGGAAATCGGACGGGCGCCCAATGCAGGGGGGCGCCAACGGTCCGATGGAGGCAAATGCGGAGATTGACAGCTACGAGCTGGCGTCGGGCGAAAACAATCCTTATAAATGGGACTTCGATGTCTGCCATATGGTGCTTGGCAATTTCAATTACAAAAAGATGAGCCTGGTAAGGGATTACAACCTGGTGATCGAACAGCAGATGCAGCATCATGTATTCGATTCTCTTTTTAGCGATCAGCCCAGGGTCTTTGCCGAGCATCCCTTCGACCTGAACAGGCCGGACGACTGGTATCATGTGATAACGGCGGACCCGACCCAGGGAAAGGCCATCCTGCAAAGCAGGGCGGGATACAGCTATATCATCCAGGGTCCCCCGGGCACCGGTAAGAGCCAGACCATCACCAACCTGATCGCGGATTTTGTCGCGAGGGGGAAGAATATATTATTCGTTTGTGAAAAGCGGGCCGCGCTCGACGTGGTCTATCACCGGCTGAAGCAGGTCGGGCTGGAAGAACTTTGTTGTTATATTCATGACAGCCAGGGCGACAAGCGGGAGTTTATCCGAAATCTCGCGACGACCTATGAGGCGTTCACGCGGTCCGATACAGACCTGGCCGCGATACGAAAGCGGCGGCAGGCCTTGCTGGATAAGATGAATACCCAGATGGACGTCCTCCGGGAATTCCATACTACGGGCAGATCCGAAGGAAAGGGAACGGGTATGGAAGTCCGGCAGCTGATCGAAAGGATCATCGCGCTGCGGGAGCATCTTGTCAGCCTGTCGCCCCGGGAGGAAGAAGACCTGCCCACTTACGAGGAATGGAATGGATCCGCTGCCGTCGTCGCCGGTTTGGAAGAAGCGCTGGAGGAGGGCGGGTCCGAGCCCGTCTTTGCCGAACATCCTTTCAGCCGGATACAGGAAGCTATTTTTCTCTCGGAGAATCCGTACCGGGTATTGGAGAATGCCCTGCAGCCCGCATTGCGTCTGTTGGAAGAAGTAGAGGACGTGCTTCGCCGTAGTGGGGTGGCCCTGGGCCGGACAGGCGGAAGTATGGGTGAGAGCGGAGGGAAGGCCGGGACGAAAGAGGGTGCCGGGTTGGAGGAGATACGGCGGGAGACGAGGGAGCAGACTACCGAATTGGAACGGTTGAAAAATCTCGTTCAGTTCGCGGTGCTGCTGTATCCGCTGTCGCGGGCAGGGCATCTGGCGCTGGCCGATCCGGACCAGGATGAATCCAGGGTGCTGGAGCGGGAGATGCAGCAGTACCGCCAGCAACAGGAGGCGCACCGGCAGGCCGCGCAAAAAAATATCCATTGGAAAAACAAGCTCACCGAACAGGAGCTGGAAAATGCCCTGAGCCTGACCGTGAAGCGCGAAGGTGCCTTTCTTGGTTTTCTGAATGGTTCCTGGCAGCGGCTTAAAAAACAATTGCAGCAGCAGTATGATCTTTCGCAGCATTCCGTAAAGCCTACCTGGCTCAGCATCCTGGAATTGCTGAAAGCGGAGTATGCGGCGGCGGGAGAATTTGCACAGAAGAAGTTACTGTTACAGTCAAAATATGGGCTGGATAATATCGATACCGCCTGGCTTAGCATCGAGATCCTGCAAAGTAAAAAAGGGCATCCGGAGCTGGTCTATCTTCTTCAGCACCCGGATAGCGCCGCGCAGATAGCCGCCCTACAGGCGCTGCATCAGCCGCTTAGCCGGCTGGAGACCTATTTGCGGCAATGCCTGCAGGATCCCGCCTCCGGCAGTCTGTCCCCGATCGCGGACCTGCTCCGAAATATTCAGCTGAATATGGATGGGTTGGGCGATCTGTTACCGGCATTGCGGGCTTTTACGGGGCTGCCGGCGGATGTGAAAGGGGCGCTGCGCCGTCACCCACTTCGTCGGTTGCAGTTGGAAGCCGTTATCGCAAAAAAGGCGCTGTTCGATTGCTACCAGGCAAACAGGGCCTTTGCCGCTATCGACCGTGCGACGCTGGAGACGGCGGTGCAGCAATTGGGCGCAGGATATATGGCCTTACAGCAGTCGAATGCGGAATATATCCGGGCCTTTATCCGGCAGCGTTTCCTGCAACAGCTGGACCTCGCGAATATGGCTTCCAGCCAGCTGAACGAGGACCAAAAGAAATTCAAGAAGGTCTATAATGAAGGGAGAAAGATCCTGGAGAACGAATTTGGGAAGACCATGCGCTATAAGAGTATCCGTGAGCTGTCTGCGAAAGAGAGCGGCCGGGTGTTAAAGGATATCAAGCCGGTTTGGCTGATGAGCCCTTATAGTGTCAGCGATAGCCTGCCCCTGGATTATGATCATTTTGACGTGGTGATCTTTGACGAAGCGAGCCAGATCACACTGGAGGAAGGCGTGCCGGCCTTGTATCGTTCGCGCCAGACCATTATCGTCGGGGATGAGAAACAAATGCCGCCCACCGATTTGTTCCATGCGGGGGCAAAAGACAAGGATCCCGATGACCTGGAAAGAATGGAGGATGGAGATTTTCCGGAATGGATCAGCGACGATGCCGATAGCCTGCTTGCGCAAGGGGCCCGCAAATTGAACAGCGTCCTGTTGAGCTGGCATTACCGCAGCCATTATGAAACGCTGATCAGTTTCAGCAATCATGCCTTTTATGAAGGGAAGCTCCTCACCATTCCCGACAAGACCATCCATCACCAGGAAAAGGCGCCGATCGTCGCCACCCGGGCCGAAGAGGCGGCGGGGTTAGTCGATAGCCTTTTTGACCGGAGCATCAGTTTTCATTTCCAGGCCGGCAGCGTCTATGAGAAAAGGACCAACCGGGCGGAGGCCGTCTATATTGCAGAACTCGTCCGGGAATTGTTTCGCCGCAACAGGCCCGAAAGCCTTGGCATTGTCGCTTTCAGCCAGGAGCAGCAGCATGCGATCGAGGCGGCATTGGATGAGCTGGCGGAGCAGGATCCTGTTTTTGCTCAAAAGCTGGAGGAAGCATATAACCGGACGGAAAATGACCAGTTCACCGGGCTGATCGTGAAGAACCTCGAGAATATCCAGGGGGATGAGCGGGATATTATTATCATGAGCGTCGCTTATGGCTTCGATGCGCGGAGGAAGATGCTGATGAATTTCGGGCCCATCAACAAAAGAGGGGGAGAAAAACGATTAAACGTATTGTTCAGCCGGGCCAGGATGCATATGGCTGTAGTAAGCAGCATCCGGCATGAGCATATCACCAATGAATACAATGAGGGCGCCAATTACCTGCGACGCTGGCTTCACTATGCGGAGATGATCAGTCTTGGCCGGATGGAAACGGCACGTGCGATCCTGGACGGTCTGGCCCTTTCTGCTGCCGGCCGGGCGGATGGTATGACGCCGGCGGGTATGCGTAGTCAGGCCCGCGGGCTGGTGTGCGCGCAGATCGGGGAGCAGATCCGGGCGCTGGGTTATGAAACGGCGGAGCAGGTAGGGCAGTCGGGTTTCAAATGTTCGCTGGCGGTGAAGGCAAGGCCGGAGGACGCGCATTATACCCTTGGCATCCTGATCGATGATGATCAGCATTATGGGAACAGGAACCTGATCGAGCAATACTATCAGCGGCCGGCCATCCTGCAGGCTTTTGGCTGGAGGATCCTGCCTGTTTTCGCCAAGGACTGGCTTCATCAGCCGCAGAAAATAATAGAACAGATAGTGAAGGGGCTTGGGGAAGTCGCTGATGTTGGAGGAACTGCCAGTTCGGGAGTTGGCGGGGGAGCTGCCTCCGGGATTAGAAGGGTTGTACCCTCGGGGGTTAGCGGGGTTGCGGGCATCGATGGGATGTCCCCTTCCGGTAAACGGACCGCTGCTTACGACCATCTTCCGTTCCGGCGGCTGGTCGTCCGTGAATCCGGGATCGATAAATTCTGGGAGTCTGCCACGGAGGGCAATACCCTGGTCACCCGCTGGGGAAAGAGCGGAGCGCGGGGGCAGATTCAGGTAAAGACCTTCCCTGATGAGGGGACTGCCCGAAAGGAGATGGGGGACCTGGTTAAAGAAAAAATGAAGAGCGGATATCAGCCGGATCAGGATCCGCGCTGAGAACCACCGGTCAGGCGGGTGTTTTTGACAACGCCTTTGGAGTTGGCCTTGCCTTTGCCGGCGGGGAAACCGGGGATATTACTTTTTGGGCCTGCCAGCTGTTTTCCGTCTTTTTTCTTTTTATTATTGGGTATGAGAGCCATAATTAAGGTTTTAATAATTTTCTAAACGCCGATTAAAGGTACAAAATTATGCGGGAACGCAGAAAGCGATCATAATTCGTACCTTCCCACCCATGTCAAAGGAACTCTATTTCGATATCAGCTCGGAGGACAGCGGGGGAAGCCTGTACCGGGTCACCGGGGAAAAGGGGGCTGTTCATTTCTATTATAATCACAGCACTTATGACGACGTTAAGGACGAAGTAAAGATCTTTGAGACCAACTATGCGGATTTCGAGGCTTTCTGGTCGGCGTTGACAAAAGACGCCCAATGGTATTATCGCCATCCTTTATTCGTCCACCCGGAAAAGCGGGAATTTGTAAGGGAACAGTTGAAAACGGTTAACTGGGCCGTGCACCCGGATAAAAAATGGCAGGAGAGCCATCAGCGGCAGTGGAAGAAGGTGCTGACCGATCCGGGGACGTATTACAGACAGACCTAATGGGCATTATGGGTTCGCTGTCGGGGGTCAGGCCTCATAGAATTCTTCGCCGTATACGTCGATGAGCGGCTGGCCCATCCGCTGCAGGTATTCATTGCATTGTTGCAACAGATGCGGGTTGCCGTTAGAAGAATAATAATCTCCCCGGTACCAATAACTGAAGAGCGGTTGTAAGGCCATCTTATCGTCCCTTTGTCCCTGGAGGATCATCCAGCGGAGCCGTGCCAGCTCGTTGTCGGGAAGGTGATTGAATATTCCGCTATTCAGCAGTTCCCGGGTGAGGTCAATCAATGTGTTGTTCATAATCTCCTCGTTTTTGTTATACGAAAGTTCCTGCAAGTATGTTATCGCATCGTGAAGCTTATGTTATGGTTCTGTGTCGCGGCCGGATTGTGCATTGTATGTGCATAGCCATTGCCGGGACTCTGGGATGACCGCGGATCGGGGGGATGACCGCCAATCAGGGGGGTGATCGCGGATCAGGTCCTGATCGTTTTTGACGGCGTCGTGCGCTGCCGCATCCAGCGGGAAAGCTCCGAATTATCATCCGCGAGCAGGGTCAACACGCCATTGCGAAGGCGATAATGGCTTGTATGCTGGAGGCTTTTTAAAAAGGCCGGTTCGTTGTAACCCGGGCAGGCCATTTTTGTCGTGATGATCTTATCGCTGAAGGAAAGGCTGCTGTCGGTCTTGCTATACCAGAATGAACCGCGCATATTATTGCAGCCTGTATTGCCGGTAAATTTTGATTTCGCGAGATCGAGCTGCAGGCTGGGAGTCTTACCGGCGCCGGTATCCGAAGGCAGGACGGGTTGCAGGTACCAGGGACCGCCCAGGCTGGTGGAGTCGGGTGCGGTATGGGTTGCAACGGCTGGTTTGGCTGTGGTATCCGCCTGTTTCGTTTGGCTGTCGCCGGAATCCTGGCAAGCCGTTAAAAAACAAAGACAGGCTGCGTATATAAATTTCATGATGTTGTTTTTTATAGCAGGGGGAAAAACTATGCCAATCCGTTAAAGGGGGGACGGGATGTTCCGGTTGCCGGTTACGGGAATCCTGGGGAAGAAATTCCCCGCCTGCCGCGGACCTTATTGCTGATAAACCATTAAATTGTAACCATGCTCCAGGACAACCTTTTATTGATCATATCCCTCCTGTTTGTGGTTTCGATGCTGGCGATGCTGAGCGATAAGTTGCGTATCTCCTATCCTATTTTTTTGGTGATCGCGGGGTTACTGATCAGCCTGGTGCCCGGCATTCCCAAGATCGTGCTGGAACCGGACATGGTATTTATCATTTTCCTGCCGCCGCTCTTGTATGCCGCCGCCTGGGACACGCCCTGGCATAATTTCTGGCGGTTCCGGCGACCGATCAGTCTTTTGGGTTTCGGGCTTGTCATCTTCACTGCGATCGCGGTTGCCTTTGTCGCCCATCTTATGATCCCGGGTTGTTCCCTGGCCCTGGGTTTCCTGATCGGCGGGATCGTCAGTCCGCCCGATGCGGTTGCGGCTACCAGTGTCCTTCAAAACCTGAAGATCCCGAAACGTGTCGTGACGGTCCTGGAGGGGGAAAGCCTGGTGAATGATGCGGCGAGTCTGATCGTTTTTCGTTTTGCCATTGCTGCCGTGCTTACGGGAAATTTCGTCGCCTGGAAGGCCGGGGTCGATTTTTTCCTGGTTGTTACGATGGGGATCGTGGTCGGACTGGTGATCGGCAATATCGCGTATGCCATCCATCGCTGGCTGCCCACTTCGGCGAGTATCGATACGGCCCTTACGCTGATCACGCCTTACCTGATGTATATCACGGCGGAGCATTTTCATTATTCCGGTGTACTGGCGGTCGTGTCCGGCGGGCTTTTTATCAGCTATCGCAGTCCCGAGATCTTTAGCTATAGTTCAAGGCTCCAGTCACAGAGCGTTTGGCATGTCGTGACCTTTCTTTTGAACGGGGTCGTTTTTATCCTGATCGGTCTGCAATTGCCTTTTGTCGTCCGGGGGCTTGGCGAATATTCGCTGCATGCGGCGATCCTGTATGGGATCGTTATCAGCGTCGTGGCGATCGTCGTTCGCCTGGCCTGGGTCTTTCCAGGCGCCTACCTACCGCGAATGTGCAGCAAGAAGATCCGGCAAAGAGAGGTCAACCCGGGTAAAAAGTCCATCTTCCTTATCGGCTGGGCGGGTATGCGCGGTGTGGTCTCCCTGGCTTCGGCCCTGGCCATCCCGCTGACGCTGACGGATGGGGCTCTGTTCCCCCACCGTAATCTTATTCTCTTTATCGCCTTTGTAGTCATCCTGGTCACCCTGGTCCTGCAGGGTCTGAGCCTGCCCTTTGTCATCCGGTGGCTGCGGATCGAGGTAAAGGATGATGAGGAAGAGCAGCAGCTTTCCATCCGGCTGCGGCTGGCCAATGCGGTCCTGGATTATATCACGGCGGAGTATGGGCAGGAGGCGGAATCCATCGAAGCTTTTACCCGGCTGAAAGCAAGGTATGAGCGGATGATAGCGATCACGAATACCAAGCTGGAGAAACAGCAGGCGGGAGGGGAGGTCGTTCCCACCTTTCTGCCCCGGTACCGCCAGCTCCTGCTGGAGCTGGTAAAAGTCCAGCGGCAGGAAGTGTCCCATATGCGGCATGACAACCAGTATGAGGAAGAGCTGCTTCGGAAAAAAGAGCATGAGCTGGACCTGGAGGAGGCTCGTTTCCGCCGCTGAGGAGGCGCCGGCCCGATCGTTGCCGGCGGGCAAATAACAAAGGGGTAATATCGATTTGCCGTCCTGATTTCGTAACTTGTACGTCCATCCTCCCTATCTACTGCCATCCTCCCTATCGATACCGGTATTTTCATTTTATCATCTTAAATCGAATTTTATGTCTGAAACGAATCAAACACTGGCAGATAAGGCCAATGCCTTAAAGGACCAGGCTGCTGAAAAACTGGGTGAGCTTAAAGAAAAGGCATCGGAATTGACGGATACCCTCAAGGAAAAGGCGGGGCAGGTCTGGGACAAAGTAAATACGGAAGAGAACAAAGAGAAGCTCCAGCATTTAAAAGACCAGGCTTCGGAAAAGCTGGATGAGGCGGAAGAAAAGCTACAGGAGCTTGCCGGCAAGGCGAAGGGTTTGTGGGAAAAAGTGACGGGTCATCATGAGGAGCCGGCTGCTCATGAACAGGCTGCCGGTCATGAGGATGCCGCGGGTCCCGCGAAAAGCTAATCAGAAACGATTAATAATAAGTTTAATGATAAGAAAGACGCTTCCCGCGTCTTTCTTGTTTTATTATAAGAACTCGTGCACGTGTTGCAGGATGACGCGGAAAAGGTCGTCGGGGTCGAAGGGTTTTACCACTACATCATTGAGTCCGGCCGCGAAAGCGTCGCTCTCCACTTCTTTGGGAGTGCTGGCCGTGAGGGCGATGATCGGCAGCGTTTCTCCCCTTTTGCGCAGCAGGACCGTCGCCTCATATCCATCCATCACCGGCATGTGCAGGTCCATCAGGACGAGCATGTGACGGGTCCGGTCGAGTCGTTCCAGGGCTTCCACTCCGTTGCCGGCTACGTCGACCTGGGCTCCGCTATTTTCCAGCATGGTCTGTGCCACCAGGACATTCAGGGGGTTATCTTCCACCAGCAGGATGGAGATGCCCCGCAGGAGATCGCGGTGGCCGGCGGTATACCGGTTATCGGGCAGGTCGCCGGGTCCTTCCTTGCTGAAGGCGAGGGTCTGTGTAAAATAAAACTGGGATCCCTTGCCGGGCATGCTTCGTAACTGGAGGGTCACTCCCTGTAATTCGAGGATCCTTTTTGTGATGGCCAGTCCGAGGCCGGTTCCGCCATAGCTGCGGGAGGTGGAAGAGTCGGCCTGGGTGAACCGGTCGAAGATCATGTTTTGTTTTTCCGGGGCGATCCCGATGCCGGTATCGATCACTTTTACGGTAAAGGTAGCAGTGTTGTCGAGTACGGCATCCACGGTAATGACCAGGCGAACGGTCCCTTCCTTTGTAAACTTTATGGCGTTGTGTACCAGGTTGGTGATCACCTGGATC
>Ga0210389_10003244_pt1 | contig 12690 bp, 12 predicted proteins | sample IncBWH28OmetaG_FD_160127 | JGI IMG/M metagenome (GOLD analysis project Ga0210389, IMG submission 160127) | Forest soil microbial communities from Barre Woods Harvard Forest LTER site, Petersham, Massachusetts, United States - Inc-BW-H-28-O ...
GCCGCTTGCACCCTGACTCTCACCTGCATCGACTCCAGCTTCGCGCGCCGAACTTGCAGGTGCCGCGCGACCCGCTAAGGTGAGCGGATGGGTGAGCGCGTTCCGCTCGGGTTCCTGGTCCCGCTGCGGCTCCTTTGCGGTCTGATCTTGCTCCTCGAAGGGTGGGGGAAGCTGCAGCACGGCTGGCTGCACGGCACGCCGCTCCTCGGCATGCTCGACGGCTGGGCCGAGGCGAACAAGACCTACGCGTTTTTCGTACCGGTGGTCCAGTCGGCGCGCACACACCCCAAGATCTTCGGCGCGCTCATCACCCTCGGCGAGCTGTCGATCGGGCTTTCGATGCTGCTGGGGCTCCTCAGCCGCCTGTTCGCTTTTCTCGGGGCGCTGATGCTGTTCTCGATCACCTTCGCCAGCGGCCAGGGGTTGGTGCCGCCCGGCAACGCGCTCCTGATGGGAGCGATCTTCGTGATCTTCCTGGTGGCGCCGCCGGGGCGCGTGCTGGGCCTCGACGCCACCCTGCGGGCCCGGTTTCCCCGCTGGATGGTCTAGCGGCGACCGCGCCGGTCCGAGCCGGCGGTCGATTCGTCCTGGGCGCGCTATACTTCGCTGGTGAGCCTGGACCCCGGCTGGATCGTGGCGTCGCTGATCGTCTCGTCGATCGGGTTCATTCTGCTGAACTACGGGCGCAAGTTCGCGCGCGTCCCGCAGATCGTGGTCGGGTTGGCGATGCTGATCTATCCGTACTTCGTCCCCGGGGTGCTGGCGAACGTGCTGGTGGCGGTCGGGTTGCTCGCCGTGATGTGGGTCGCCGTCCGGCTCGGCTGGTAGCTCGCCCTCCACGCTGGCGCCGCCCGCGGCGGCGCGCGGCTCGGCGAGCGAGCGTGATCGCCCCTGGGTGACAGCCAGGGCGAAACCCGCTACAAACCCACCTCCCTGTGAAGCTATCGATCATCGTCCCGGCCTTCAACGAAGCACGCACCATCGCCGCTCTCCTCGAGGCCGTGAGGGCCGTCGACCTCGGCGGGCTCGGCCTCGAACGAGAGATCCTGGTCGTCAGCGACGGCTCCACCGACGAAACCGCGGCCGTCGCGCGCGCGCAGCCCGGGGTCGACGTCCACGAGTACCAGCCCAACCGCGGCAAGGGTGCGGCCGTTCGCCACGGCATCGCGCAGGCCACCGGGGATCTCATCCTCATCCAGGACGCCGACCTGGAGTACGACCCGCAGGACTACCTGGCGCTGCTGCCTCCGCTCTGCGACGGGCGCGCGCAGGTGGTCTACGGGTCGCGGCTGCTCGGGTACGAGAAGCAGTTCGGCAAGGCCAGGGTTCGACGCCACCAGCGCGCCTACCGCAGCGCCTATCTCGGCGGCCGCGTCGTCACCGAGTTCGCCAACCTGCTCTACGGCTCCCACCTCACCGACGCGCCCACCTGTTACAAGTGCTTTCGCGCCGAGGTGATCCGCGCCATCCCGATCGAGCACGATCGGTTCGACTGGGAACCGGAGGTGACCGCCAAGATCCTGCGCAGCGGGATCGAGATCGTCGAGGTGCCGATCAGCTACCGCCCGCGCTCGTTCGAGGACGGGAAGAAGATCGGCGTGCGGGATGGACTGGCCGCGCTGTGGACGCTGGCGCGGTACCGGACCTGGCGCCCGAAGCCTGGACGCCGATGACCGGCCGGCGCGCCGCCGCGCTGTTGGTCGCGCTGGCCCTGGCGATGCTGATCGCCGAGACGCTGCGGACCTCCGCGACCCGCCCCACCCCACGCTACGACGAAGTGAGCTACCTGGCGCTCGGGCGCGCGCTGGCGCACGAGGGGGGCCTGCCCGCCCAGGTCGGTTGCTACCTGGCGGCGAGGTGCAAGGAAGACAACCGCCCGCCGCTCTACCAGATGTTCCTGGCGCCGTTCGTCGACGATACCCCCAGCGCCTTCGCGCGCGCCAAGCTGGTCGAGCTGGCCATGGCGCTGCTCCTGGTCGCCACGGTGCTGGTGGCGGTCCGGCGCGCCTTCTCACCGGCGGTGGCCGCAGGCTCGGCGGTGCTGCTCTGCCTGATGCCGGTCATGCCCGACTACGGGGCGCGGCTCATGCACGATCTCTTGTTTTGCGCGATCACCTTCGCGGCCGTCACCGCCGTCGCGACCTGGCAGGAGCGCGGGGCGGCGCACTGGCTCGTGGCCGGCGGGTTCATCGGCCTGGCGTTCATCACCAAGGGGAGCGGGCACCTTCTGTGGCTGCCGCTGCTGGTGACGGCCTTCGCCGCCCACCGCGGACAGCTCTGGCGGCGGCCGGTGGTCTACGCCGCGGCGGGGGGCTTCCTGGCGACCGCCTTCTTCCTGCTGATTCGCAACGTGAAGCTGTGGGGGAACCCGTTTTACAACGTGAACTCCGCCGAGGTCTGGCTGGACAGGTGGCGCGACGCGCTGGTGATGCGGATGACCCCCGAGCGCGCGCAGCTCGGGCTCGGCTGGTACCTGCGCCACCACTCGTTGATCGACCTCGGGCTCAAGCTCGGGCGCGGATTCGGCGAGGTGGTCGGGCTCTATGTCTACACGGCCGGCTTCGGCGCGGCGAACATTCCGGTGCGGGTCGCCACCGGTCTTTGTGTCATGGCGCTGGCGGTTCTCGGTCTCCGGCGTCGCTGGCGCGCCGGCCGGCGGATCGAGATCGTGGCGGTGCTCTCGACGGTGGCGCTCTACAGCGCGGCGTTGGTGCTGGCGGCCAGCGGCGCGCCCGGTCCGCAGGTGCGCTACGTGCTCCCCTACGTGGTGTTGCTGATCCCCTTCGCGGTTCACGAGGCGATCGAGCGGTTCGGGCCCCGGGTCGAGGCCTGGCGCGCGGGACGATTGCCGCGGCTGCCCGCCGGGGCGCTGGTGCCGGCGGCCGTCGGTCTGTGGCTGGCGGCGCGTCTCGTCTGGGCGATCCCCGGCATCTCCGGCGACCCGCGGGCCTTCTACGGCGTCGATCCGCGCGCGCACGAGACGTCGCTCTGGCTGTCGGAGCACCTGGCGCCGGGCGAGAGTTACGCGCTCCCCTTCGAGAGCTACTACTCGACCTGGGACGTGCCCCGGCCCGAGCTCGATCCGCGCTGGATCATCTGGTTCGGGATCCCGTCCGGCGATCTGCTGCGCTTCATGCGCCAGCTCGGAATCAACAAGGTCGTCATCGACATGACTGCCAGCGGCCTTTCCGGCTACGCCGACAAGCTTCGGGCCTCACCGGTCGACGCGCAGGGCCCGCTGGCTTTCTTGGGCTGGCCGCGCTGCTTCGCGGACGCCGCTCAGCCGAGCCGATTCCTCGTCTACTGTCGCCCCTGACGGCCGGCGCCGTCGTTCACGGTCACTGTCGCTCGGCCACCACGTCGGGGAAGGGCGGCCCCGAGGCGACGCTGTCGGTCGGGATCCAGTGCATCGTGTTTCCCTGCACGCAATAACCGATCTGGGCGGTCGGTTGACCGGTCGCCGCCAGCGAGAGGGCCGTTCCCTGGTTGACGTAGGTCCCGGACTCGTCGTTGAGCGAAGCCCACACGACGGTGCAATTGCAGAGGCCGCTGCCGCTGCCGGCCGTGCACCCAGCCGATTGAATGGTGGAGGTGGTGCTCTGGGCCGCCTTGATCTCGCTGTCGAGCGCCGCGCAGGTCTCGCCGTCGTCGCAGGTGAACGATTGGTGCACGGTGGCCAGGATCGAGACCGTGTAGCTCATCGTCGCGGTGAACGACCAGGCGCCGGTCCACGACGCGCTGGTCTGGTCGTTGCTGACCGGGCTGGAGCTGCCGGTGGTGCCGGCGCAGAACTGCGCGAAGAACGCCTTCTGGTCAGAGGCGAACATTCCGGTGGGGGAGAGACAGGACCGGACGATCGACCAGCTCCCCACCACCGCCCCGCCGCAGGGCGCGACCTGTCCGCAAGCCGACTCGGAGCTGCCGCTGCAGCTCGCCGCGGAGATCCAGAGGGAGCAGACGGTGAGCGCCAGCCATCGTTTCATCGTCCGGGCCTCATCGGCAGATCTTGGCTCCCGACGGAGTTTTGTAAAGAAATGGCCCCTGGGTCCTGACGCGCTTGACCAACGGACGGCCCGCGGTCTATTTCCTCTGTCGTGGCGGCGAAGCGGACGGCCGAGGCGGTGAGCCTCCTGCGGGCGGGGGACGTGCGGGGGCTTCTGTCGCGCTACGCGGATCTGGCGCTGGCGGGGCTGGTCGTGGCGATCGTCGGGATGATGATCGTCCCGCTGCCGACGCCGCTGCTCGACCTGCTCATCTCGGTGAACATCGCGGCGGCGGTGACCCTGTTGTTGGTCGCCATCTACGTCAGCGACGCGCTGAAGATCGCGACGTTCCCGACGTTGCTGCTGTTGACCACGTTGTTTCGCCTGGCCCTGGAGGTTTCGGCCACGCGGCTCATCTTGCTGCGCGCCGACGCCGGCGAGGTCATTCGGGCCTTCGGCAACTTCGTGGTCGCCGGCAATCTGGTGGTCGGCGCGGTGATCTTCCTGATCCTGACCATGATCCAGTTCCTGGTCGTCTCCAAGGGCTCGGAGCGCGTCGCCGAGGTGGCGGCGCGGTTCACGCTCGACGCCATGCCGGGCAAGCAGATGTCGATCGACGCCGAGCTGCGCGCCGGCCACATCGACCACAACGAGGCGCGGCGGCGCCGCGCGGCGCTGGCGCGCGAGTCGCAACTGTTCGGGTCGATGGACGGCGCCATGAAGTTCGTCAAGGGCGACGCCATCGCCGGCATCGTCGTCCTGGCGGTCAACATCGTCGGCGGCCTGGTCATCGGCATCGTGCAGCGGGGCCTCGACGCGTCGGCCGCGGCGCGCACCTACACCGTGCTCACCATCGGCGAGGGGCTGGTGGCGCAGATCCCGGCGCTCATCATCTCGACGTCGGCGGGCATCATCGTCACGCGGGTGGCGTCGGAGGAGGAGGGGGGGCACCTGGGGCGCGACATCGGATTGCAGATCATGGCGCAGCCGAAGGCGCTGGCCATCGCGGCCGGCCTGCTGGCGCTGCTGGCGATCGTTCCGGGGCTGCCGACCGTGCCCTTCCTGACGCTGGCCGTGATCCTGGGCGGGGTCGCCTGGAGGCTGCTGCGCACCGCTGCGCCCGCCGCCGAGACGGTCGCCGCGGGGGCGGGTGGGGCCGCGGTCGTTCGCGCGGGCGCTCCGCGTGGGGCGTCTACCGATGAGTCCCTGCTGTCGCCGTTGCTGACGCCGATCGCGGTGGAAGTGTCGGCGGAGCTCGGCGCCTACCTCGACGGCTTCGCGACGGAGGTCGTGCCGCGGCTGCGCGAGCGGCTGTTCGCCGAGCTCGGACTGCCGCTTCCCGCGGTCCGGGTGCGCGTGGGCGCCGGCGGCCTCGATGAGGGGAAGTTCGTCATCCGCCTCAACGAGGTCCCGCTGGCGCGCGGCGAGATCGCCCGCGACGAATGGGGCGTGGCCGGCCCGCGCCTCGGCGACGCGGTCTTGGCTCTCTTGCGCCGCTACGGCCACGAGCTGTTCGGACTGGAGGAGGCGCAGGCACTGCTCGACGCGCTCGAGCGGACGCACCCCGCGCTGGTCCGCGAGGTCGTCCCCAAGCTGGTCTCTCTGGTGCTCTTCACCGACATCGCCCGCCGCCTGGTCGAGGAGGGGATCTCGCTTCGCAACCTGCGCGACATCCTGGGCGCGCTCGCCGAGTGGGCTCCGCACGATCGCGATCCGGTGGCGCTCACCGAGCAGGTCCGCAGCGCGCTCCGCCGCGTGATCACCCACCGCTACGCCGGTGACGGCGGGTCGCTGGCCGCCTATCTCCTCGACCCGATGATCGAAGATGCCATCCGCGACTCGGTGCAGAAGACCGCCACCGGCAGCTTCCTGGCGCTCGAGCCGCAGCTCTCGCAGGAGATCGTCGCCGCCATCGGCCGCGCGGTCGGCCCAGGCGCCGCCAGCGGTGCCGTGCTGCTCACCGGCGCCGAGATCCGCCGCTACGTCCGCCGCTTGATCGAGACCGACCATCCGAACCTGCCGGTCCTCTCGTTCCAGGAGCTGGCACCCGAAGCGAAGATCCGGCCGATCGCGCGGATCAGCGTCTGACCTCCGTCGCTTCGCTGTTGGCCAGCCCGGTTGAGCGTTTGGGGCCGGGCTGACGCGCCGCGAAGCAAGCCGGCCGAAATGTTGTTGGCGATTACCTGGGAGAGGACTACACAAATGCAGTATGGGCGAGGCGGCCAGCGAGACGCTGTATGGGGTGTTGACCGCCCGGCGCGGCGAGCTCATCGCGAGCTGGAGCGAGAGATTGCGCGCCAACGTGGTCTCGGCCGCGCTTCCGCGGGCAGAGCTCGTGGATCACATTCCTGCCTGCGTCGACGAGATCACCCGCGCGCTCTATCCGGACGCGGTGCCGCTGCCGCCCATGAGCAGCCACGCCGAGGAGCATGGGGAGCAGCGGCTGCGATTGGGTTTCGACGTGGCCGAGGTGGTTCGCGAGTATGGGGCGCTGCACGAGTGCATCCTCGAGATCGCCGCTGGGGCGGGGCTGGTCATCAGCGTGCGGGAGCAGGTGGTGCTGGTGAAGTTCCTGAACGCGGGGATCGCCGAGGCCGTCTCTCAGTACGTTCGGCACCGGGATCTCGAGACGCAGCGCCAGACCTCGGAGCACCTGGGGTTCATCGCCCACGAGCTGCGCAATCCCCTCGGCGCGGCGCAGTTGGCGTTTCGCCGCCTGCGCGGCGAGCTCGAGGAGAGTCGAACGGTGGAGATCCTCGATCGAAACCTGCGGCAGACCGCCGACATGATCGACCGGGTGCTCAGTCACACCTCGCTGAAGATGGGGATCGAGGCCCAGTTGACCCCCGTCGCCCTCGACGCCTTCCTGCGGGAGATCGAGGTCGACGCGGCGATCGAGGCGCACGGACGGAAGATCACCACCGTTGTGTCGGTGCCCGCCGGCTTGAAGATGGACGCCGATCCGCGTCTGCTCCGGTCAGCCGTCTCCAATCTGCTGCAGAACGCGCTCAAGTTCAGCCACGAAGGCTCGACGGTGAGCATGACCGCGGCGCGCGCCGGCGGCCGGGTCACGATCGAGGTGGTCGACGCCTGCGGCGGCCTCCCCGCGGGGAAGGCGGCGGAGCTGTTCAGCCCGCTCGTTCAGCGGAGCGAGAACCGGAGCGGCTTCGGCTTCGGGCTGGCCATCGCGTTACAGGCGGCCGAGGCGCACAACGGAACCATCCGGGTGCGCGACATGCCGGGCGTCGGCTGCGCGTTCGTGATCGATCTTCCCAGCATCGAGGGCTGACCGGGCGGGCGGCATGGGCCGGGCCGATGCCCCGTGACCGACCCGCACACCAGCCCAATCGCAGCTTCACGCCGGGGAGGATCTGCTTGGTTTAGCAACTAGTTGACATACCAACTATCTGGGCGCTATCGTCCATCCTCGAGCGCTGGGGTCGGCACGCAGGACCGGGCGTCGTGTCTGCGAACGTTGGCGGGCCCATCGACAAGGAGGTATCGAATGCTCTCGACTCTCATCCGTTCTCCAAAGAACCGGGCGAGCCGCAGCCGATCGGTCCAACTTGTTGCCGTCGCGATTTCAGCGTTTTCGATCGTGGCCTGTTCCTCCTCGGGGGGCGGCTCGAACGAAGGCGGATCCGGCGGCGATAGGGGCGCGGGCGGGAGCGGTGCGGGCACCGGCGGTGCGACGGGGACGGGCGGCGCCGCGGGCTCTGGCGGCACGGGCGGCTCCGGGGGCGCCAGCGGCTTCGGCGGAACGAAAGGCTCTGGTGGCGCGTTGGGGACCGGCGGCGCAACTGGCACAGGCGGTCGCGGTGGGGCCGGCGGTCAACCCGGCACAGGGGGGACGACCGGCACGGGCGGGACCACCGGCACGGGCGGATCGGCTTGCGCCAACACGCTCAAGTCTGGAGACACCACGGGGACCATCACGTCGGGCGGGATGTCCCGAACGTTCATCGTCCACGTTCCGCCGAGCAGCAAGCTGACGGGGCCCTTGCCGGTGGTGTTCGATTTTCATCCGCTCGGCGGCACCGGCTCGTCACAGGAGTCGGCGTCGGGCTGGGGCACCAAGTGCGACAGCGCTGGCTGCATCGCCGTGTTCCCCAACTCGGCTTCGAACGGCGGCAACGGCTGGAACGTGGGTTACTGCTGCCAGGGCGCCCAACAGAACAAGGTCGACGATGTCCAGTTCACGCGGGACATGATCAAGTGGCTCGCCGCCAACAGCTGCGTCGATCCCAAACGCATTTACGCGAGCGGCTGCTCCAACGGCGGCGGCATGTCTTACATGCTCGCCTGCAACGCCGCCGACGTGATCGCGGCCGTGGCGCCGGTCGACTTCCGGTGCATCACCGGCGCGGAACCGGCGAACGCCTCGTCGCTGACGCCCACGAACAACACGGCGTGCACTTGCACGCTGCCGCGGCCGGTTTCGGTGACCGCGTTCGACGAGGGCCAGGACAATTCGATCGTTCCCTACAACGGCGGCCAAACTGCCGTTGCCGCGGACTGCCCCCCTGGGGGCAGCTGCAAGGCGTTCAACTTCCCGAGCGCGTCGGTGAACTTCGGAACGTGGGCGAACTTTGACATGTGCACGGGTTCGCCGAGCACCGACCCGGACAACTCGATATGCCAAACGTACATGGCATGCAGTGCCAACACCGAGGTGACCCTTTGCACGGCCCCCAGCGCGAATCACTGCGGCAGCTACGGGCTGGCGAAGATCGTCGACACGGCTTGGGGCATGTTCCAGAAGGAGTCGCTGCCGTAAGTGTTTCGTGCGCGCGACGAAAGTCGCGCCGCCCAGCCTGGGGCCGGTAGACTCACGGTTGATGACGGCCCGCTCCTCGCGCGCAAAGAAGCCCGTACCCGAGAGCGCCAGGGTGCTCGACCTCGACCGTTATACAGTCGCGTACCTCGTCTGGACCGCCAACAAGCTGTCGCGCGGCGCCTCGCACAACTACTTGAAGGTATTCGGTGTCGGCGTCGAGACCTGGCGCTGCCTGGTGCTGCTGGCCATTCACAACTCCGTTTCTGCCCAGCAGGTGTCGCAGGTCATGGGCATGGACAAGGCCTCGGTCAGCCGCTGTTTCAAGGTCATGCAGGCCAAGGGGCTGATCCTGATGGGCCTCGACGCCTCTGACGGCCGGGTGAGAATCGCCACCCTGACGCCCAAGGGACGCGCGCTGCATGACCAGATCCTCGAGATGGCCCTGGAACGCGAGCGCGTGCTGCTTTCGGTCTTGAACGAATCGGATCGTGAGACCCTGCTCCGTCTGCTCAAGCGCGTGCACGAGAACCTGGCGGCCGTCGAGGTGGCCACGGCCGGCTACATCGCCAGGCGCCACCCTCGGGCGGCGCGACCGCGCACCCGAGCCCTCGAGGACGCTGCCGGGTGACCGTCGCAGGCGAGTTGGGGCGCAGCCTCCACGACATCCTGGACCGGGCAATTGCTCGTCGCTTTCGAGCATCATCGTCGGACCTCCCTCTTGCACCCGACGCCTGTCGTCCTACGTTCCGTTGACGAGCCATTCATGAAGCTCGGGTATGAAAGGGCGTTGTATCTGGTGGCGTTCGACCACCGGAGCTCCTTCTCGAAGGGCCTTTTCGACGCGACGGAGCCGCTGTCTCCCGAGATCGAGCGCAAGGTGAGCGACACCAAGGAGCTCATCTTCGAGGCGTTCCAGCAGGCGATCGCGCGTGGAGCGCCGCCCGGGCTTTCGGGGGTGCTGGTCGACGAACAGTTCGGCGCCGCGGTCGCGCGGAGGGCGAAGGCCGCCGGTTTTCCGCTCGCCATGCCGGTGGAGAAGTCGGGTCAGGGCGAGTTCCAGCCCGAGTACGGCGAGGACTTCGCGCGGCACATCGAGGCATTCGACCCCGATTTTTCGAAGGTGCTGGTCCGCTACAACCCGGAGGGGGATCGGGATCTCAACCGGCGCCAGACGGAGAAGCTGGCCCGTCTCTCGGACTGGCTGCACGCCCACGGGCGCAAATTCCTGTTCGAGCTGCTCGTTCCGGCCACGCCCGCGCAGCTCGAACGCTGCGGGGGCTCCGCCGCCGGACCAGCGCAATACGATCGCGCGCTGCGCCCGGCCCTGGTGGTCCAGACCTTGCGCGAGCTGCAGCAGGGTGGGGTGGAGGCGGACATCTGGAAGATCGAAGGGCTCGAGACCTCGGCGGACTGCGCGCGGGTGGTCGCGCAGGCTCGCACCGGCTCCGGTCGCGAGGAGGTCGCCTGCATCGTCCTCGGGCGCGGGGCGGCCCTCGACCGGGTGCTGCACTGGCTGGCGGCGGCGGCTCCCGTGCCTGGCTTCGTCGGTTTCGCCGTGGGCCGGACCGAGTGGCTGGAGGCGCTCCAGGGCTACGTGGCCGGCACCCGATCGCGCGACGACACCACCCGCGAGATCGCCGATCGCTACCTACGCATGATCGCCGCCTACGTCGAGTACGCAAAAGCGAAGCCCTCGGGAGGCCTGTCGTGAATCGATGCCTCGTGCTCGCCATCGCGGCAGCCCTGGCCGCTTCGTGCCGACCCGCCTCGGCGGACCAGAACCCCCTGCACAGCGTGAAGGGCGTGCGGGCCAAGCTCCTCGACGAGCACGACCAGAAGCGTGAGATCCAGCTGGTGTTCGAGCCTCACGCCCCGATCATGGCGACGTTGAGCGACTTCATCCTCGGCAACGGGTTCAAGGCAGCTGACTTCACCGCCCTCGGCGCCGCCACCGACGCGATCATCGGCTATTACGATCCAGCTGCGCGCGACTACCGGCGTACCTCCCTGCGGCAGCAGATGGAGATCGTGTCGCTCATCGGCGACGCGGCGCCGACCAACGGAAGCGCTGGCCTCCACGCGCACGTTGGCCTGGGCTTCGCGGATGGCACCATGCACGGCGGCCATCTGTTCGAAGCGCACGCCTTTCCCACCCTGGAGATGTTCCTCATCGCCTCGCCCACAGCGCTGCAGCGCCGGCACGACGAGGCGTTGAACGCGGATCTCCTCGTTCCCTGAGACGCAGAAGGTGCGACCTCCGCTCACCTTTGGAACGTGATGGCGAGCAATGGCGGTGACGCGATCATGACGATCTTGTGAAGGCCGCGCCGCGGTTGTCGCCCAACCTTCGAGGATGTCGTCGGTTGCAACTCATCCAGTGTCGGAGTCCCTCGATTGCCGCGCCCTCAAGGATCTCCATACCCGCCTCGAGGAGCGAGGGCTGTTCGAGCCGTCGCGCTTCTGGAGGCGGAAGCTCTTGCTCTGGGTTCCGACGTTCTTCTTCGCGTATCTCGGCCTTCTGCTGCTGCCGTTCGGTTTCGTCTGGTCGCTCCTGGCCATCGTCGCTTCTGTCGGCCTGCTGACGATGGGTTACGTCGGACACGATGCGGGGCACTTCGCGCTGTCGAAGTCACGCTGGGTGAACAATTTTTGGGGCCAGTTCGGGATGACGTTTCTCTGCGGGATGAGCTTCGGGTTCTGGCGCTCTCGCCACAATGCCCACCACGTCCATTGCCAGGAGATCGGCGGCGATCCCGACATGCACTTCGGCGTGCTGTTCTCGGTCTATCCCCGTTCCGCCAGCTGGCACACGCCTCTCGGCCGGTTCTTCCTGAGGATCCAGAAGTGGGCCTTCTGGCCGCTCTCGGCGTTCTACTGGGTCACGCTCCGCTACGACGCGATTCGCGATCTCTTCCAACGACCCAAAGAGACGAAGGTCGATCGGTTCTTGCTGCCGCTGCACGGAATCGTGCTGTTGGTCGTCCCCGGCCTGATCTTCGGCTGGCCGACCGCGCTCCTCGCCTACCTCACCGTCTCCTGCCTCTCGTCACTGATGACGGTGTCGGTCTTCATCCCCAACCACATGGGGATGCGGCACCTCGACGGGGGCCATGAGGTCAGCTACCTCGAGCAGCAGGTCACCACCAGCCGAAACATCGCCAACCCACCGTTGCTCGATTTCTACTATGGCGGGCTCAACTCCCAGATCGAGCACCACCTGTTCCCCCGGGTCGCGCACAACCGCTACCGCGAGATGCGTCCCATCGTGCGCGGCTTTTGCGGCGAGCGCGGGATCGCCTATCGCGAGGACACGCTCTACCGTGCGCTCGCTTCGGTCGGCAACCACCTCGGCGACATGACGGCGGCCTACCTCAAGGAGACGCGGGTCGCTGCAGCTCCGCCAGCAGGTCTGGTAACGAAATGACGGCCACGCCGACGGCGGCGTCGGACATCCCGTAGGGGAGCACCAGATTGCGTCCGTGGACCATCGCGCCGCAGGAGTAGACGACGTTGGGCACGTAACCTTCCCGCTCCGTCGCCTCCGGTGCCAGCAGCGGCTCCCGCAGCTCTCCCAGCACGCGCCGCGGATCGTCGAGATCCAGCAGCAGCGCACCGATGGCGTAGCGGCGCATCGGTCCCACGCCGTGGGTGATCACCAGCCAGCCCGCCTCCGTCTCGATCGGCGAGCCGCAGTTGCCGATCTGCAGCAGCTCCCAGGGGCGGCTCGGCCGATGTAGCTCGGCGACGTCGGCCCAGTGCCCGACCCGGGTCGAGGTGGCCAGGTGGAGGTTCTCGCGATCGCGGCGCGACAGCATCACGTAGTTTCCGCCGACGCGCCGGGGGAACAGCGCCATCCCCTTGTTCTGCGCGGCGACCCCGTTGAGGGTGGCGATGCGGAAGGTGAGGAAGTCGTCGGTCTGAATGAGCTGC
>Ga0210389_10003245_pt1 | contig 12687 bp, 8 predicted proteins | sample IncBWH28OmetaG_FD_160127 | JGI IMG/M metagenome (GOLD analysis project Ga0210389, IMG submission 160127) | Forest soil microbial communities from Barre Woods Harvard Forest LTER site, Petersham, Massachusetts, United States - Inc-BW-H-28-O ...
TCATTATCAGAATGTTCCATTAAAAATAAATTGACACATTTTTATAAGTGCCTGATAATCAATTATTACAGGGTTTTGATTTTTTAAATACACGCCCGGAACGCGCTGATTTTCAACATGTTTCAGTATAATTGAGGAATTTCTTCCACACGGGTGAAAAAATGGAACGCTAAAATGAAACCCCCACGCCGGTTGAAGTATCCCGCTTTAGAACCGGCGGACCCAGCCAGTCTTAACTCAATCAACCTCCCCGCTAATTCCCCGCCCTATTCTCCTCGCTCTGCGCGCCGTTGGCATTATGCTTACGCTGGTTGCTGATGGTTTTGCCGAAACGATAGCTGAAAGACAGCTCGACATTGCGCGAGTCCCCCACACTATGGTAATAGGCTTGCTGTGTGCCTTCGAGGTAATTGATATACCAGCTGCTGTTTTGGGTATGCATTACATCGTTAAAATCAAGCTCGATAGTGGTGGCCGCAGACAGTTTTTTCTCAAATGCAAAATTAAGCGAGCCGCGCGGCAGATCGATAAATTGCTCGTTGGTAAACCGGGTTTGGTAATTTCCGTAAGCCTGTAGGGTCCACCCGGTGCCGGGCGTAAAACTGAACGTCGGTCTGACGAACAACTGCTCGCCCGTTGTATTTAGCGGCCCGGTATAAAAGTCGGTAACGGTATGCAATTCGGTCAGCCGGGTGTACAAATGTATGTTGAACCATTTGGTGGGGTCCAGGTCGGCGTTAACTTCTATTCCCTTTTGGTAGCTGTTGCCGATATTCCCCGGCTCGTTATAATAATAGCCGTTGATGATCTGTATCAACCCGTCCACGCGGTCTTTGGTATAGGTATAAAACAGCGTTATTTTTATTCCTTTAAAGACGTAGTACAATTGCAAATTATCCGAATAGGTAGGCAGCAGGAAAGGGTTGCCGGTATTATAGGTAAACTTATCCAGCGGCGAAAGAAAGGGGTTCAGCTGCGCATAATTTGGCCGGTCCACCCGGCGGCTAAAATTAAAGCCCAGCTTTTGGTTACCGGCTGTGTCCAGTTTGTATTGGGTATAAAATGTTGGAAAGAAGCCATTGTAATTTCGGCTGAACGATGAGTCCGGTTTCTCAGCATTGCCCAGCTGGTGCCCGTTGGCGATGGTATTTTCAAACCGCAGGCCCGCCTGTACCGACCACCGCTTAAAATCTTTAGAGGCGTTAACATAAGCGGCGTTAATATTTTCATTATAAAGGAAGTGATTGGTTTCGTTGTAATCGGGCGTCGTTATGCCCTGGTAGGTGTCGAAGTAATCGGCCAGGTTATCCGTTTTAGTATAGCTGCTTTTCATCCCCGCGCTAAGCTGCAGGCCACCGGCGAGCACATGGTTATAATCCGTCCGTGCCGAAAAAATGTTAAGGTTTGAGGGCAGGTTGCCGGTAAGCAGGTCATAGTTATAAAGCGTTCCATCAGGGTAAAAGCTGCTGTTGGCGAAATTTTGGTCGAGTTGGGTATGATAGGTCACATAGTCCAGGTCTGCGGTTATTTCACTGCCTTTTTTATCATAATCATGCCGGTAATTCAGGTTGATGCTGCCGTTTTTAAACTGCCGCTTATCAACGTTGTTGGCAACAATGCTCGAGTCTAACTGGCCTTGTGTACTGCTCAGTAAACTGGTATTGGCGGTATGGTTATCGCCTTGTGAAAACAAACCGGTAAAGGCCGCGCCAAAGGTGGTTTTATCGGTGGCGTAATAATCTATATTTACCCTGCCGCTGTAATTTTCCGAATGGCGCTTGACGAAGGATGTTTGGGTAAAATGGGGGGCAATATCCGTAATTATTGTAGGGTCGAAATAGCGGTTTAGGTTGATGGCGCTATAATTGTTATTCAGCGTATAGCCCAGGTTGGCCGATACATTCAGTTTGTTTTGCCGGTAATTCAGGTTGACCCTGTTATTGCTCCGGGTGTATTTTCCCTGGATATAGTTCAAATTCAGGTTGCCGTTAAAGCCCGTTTCTTTGCTGCGTTTGGTGCGAATATTGATTACTCCGCCTGAGCCTCCCGCGTCATACCGGGCGGGCGGGTTGGTCATCAGCTCAATCCTGTCGATGCCGGATGAGGGCAGCGAACGCAGGTAATTCGCCAGGTCGTCGCCTGAAAGATAGGTTGGTTTATCATCGATATAAATCATTACGCTGCTTTTGCCCTGCAGGCTGATGGTGTTGTCGTCAACGCTTACGCCCGGCGCTTTGGCCAATAAGTCCAGCAGCGTAGTGCCGGCGTTTCCGGGTAATGAACTTACATTAACCACCGTGCGGTCGATCAGCTGTTCCACCGGCGGTCTTTTTGCGCTGACGGCTACTTCTTTCAAATTGGTTTCGTTGGGTTGCAGGGTAATTGCCGGCAAAATTGTATCCCTTTGCAGTTTGATCACTTCGCTTTTATAGGATTTGTAGCCGATAATGCTCACCACAACCCGGTAGTCTGCCGCTTTAAGGCCCGCGAAAACAAAACTGCCATCCTTGTCACTAAGGGAGGTCTTTACCAATGCCGAGTCTGTCGCGCGGTTTAAATATACGGTAGCGCCGTCCAGCGGTTTGCCATCGGGCGATGTTATTTTTCCTTTCAGCGACAAGCCGGTTTGGGCCTGTACAAAAGTTGCGGCAATAAGCAGCCAGGCGGCTAGAAAAGTCGTTAATTTTTTGTTCATATCGGTCGTTAATTTTGTTTAGCTGATCATTTATTAAAATTGGGGGCATAACTATCCGCCCGTCTCAGCGCAGTTTCGTTGTTACTAAATTTTGAGTTTTACGTTTTTACAGACGCCTTCTAATCACTTCTATAACTAAGGAGTTTTTTACCACTGAGGGCACAAAGGAAAAACACGGAGAACACAAAGCTTTAATAGTTTGTAATTTTTTTCTCTGTGTTTCTCTGTGTCTTCTCGGTGACCTCCGTGGTTGAATTTATTTACCAGTTATTTTGACCGATACATAAGGCGCTTATTTAGACTAATCTCCAACCTTTAATCTCTATTCTGAGCGAAGGCTCCTCACCGGGTTGGCCATTGCCGCTTTAATGCTTTGATAGCTTATGGTCAGCAAGGTTATTACCAACGCCCCGAAACCTGAAATGGCAAACACCCACCAGGATAAGCCTGTACGATAAGTATAATTTTGCAGCCAGTTGTGCATCAGCCACCAGGCAAGGGGCATGGCAACAAACAGTGAGATCACAACCATAACAACAAAATCCTTTGACATTAGGCGCCACAAACCAAAAACGGAAGCGCCCAGTACTTTGCGTACGCCGATTTCCTTAACCCGTTGTTCAGCCATAAAAGATGCCATCCCGAATAAGCCCAGGCAGCTTATAAATATGGCGAGTGCCGCAAAAAACCGGGCCAGTTTGCCTATCCGCTCTTCACCTTCAAATTTTTTCGCATACTCCTCGTCAGCAAATTTGTAAGAGAATGGAATAGAGGGGGAATAATCTTTAAAAGTAGCTTCAATTTTTCTTAACGCCTGGTGTGCGCTTGCATTTGGATTGATCTTTATGTTTAAAAAGCCGCCCATGCCTTTGTTAATATTAAATATGGTTTGTTTCACCGGTTCATATGGGGAATTCATTACCATGTTTTTTACCACCCCGATAACGGTATAATTATTATTATTCATTCTCACTGTTTCTCCAACGGGCTTTTTTAAGCCCATGTATTCAACAGCAGCCTCATTCAATATGATACTGTTTGAATCGGTTAGAAATTGTCTTGAAAAATCCCTGCCCGCCACAAATTGCCAGCCGACGGTTTTACCATACTCAGGCGTAACGCTTACTATGCCAAAATCATCTGCCATCCCAGGATCTTTGCCTGTCCATTGCAGGCCTCTCACGTTATTGCCGTTCCCGGTCACCGGATCTGTTGATTCTGCTACTTCTGTTACGGCGCCCGATCCCAGCAGATCGTTCCTAAAGGCGCTAAATTGCTTGTGCAGGTCGTCATTCGTTAGTGCGATATTAACCAGCCCGTCTTTGCTGTATCCCACCGGGCGGTTTTCGGCAAACTCGATTTGTTTAAAAACCACGATGGTCGCAATGATCAAAACGATAGAAACTGTAAATTGAACAACTACCAAAACTTTGCGCGGAATAGCGGCAAGAGGCCCGGCTTTAAAAGTGCCCTTTAGCACTTTGACCGGCTTAAATGACGAGAGATAAAATGCAGGGTAACTCCCGGCGATGATCCCGGTAAAAACGGTGAAGCCTATACTTAGCAACCAAAACAAAGGTTCATCCCACAAAAAGGATACCTGTTTGCCACTCATATCGTTAAACCAGGGTATGGCAGCCAGCACCAGCAGCAAGGAAAGCACAAACGAAAGCGCGGCAATAAGGAACGACTCGCAAAAGAACTGTTTTATCAATTGGCCCCTTAATGAGCCGACCGCTTTGCGGATGCCTACCTCTTTGGCGCGCTTTTCACTGCGGGCGGTGCTCAGGTTCATGAAATTAATGCAGGCCAGCAGCAGCACGAATACGCCGATCATGCCAAACAACCATACGTATTGCATTTTTCCCCATACTATTACGCCATTTTTATATTGGTATAAATGCCATTTGCTCATGGGATGGAGCAATATCGCCGGTTTGGATTTTTGATCCCCGGTATTTGCTTTGGCATATATGGCATTTCTGATCTTTGCGGAAACCTTTGCCATATCGGCATTATCGGTTGTTTGTACAAACAGCTGCGCACAGTCCCAGCCCCAGGCATTAAAAACCCAATTGGGCAATACGTTTACTGCATAATAGCTCCAGGGACCTATGAATGATATATCTCTGAGATGAAATGTGGTATTAGAAGGCAGGTCCTGATAAACACCCGTAACTTTAAAGCTTTTTCCGTTGTCCATCACAATCGTTTTGTTAATGGCCGGAGCATTCCCAAAAAGCGACTTTGACAAGGATTTGGAAAGTAATATGGAAGAAGGATCGCCCAGGCCGTCGCCTGTGCCTTCGATCATTTTGAGGCTGAACAGTTTAGGCGCATCAGCATCCATAAAGTTTCCCGAAGAAGAAATCTTGTTCACGCCCACCGTCAGGACGTGGTGAGATGTGAAGGACGACATAACGATGTATTTGAAGTTGTTGCCATAGCTTTTGCCCAACTCCGCGCCAAGGCCCGCCGGTGTCCCATAGCCGGTATTAATATCGCCGTTTTGGGCCTGGTTCAGCATTACCTGCGCAATAAGGTTGTAATTATGGTGATAAGTATCGAACGATAACTCGTCCCACATCCATAAACTGATCAGCATAACTACGGCCATGCCAATGGATAAACCTCCAATGTTGATGAAAGATAGCGCCTTGTTTTTGACAAGGTTCCTCCAGGCGATCTTAAAATAATTCTTTATCATAGGTCAGTTTATTGGTTCATTAGTTCACTGGTTCATTAGTAAATAATCGTTGGGCTAATAACCCTGCCTAAAGCGCAAAGACTTCCCTCTCGCGCGATATTTCGGCGATCATAGTTTGTATGAGAAGTTCAGGTTTACTTGTGGTTCGAATACGTCCAGCTCCAGTCGCCGCCGGAATCGTTAGGCACGTATTTTTCCTTGTATTTCTGGTATAGCTCAGCGCTTTGTTTTTTGCCGTTGATCTCGAGCTTTTTGTTGCTGAGCGTAAAGGTTACATTATTGGGGTCGGTTATCAAACCGTCCTGTAGCAGGTCGGCAACAAGCTTTTTATCTCTTTCAGCCTCCACCCGCTGCCGCTCCGCACCATTTTGCCGATAATATGCCTCCGAATTGCGGTACCCGTTTGCGTACGCTGCATAATATCCCGGGGGGCCGGGGTAATTCCAGGCCCAGTCGTCGCCAGCATCCGCCGGTACATATTCGTGGCGGTATCTTTCAAACACATCACCGCTTTGTACCATGCCATTGATCACAAACGTTTTGCCGGTAAGCGTAAACGAAAGGTCTTTCCGGTTGTTAATCAGTCCCTCCCGCTGCATTTGATCTATGATCTTCCTTTGCTGCCCGGCCCAATATGCGTTCTGTTCCATCCGCGTATCCGGCAATCCGTTATTGGTATAAGTAATGTTGGTGTTTTCGCCATATTTTTTGAACAGCATCTGGAACACGTCGTCCGGCTGCTTTACCCCATTGATGAAGAGGCCTTGATTGTTGAATGTGGCATGAATGTGGCGCTTATCTTTTATGACGCCATATTTAACCAGTGTATCACCAAAATCCGGAACGATAATCGGTGGGGGCTCCGTGGCGCCTGACGGAATATATGCATTTGTATAACCGCCGCTGTAATTTCCACGCTCCCCCTTCCTGCCGAATTGATTGTATATCCTTGCATGAACACCTTCGGGCATTCTTACACCGTTAACTATTAATTCTCTTTCATTCAGGCTGATGTCCATATGAGTAGTATCCGTTAACAGGCGTTCGCGGTAAAGCTCCATGCCAATATCGTGAAATGATCTAAACACGGATTTGTTCCGGCTTTTCCAGCTGGTATCTGGGGTTCCAAAACCCGCCCTAAATCCGGGCAGATTTCCGTTCCGGCCTGATACCGGGCTGTTGTCCACTTTCAAACTATCCGTGTTGTGGATCATCGCGTCCATTGCCTGGCTACCGGTTGTTTTGGAAGTGTCCGCGCTAAGCTGTTGCAACTGGCCCAGCGATCCCTTTATGTCATTTGCCGGCGTGGGCTTCTTGTTTTTTGTGGTGTCGTTTTGAACAGTTTTTACTTTCTGCACGGCCGCTTCGTGATGAATGACTGCCGCAATAGATTTCACAGCTTTCTTAATATCCTCACGCGCTGTAAACGCTGACACACCCAAACCCAGCGCCACCAGGCAAACAGTCAGCACTGTTTTCTCAAACATATTAAGAGAGTGGTTGCGGTTGCCAACCATACGTTTCACCCTGTCCAGCAACGTATTTTTGCTGCCCGGGAATGCCATCGCATAGGCTGGTCCGGCCGCCTGGTATTCCTGGCACAAAACCAATGCGCGAATGTAGTTTTCCTTGTTTCGGCTTTGGGCAATTGCCAGGTCATCACAGCAATTTTCTCTTTCGGTTTTAATAAGCTGCGATATCCACAAAACGGCGGGGTTAAAAAAGAAAACGATCTCCATAAAGCTTTGCAGCAGGTTAACCAGGTAGTCACGCCGGCGGATATGGGCCAGCTCATGGATTAAAATCGCTTCCACTTCATCCGTGCTCAGTGAATTAATCAGTCCGATGGGGATCAGTATCACGGGCTTTAAATGGCCGATAACCATCGGTACTTTTGCTATTCCCGATTCCAGCAAACAAATGGTTTGTTTGACGCGGAGTTGCGTTGCCAGTTGCAAAAGCCGCTCTTGCCAATCTTTGCTCACGGCAAAAACTTTACTCCGCCTTAAATGAAATACGCCATGCAGGCCCACGGCCATCTGCACACTTTTAGCGCAGATAATTAAAAACCATATTAAAATGATGAGATTATAATGCGTGTTAAGATAGCTGGTCACAGTTTCAGTAATATTTCCGGTATCGGCTTGTTGGGCTATCGGAACATCAGCCTTGGGGGAAAGGGGTACGGCGCGACTTATAGCGGCACCGGCTGTATAGGTAACGGCAGCTTGATTACCGGGTGTATAGTTTTGGTGAGCGATGGTATTTACCGGCGAGTTTTGAAGCTGCCAAATAAAAGTAATCGTTACGCCGCAGGCAAATAAGGTCATTGCGCCGATCAGCAAATTATAGCGGTGGGCAGCCATTGTTTTTTTTGTGAAAATGATAATTGCGCCGGTAATTACGGCAAGCAATATGCCCTGCCAAAGCGAGTGCAGCAAAGTATTGCACAAGGCCTTTAAAATATGATCGCTTATGAGCGTGTTAGCAGTCGACGATTCCATAACTCGGGTATTAGTTTGGGTTTATTCTTTTTCTAATTTATTCAGCAATTCCTTTATTGCCTTCAGGTCCTCTTTCGAGGTTTTTTTATTGCCCAGCAATTGCATTACCAGTTTGCTTGCCGAGCCTTTATACATCGAGTCGACAAATTTTTCCAGCAGGTGGTCCTTGGTTTTTTGTTCCTCTTCGGCAACCCGGTAAACGTGTTTCATCTGGCTTTCGTCGCGGGCAAGTATGCCTTTGTCGGCCATGATCTGCATCAGCTTTAAGGTGGTGGTATAATTCACATCCTTTTGTTTCAGCAGTTCATTGTTTACCTCGCGTACCGTTGAAGGCCCTGTTTCCCACAAAACCTGCAGTATCTCCAGCTCCGATCTGGTGGGTTCCAGTTGTTTGTTTTGATCTTTCATATTCATTTCAAATCAAAGATAGAAAAAATTTCGTACGAAACAAATATTATGTTAAATTTTTTTGGGTAGGGTGGAAAGGGGCGCATTTAAGTCGCTCATCGGACAAACAGATTTGAGAAATATTTATGGGCATTTTGATTAGAGGCTGACGAAACAGGAAAATTATTCCTTTATAAAAAAAAGACTTACGAAGTTTAAAAACTTCGCAAGTCTGATGGGGCGCCTACAAATTAAACAAATTATACTCCACCCTCACCAAATACACATGCGCGGTATTGCGCTCCATTGTACTATACAGCGGTATCCTATACGAAAAATCAACCCTTACCAAACTGTTAAAGATCAGCTGTACCGCCGGCGCGGCATCCAGGTAGCTTTGGCCGTAGCCGGGGTTGGTTTTGCCGAGCAATTCGGCATAAATATTCAGGTTGGTTTGGCTGTAGCTGGTGTAGGTTTTGGGCAGCAGCAGGTAGCCGGCCGAAAGGGTGTAGGCCACAGCATTTTCGGCATGCCATGCAGGCAAGTTAAAACCGCCGGCATTGTTCCAGGCGTGCAGGTAGCTCGCGGAGCCGGATAGCGCCAGCTTGTGCAGCAGTTGTGTAAAAACAACGCCGGCCTGCAAGCCGGAGTTGTCGCCATCAAGCGAAATTTCCTGGTACGGTATCGGGTTGTTGATACTTGATAACTTGCCGAAAACCGCGCCCCTGAAATGCTTTTGTACCGAGTCGACGGATATGAAGCGGTATTTGGCATAAACGCTGCCGCCCTCCAGGTGCTGCTGCGGTTCGTAATAATCCGATAGGTATAACGACCCGTGCACCATTAACCGCCGGCTTGCGCCAAACATCAGTTCGAGGGTAGTACGGGTTTTATATGGATTGAAATAGCCCTGGTTTTCCAGCCGGATGCCAAGCGAGTTGGTGGCCATATTGCTCGCCGGCTCGGTGTTTACATACAGCTCCTGCGAAAAGGCAGGACATGCCAGCGCCAGCAGGCTAATAGCCATAAATAAGCGTTTCATAACGGTAGCTTTGGGGATTTATATGATCACATGATAAACCCGCCCCGTTTTGCCGGTTGAAGCAACGCTCAACTGCCCGGCGTATTTTTTTGACACCGATTTGGGCGCGAAACCTTTGTCGACAATAGTAACGGCAACCTGCCCGTTCAGTGGCTTTTCAGTACCGCTAATTACCTGGAAAGTATCGCCGCCATAGCTGAAGGAGTTGTCGGCGAGTTTGGTATTGTCGAAGTTAAAGGTGGTTTTCAGGCTGTTCACAAAAAAACCGGCATCCTGTACTTTTTTGCTGATCTGGTCGAAATTTACCGGCTGGCCGTTTTTAAAGGTGATGACGAATATATTGTGCAGCAAATCGGTTTTGATATCCCCGATAAATGGAAGCGTTTTTAAGGATTGTTCGGTAGCTTTTGAGCAAAGGGCGCAGGTTAGGCCGCTAACCTGCAGTTCGGCCTTTGTAAACTGGGCGCTGGCTATGCCGGTGGAAAGCGCCAGCAGCAATACAACTATTTTTAATGTTTTCATTTTTGATCATTATTAATGGTAAATAAAAAGGCAAATGATTTTTGCTGCGGAGAGAGCAGCGTCACCTTAATGATCAAATACGGAAAACCCGGTTTTTCAGGAAAGAATCGACATTTGTTAAGGGCGGATCGGGCGGGCGTTTGCTAATAAAAGCTTCTGCTAAAACCTGCTTAAAGTTGAACGAAAAACAAGGTTGAACAAGCGCGGGCACAACTAATGCCGGAAGCTTTGCCTGTAAATTAGTTGGCTGCGCCAGGTGCGCATCCTTAACCTTTACAACCAAATGCTTGTTGGTGCAGCATGACATCCCGTCCACACACCCGGAGGGAGCTTTGGCGGGCGCGTTGATGCTTATGGTGGTGATGCTATCCCCGCAAAAATGCAGGTTGAGCGCAAAGCCCGTTGCTGTAACCAGGTACAGTACGGATAAGAATAACGCTGCGGCTCTTTTTAGCATGATCAAAGATACGATCAAATAAGGTGATTAACAACAAGGAATACCACCGTCGAGCCTTCCATACAAAATAAACTCAACTTCCACTGATTATTAATAACTTGCTCAATGATAAGGTTACGATAAAATGAAGACAGAAAAAATAGCCGTTTTAATTGATGGCGATAATGCACAGGCCAAATTGCTGAAGGCGATAATGGAAGAAGTAGCAAAGTACGGCAAGGTGACGATAAGACGCATTTATGGCGACTGGACACAAACGCACATGAACAGCTGGAAGGACCTGCTGAATGAGCTGAGCTTTACACCGATACAAAAATTCAGCTATACCACGGGCAAAAATTCTACAGACAGCGCGCTGATCATCGATGCAATGGATATTTTGCATAGCGGCGTTACGGATGGGTTTTGCATTGTTTCCAGCGACAGTGACTATACCGGGCTGGCCAAACGGATACGCGAAGAGGGCGTATTTGTAATGGGTGTGGGCGAAAAGAAGACACCGGCGGCTTTTGTCCGGTCGTGTGAGGTATTTACGTTTTACGAAAATATTGTGCAGGAGCCTATACTGGAGAAAGCGATCACCACGCCAAAAGCCAGGAAAGAGGTTTCGAAACCCGAGACGCCGAAGTTTCCGCCGGTAGATCTTAAACTGGTAGACAAAGCCTATTTTATGTCTAATTCAGAGGACGCGGGCATATTTGTTTCATCGATGGGCACCAACCTGCGCAAGATCGATTCCAGCTTCGACCCCCGGGCGCATGGTTTTGCCAACTTAACCCGGCTGCTGGAAAGCTTGCGGGAGTATGAGATCACCCGCGTGGAAAGCGGCGGGTTTACGCATCCGTTTGCGAAGCGGAAGAAGAAGGTATAGCGCGCCTGGCGCGTGGTTTTTACCACAGAGGCCACTGAGGGGATGCACAGAGGGCACAAAGCTTTTTTGGCGTGTAGATGTGCTACATACTTTCCGGCAGCATTAAACAAAATGGCAATGCCCGGCCGTAATCCAGCAGCTCATATTCCAGACCCAATACCCTGATGTTTTTGTAATACGCGGCATGTTGGGTATAATACATTTTTTCAGACTGCAGGTACCATGCTTTTTGTCCCAGCTTTTGCGCCAGGAACCATTTTTCGAGCAGCCGGGCCGACCGGCCGTTGCCATCATCGAAGGGGTGGATTTTTACAAATACAAGGTGGATCATAGCGGCGAAAAAAAAGGTCTCTTCAACGGTCAAACCGGCGCTTAACAATTTTTCGATATCACCATAAAGTTTTTGCATCTCTTCGGGTACCTTTGCCGGCGCACAGGCAACGTATTCAATTCTTCCATCGGGCGTCATCACATACATCATCCCGCCGCGAATTTTGCCGCGCTGCTGTTTTCGCAGGATGTGGCTGGTAATAATTGCATGCGCCTCCGATACATTGACTTTATTCAGCTCATTTTGCTGTGCAAAAAGGTATGCCTCGTAAAGGTCGTCGATCTTTCGGGTATAGTCGGGCAGAAATTTTATGCCCAGCATTTTATGTTTCAGGTAAGAATCCAACTCGATCTCTTCGCCTTCGATTTTTGAAGAAAAGACGGCTGATACGGAAGTATAAAAGCTGAACGTTTTTACGGACAGCTCGCTATCTGTTAAATTTTCGAACTTTCCCGTTGCCGACCGATCGGATTGTGCTATGTATTGTTCTAACAAGCCGGCGGGTAATATTTGAAGATGAATGTCCTCCATTGTAGCGAAGCGCTAATGTAGCGGTTTTATCTCAATGCCATGTCGAGGTTTTTTTTGTTGAGGATAATTCCATTGGCTTTTATAATTTTGACGATGAGTTTTAAGCCCGTTTTACGAGTTAAAAACGTTTAAACACTAACGCTGATGTATTTATTTTTCGACACGGAAACCACAGGTCTGCCTAAAAATTATAAAGCACCTGTTTCGGATTTGAATAACTGGCCGCGAATGGTGCAAATTGCCTGGCTGATGTATAATAAGGATGGTAATTTGATGGCCCAGGAGAACCATGTGATCAAACCTGTCGGTTTTACTATTCCGGTTGCTGCATCAACGCTTCACGGCGTAACCACTAAAAAGGCACAGGAATCAGGCGCTGACCTTGCAAGCGTACTAACGAACTTTGCTGATCATATAGCAGGCTCACAATATCTTATTGCACATAATATCGGTTTTGATAAAAATATCGTCGGCGCTGAATTCCTGAGAAACAGGATGAAAAATGCGATTTTGGGTAAAACTTTATTGTGTACGATGGAAAGCGGCAAAAATCACTGTGCAATAAGGACATCTTACGGATTAAAGTCACCAAGGCTTACTGAATTGCACTATAAATTGTTCGGCCGTTCTTTTGACGGCG
>Ga0210389_10003248_pt1 | contig 12685 bp, 12 predicted proteins | sample IncBWH28OmetaG_FD_160127 | JGI IMG/M metagenome (GOLD analysis project Ga0210389, IMG submission 160127) | Forest soil microbial communities from Barre Woods Harvard Forest LTER site, Petersham, Massachusetts, United States - Inc-BW-H-28-O ...
GAGCGGCTCGGCGTCGGCGACATCACGCGCGGGCAGTTGCAGGACATCCCGAAGGTCGACAGCCTTTACTTCACGATGCTCAACCACAACAAGCGATCGATCACGCTCGACACCAAGAACCCGAAGGGCAAGGAAGTCCTCACCGCGCTGATCAAGAGCTGCGATGTGCTGGTGGAGAATTTCGGACCCGGCGTGCTCGACCGCATGGGATTTCCCTGGGAGAAGATCCACAGCATCAACCCGAAGATGATCGTGGCATCGATCAAGGGCTTCGGTCCTGGTCCCTATGAAGACTGCAAGGTCTACGAAAATGTCGCGCAGTGCACCGGCGGGTCGGCATCGACCACGGGCTTCCGTGATGGTCTGCCGCTCGTGACCGGCGCGCAGATCGGCGACAGCGGCACTGGGCTGCATCTTGGGCTCGGCATTGTCGCCGCACTCTATCAGCGCACCATGACCGGACAGGGTCAGCGCGTCACTGTGGCGATGCAGGACGGTGTGCTGAATCTCGCGCGCGTCAAGCTGCGCGACCAGCAGCGTCTGGCTCACGGCCCGCTCAAGGAATACAGCCAGTTTGGCGAAGGGATTCCGTTCGGTGACGCGGTGCCGCGCGCCGGCAACGATTCCGGCGGTGGCCAGCCGGGCCGCATCTTGAAGTGCAAGGGATGGGAGACCGACCCCAACGCCTACATCTACTTCATCACCCAGGCGCCGGTTTGGGAGAAGATCTGCGACGTCATCGGCGAGCCCGGCTGGAAGACCCATCCTGACTATGCCAAGCCTCCGGCCCGGCTAACGCGCCTGAACGAGATCTTCGGGCGCATCGAGCAGTGGACCATGACCAAGACCAAGTTCGAGGCGATGGATATTCTCAACAAGGACGACATTCCCTGCGGCCCGATCCTGTCGATGAAGGAAATCGCCGAGGATCAGTCGCTGCGCGCCACCGGAACCGTCGTCGAAGTCGACCACCCCGAGCGCGGCAAATACCTCTCGGTTGGCAATCCGATCAAGTTGTCGGACAGCCCGAGCGAGGTAAAGCGCTCTCCGCTGCTCGGCGAGCACACCGACGAGATTCTGCGCCAGGTTCTCGGCTTCTCCGACAATCAGGTGAAGGAAATCCACGATTCGGGCGCGCTGGACCCGCCGCAGAAAGTGGCCGCCGAGTAAGGCCTGCTCCAATAATCGCTTTGGGCCGCCGGATTTTCCGGCGGCCTTTTTGTTTTTAATTCAATGATTTAACTACTCGGCCGCGGCTGGCAACTTTGGCTTATGTTGCGTTGCAAAAGCTGTTATGCTGCTATGCAAACAAATTAATTGCCTCTGGCATCTGGTATACCTACGCTCTGGACGACGCCACCTTCCACAGCAAGGAGCACCATGTCCAAGACGCTTTCCCTCCGCCTTTCATCCTCCACCACCTGGTTCGGCCGCCTGCTGTCGGTCATCGATCATGTGCTGATGACCAACGCCGAGATCGCACACCGCAACGGCGACCTCCCTTATTTCGGGCTCTAACGCGCAACTTCCACCAAAGTCACGGCGCGCTTCTCAAACAAAGGCCTCGGTTTACCGGGGCCTTTTTTTGTGCCGATATCCGACTGGGGTGACTGATGGCCGCCTGCGACCGATTATCGCGTGGCACGAATAACACTCTTGCGCTCTGGCATATCACATACCAATATGCCGGCCGGTTGCGCCAAAATGTAAAACAAAAGCGTACCAGGGGAGGACTCATGGCCACTACTACGGAAACCACGATCGCGCCATTTGCGGAAGGAAAATATTTCCGCTGGCTTCAGCTCGCGATGGGCATCCTTTGCATGGCGATGATCGCCAATCTGCAATACGGCTGGACGCTTTTCGTTGATCCGATCGACCAGAAATATCACTGGGGCCGCGCGGCAATCCAATTAGCCTTTACGCTTTTTGTGGTGACCGAGACGTGGCTTGTGCCGGTCGAAGCATGGTTCGTCGATAAATACGGCCCACGATTTGTCGTCATGTTTGGCGGCGTTGCGGTCGGGATCGCCTGGGTGATGAATTCGTACGCGGATTCCCTCGTCATGCTTTATGCCGCGGCCATCCTCGCCGGCATAGGCGCAGGCGCGGTGTATGGAACATGCGTCGGCAACGCACTCAAATGGTTTCCTGATCACCGTGGACTGGCGGCCGGCGCAACGGCCGCCGGCTTTGGCGCGGGAGCTGCGATCACCGTCGTACCGATTGCGAACATGATCGCCGCCAGTGGCTATCAGAGCGCATTCTTCACGTTCGGCATCGGACAGGGTTTGATCGTGGTGATCGTGGCAATATTCCTTCGCCCGCCAACCAAGGCCGCGCCGGTCAAAAAGAAGAAGCTCAACCTGCCGCAGACCAAGATCGACTATACCCCCGCTCAAGTGCTGCGCAGCCCGATTTTCTGGATCATGTATGCGGTCTTCGTCATGGTCGCAGCGGGCGGCCTGATGACGGCGGCCCAGATCGCCCCGATCGCCCACGACTTCAAGATCGCCAATGTGCCGGTGGACATGTTCGGATTCCAGATGGCGGCACTGACGTTTGCGATTTCGCTGGACCGGATCTTCGACGGCTTTGGCCGGCCCTTCTTCGGATGGGTGTCCGACAATATCGGACGTGAAAACACGATGTTCATCGCGTTCGGAACTGCAGCTTTGATGCTGCTGACGCTGTCGGTCTATGGACACATCCCGATCGTCTTTGTGCTGGCGACCGCGGTCTATTTCGGCGTGTTCGGCGAGATCTACAGCCTGTTCCCCGCAACCAGCGGCGATACGTTCGGGATCAAATTCGCGACCACCAATAACGGCATGCTGTACACGGCGAAGGGAACGGCTTCGCTGCTTGTGCCGCTCGCAAGTCTCGTCGCAACCCACTACGGATGGCAGGCGGTTTTCGTGATTGCAGTTGCGCTCAACGCCACCGCGGCGTTGATGGCCATCTTCGTCATCAAGCCCCTGCGGCGCGCCTTTATCCTCGGCAGCGAGGCGATGGCCGAAGGGACCGCGGCGAAAGAAGCTCGCATAGCCTGAGAGCCTATCAATCGAAAAGAAAGAGGCGCAGGAGCTGCGCCTTTTTCTGTGACTTGAGCTCTGGAATACAAAATACAAGAAAAGCTCTTGCCTGCCTCGGCCGCTGAACGTGAAGACGAGGAAACGTCAATAATACTGCCATTTACAGAGCGATTTGCCTTTAGAAGCCAGTTGACAATTGGCATAATGTATACCAATTTTGACGCCCTTACTGATCTTGCGGCTTACCTCAAGGAGCTTGCGATGAAAGTCGGAGACATCCTGCGCAAAAAGACCGCGCGTATTGCAACCATTCGAATGAACGAGACCGTGGGCATCGCCGCCCAGCTGATGCGCGCCAGCAATGTCAGCGCCCTCGTCGTCAAGGACGTGGTGCGCACCGAAGGCAATACCGCCGTCGGCATGTTCACCGAGCGCGACGTCGTGCGAGCCATTGCCGAACATGGTGCGGCCGGAATCAACATGAAGGTTTCCCAGTTGATCTCGGTCCAGCAGCTGGTTTCGTGCAGCTCGGGGGACACGCTGGAAGATGTTCGTCATGTGATGAACCGGCATCATATCCGCCACCTGCCGGTGATCGATGATTACAGCCTCTGCGGCGTGATCAGCATCCGCGATATTTCGACGGCTTTCGACGAAGAGGCCATGGCCACGGTGTTCGCCGCCTAGGCCTGAGGCCCCTCCTCTCTTTGTTCATTTTCCAGCTCGGAAATTTCATTTCCGCGCAATGCGGTGACGCGTCCAAATCTCTCCATCCAGAGTTCAGGTAGGTCTCATGAAAATCTGTATCTACGGCGCCGGAGCGATCGGCGGATATCTCGGGGTTCAGTTCGCGCGGGCTGGCGCAGATGTCAGTCTCGTGGCGCGCGGTGCGCATCTTGCCGCGATGCGGGCCCACGGGCTGAAACTCCTGATCGGCGATGAAGAGCGTGTGGTGCATCCACGCTGTACCGACAATCCCGCCGAGCTCGGCCCCCAGGATTTTGTCATCATCTGCCTGAAGGCGCATTCCATCACGGGCGCGATCGACGCGATGCAGCCGCTGCTTTCGGAGAAGACCCGCATCGTTACCGCGGTCAACGGAATTCCCTACTGGTACTTCTACAAGCATGGCGGCCGCTACGAAGGCTCGATACTGGAGAGCATCGATCCGGGCGGACGGCAATGGCGCGAACTGCGCCCGGAACGCGCAATCGGATGCATCGTCTACCCCGCCACCGAGATCGTCGCCCCCGGCGTGATCCAGCACGTCTATGGTGACCGTTTTCCGATCGGCGAGCCGTCCGGCGAGACGACCGAGGACGTCACGCGGCTTTCGACTCTGTTCCGCGATGCCGGCATGCAGGCCCCGGTGCTCGACCGCATCCATGACGAGATCTGGCTGAAACTCTGGGGCAATGTCTGCCTCAATCCCATCAGCGCGCTGACGCACGCGACCCTCGACGTGATCTGCTCCGACCCCGCGACACGGGCACTCTCGAAAGCCATCATGCTCGAGAGCCAGGCGATTGCGGAAAAATTTGACGTACGATTCCGCGTCGACGTCGAACGGCGGATCGAAGGTGCCCGCAAAGTCGGCGCGCACAAGACGTCGATGCTGCAGGATCTGGAGCGCGGACGGCCGATGGAAATCAACCCGCTGGTGTCTGTGGTTCAGGAAATGGGACGCCTGACGCAGACCCCCACCCCCGCGCTCGACGCTGTGCTGGCCCTCGTCATCCAGCGCGCGAAAGTCGCAGGGCTCGGCTGCTCCGCACGCCCCGTCGAGGCCCCCGCCCCAGCCTTTGCCTGATCCCGGACCAATCGGCCGGCGCTGAATGGCGTTGGCGTTGCCATTATAGGCACATGCCGATCATGACAGCATCCTGAAAACCAGATATCTCAACGTGCTAACTACACGTTGAGAGAAAACGGTTCAGGGAATGATCGCATGAAGGCCTATGTCTACGGCGCCAATGGCGCCGAAATCACCGATATCGCCAAACCTGCCGCGAAAGGCACGCAAGTGCTGGTCCGCGTGCGCGCTTGCGGCCTCAATCGCGCCGATCTCGGCATGACCAAGGGGCACGTGCACGGCAGCGCCGGCGGCGTCGGCACGGTGCTGGGCATGGAATGGGCCGGCGAGATCGCCGAACTCGGCTCCGACGCCAAGGGATTCAAGGTCGGCGACAAGGTGATGGGCTCGGGCGCGGCCGCCTTTGCGGAATTTACGCTCGCCGATCACGGGCGCCTGTTTCGCGCTCCCTCGAACATGAACTTCGACGAAGCCTCCACGCTGCCGGTCGCGCTTACCACCATGCACAACGCCGTGGTGACGGTCGGCGGATTACAGAAGGACCAAAGCATCATCATCCAGGGCGCCAGTTCCGGCGTCGGCCTGATGGGAATGCAAATCGCAAAATTCAAGGGCGCAAAGCTCGTGATCGGCTCCTCTACCGATCCTGCACGCCGGGCGCGGCTGAAGGAATTTGGCGCTGACCTCGCGATCGATTCCAGCGACCCCGGCTGGGTCGAGCAGGTCTTGCAGGCAACATCGGGCGAAGGCGTCGATCTGATCGTCGATCAGATATCGGGAAAGGTCGCGAGCCAGAACTTGAAGGCAACGAAGGTCAAGGGTCGCATCGTCAACGTAGGCCGGCTCGGCGGCACGCATGCCGATTTCAACTTCGACCTGCATGCGGCGCGCCGTATCAACTATGTCGGCGTCACGTTCCGAACCCGCTCGATCGAGGAAATCCGGGAGATATTCCACGAAGCCAGCAAGGACCTGTGGCCGGCGGTGGAATCGCGCAAATTGCAGTTGCCGATCGACAAGGTTTTTGCCTTCGACGATATCGGCAAGGCATTCGCCCATATGGAAGCCAACAAGCATCTCGGCAAGATTGTCGTGACGCTCTGAAATCGAGTATCCGATGAATCGTTTTACCATTGTGATGGCAGCAGCCGTGCTTGCAGCCTCGGCATTCGGCGCCTTTGCGCAGGAGGCAAAAGAGATATTGGCGCCCAAGGGAAAGCTGAGGGTCGGCGTCTATCTGGGCAGCCCCACGTCAATGGTTCGCGACAGCAAGACAAACGAGATCCATGGCCTGAGCTTCGATCTCGGCAAGGAGCTGGCCAAACGGCTCAACGTCCCTTTTGAGCAAATCAATTATCAGCGGATTTCGGACGTTCTTGAGGGCATGAAAGCCGGAGACGTTGACTTCACAGTCAGCAATTCCACACCGGCACGCGCCGCCACGGTGACCTTCAGCCAGACGCTGCTCACGATCGAACTTGGATATCTCGTCACGGCTTCTTCACCGATCATGACCGTCGCCGACGTGCAGAAGTCCGGCCTTCGGATCGGCGTGACGCAGGGAAGCACGTCGCAAGGCACGATTCCCAAATTGCTGCCAAATGCAACGGTCGTGCCCGCACAGAACTATAAACGCGGCATCGAAATGCTTGAGCACGGCGAGATCGACACTTACGCAACCAACAAGCCGACGTTGTTTGAAATGTCCGACCAGATGCCGGGGTCGCGGGTGCTGGACGACCGATGGGGCGAGGAGCACCTCGCGGTTGCGATCCCCAGGGATCACGAGGCCGCGCTGGATTATATCAGGCGTTTCGTCGAAAACGTGCAGACCAGCGGGCTTCTTGCCCAGGCCGTGGAACGTTCCGGATTGAGAGGCGCGCTGAAGGCGCAGTAGACGGCCGCTGTCGGCGTTTCGAGCTTGCGACCCCAAGGAAAGGAGGATTCCATGAGCGCCGTAAACGCCTGTGTGGTGATGACCGCCGTATCTGACGAAGAACAGGCCGAGAGAATTGCAACCGCAGTGCTGGAGGCCCGCCTTGCAGCCTGCGTGCAAATTCAGGGAATCAAAAGCTTCTACTGGTGGAACGGAAAGATAAACAAGGACGCCGAGCAGCTCGTTTGCTTCAAGACAACCGCTGACAAATATGGTGCGCTAGAACAGACGATCGTTGCGAACCACACCTATGACACGCCCGAAATCCTTCAGGTGCCTGTCACGGCGGGTCTTGAAAAGTATCTTGGCTGGCTACAGAAAGAGACAAGTTAAGCTGCGATCGGATTGAATGCGCGGTCAGCGCCGGCCACTATCGCTATGGCTGGCCAATGAGCCGATAGTCACACTGAAATTGAAATGACTTCTTCTGCGCGGCTGGCGTCAATATCAGATTGTAGCCTTGGCGTTGCATCTGACCGCCGACATCCAGTGTCTTTTCGATCTCGAACAACCGGTCCCTGTGCGGCTTTTGCCAATGGTTGATCTGGGCCTTGGCCTTTGCTTTGGCGGCCGTCTCGTCCGACGAGACGATCAGAACATTCTCATGTAGCTCGGTGAATACGGACGGATCGTAGCCGCCGAGATTAACAAAGAAGAGTTTTTGCTTCATATTTTCCGGTGATCGAGTCGAGAGTTCGATGTCGTATCCATCGGCCTGTTCGACGGCGCCCCAGCAATCGAGATGCAGGCTCTTCGGCTCTCCCCACCATTGCTGCCGCAGATCGTCATAGCAATCCTCGGGCGTTTTCCCGATCGAGAATCTGACGTCGTGCAATTCGACATTTGAATTGCCGAAGTTACCGCCGACGTAGAACATGAAGAGCTTCATCTGGCCTCGCTGCCGTCAGCGATTGAGATTCGATGCCAATTCGCGGCCACTTCCGGATTATCGTATTGAATAAGACATAACGATCTCGGATATTATCGTCCAGTCCATGCTGGGCTGCGCTTGGGCGCCTTGGCGGCCGGTCACATAATTTGCACGGTTGTTCACTTGAACACGACCGCGTCTTTGTTCTAACACTCGAATCGTCCGCATCCGGCGGTTTCCTGATAATTTGCTTCCGGCGATTCGCACGTTCGCTCGAGGCCCCTCTCACACATAGGTTGCTACGATGGCCAAGATGACCAAAAATCAGTTGATTGATGCGATTGCAGAGGGGACGCAAGTTTCCAAAAATGACGTCAAGTCCGTCATCGAACATCTGGCGACAGTGGGTTACAAGGAACTCAACGAATCCGGCGAGTTCGTTATTCCGGGTTTCGTGAAGATGTCCGTCGTCAACAAGCCCGCGACAGAAGCTCGGAGCGGCATCAATCCCTTCACCAAAGAGCCGATGATGTTTGCGGCCAAGCCAGCCAGCAAATCCGTCAAAGCATCACCGTTGAAGGTAGCGAAGGACGCCGTGCACAATCAGCACACGAACGGCTGAAGCCTCAGTCGCACCCGCGTTGTTTCGTGCTTTCAGAAGACCGATTGAATACCTGCGGCGAGAAGGATCGCGGCCAGGACGAGCCTCGTCGCGGTTTGGCTCAGCCACCTCAGACCGACTGCCGTTCCCTCGGCAGCACCTCCCAGCCCGGCAATTGACCGGTACTCCACTTGTCCGCTCTAACCTCGACAGGGGACATTGGTTCGCAGAACGACGACGTCGGGTAAGTGCCATCAACGGACCTCGGCCCGTCGGTGCGGCGTGTCCGTTCCACCACCAGGAGCAGACCTCGTCAGGCTAAGCGCTTGATCTAATTACCTCGTCCGACAGAACGAGCGCTCATTCGCTCTGCTGCTCGTCCACCGTTTCATACCAAAGGAGTTGAGCGGAAAGGGAGATATCCGCTTTTTCAGCTGAATTCGATGTCGCTTGCGCCAGATCAAGCAGGCGGTCGGGGAACGTCGATTTAGATAAATCGACTTGACGCTGGCAGCCGGATCGCCCGACATCAGAGTGGCGAGAATATATGACCAGGAGGTTTAGACATGCCGAAAGTCCAAGCCAACGGTATCACTATCAACTACGAGCAGCAGGGCAGCGGTGAGCCGCTCCTTTTCATCCCCTATCTGGCCGCCGACAATGCCTGCTACGCCTTCCAGGTCGCCGATTACGCCAAGCGCTTTACCTGTATTTCAGTGGATCCGCGCGGCGCTGGCGAGAGCGACAAGCCGCAAACCACCTATTCGACCGAGTTGTTCGCCGACGACATTGCCGCTTTCATGCAAACTATCGGCGTGGAGGGCGCGCATGTGAGCGGCCTGTCGCTAGGTGCGGCGACGGGACTGTGGCTTGCTGCCAAGTATCCACAACGGGTCAAATCGCTGTCGCTGCATAGTTGCTGGCCGAAGAGCGATGCTTACCTCAAGACCGTGGTGGGAGGCTGGCAGAGCACGGCAAGAGGATTGGACAGCGTTACGGAAATGGTCATTCAGGGCATCTTGCCCTGGTGCTTCACGCCGGATTTTTATTCGAGCAATCCGGAATTGATGGACAACGTCGCCGCCTTCGTGCAGAGCCGGCCAAAACAGCCGCTCGACGCATTCATGCGCCAGTCAAACGCGGTGATCACCCATGATGCATCTGCCCAACTGGGCCGTATCACGGCCCCGACCCAGATCACCTTCGGCCGCCACGACCAGGTCACCTCGCTGCGATTTTCCGATGCGCTGACCGGTGGCATCAAGGGCAGCGAACTTGTGGTGTTCGAGACCTGCGCCCACGCTCCGATTTACCAAAGCACCGCCGAGTTCAATGAGAAGACCTTGGGCTTCCTGGATCGGCACGCAGGCTAGCGTGACTTTCGTTTGGTCGGTTGGAAGACGTCCGACACCGCTGAAGTTTCTTTTGCGGGTCGCTGACGCCCGACGCCCTTTGACCATCTGGCTGCGACTTCCGCTCTTCCCCTCGCAACGGACGTCGTCTGGCGGCCCGATTAGTCCGTTTCGGGTCAATCGCATCGCTTTGATCGCGCGCCCGTTCACTTCCGGTCTTCCCCGACTAGCAGACATGATCGGGATCATTCGGCGTGTCTCAAAGGTGCCAGAACCGGACTTCGATTGTCTTACATATTCTGCTACGGCTTGGACCGGCCATAGGGCTGCCCCGGTAATGGCGGTACGAACGCTATTCGTCTCAAATCCAACGCATCGTGATCCGTGATGGGACCGGATGCTGGTGGTGGAAAGATGACGCAAAATCATCAATTCGCGATCCTGTATCCATTGGTGGTTGGCGTAGGCGCAGTCGCATGTACGATTTTCGTCCATGCGCTCGCTTTGGCCGCGACGGTAAACCTCTTTCGTCATCAGAGGAGACTCGGACGCGCAGGCGCGGGCGCCTTGATCGATCTCGCAATCGTCGCGCTGGCGATATCATTTGCGTTCGTGGCGCACCTGATCGAGATCGCTTTATGGGCGGTGTTGCTCATCATCTGTGGAGAACTTCAAGAGTTCGGAAATGCCTTCTACCATTCAGCGGTCAACTACACGACGCTGGGTTACGGTGATCTGCTTCTGACACCGTCGTGGCGGTTGTTGGGACCGCTGGAGGCGGCGAACGGAGCGCTTATGTTCGGCTTTTCGACCGCGATGGTCTTTGCCGTTATCCAACGGCTACTTATGGCCAGGTTTGAGGACCTTAGGTACTGAGCGTTTTTGTCGAGGTGTTCGCCAATTTCGTGCGATCGGACACCGATCGCTAGAGGCTGCCGCGCCCGGCGGCGGCGCAATATGTCGCCATGGGCCCCAAGCGGACTCATGCATCGCAGCAAACATCAGGCAGGGCCTTTCCCGGGGTCAGTTTCGTGTACTTGGGTTGCGTAACAGTCACTGTGCGGGCACGAGCGCCGGGGCCGCCCTTGTCCTTGATCAAGAGCACCAGGAATTTCGCCGGCTGGGTGCCGCTTGCGTTCCGGTCGACGACATGAACGTCATCAGGGCGCCGCGTCTCACGGCCCGCGGCTCAATCGCGATCACCGGTAAAGTCGAAGATGGTCAACTCGTGGCCATTGCCGGCGCGCTCGAGCACCTCGGGATGGCGCAGCGTACGCATGGCGTCGTGGTAGCCGGAACGCCAATGCTCCGCCATGGACATCCGGGAGAACTCATAGTCTTTCGAGTCGCCTTCGTAGCCCCTCGGTCGATAGATGAGGTGCACGAGGTTGTAAGCGCGCCGTTGCGAGATCGAGGCCAGGTACTTGGCTTCATCGCTTCGCTTGAACTCGTCCGGCAGCTGGTCCAGGAGCGTGGCGACGGAATATTCCACCCTGTGCAGCAGTTTGAGGAAATCAGTGAAGGCGCGCGTGCGGCTCGAGTATTGAACCTCCTTCTGACGGGTCGCGACTTCCGCGAGGTTGCGCGGGAACTCGCCGCGTGCGTTCCAAAGATCGACCTGAATCACGAGCGCGTCAGGCATCCGCTGGCCCGTCACGCGCGTGTTCGTCACAAGCCACTGGAGCGGCGTGTTCGAGACGAGGCCGCCATCCCAATAGTGCTCGCCCTCGATCTCGATGGCTGGGAAGCCGGGCGGCAGCGCCCCGCTGGCCATCACATGCTCGGGTCCGATCACCTGCGTCCCGGGGTCGAAATAGACCAGGTTGCCGCTGCGCACATTCACCGCGCCGAGGCTGAGACGCGTGTCACAATTGTCGGAGTTTACGCGGTCGAAGTCGACGAAGCGCTCGAGCGTGGCTTTCAGCGGCCGCGTGTCATAGTAGCTCGTCGCCTCGATCGTACCGCGCGGATGAAACCACGGATTGGGGAGTCGCGGCCTGAAGAAGCCCGGCGCTCCCGTGCAGGCAACCGTGACCGCGCTCACTTGATTGGCGAGCGCGCGCGCAGCCTCGCCTCGTTCAAAGAGGCCGACGACGTCGGCGTCGAAGCCCATGGCAGGGGCGGTGATTTCCTCCCAGAACTCGCGCAGCCTGTCGACGCGTCTCTCGGGCGCATTGCCGGCGATGATGGCGGCGTTGATGGCGCCGATCGAAATGCCGACGACCCAGTCGGGATGAAGTCCGGTCTCGGCCAGGGCCTGATAAACGCCCGCCTGGTAGGCCCCGAGCGCGCCGCCCCCCTGCAGCAACAGCACGACGCGATTGAAAGGAAGCCCCGCGCGCAAGTTCCGGCCCTTGCTCGCTGCGCGCGGTTTCGGGACGAGCGGCTTTTCCGCAAGCGGCGTGTCGGGCACGCCCTGATCGCGCAGCGCTATCGTCGGCATGCTCTCCGAGATCGTGCTCTTGGCCATGTTGACCCTCCCTCGTCGATGACTGGAGATTCTTTGATGACCGGGGCGCCCTAAATGGGGTTCGAAAACTGGGTTCAAATGCTAATGAGAAGAAATTATCCGGTCGCCCCTTCGCACTCAACACCAAGATAACATGCCGCGCCGCTTTCTCAGAGGCGTCGACTGGTCAGCCATACTGATCGATTTGTGGGAGGCACGGCCCCAACCATCGCTGGACCAAGGACACTGTCCGCGTCACGGCTGAGGCCCTCGACGCGCTGAGCCGCGCCGAGCACGCTACGGCCTGCGCGCGGTATGGCGTCGAGCGCGATCACGATTCAGTAGTGGCGCGTCTGGCGCAGATACTTCGGTAGGTTCGGAGCACTTCGCAAAGCGTGGCGTCGGCGCGACGTTCCCGCCGCGGAATGTCGCAGTTGGGTCATCAACGGACCTGACTGCCCCGAAATCCGACTTCCGCTCCTCCCCCAAAAGCGGACTCAAGTCGACCATCGCACCATGTCCGGTTCGGGCCGATTTTGTTGCAAAAGTCGGTTGAGACAGGCCTCGAACCGTGATTCCGTTGTGTTGACGCGAATCGCGGCGAGGTCGATCCATGATGGGCCGTCTG
>Ga0210389_10003249_pt1 | contig 12684 bp, 7 predicted proteins | sample IncBWH28OmetaG_FD_160127 | JGI IMG/M metagenome (GOLD analysis project Ga0210389, IMG submission 160127) | Forest soil microbial communities from Barre Woods Harvard Forest LTER site, Petersham, Massachusetts, United States - Inc-BW-H-28-O ...
AGTCAAGAGTCGGCGCCGTCGTGAAGGTTCCATCGCCCTCACCGAGAAGTACGGTCACTGTCCCAGGGTTCGGGTAACCGTCGTTTTGGTTCGAGACGGCGAGATCAAGAATGCCGTCGCCATTGAAATCGCCGGCTGCGATCGAAAGCGGTTCAAAGCCCGTTGCCGGAGTCGACACTACCGCTGTGAACGTTCCGTCTCCTTTGCCAAGCAAAATCGTCACCGTATCGCTGCCACCGTTGACAACTGCCAAATCCGCGATCCCGTCCCCGTTGAAGTCCGCGACTGCGACCGCCGATGGCCCAGAAACCGGAATTGTTGCTCCAGGCGTGAACGTCCCATCGCCATTCCCGAGCAGGATATCGACGGAAGAGGATCCATACCCCACAACAGCGAGATCAGCGTTGCCGTCACCGTTGAAATCTCCGGTCGCAACCTTAAAAATCGCGCTGACTGCTATCGGCGACATGGCAGTGAAAGTGCCATCTCCGTTGCCGAGCAGCACCTGAACCTGATTCGCGTCCGGAAGAGAGATGGCGAGGTCAGGCTTGCCGTCGCCGTTGAAGTCGGCGACGGCCGCGTTGTTGACGTTTTGGCCGCTGACCGGAAATGCCGGCGCTGCTGTGAATGTTCCATCGCCGTTGCCAAGAAAAATATTCGCGTCGCTCTGCGGGGTAAATATGCTGTAGACCGGCACAGCCAGATCAAGCATGCCATCGCCATTGAAATCCGCTATGGCCACGGACTGCGGGTAGGGATTGGTTGCAGGACTGTCCGACTGAACGAAGTCTAGCGCGAGTGTGCCGGGACCGAGTAGAGCCTTGGCCAGCACATGGTCGGCATCGGAAGTGTCGAGAAAAGATACTTTTCCGGCAGGCGCGACGATGCTTGTCGCGTTCACCAGCCCAGTTACGGTCGCGGTAACCGTGTAATCGCCGACGCCACCGCTCTCGGAAATGGACGTAGCGGTCGCGAATTTCCCGCTCACCGACAGCGCAACTTTTCTGGAAGTACTGCCGCTGTATTGCAACTTTCCATTCGGCGTGCCTGCAAACACGGCCTTGTAGCTATGCTTGCCAATGCCGGGGACAAACTTCATCACCGCGGTTCCGGTGCTCGTCAACTGGGCCATCCCTAACAGATGAATATCAGTGCAGGTCGCGGCCTCAGCTTCGCAGAAGCTTACCTGCCCCGCCGTAACAGCCTGGGACTTTGACTTTACGGTGGCCGTTAGCGTAACCACGGCGCCCGAGGAAATGGAGGCCGCTTGGGCATCGCTTGTCGTTATCTTGAGAACGGTCGTCGTATCGGCTGCCTCGGCGGACTGTGCAAACAAGACCAGCGACGAAAACAGGAAGCCAATTGCGAGGGGACACAAACTGCATTTGCCGATTCTCATTAGCTGCTCCTGGTTTGGATTCTCGACAGTCTCCCCCAGGTTCGATGCCTCGGAAAAAGTTCACTGCGTAGGAAAAAGCTGGGTTCGTATGACAGCCGCTCCGGCGCCGGAGCTGAGTGTCCGAGCTATTTAACCATAGGGCTCTAATTGCGTAAATACAAATGGGCAACCGCTATTACAACGATGCACCGCCGATATCAAGCCATAATCCACGCCGCGCTCTACCGGTTATCCTCACGCCACGACTGAAGGCACCGATTGGTTCATCTGTGAATGCAGACTATACTTCGGGACCATGAACAAAGTAATGGGACTATGGCGCACCCGAGAGCGCCAACTGGTAACCGTGTCGGCCGTTTGTCTACTGACCCTCTTTTTCGCTCGGCATTTCTATCTCTTCGGACAAGATAAATCGGAATTCCCCAGCGGATACGATGCTGTCCAAGCCGCTCCCGCGACCCACAGAGTCATCTTTGAAAATGAACTCGTTCGCGTTCTTGAAGTCAGCGTGCCAGCAGCAGGGCAAACGATTCCCATGCATCACCATCGCTGGCCAAGCTTCTTTCTGGATTGGGACACGGGTGGCGGTTCGTCGCACATCCGATATCACCGAGGGGACGGGAGCGTTCGAGATATCCCCGCGAAAGAGGAGCCAAGGCATGCTGGTGTCTGGCGGGTCGGGTGGATGAATCCTGAACCGATGCATTCCATCGAGGTGGTCTCGAAACCCGCGAGTGCTATCCCTCGGCCTGAGAATCCACCCGGCCTCCGCGTTGAGATTAAATGCCACCCTTAGGCGAATGACTTCGGTACAGTGCGCTTGGGGTGGCTAGCGTCAGCATCCTCAACTTCCCTACCACTTTTCCCTTTTCCACAGTCACGCCCGCCGGAGTACTTCAGTAACGGTCGGCTGTACTTTAAGCACGTGAGGTAACCTGCCCGCCCCAACTTAAAATCAAGGGACCGGACCAGCCACCCCCGCGCCTGGGCCGCCTGGATTGCCCTTTGAAGCTGAGCCTGCCTATACCCTCGCGCATTCCGCTCCTGTACGTCATCCTTGGCGTGCTTCTGGCGATCAGTGTCCTTCCGATGTATTTCTACTCGGCGCAGATCGAGGAGATGAACCGGGAGCGACTGAAAACCAACGAAATGCTGCTGCAAAATACGGTTACGCGGTCGCTCGCAGACGATATTTCCCAGCATCAGGAATCGCTGCGCATGATGCTGGCGAACCTGTCGTCGTCGGTGCAGGTGGAGAGCGGAAATGACATCGGCGGCGAGAATATCCAGACGCCGGAACTGCGGGCGCTGCTCGAGAATTTTGTTTCGTCATCCAACGACCTCGCCTATGCAACTTTGTTGAATTCCGACGCCCGGGGCGTTTCGGCTGGGCGCATTGCACCCGATGAATTCTTGCAGCGCGAACTGGAGCGTGCGTATCAAGCTGCGCGCGAGGGTCGCGTTTACAGTGGCCAGCCGCTGATGGTAGGCGGCGGAAAATCGGCCAAGACGGTGATGCTGGTCAGCTCGCCCATCATGTATGGCGGGCGTTTCCTTGGGATGGTTGGGTCGGTGGTCGATCTCCAATATCTGATCCGGCGTTTGCAGACCGTCAGCCAGAGCGGGCTCATGCCGTATGTCGTCGATAGCCAGGGACGCCTGGTGGCGGCGGCGACCACGCAATATGCCACCGGGCAGGACATGACGCATTTTGAAATTGTCCGCAGCTTTGTGGATGTGGGGGCGAAAGCCCAGCTGGCGGCGACGCAGGAATTCAACATTCGCAACGACGGCAAGCCCCAGATGATGCTCGGGACCTATAGCCCAGTGACTGCGCTGGATTGGGCTGTGGTGGTGCAGAAGCCGCGTGATGAGGCCTATCGCGGAATTTATCAGATGCAGCGCACTGGGCGCCTGCTGGCATGGCTGGCGGTGTTTGTAAGCGTTGGATTGAGTATTTTCTCAGCGCGACGAATCACCAATCCGCTACAAACGCTGGCGCAATCGAGTCGGGCTATTGCGCGCGGCGACTTTTCGCAGCGGGTGCATATAAGGACGCGGACCGAAATCGGCGAACTCGCGACTACGTTTAATACTATGTCGGAGGAGCTGGAACAGTTTGTCGAAGACCTGAAGCGCGCCGCCGAAGAGAACAAGGCCCTGTTCATGGGCTCGATTCAGATGCTGGCGGGGGCGGTCGACGAAAAGGATCCTTACACTCGTGGCCATTCCGATCGCGTTACACGCTACTCGCTGATGATTGCCAAAGAGATGGGGCTTGATCCTGTATTCCTTGAGATCCTGCGCGTCTCGGCGCAACTGCACGACGTCGGCAAGATCGGCATTGAAGATCGAATTCTGAAAAAGCCGGGCGCCCTGACGCCTGAAGAATTCGAGATTATGAAGACGCACACAACCAAGGGCGCAAACATTCTGCGGCCGGTCACCCAACTGCGCGAAATGCTGCCCGGCATCGAACTGCACCACGAGGCGCTCAATGGGCGCGGGTATCCATACGGGTTGAAGGGCGACGAGATTCCGCTGATGCCGCGCGTGATCGCCGTTGCCGATACGTTCGATGCCCTGACCACGAATCGGCCTTACCAGAAGGCGTTCGATCCGGTCGAGGCGGTGCGCATTATTCGAAACCTGTCGGGACAGCGGCTTGACCCGACGGCCGTGAATGCGCTGCTCGCGGTATTCCAACGCGGAGAGATTCGTCTTCAGAAGCAACTTACGGAAACGGCTCCTGTGGAACCAGTGGTTCAGGATTCCGCGCCGATTGTCGTGCCACCGCCTCCAAGCGATCCTTTGATCGTTGAAACCTCGCGAACATAAGACAATTCGCAATTTGCTAATCGCGTAATTTGGGAAATTGAAGCGTTCTTGGTTGGTTTCAATTGCCAAATTACAAATTACGCAATTAGCAGATCGCCTGTTCCTCTTCTCATATAATCAATGTCTAGATGATTCAAACCTTATTTGGAAGCCTCGACGAAGAGCAGAAGCCGAGTTTTATAGAGCGTATGAAGGAGGCTGTCTCGCGCACGCGCGAGAATCTGGCCGAACGCATCGAGGAAGTGGTTTCGATCGGAAAAGAGATCGACCGATCGACGCTCGATGATCTGGAAGCGACGCTGATCGGCGCGGACCTCGGCACGACCACCACCCACGAAGTCCTCGAAAAGCTGCGCGACAAAGCGGACCGGAAACAGATTAAAGACGTGGGCGAACTGAAGCGCCTACTAAAGGAAGAGCTACTCGCAATTCTGGCGGCGACGCCTTCTCGGCCCGTGACGCGTGTGGAGGGAACGCCCGAGGTGATCATGGTCGTCGGCGTAAATGGCGCAGGCAAGACGACGACCATCGGCAAGCTCTCGCAGGTATTTCGAGGACAGGGCAAGACCGTTCTCCTGTGCGCCGCCGACACGTTTCGAGCGGCCGCCATCGAGCAACTGGAAATTTGGGGACAGCGCACTGGCACGGAAGTGATCAAGACTAAAGCTGGCGGCGATCCTTCGGCGGTACTGTACGACGCGCTGCAAAAGGCGACGAGCCTACATACGGATTACGTCATCGTCGATACCGCGGGCCGTCTCCATACGAAGCAGAACCTGATGCTGGAGCTCGAAAAGATGAAGCGGACCGCACAGCGCATCTTGCCGGGCGCTCCGCACGAGACCTTGCTGGTGATGGACGCAACCACCGGCCAGAATGGCTTGCAGCAGGCACGGCAGTTCACGCAGTCAGCGGGTGTGACTGGAATAGTGTTGACCAAGCTCGACGGCACCGCCAAGGGCGGCGTGGTGGTCGCGATCTCGCGTGAACTTGGTTTGCCGGTGCGCTTTGTGGGCGTCGGCGAGAAGGCTGGGGATCTGCTGCCGTTCGATGCGAAGGATTTTGTGGACTCGCTGTTTGTATAAGCCTGCTTTTGACTTTAGCTGTTAGCTTCCCTCATGACAAGCGATGAACAATTCATGCGACGGGCGCTCGACCTGGCGCGGGCTGGCGTTGGCCTAGTATCCCCGAATCCCGCGGTGGGCGCGGTCGTCGTCGAACCGGGAGGGAACGAGGTCGGCGCCGGGACACACACTTATGATGGCCTGAGGCATGCGGAGGTAATCGCGATTGAGCGGGCGGGGGGGCGCGCGCGGGGCGGAACTCTTTATCTGAATCTGGAGCCTTGTTCCCACCAGGGGCGAACGCGGCCGTGCGCGGACGCAGTCATCAGCGCCGGGATCACACGCGTGGTTTGTTCTATGCAAGATCCTAATCCGCAGGTCTCAGGACAGGGATTTGCCAGACTACGCTCGCGCGGAATTCACGTGGACGTTGGCTTGTTGGAGACGGAAGCCCGACAATTGAACGAAGCATTCGCAAAGTTTATTCGACATCGCATCCCGCTGGTTACGCTCAAGGCTGCGATGACGCTCGATGGCAAAATTGCTCCGCCTCCTCCTGGTCCTGCGAAGCCTACAACACACGTTTCGGCGGAGGTGGCGGCCGGCGGTTCGACTGGCGGCTGGATCACGGGCGAGATCGCTCGACAGCATGTGCAGGTATTGCGGCACGAGCACGATGCGATTATGGCTGGCGTTGGCACCGTGATTGCCGACGATCCCCTGCTGACCGATCGCAGCGGGCGCGCGCGGCGCCGGCCGTTGCTGCGCGTGATTCTCGATTCGTGGCTGCGCATGCCCGAGACGTCGCGCCTCGTGAAGTCGGTGCAAGGCGACCTCCTCGTTCTCTACTCGCAGGCCGATGAGAATCGGAAACGCGAGTTGGAAAAGTTGGGACTGCGAGTCGAGCAGGTTGCCGCGCATTCCGATGGCAGGCCGAGTCTTCCCGACGTGATGCGGCATCTTGCGCAGTACGACATCACCAGCGTGCTGATTGAAGGCGGCGCGAAGGTCAATTGGAATGCGCTGTCCTCCGGCGTCGTCGACAAGTTGTTTCTGTTCTATGCGCCGAAGATCCTGGGCGAAGGCGCGGTGCCGTTTGTGGCAAGCGCCGGACCGGGGCATTCTCACGTGGCCCTCGCGGCGCGGCGGTTGCGGCTGCATCAGTTCGGCGAGGATTTTGCGGTCGAGGGATATTTGCGGGATGTGTATCGGGAGTGATGTGTATCAGGAGTAAAGATCGTGACAAGTTTCCAGTGTGCTTAAACGCACGATTCCGTAGCGACCGAGGTCCTTCGCTCCGCTCAAGATGACAACTGTTAGTGGATTGATCCATCAATCGGAGAGTTCATGTTTACAGGAATTATTGAAGAAGTTGGAAACATCTCAAAGATCGCGCAGCGCGGCGAAAATCGGCGCATCACCATAGTTGCCCAGAATACTCCGAAGGAACTTGGGACGGGACACAGCGTTTCAGTAAGCGGTGTTTGCCTTACCGCCCTTGATATCCGACCGAGTTCATTTTGCGCCGACCTTGCACCCGAGACCTGGGCGAGAACTTCCCTTTCGCGCTTACGCGAGGGCGCGCTCGTCAATCTCGAACTGCCGATGAAAGCCGACGGGCGCTTTGGCGGGCACATCGTGCAGGGACATGTGGACGGCGTTGGAAAGTTGATCGAGCTCGAGCGCATCGTCGACAAGGGATCTGAGGACCCGAAAAACCGTCACACGGAAAATCGGGATTCTGAAAACTGGTGGCTGCACATCGAGATCCCGCCGGAGATCGAAAAGTACACTGTTTTCAAAGGGTCGATTTCGATCGAAGGAATCAGTCTGACGGTTGCGAAGCTGGCGAAGAATCGTTGCACGATCGCGATCATCCCGCATACGGTCGAGCGGACTAATTTGGGGTCGTTGAAGCCGGGCGATCCGGTTAATCTTGAGGCAGACGTGATTGCCAAATATGTCGAGAACATGATGAGGCGCGACGCGGCAAGTTCACTGAGCATTGAGGAATTAGTGAGACAAGGGTTCTAGAATCAGGCCGGCGAACCTAGTACACTTTAAGTGCAGAATAAAGATCAGAAAGCCCTTGAATTCCCCCAAAGGACAGGCTCGAGTAGGAGCTATAACGAGCAGGAACTACAAGAAGCCTATTGTTGAAGTCGAATCCCATGGCCCCAAAGATTCCCAGCAGCCGTGCACTTTTTTTGAACCGCGAAGAGTCGTGGCTGAAGTTCAACTGGCGTGTGCTCGAGGAGGCCGAGGATGCGAACAACCCTCTTCTCGAGCGCGTTAAGTTTCTCGCCATCACAGCCAGCAATCTCGACGAATTTTTTGAAATCCGCGTAGGCGGTTTATTGCAACAACTCGAAGATGGCCAGAACTCCAGCACATCCGGAGGGCTGACCATGGCCGAGGAGCGTGAGTTAATCAACCGTGCCACCCACAAATTTGTCGACGAACAGTATTCCTGCTGGAACGATCGGCTGCGTCCCGAACTTGCCGAGCAAGGCATTCGCGTGCTTGGGCTCAACGAACTCGACGAGCAGGCTCAGGTCTTTGTTGAAGAGTATTGCGAACGCGAACTTGATCCGCTCCTCACGCCCGTAACAGTCGATCCGGCGCATCCCTTTCCGCGTGTCATCAACAAGGCGCTTTGCGTCGCGCTCCTGCTGCGCCGCCGTCGTCGCTCTTCACTGACCTACACGGGAGTTGTCACCGTTCCTCGCGCTCTGCCGCGGCTGGTTCGGGTTCCTTCTCAGGGCACGGTGGATTTTGTCTTTCTTGCCGATCTTGTTCTTCACCACGCCACACGTATGTATAAGGGCTACGACATCGTCTCGTCGGCGGCGTTTCGCGTTACCCGCAACAGCAATCTTTATTTGCAGGAAGAAGAGTCGCGCAATCTGCTCGAGTCGGTGCGCGCCGAATTACACAACCGCCGCAAGGGCGATGCGGTCCGCATGGAGATCGAGTCGGCGGCCGATCCCGAGATCATCGAACGACTGCGTACCGTCTTTGAGCTCGACTCGTGGCAGGTTTTTCCGGTCGATGGTCCGGTCAATCTTTCGCGGCTGCTCAATATCTACGAGGAGGCTGCGCGGCCCGGGTTGAAGTTCCGTATGTTTGTTCCGCGCGAGTTGCGCTTGACGGCTAAATCGCGCGATCTATTTGAAGAACTACGCCGTCACGATATTCTGCTCCACCATCCGTTCGATTCCTACGATGCGGTGATCTCGTTTATCCAGTCCGCTGCCGAAGACGACAATGTACTCTCGATCAAGCAGACGCTATATCGCACCAGCGAGCATTCCCTGATTGTTCCGGCGCTCATGTCCGCGGCCTCGCGCAAGGAAGTTACGGCTGTGGTCGAACTGAAAGCGCGTTTCGATGAAGCTTCCAACATCCGCTGGGCGCGCGATCTGGAAGATGCCGGCGTTCAGGTGTTCCACGGCCTCGTCGGGTTGAAGACGCACTGCAAACTTTCTTTGCTTGTACGTCGCGACCCTGACGGCCAGACGCGGCGCTATGCGCATCTCGGGACCGGCAATTACAACACTTCGACTGCGCGCTTCTATACCGATCTCAGTTTGCTTACTGCCGACCCGGAAATCACCGCGGCCGTGCAGGATGTATTTAGCTTTTTGACCGCCTACGCCGAGCACCCGGACTACGGTCCGCTGCTCGTTGCCCCCCTCGACCTGGCGGAGCGATCCAAGTCGCTCATTGAGCGCGAGGCCGAACATGCGCGTCAGGGGCGGCCTGCACGCATCGTCGCCAAAATGAATTCACTGGTCGATAAGGATATGGTTGAGTGTCTGTATCGCGCGTCACAGGCAGGAGTAGAGATCGATCTTCTGGTGCGCGGCATGTGCTCCCTGCGGTCCGGCATTCGAGGCATCAGTCATCGCATTCGCGTGCGCAGTATCGTCGGCCGGTTTCTTGAGCACAGCCGTATCTTCTGCTTTGAGAACGGAGGCGAGCCGGAAGTTTTCCTCGGCAGCGCCGATTGGATGTCTCGCAACCTCCATGAGCGTGTCGAAGTCTTATTTCCTCTCAAAGATCGGCTTTTGCGGGAACGCGTACTGCACGAAATTCTTGCGGCCTATCTAGCCGACAATTTGAAGGCCCGATTTCTACAGAAAGATGGCCGGTATTTGCGCGCCTGGCAGTCGCCCACTGGCCGCAGCAAGCGCCCGCCGCGCGGACGCGCTGCCTTCAATGCTCAGGAATTCCTGATCGCGCTGGCCGAGGGAACTGCATCGCCCGAGGACATACCCGCGTCCGTTCACCGCGGAGCATCTGTGGTATCGTTGCAGGCCTAAATGCCGCCAGCACCTGGGCGCGGCAATCAATCATCTAATATCTTGCTGGGATCTATCCTGATTTTCACATGAGGTTTGGGCAGAAAGGCATAACTCCTTCCGATGTTTGTCTACTTCCTACGTCACGCCAGCGCCGGGCAGCGCAGCCTCGGCACGAACGCAAAGAAAGACGAGAAGCGCGCTCTCGACAAAGACGGCATTGAACAGTGCGGATACATCGGGCGTGCCCTGGCCGCGCTCGGCGTTCAGGTCGAAGTCATCATCAGCAGCCCGCTCAAGCGCGCGACTCAAACCGCGGCCCTGGTGGGAAATGAAATGGGCCACGAAGGCAAACTGGTAATCGAGAACGCGCTGCGACCGGAGGCAGGCTTCGCCGACTTTCAGAAGATGCTCGAGAAATACGCCCGCCAGGATTCCGTTTTGTTAGTGGGCCACAATCCCAACCTGCGGGACTTCCTCGGCCGCGTCATCAGTGACACGGGATGCGAGGCTGTCATCGACCTGAAAAAAGGCGCGGTCGCCAAAGTCGAGATGCGCCGCAATGCCGGGTCGCTCAGTTGGTGCATTACCCCGCGCATCCTGCGAACGCTTTACACCGCGGCTACGGAAAGTTCGCGCCCGAAGACCTCGCGAAAATAAGCGCTGTCTTTTTCGATCGCCCAAACTTCCAAATCCACGCTGGCGTTACCTCGCGCCGCCAGTTTCATCGAGACGCGGCCATTGCGCGCTGAAACTCCCAAACGCGCCACCGACTGGCTGCGGCCGATATTCACCGCGCGCGCCATGCGCAGCAGTACGGACGCTTTCTTTACCGATCCCTGCTCTTCGACACTCAAGGCGTTCATCGGCCCATCTCCCGGAGTGGGCCTCGATTTTCCCAGGTAGCGCGCAATCGATCCAATGATGCGCCGCTGTTGCGGCGTATATCCCAGAATTTCTGAGTTCGCGATGATGTAGTAGGTATGGCGATGATGGCCGTTGCGGTTCACGTAGTCGCCGACCTCGTAGAGCATCGCTGCGGCCGAGAGCCACTCGCGATATTCCACCGGAAGTTGATGCACCGACTTCAAAGAAGAAAAAAGCTGCAATGCCGCGTCCCTCACGTGTAGTGCATGATGCATGTCCACTCGATAATGCTCGACCGCGCGCTTGATCGATTCCCAACGTTCCGACTCGATCGCGCGCCCGGAGCGGGTGCTGCGATCGTGTTCGGCCGCCATCTGAGCAAGAATGCCGTCGCGCAATCCGAGCGGCGAATAACGAAACGCCGACAGATGACAGCGTTCCAAAAGTTCGGCATACGCCATGGCGCCCGCGCAAATGATCTCCGCTCGCCGCGGACCGATGCCCGGCACCTTCTGCCGCTGCTCAAGCGGCATGCGCGTGATCTGCTTCACGATGCGGCGCATCATCTCGCGAGTAACTGGCATCGCCACCGGCCGCTTCTTGGCCCGCGCCAAGTGGTTCGCGATTCCTGCCAGCGCGGCCGCGGTTCCCGAAGTGGCGATCACCCTTCCGACCCGGGCTGCGCGAATCCGGTTCTGGATACGCCCGACTTCGCGCGTCACAAAGCTTTGCAACTGTTTCAACTCGCGTTTGCGCGGCGGATCGTGCTTCAGAAATTCGCTCGTCAGCCGCACCGCACCCAGCGGCAGGCTCACCGTATCGCGAATGTGCCCGTCGCGAGAGAGCGTCAATTCGCAACTGCCACCACCCAGATCTGCCAGCAAGACGTTCGAGGACCCGAGCCGCGCGTGAGAGATGATCCCGAGGTGAATCAGCCGGGCCTCTTCGAGGCCAGAAATAATTTCAATCGTCCATCCGGTCGTGGAACGCACCCACTCCAGGAAAGTATGTGAGTTACGCGCATCGCGCAGCGCCGCGGTGGCCACGACTTTTACAGCATCGGTCCCACATTCCTGAATGGCACGGTGGAACCGCCGCAGCACCCGCACCGTCTCAGACATGGCTTCGGGCGCGAGCAATCCGCCCGAAAACACGCCCTCGCCGAGCCGCGTGACCTCGCGGTCCTCGTGTATCTCTTTCAGATGTCCGGCATGCAGACGGGCAATCTTCAACCGGACTGAGTTCGATCCAATATCAATGGCGGCAAAAGTCGGCATGGGGATGAAGACAGATCGCTGATCTCACCGTCAACGATCTCACCATCGATGATCTCACCATTTAACGATCTCACCATCAGTGATCTCACAATCAAGCGCGATCGCGCAACCCCCACCTCAACTAACCACTCACCATCGTGCGGCGGCAGAATTCAGGCACTCCTCATCGCCGGCCAGACACTTACCCCATCGCCCGCGTTCACATTGCCGTAACAATTCTCCGCTATATTCTCCCTTCTTCGGAGCCGGCGGGTGACCTCCGAAACCGATCGAATTTTGCGTGAACTACGAAACTGAGGAGCCCTATGGCGACGACAGCGACATCCGTTCTCGATTCAAAATTCAATAGAAGCCCAGGCAAAGCCGCCAAGATTGGGATGATCGCCTTTGGCGTCGTGGTGATCGTCGGATTCATTTACGCGGGCTATCACCTGCTCTCCGATCTTGCTGCCGTGCCGTCAGGGCCGATCATGCCGTACGTGCTGCTCGGCATCGCGCTCCTCGTCGCTCTGGGATTTGAATTCGTCAACGGCTTCCACGACACCGCCAATGCCGTCGCCACCGTCATCTACACCCATTCGCTGGAGCCGCACATCGCCGTCGTATGGTCCGGCTTCTGGAACTTTCTCGGCGTTCTTACTTCGAGCGGTCTTGTCGCCTTTGGCATCATTTCGCTGTTGCCGGTCGAACTGATTCTGCAGGTCGGCAGCAAGGCCGGCTTCGCCATGGTTTTCGCGCTGCTCGTGGCCGCCATCATCTGGAACCTCGGTACCTGGTACTTCGGCCTCCCGGCCTCAAGCTCTCATACATTGATCGGCTCGATCATCGGAGTCGGCATCGCCAATCAGTTGATGTCGGCGCGCACTGGAACGAGCGGCGTCGACTGGGCGCAAGCGACCAACATCGGAAAATCCCTGCTGCTCTCCCCCATTGTT
>Ga0210389_10003251_pt1 | contig 12678 bp, 14 predicted proteins | sample IncBWH28OmetaG_FD_160127 | JGI IMG/M metagenome (GOLD analysis project Ga0210389, IMG submission 160127) | Forest soil microbial communities from Barre Woods Harvard Forest LTER site, Petersham, Massachusetts, United States - Inc-BW-H-28-O ...
GCACCATCGACGTCGGCGTCCGTCATGAGCACGATCTTGTGGTAACGAGCGTTCTCGATGTTGAACTCATCCCGTACGCCGGTACCAATTGCCGTGATCAGGGCCTGGACCTCGGTGTTCTGCAGGACCTTGTCGATGCGCGACTTCTCGACGTTCAGGATCTTCCCGCGCAGCGGCAGCACCGCCTGGGTTTCACGGTCGCGGCCCTGCTTGGCAGAACCACCGGCGGAGTCACCCTCGACCACGAATAGCTCGGCCAGCGAGGGGTCCTTGATCGAGCAGTCGGCGAGCTTGCCCGGCAGTGTCGAGTTCTCGAGCGCCGACTTGCGACGCGTCAGATCGCGCGCCTTGCGGGCGGCCTCGCGGGCACGCTGGGCCTGCACCGACTTCATGATCACGGCGCGTGCCTCGCTGGGGTTCTCCTCGAGGAACTCGCCGAGGCCGGCATTGACGATCGACTCGACGAAGCCCGCCATACCGGGGTTTCCCAGCTTGGTCTTGGTCTGCCCCTCGAACTGCGGGTCACGGAGCTTGACCGAGATCACGGCCGTCAGACCCTCGCGCACGTCCTCGCCGGAGAGGTTGTCGTCTTTCTCCTTGAGCAGTCCGTGGTCGCGGGCGTACTTGTTGAGCGTGCGCGTGAGCGCCGAGCGGAAGCCGCTCATGTGCGAGCCGCCCTCACGCGTGTTGATGTTGTTGGCGAACGAGTGAATCGAGTCCTGGTAGGAGGAGTTCCACTGCATCGCGACCTCGGCTGCGCCTTCCTCGGACTCGCCGGTGAAGAAGATGACCTTGCGGTGGACCGTGTCCTTGTTCTCGTTGAGGTAGGTGACGAAGTCCTCGATGCCGCCCTCGTACTGGAACTCCGCGGAGTGGCCCTCGCCCCGCTCGTCCACGATCGAGATCTTCAGGCCACGCGTCAGGAAGGCCGTCTCGCGCAGGCGCTCCTCCAGCGTGTGGAAGTCGAAGTTGAGCGTCTCGAAGATGTCTGCATCGGGCAGGAAGGTGACGGCCGTGCCAGTCCCGGCTGCGGGGTCGAGGGCCTCACCCTTGACCAGCTCAGACTGCGGCACGCCGCGCGCGTACTCCTGGGAGAAGACGTGACCGTCGCGGCGGATCTCAATGTCGAGGCGCTCGGACAGCGCGTTGACGACCGACACGCCGACACCGTGCAGGCCGCCGGAGACCTTGTAGCCGCCGCCCTCGCCGAACTTGCCACCGGAGTGCAGCACGGTGAGCACGACCTGCACTGCGGGCAACCCCTCCTTGTCCATCCTCGCGACCGGGATTCCGCGTCCGTCGTCGACCTCGGTGACCGAGTTGTCGGGGTGGATCGTGACCGAGACCTCGCTGCAGAAGCCGGCGAGCGCCTCGTCGACAGAGTTGTCGACGAGCTCGTAGACGAGGTGGTGCAGGCCCATGACGCCGGTCGAGCCGATGTACATGCCGGGGCGCTTGCGGACTGCCTCTAGGCCCTCGAGGACGGTGATGTCCTGCGCGTCGTAATCGGCCGAGCCGCCTCCCATCGTGGGGTCGTTTACGCCGCCCTTTCCCATGCTCTGTTCAGAGCTTTCGCTACCTGCCGCCAAATGGCCCTCCGATGACGTGAGAACGCCCCGGATTCCGGGGCGCTAGGTCCACGGCCAGGGCGAATCAGATGTGCCTGGAAGGATAGCATGGCAGGGCCCCTGACGCGGCCGCCAAAGGGCTCTAAATCCCTGCAAAATGGCCGAAAACCAGGACCTTTAGCTGCCTGGGAGCGCCGGGCCGCTCAGCCGGTGCGGCAGCGCAGCTCGCGAATCCGCTCGCTGCCGAGCGACGCGTTCAGGCGCTCGATTAGATCGGCGCTCATCAGATCGAGCTCCTGCGCCCACACCGACGCCTCGCAGGTGACGCTCAGGACACCGTCGCGCTCGGCTGTCGGGCGCGCGGCGGCTGCCAGCGCAGACCCGGCGACGCCACCCCAGACCTCCTGCACGTGTGCCAGCGTGCTGGCGGGCGCAAGCGCACCCGTGAGCTGCGCGAGCGCATGAGAGAGGGGGCGGGGTGCGAGCCTGCTCATGCTGCCAGCGCCTCCTGCAGGATCGCGCCGGGGGATACGCGCAGGCGTGTCACGGCGGCGTCGCTCCCGCCTGGCACGTGCCCCAACTCGGTCGTCGCGATCAAGCTCTGGCCGTCGGCGCGCAGCTCGGTGGCGAGCAGCTCGCGGCGCTCCGCGTCGAGCTCGCTCATAACGTCGTCAAGCAACATCAGTGGCGTGCGGCCACGCTCGACGGCGAGCACCGAGCGCTCCGCCAGCAGCAGCGCCAGCAGCGCCAGGCGCTGCTCGCCCTGGGAGCCGTACACGCGCAGCTCGCGCCCGTCGCGTAGCACGGACAGCTCGTCGCGGTGCGGACCGTGGGTCGAGAAGCCACGCTCGAGATCCGCTGGCAGCCGCTCGCGCAGCTCCGCCATGTACTCGTCGACGTCGGCGGCGCGGGTCCGGGGGCGATATCTGAGGGAGACCTCCCCGGCGCACCCGAGCTGCGCGACGCGCTGCGCGAAGAGCTGATCGATCAGGGTGGCGGCGGCCTGCCGGTCGGCGCGCAGCGCGAGCGCCACCTCGGCGAGCTCTCGATCCCAGGTCGAGAGCGTCGCGTCGGAGGCTCGTCCCGTTCTGATCCGTGCCAGTAGTGCGTTTCGCTGCGCCAGCACCTGTGAGTACTGGCGCCTGGTCTGGGCCCGAGCCGGCCAGAGCGCGGCGACGAGCTGATCGAGGTGGGCGCGACGCAGCGCCGGCGGACCTTTGAGTAGCTCGAGTCGGTCGGGCATGAACACGCTGATCAAGGGCCTGGTCTCGACGTCCAGCAAGCGCTCGACGGGAGCGCCGTCGGCACTCATGCGCTTGACGGGTGGCGCGCCCGCCTGCGGCGCTCCGAAACCGACAGTCAGCTCATGATCACGCTCGCCTTCGCGCAGCGCGACCACAACTCGTGCCGCCTCGGCGCCAAAGCGCACGAGCTCACGGTCGTTACGAGTGCGTGGAGAGCGTCCGGTACACCCAAAGTACAGCGCCTCGAGCAGATTCGACTTACCCGCCCCGTTGGCGCCGTGAACGACAGTCAGCCCCGGGCCGATCGAAGCCTGCGCCCGCTCATAGGTGCGAAAGTCGCGTAGCTGCAACCCCACCACGCGCACCTCATCTACCGGTCAATCCCCCGTCTGACCTCAGGGTTAAGCAGATCAAGGACGCAGCGAGCTTGGCGTGCTTTGCACGCGAGCGAGCGAGGACGCCGAGATGCGCCGGCCATGAGGTCAGACGTTGAGGCGGATGGGCATGATGAGGTAGACAAAATCACCGGCGTCCGGCGATTCGATCAGTCCTGGGCGCAGCGGGCTGATGAGCTTCAGGACGAGCTCGTCGGACTCGATGCTCTCCAGGCCATCGCGCAGGAACTCGGGGTTGAAGCCGATCTCAAATGGCTCGCCGTGGAAGGGAACGGGAATTGCCTCGCTGGCCTCGCCCACGTCCGGTGTCTGCGCGGAGACGGTGAGAGAGCCCTCGCTGAAGCTGAGGCGCAATGGCGCGTTCTTCTGTGCCAGCAGGCTGATGCGCCGCACGACATCCGTCGCCTCGGTACTCGACAGGCGTAGCTCGTGCTCCACGGTCTCGGGGAGCAGCTGGCGATAGTTGGGGAACTGACCGTCGATCAGGCGCGAGGAGAGCACCACGTCACCGAGCTCGAAAATCGCCTGGTTCTGCCCAACGCTGACGGCTATCGAATCTGGCGCGGCCTGGGTGGCGATGCGCGCGAGCTCCTGCAGCGCCCGGGCGGGCACGTTGGCCTCGAGGCTCCCCTGCAAGACGGACTCGAGTGCCGTCTCCTTAACGCTCAGCCGGTAGGAGTCGGTGGCGACCATTCGTAGCTGCTGCCCTGCCGCCGACATCAGGATGCCTGTCAGAACCGGGCGGGTCTCGTCGCGGGAGGCTGAGCGGGCCACGCGCGTGACGGTCTGGACGAAGGCCTCAGCGGGGAGCACGACCCGTGTATCCGGCGCTGGTGCAGGGAGCGATGGGAAGTCCTCGGCGCGCAGCGTACGCAGATGGAAGGTGGCGGGACCAGCGATCAGCTCGACGTCCTGCTCGGCGCTGCGCAGCTCGAGGGTGACGGTCTGGGCGGGTAGCGAGCGCACCACGTCGAGGAGCAGCCGCGCGGGGAGCACGACCGATCCGGGACGCATGATCTCGGCGTCGAGTGGAACACGTAGGCCGATCTCCATGTCAGTCGCCAGCAGCTCGGGCTTGGCGTCACTCGAAGCGGAGAGCATCACGCCGGACAGCGCTTGGACGGCGCTACGCGAAGAGGCCACGCGGCTGGTGGTCTGGAGCTGTGAGAGCAGATTGGCTGTGTTGAGAGAGAGCTTCATCGAGGACCGCTATGGGTTGGGTTCAGTAACAGTAGGGGGTGTGGATCTTGTGGATAGTGAGGGGGAAGCGGTGCTGGTGCGGTGGATGGCGCTGTGGGGGAGCTGTGAAGTGTCTCAGGACGGGCGGTCGTGGGGAGTCCCATGTGGCGTACGCTTGTGGGCACCTAGCTCGCGCTCGAGCTTTTCCACAGTCTGGCGGGTGCTCGTGTCGGCCTCGATACGAGCCGATGTGCGACGGCAGGCGTGCATGACGGTCGTGTGGTCGCGTCCTCCGAAGTGCCGTCCGATGGCCGGCAGCGACTCGTCGGTCAGCTCGCGTGCGAGGTACATGGCGAGCTGGCGTGGCATGGAGACGCGTGTGCTGCGAGAGCTCGACACAAGCTCATCGTGGGTGAGGCCGAACAGTTGGCAGGTCGCCGACTTGATGTCCGCGACGGTCCGGGTCGCGCGGGTGGTCGAGCTGGCCTGTGGATAGAGCCCGTCGAGCACCTCGAGCGCGACGTCGAGCGTGAGCTCGCGGCCGGTGAGGGAGCTAAAGGCGATCGTCCTGATCAGGGCGCCCTCGAGGGCCCTTACGTTGGATTGCACGCGCTCGGCGATCAGGTCGAGGACGCGCTCGTCGGAGAGGGGGATGTCATCGTGTTGCACGCGCTTGCGGAGTATCGCCAGGCGGGTCGTGAGGTCGGGGGCCTGCACGTCGGCGACGAGACCGGCCTGGAAGCGCTCGCGCAGCCTGTCTTCGAGGTCTTGGAGATCTCGGGGCGGTCTGTCGGAGGTGAGCACCAGCTGGCGGCCGCTGTCGTGCAGGGCGTTGAAGGTGTGGAAGAACTCCTCCTCCGTTCGCGCCTTGCGTTCGAGAAACTGCACGTCGTCGACGAGCAGCACGTCGACGTCGCGGAAGCGCAGCTTGAAGGCGTCGGTGTGTCCTTGCGTGAGCGCCCCCAGGAACTCGTTGGTGAAGGACTCGCCGGTGGTGCAGCGGACGGTCAGCTCCGGGTTGTGCGTGAGCAGCAGGTTGGCGATCGAGCTGAGGAGGTGGGTCTTGCCGATGCCTGGAGGCCCGCAGATGAACAGGGGGTTGTACGCGTGTGCGGGCATCTCCGCGACAGTCAGGGCGGCGGCGTGCGCCAGTCGATTGCTGTCGCCGATCACGAACTGATCGAAGGTGAGGCGGGGGTTGCGCAGGGGGTCGGCGTGCTCGGGGGCCGCCGGGGGGTGCTGGGCCGCGGTCTGCCGTCGGCCGCGGGAGTGGCCCGGTGCGTCCGGTCCCGCGGCAGTCTGCGCGTGGGCTTGCCGCGCTCGTTCTTGCACGCCGATCAGCTCTGTCTTGACACCTGTGCCCAGCGTCAGCTCGACGCTGGCGTGGATGACGTTCCCGAAACGCTCCTTGGTCCAGCGACAGGTGTGCTCGGGGGCCTCGATGACCAGGGTGTGCTCGAGCAGCTCGACGGGCCGCAGCGGCTCGAGCCAGATTCGATAAGTGGGCTCGTCGACGACGAGCGCGAGTTGGGCTTGCACCCGCGACCAGATGTGAGCGAGCTCTTGGTTCACGGCAGCGTCAGTCGGCTCCTCTCGGGGAAGCGGTTGCGAGACTATTCAAAGGGGGCCCGAGGGCCCGGTCGAGCGACTATACCCAACGCCCGCGGAGGGCCTGACGGGGTGCCCGCATTTGGCGAGAAAAACTCGCAGGCGAGCTCTGAGGCGCGAGCGCGCTTATACTGCATGCCCCATGAAGCGGACCTATCAGCCAAAGAAGCGCAAGCGGGCAAGAGCGCACGGCTTTCGTGCCCGTATGGCCTCGCGCGCTGGTCGCATCACGTTGAAGCGCCGTCGCAGCAAGGGCCGCAAGCGGCTTTCGACCTGAGGTCGTGAAGGTGCCGACCCCGATCCGGGCGCAGCGGCGATGAGGACACAGTCGGGGAAACGCGCGCGCTTGTCGCGCAGCGCGGAGTTCGATCGGGTCTATCGCCACGGGCGTTCGACGGCCAACCGCCATCTGGTGCTCTACAGCTTCCCCAACGAGTCCTCGCGCGAGGCGCGATTGGGCCTGTCGGTGTCGCGCAAGGTCGGCGGCGCGGTTCAGCGCAACCGGCTCAAGCGGCTGCTGCGCGAGGCGTTTACGCATGTGGAGGGGGATCTGCGCCCGGGCCAGGATCTGGTGGTGGTTGCCCGCCCGCCCGCCGGAGAACTGGCGGAGCGCGAGGGCTTGGCGGGCGTCGACGCGTCGCTCACGGAGCTGATCGCGAAGGCAGGATTGCGCGAGCCGGCCCGCGAATCAAGCGACGGGGGGGCCGTCGAGGCGCGATGAGCGACGCGGCAGGATCGAGTCGAGCGCCCGCGCCCGGGGAAGGGACCGGGCGGGCGCTGCGCATCGTCGTGGTCACGCCGATCGTGCTCTATCAGCGCCTGATCTCGCCGGCGATCCCGCGCCGCTGCAAGTACGAGCCGACCTGCTCGCGCTACGCGGTGGAAGCGATACGCGAGTACGGCATACTTAGGGGCCTGTTGCTCGCGGGGTGGCGTCTGTTGAGGTGCAACCCGTGGAGCCACGGCGGGTACGATCCGGTAGAGGCTCAGCGAGTCTTCCGGACCGGTCACGACCCAGGCGTCTGAGCGCCGCGGGGCGTACCGCCCGACAGCCGCACCGCCACAGGCCTTTCCCACGCGCCAAATTAAGACGACCGCCGAGACTCCTTAGAGCATGCCAATCCTCGCCAACGTGATCCAGGACGCGTTCTCGCCGCTGATCAGCGTGTTCGAAGAAATCATGGTCTTCATTCACGCCCACGTGGTGGGTGGGAGCTGGGGCCTTTCGATCGTCGGGCTGACCGTTCTTATACGGGCGATTCTCGTGCCTCTGACCTATAAACAGCTGAAGTCGATGCAGGAGATGCAGCGCTTGGCGCCGGAGATGCAGGCGCTCAAAGAGAAGTACAAGGAGGACAAGCAGCGCCAGCAGCAGGAGCTGATGAAGTTCTACAAAGAGAAGGAAATCAATCCTTTGGCATCGTGCCTGCCGCTGCTGCTGCAGTTCCCGGTGTTCATCTCCCTGTTCTACATGCTGCGCACCGACCTGAAGAAGCACATCTGCGGCGCGGCCTTGAAGGCGCACCACATCACGACCTCCAAGGCCATCGAAAAGGCCACGTGTACACAGGTGGAACCGCACTCGCATGCCGCCAAGTTTCTGTTCCTGCCCGACATCACCGCCAAGGCCACTGGTGTGGCGCTGGTGGTATTGATCGTGCTGTACGTGGGCTCGCAGCTGGCGTCGACCTTCATCGCCACCGCCACCGCTGATCCGAGCCAGCGCTGGCTGTTCCTGCTGCTGCCGGTCGTGTTCGTGGTCATCCTCTACCGCTATCCGGCAGGGCTGCTGGTCTACTGGATCACCACAAATCTGTGGACTATTGGGCAGCAGTACCTGATCCGTCGTCGCTTGCCGCCACCTCCACGGCCAACCAGCTCGACCAACGGCAAGCCCACACGCTCGCTGCGCCAGGCGATCGTCGATGCGGCTGGGGGCAGTGCCTCGAGCGCTACGCAGCCGGAGGTGGCGGCTGCGCCGAGCGGGGTCACGGCCGGTGTGGCGCCGCCACCTCCGCCGCGCAAGAAGAAGAAGCGCTCTGGGAGACGGCGATGAGCGATCCAGAGGAGCGCCACGAGGACGCAGAGCTCGAGCCGGTCGAGGCGCTCGAAGAGCTGCTCGAGGAGATCGCCGACGGCCTACAGCTCGACGTGGATGTCAAGGTCGAGGAGCGCGAGGGGGTCCTGTCGGGAAATCTGGAGGGAGAGGACGTCGGCCTGTTCATCGGCCGCCACGGCCAGACGATCGACGCTGTGCAGCACCTGGCGCAGCGGATCGTCTTTCCCGATGGGCCCTCGTCGGTAAGGGTCGTGATCGATGCGAACGGCTACCGCGAGCGTCGAGCCGAGGCGTTGCGGGCTCAGGCCGACGATGCGGCCGATGAGGCTCTGAGCTCCGGTCGACCGGTCGAGCTTGACCCCTTGCCGCCCTTCGAGCGGCGGATCGTGCACGAGTACCTGCGCGAGCGCGGTGACGTGGAGACGCACAGCGAGGGCAATGAGCCCGAGCGCTATCTGGTCGTCAGCCCGCTCGCTGGCTGATGGGCCCGGGCGACGCCGCCTGGTGTTTCACGGGAAACATCGTCGGTGGCGGTGATGGGGGCGGAGCCGGGGAGTCGCGATCGCCTCTGGCCTCGCTAGCACCCGAGCAGCAGCGCCAGATCGAGCTGCTGCTTTCACAGCTGGAGCTCGACGAGCATGCGCCTACGCGTATCCGCGACGTGGCACACGCAATGGACGGGCACGTTGCGGACTCGCTGGCGGCGCTCGAGCTCGACGCCGTGGCACACGCCGGAACGCTCGCGGATCTCGGCAGCGGCTCGGGCTTCCCGGGGCTCGCGTTGGCGGTGGCGCTGCCCGCTGCCGAGGTATGTCTCGTCGAGAGCCAGCGTCGCAAGTGCGAGTTCCTACAGCGCTTGTGCGCCGCCGCCGGGGTACACAACGCGCGGGTGGTGTGTGCTCGCGTCGAGCAGTGGCGCGATGGGATCGAGCGCAACGACGTGGTGCTCGCTCGCGCGCTGGCCGCACAGTCCGTGGTCTTGGAGTACGCAGCACCGCTGTTGCGCGTGGACGGGACGCTGGTCGACTGGCGTGGCCGGCGTGACGCAGCCGACGAGGCGGCCGCCCAGAAGGCCGGAGAGTTGCTCGGCATGGCCAGGGTGGATGTGCTGAAGGTGACCCCTTTCGAGGGAGCGACGGACAGGCATCTGCACGTGTTTGTGAAGGCCGAGGCGACGCCAGAGCGCTTTCCGCGCAGGCCGGGGATCGCGCGCAAGCGTCCCCTGGGCAGCTGATCAGCGCTGCCGGGGATCGTGGCGGCGGTGCTCGAGGACGAGAGGAGCCGCCATGCCAGGCCGATCGGCGCTAGCGTGCGCTCGGTGGGCACCGTTTACGCGATCGCGAACCAGAAGGGTGGCGTGGGTAAGACGACGACGGCGGTCAACGTGGCGGCGTGTATCGCGGAGGCCGGATACCCGACGTTGTTGGTCGACGTCGATCCGCAGGCGAACGCCACGGTTGGGCTCGGAATCGCCCGCACATGGACGCCGGGCCTGTATGAGGTACTGGCGGGTGCGGCGTCGGCGCGTGAGGCGCTGAGCGAGTCGCCGATCCCGGGACTGCTGGTGCTCCCGGCGGGCCCTGGTCTGGCGGGGGCGAACATCGAGTTGCCGCGCATCGCCGGGTATGAGCAACGCCTACGTGAATCCCTCGCGCCGCTACGCGACGAGTTTCGCTACATCATTTTGGACTGCCCCCCGTCGCTAGGCCCGCTGACCGTCGCCGCTCTGGTGGCGGCCGATCGGGTGATCGTGCCGGTGCAGACGGAGTACTTCGCGCTGGAGGGCCTGGCGGGCCTGCTCGACACGCTGGGGATTGTCCAGCGCGAGCTGAACCCGGGCCTGACCGTGGCAGGGATGTTGCTCACGATGCACGACAGTCGCACCCGCCTGGGGCAGGACGTGGAGCGCGAAGTGCGCGAGCATTTCCCCGACCTGGTGTTCAACACGGTGATCCCGCGCAACGTGCGCGTCGGCGAGGCTCCGAGCTACGGTTTGCCGGTGACGCATCACGATCCTCACAGTGCCGGCGCCGAGGCCTACTTCGAGCTGGCGAAGGAGGTGGCCGCACGTGGCTAAGCCGAGGCCTGGCATGGGTAGGGGCCTGGGCGCGATCCTGTCGGTGTCGAGCGAGGGCGCGTCGCCCGGCGAGGAGCAGTTGCGCGAGTTGCCAGTGGAGCTGATAGCTCCCAACCCTCGCCAGCCGCGTCGTCGCTTCGACGAGGACTCTCTACAGGCGCTGGCGGGCTCGCTCGGCGAGCACGGCGTGCTGCAACCGGTGCTCGTGCGTCCCAGCTCCGGTGGACACTTCGAGCTCGTGGCTGGCGAGCGGCGCTGGCGAGCGGCCCAGATCGCGGGCATGCGCACCATTCCGGCGATCGTGCGCACCCGCGAGGACGCCCAGGCACTCGAGGCGGCACTGGTCGAGAACATGGCACGGGAGGATCTGAACCCGATCGAGGAGGCGCGAGCGTGTGCTGCTCTGGTCGAGGAGTTGGGCTTGACGCGCGAGGACGTCGGTCGCCGGGTCGGTCGCAGCCGCGTGGCGGTCAGCAACCTGGTGCGCCTACTCGACCTACCAGACGAGGCGATCGAGCTCGTGCAGGACGGTGCCCTGAGCGAGGGCCACGGCCGCGCGCTGCTGCTGGCCCACGACCACGCCGAGCGTAGGCGCCTGGCGCGCGAGGCGGCCGACGGCGGATGGTCGGTGCGAACGACCGAAGAGCGCGCCCGCGAGAGCAACGCAAGCGAGGATGAGCCGGTGGCAGTCGCCAACCCGCCCGGTCGTGGCGTTCATCCAGACCAAGAGCACGCCGCCGGGGAGATCGCTCGCGCACTCGGGTCGGCGCTCGGTGCCGAGGTCCGAGTCAAGCCCACGCGCGACGGCCGCTACAGCGCCGAGCTGTCGTTCGAGACGCCCGCGGAGGCACTCGAGCTGGCCCGCCGCATTGCTTCGCAGCCGGTGGCGTAGAATCAGCGCGAGCGGGCGATTAGCTCAGTTGGTTAGAGCGCTTCTCTGATAAGGAAGAGGTCCCAGGTTCGAATCCTGGATCGCCCATCAACGAATCTGGCTCCGTTGGGTCGCCCATCGCAGCGAGCCCGGCAGCAGCGAGCCGCTCGGCGGCAAAGCGCTCACACACGTCGGCCATCGCCTGGTGAAAGGCGATCCCCAACTCGAGCGTGAGCAGCGGGTGCTCTTTGCCCAGAGCGGCCGCCTCGGTGGCGGCCGGCCGGATCGCGGCAAGGGTTACGACCCGCTCCTGGCTGCGTCGGCGGACGGCGTCGAGCAGCGCGCTGGCCTCATGCCCGGAAGACAGGTCGGCGAAGAACAGCTTGAGTAGCCCCAGGTCGCGCAGCTCGAATGGGATCGGACCGACATCGGCTAGCCAGCCGCGCAGCTCGTCTCGACCGGCGTCGGTGATCTCGAACACACGCCGCTGCCGTCGGCCGGTGGGGATCTCGCGGCCGTTGATCAGGCCTTCCCGCTCGAGTCGTTCGAGGCTCGGATAGATCTGAGCCTGGGAGATTGTCCAGAAGAAGCGGATCGAGCGCTCGACGTCGCGCTTGATCTCGTAGCCGGACCGTGCGCCGAGGCTGACCATGCCGAGCACGACGTAGGCGGGGACCGGCAGCGATCCGCTTGTATAAGTCACCCCAACATGTTAGCCTGACAGGATGTATGCCTGGCTTGTCGGCATCGCCATCCGACGAGGCTTTCGCAGGCTCAACGCCGGCGACCCGTCCGGAGCGCTCGACAGGTTCGCCCCCGACGCTCACTTCTTTTTCCCCGGACGCCACTCCTGGGCGGCGGATCTACGCGATCCAGACCAGATCAGGGCCTGGTTTCAGCGCTTCGTCGAGCTCGGCCCACACTTCGAGATCGTCGACGTGATCGCCTCCGGTCCGCCTTGGAACATGCGCGTGGGTGTGCGCTTCTCCGACCGCATCGCCCTCCCAGGAGGCGGCGAGTATCGCAACGAGGGCATGCAGTACGTCCGCATCCGCTGGGGGCGCGTGCGACTGGATCGCATCTTCCTGGACACCCAGGCGGTCGCCGACGCCGACCCGCTGCTGTCGCCCGCCGCTAGCTGATCACAGTCGCCGAGATACCCCGGCCGTCCACACTAAACGGGCAGCTCTCATCCGGGGGCCAGCCGGTAGGATTCACGCCGGCAAGCAACCGTCCCCGAGGAGTTCCGAATGGCCGACACGAGCAGCGACCACACCCCAGGACTGGGCATACTCGAGACGATGCCGCTCGCAGTCGGGATTGTCGGCATCTCGATCCCCGTCGGGCTGATCGCATGGGCATGCATCACCGAAAGCGTCGTCCTGCTCGTGCTGGCTGTCATCGGCGTCTTCCTCGTCGGCGCGCTCACCCTGACCTTCATCATGCGTCTGGCCTCCGACGAGCCGGACCACGCGGACGCCGCCGAGCACGCGGCCGAATAGTCCTCGAAGGCGGAGTCCGACGTCGTCACTCTGGGCGGCGGATCGTCAGCTGGGAACCCGAGGGGCAAGGCGAACTCGAGCCGCTCCCTGCGAGGGGTGAGACGCGTAGGCGCCCCACCCCTTCCCGCCGTCCTACGAGACCTTCAGCGACAGTGTCTTGCTGGCTGTCTGGTGG
>Ga0210389_10003252_pt1 | contig 12673 bp, 11 predicted proteins | sample IncBWH28OmetaG_FD_160127 | JGI IMG/M metagenome (GOLD analysis project Ga0210389, IMG submission 160127) | Forest soil microbial communities from Barre Woods Harvard Forest LTER site, Petersham, Massachusetts, United States - Inc-BW-H-28-O ...
ATCGAGACTCGACCGGTTGACGGCCACTCTCCACCGCTTCGTGGTCCACCTTTCCGGATCGGACCTGGCCATTATCAGGTAAAGGTTCTCACTCACGATTTCCTTCCGATCTTGTCCCACTTTGACATCTCAGGTCCCAGCGAACGGATTGGTCAAGAGTTGGCGGTCACGCGGTCTACCGCAGACGCATCTTCACGTAAGAGAACTGCCAGGCGACAGCAAAAGCATGAAGATAGCAGATATTCGGCGGAGGTTCGGCTGGGCCGATACGCGATTAGAACGGCTTAGCGGTGAACCCCCATCGCAGCAGGGCCGCATCGCGGCGCGCCCGCCCGCGGAGAGGTCTGCCTTGAATTTGTAAGGGGCGACCGAGATCCGCATTTTTTGCGGGCACCCAGTGAGCTTGGACGTACGGCAGCGGTCTGGCATGGCCCAATCGCATGTTGTCCAGTCCGGCCGCCGTGAGCTCAGCTTTGAGTTCCGCACGGGTGAATGCGGCCGCCTCGCTTGCAAGCGCGTCCTTCCGCAGTACAGGAGGCATCGACGCGTCCACGCAGGGAACCAAAGCTGCTAAAGCCGTGGGGTCGTTCAGCCGCTGGAAGTCGAAAATCCACACCGCTGCACCACTTTTTCGGCGCAACGCGACTATCTGGCGGATTGCGGCGCGCAAGACGTGATAGTCGGGAAGTTGGTGCAGCGTCCACACGCACGAGACCCCGTCCCAATTGGCTGTGACCAATCGGTCGGGCAGCGCAGTGATGTCGGCTTCGACTAACTCGACCCGGTTGTCTAGGCGCTCAGCGACGAACAGCTCATGAGCGGTGGCAAGCATGTTAGGGGCCAAATCCACCGCCGTTGCGTGCACGTCGGGCCGCCGACGCAAGAGTGCGCTGAGCGCACGCCCAGACCCCACGCCGAGGTCGAGTAGCCGCGCACCCTGAGGCAGTAGCGCGTCGAGCGCGCGGGCGCTGAAGTCATACACCGCCTGCTGGCCGGGATTAGAAGCCCCGCCGGCGTGGAATTGTGCCACCGACTCGGGGTCGTCCATCACCATCGGTTCGGGTATCCGGTCGCGTCCCGCCGGGTGACGACGTTCCCTCGCAACGATCAGAGGTATCCGCCACAGCGGGCGAACTGTACTCATATGGGCAGCTTCGCACCGTATCGCGCCCGCGGCGGGTGATTGCCAAACTTCAACCTAGGCAGATATTTGGGCCAGCGTATGGCCTTTCAGCGACGGATTGCTGGCCGTTGGCCCGGTCATCCGCAGAAGTTCAACTACGTTGTCACTTGCGGAAGTGCGGCTGGTTCGATCCCAGCCGGGACCACATCTCTTGTCGCAGGCAGGATATGGTTTCTAGCCCTGCGAATCAAGACCGATGTTATCTCGGTGTTATCCGGCGCTCTGGTTGGATGTCCCAGGCAAATGCCTGGGACGTCTTTTTGGAGCATTGGTGGGCATTCCCGCGGCGTTTAATAGTCAACATGACTCAATTTCCACGCCCGGAAGGGGTGTTGACGTGGACCGCGCTCACCGAAGGTCGGTGGTCGCTAGTCGTCACGAAAGAGACGGGCTCTGTCGCGGCCTCGTTGAGTCCTATCGAGCATGCCTGGAGCGACAACCGCGAGTATCTGATCGGAGCACTCGAAGACGGCTGGTGGCTCGCCGTGGAAGTCGACGGCAATCTAACCACGCTGGCGTCGCCCTTCCCTTCCGAAGAAGCTGCTAAAGAGCGAGCCGAGGCGTTGGAGGCTGATCACAGGTAAGCCTCTGCACGGAAGCGCGGGATGTCTGAATAGTTGAACGGGCCGCCCCTGCTCTCCTCGGGGGCGGCCCGATCCTCATTCGGCTGATCTTGCCGACAACGCAGCGTCTGAAAACCCCCTCACGCACAATGCCAATGCAAATTACCGACGAAGAAGACGGGGTATGACGTCCGACGACGATAGCGCCGACAGCGCGCCCACTTCGGCCGGCATGGGACCGAGCGACGAGACGAATCTGCTCCCGCCGGCCGCTCATGCCGGCCCGGCCGCCGATGCGCTGCTGGACGAACGCGGCGAACTTAACCGGAAGCTGACGCGCTACTAAAGGCCCTCTGTACCAGGCGCGGTGTCGTTGGTACATGGGTAATTACTAGACGTCTTGCTGTGAATTCACCCTGATGCGTTGTCACGGGCCAAATACGACGTGCAACATGGTGACGTGAAATTGCTCACCATCCGGCGCGTCGACCCGAAAACGTCGAAGAACTCCTGGCCCTAGCCGGATGGCCGTAATGCCCAATTGGGTTGCGTTGCAGGCGTTTTCACAGGAGGGGTTGTGAAAAACCCTAAGCACGCCCAAGGGACTCCTCCCGACCGCCAGTCCCTGGGAGGGCCACCACCGCCTCCCCAATAATTGCGAGGTCGGCCAGGGGCTGCCGATAGAGACAGATGGGGAGGCTGAGAGTGGTGTCGGATGAGCAGAGTAGAACTTGGCCTGACGACAAGCAAGAACTTTGCGCTCGCTGGAAAGTGGCATCGCTTATCGCTTTTCGGACTGGCCGAATGAGTCCGCACCCACAGTGACAGCCGGTGTTTACACGATCTGGGATGCTGATCGATTCATCTATGTCGGCATGGCCGGCAGGGGGCTACGACCGGAAGACCTCGATTCCCCAGACGAGCCGCGCAAAGCCAAGGGTCTTCGGGACCGACTAAACTCTCACGCTTCTGGAAGACGAAGCGGCGACCAGCTCTGTGTCTACGTCTGCGATCGATTTGTGGTACCGACGCTCACCGTTGCTCAGCAAGCGCAAATTGCCAACGGTCAACTGGCGCTGACAAACTAACTCGCCAACTGATCCACGACCGCTACACCTACCGGTTCGTGCGAATACCGGATCCCGCCGCGGCGCGGACGCTCGAGCGGGACATTCAGCGTGGTGCGCTCGCCGCGGGAAAGCCTTTTCTCAATCCGATCTAGGGCAGCTCGGTCGGATCACCGCTGCTACGAAGGTGAAGTGACGCCGGGCCGCGCGCGGATCGACGCCGCAGGGAACCAGATCGCCCTAGCCCGCGTCTGACTAGTCGATCGGGCCGCCCCTGCTCTCCTCGGATGGTCTGTCACTGCGGGGGCGGGCCTTCCCATTGCTCGGCGGCTTTCTTCGCCTCGTCGGCCGTGTGGTGGATGGTGCACATGCGTGTGCACGCCCACGGGCGGTCTTGGCTTGCTGCCTTGAGGCCGTAAAAGATGCGATATTCATGGTTGCCGCTGACTGCGCGGTAGCGCTCGAGCGGGTAGATCGCTTTACGGTCGACCGTTTTCCATGTCAGCACGGTTATCTATGTCCCGGATCGCAGTTGATCGGGCCGCCCCTGCTCTCCTCGGGGTGGCCTATCACTTGATGGCATCGGCCGATCAGCGAGTGAACGCACGCACCGCGCCGGTGCTCCAACTCCACCAGGCGAGGGGTTCAATCTGAACCTTTCCTCGTCCGGTCACGTGGGTGAAGTGTGAATAACGGCGCATGGCCCCAAGCTCCGCGCATGCGCGACATCGAGACGATCGACGCCGAATTGCGGCTGCTGGCCCGCGCGTGGCGCGTGGCCGGCGAGATGAACTGCACACCGAGCTTTGCGCACATAGACGTGTTGCTGGACGAGCGAGCGTCGGCCCAATTCGCCGTTAGATCAGGCCAAGGGCACAGCTAAGCCTTATGGCTGTAGCTGAAAATAGCTGTAGCTGAAAACCCTCATGCCGGACATGGTTGGATGCGGCTTCGAGCCGGTCCAGCGGTAGTCCGCACAGCGGTTGAGCCTCAGTACCTGCTGGCGTGACCAGTTGCCTAGTCAATCACTAGGTGGAAATACCCACGGGGACTATCACTCGTGCCCCGGCGAGCGGTGGGATCAGCAGTACGCTCATGCCATGGCGGAAACGTCATACGCCAAGTGCGGCGATCTCAGCCTGGCGTATCAAGTGTTCGGCGACGGCCCCCTCGAACTCGTCTTCGTCGGGCCGTTCGTCACCCACATCGAGATGTTCTGGACCATCCCCGAATTCAAGGCCTTCTTCGACCAGCTCGCCAGGTTCTGTCGCGTCGTAGTGTTTGACAAGGCCGGGGTCGGGCTGTCGGACCCGGTCCCGCACGTTCGCACGGTGGATGATCGAGCGAATGAGATCGAGGCTGTCATGGATGCCGTCGGCTTCGGAGGGGCCGTTCTTTTCGGCATGAATGACGGCGGATTTGCGTCCAGTGTTTTCGCGGCAACACGACCGGAGCGAACCCGGGCGTTGATCCTCACCGACTCGTATTCGTTCTCCGGCTTCATAGGGGGGTGGGACGACGTCGAGTGCGACCCGGCCGAGCTGTGGGCCCGGGCCCTCCCCGAGCTGGGTGAAGACTATATGCCGTCGGTGGAGCAGTTTGCCCGCCTTCAGGAAATCGCCCGCGCCGTCCGCTCGCGGTGGGGCAGTGGTGTGACATTCAGCTTCACCGCACCGTCAGCGGCCGGTCGATTCCGCCAGCTCGCCATGTTTGAGCGCATGTGCGCCAGCCCGGGAATGGCGCGCGCGTCACTCGAAGCGGCGTTCCGGATCGACGTGCGGCCGATCCTGCCGACGATCACCGTGCCAACCCTGGTCATCCATGCCCGCGAGGACCTCGTCGTGCCGGTGCAGGCGGGCCGCTATCTTGCCGACCACATCCCGGGCGCGCGGTACCTCGAGGTCGACAGCGCCGACCACCTGCCCTGGTTCAGCGATCCGGACAGGATCCTGACCGCGATCGAGGAGTTTCTCACCGGCAGCCACGCTGCACCGGCACAGGCACATCGCGCCCTGCGCACCGTGCTGTTCACCGACATCGTCGCGTCCACGCAACACGCCGCGGCCACGGGCGACGAGCGGTGGCGTGCGGTGCTGCAGCGCTTTCGTGAGATCACCGCCGACCTCACGCAACGATTCGGCGGCACGGTGGTGCAGCACACCGGCGACGGCCACCTCGTCACGTTCGACGGCCCCACGCAGGCCATTCGCTGCGCCGAGGCGTTGCGCACCGACGCCGAGACACTGGGCATCCAGATCCGCGCCGGCATCCACACCGGCGAATGCGAACTGCTCGACGCCGACGTCGGGGGAATCGCCGTCCACATCGCCGCGCGAATCTGCGGCCAGGCCGTTGCGGGCGAGATCCTTGTCTCGCGCACCGTACGCGACCTGGTCGTCGGCTCGGGCACAGGCTTCGAGGACCGCGGCGGCGTCGAGTTGCGCGGCGTGCCCGGCACCTGGCAGCTCCTGGCGGTCGATCGTCACGGCCCGCCGGCGGGATCGGCCGAGGCGGAACTGGTGTCAACTCCCACTCCCGGCCCTCGGACCGCGATGCGCCGCTCGGACCGCGCTGTGGCCGCGATGGCCAGGCGCGCACCGTGGATCCTGCGCGGGATGGGCCGCCTCGCCCCGGCCACCGGCCGCCGCTGAACAGTCGGAGTCAGCGCGCGGTTGGAGGTGTCTGAGTCCTCGACACCGTTGACAGGCGTTCGCGTCTGAATAGTTGATCGGGCCGCCCCTGCTCTGCGCGGGGGCGGCCCGACTGACTTAAATATTTGAGCCCTCACGCCGCTTAGCTCTCTGCTGCCGCTGAGCGCTCTTCCAGCAGCGCGTCTTCAGATACCGAGTTCCTGGTCGATCTGCGGCCAGTAGTGCAACGTGTCCGGGGTGACAAATAGCCAGTCGTGAGTTTCGCCGTTGGCCAGGACGAAGCTGATCGGGGCACCTTGGGCGACGGCTTCTTGCTGGAGCAAAAGCAGATCGGGTGCAACTACATCCTGGGAACCCGCGTAGACGGTGGTCGGCGGGAGCCCGTTCAGCGGCCCGTACAGCGGACTCACCTCATAGTTGTCTAAGGGGAGATTGCCTGCCCACGCCTTGCCGAGCTGTTGCATGGTCGAGGTGGGGGGGAGCCAGGAACCTTTGATCGACGCAATGTCGGGATTGCTCCACGAATTGTCTACCACTGGAGACAGCAGCACCATCGACGCCGGTACGGCCTCGTTGTTGGCCACCAAATATTCGACCGACGCGAGGGCGATGCTGCCGCCCGCCGAGTCACCGAGCACGCTGACATGGGAAGCGCCGTGCGCGGCGATCTCCGAGGAGATCAGGCCCGCCATCTTGGGCACCACCACACCGGCGGTACCGCCTTGCTGCTGCACCAACGGGTAGATCGGCACTTCGATGGTCGCGCCGGTCTGGTAGGCCATCATTGAGTAGTCGATCCAGTGAAAAATTAAGGGCTGGAAGATGCCGCCACCGTGAATGGCAACCACGTAGTCACCGTCTGGATGAGCCGGGGTGATCTGCACCACGGGCATCCCGTCATAGGTGGTGTGCTGGACCGTTTCACCCAGCAGCAACGGCAAGAACTTCGGCGGGGAGTCGCCCACGAGCAGCGATAGTCCTGGGATGTTGCTGGTGTTAGCAAACAGCGACAAAAGCGGGGAACCTGGCGTCACCAGTTGGTTACCGACCACGGGTAGCTTAAAGAAACCCCCTACCACCTGCAAAAACGTAGCGTTTTCAAATCTGGTCAGCAGCGACGGTGTGCCGGTGAAGGTCGGGTTGCCCGTGGCCGGAACCGGCGTGATGGCCGGTGCTGCGAAGATGTTGCCGAGCGTGCGCACCGCCTGGGCCTCTGCGCTGGCAAACGAGCCCGCACTCGCGTTCAACGCCTGCACGAACTGGTCATGAAACGCCGCCGCCTGCGCACCGAGTGCCTGAAAGCCCCGACCGTGGGCGGAGAACAGCGCCGCAATCGCCGTCGACACCTCATCCTCGGCTGCGGCCAGCACCCCTGTAGTCTGGGTGGCCGCCGCCGTGTGGGCCGCGCTGAGGTCCGAGTCGATGGTTGCCAAATCCGCTGCCGCCGAGGTCATCATCTCCGGCGCCGCGATCACATACGACATGTCTATCCACCCACTTAGCTCACCGGGCCGACCTGGACGAGACCGGCTCGCAGCCCGGCACCGGTGAGAGTCTTGCCCTGCTGGCGTGGCTCGCGTTCGGGCGTGGTCGCGCTGGCGGTCATGGTGTGACCAGGTATTGCGCAACCCAGCCTCACGCGAATCGACGGGGCGGGCTGCAGTAATCGTCCACTTAAAGACGGGGCGGGCTGCGTATAACCTATGTTGTTCACCAGCGGTGACACGATAGTGACGTGAACGCAGTGGGCTGGCCGCGTGAGATGACGGCGGCAGCCTTGGTGTGCGGGTCGTGCGGTACCGAGCTGCCGCCGAACTCGAAGTTCTGTAACGAGTGCGGTGCGGCGGTTGCCACCGCCACAACACCGGCCGAATACAAGCAGTCAGGCGGGGGAAGTCCAGGCCACAGGCACCCTCTTGATGCCGTGGATGAATTGCGACAGCAGTCGTGCGGGTTCTTCTGTCGCGACGATGTCGGGCATTTCGCGGTGTATCTCGTCGAAAGCGACCCTGATCTCACGACGAGCCAGGTTTGCGCCCAAACAGAAATGAGCACCGCCGCCGCCGAAGCCGACATGCGGATTGGGGTTGCGCGCCACGTCGAAAGTCCACGGATCGGCAAACTTCGAATCATCGCGGTTGGCCGAGTTGTACCAAAGCGAAACCTTGTCGCCGGCCGCCATCTTGGTGCCACTCAACTCGATGTCTTGGGTCAGGGTGCGTCGCATGTAGACCACCGGGGAGGCCCACCGCACGATTTCCTCGACCGCCGTGGGCGCCAGGCCGTCGAAGTCGGACCACCATTTTTCCCGTTGTTCGGGGTAGCGGGACAAGGCCACCACGCCGTGACTGATCGCATTGCGCGTCGTCTCGTTGCCGGCCACCACCAGCAGGATGAAGAACGACGCGATCTCCGTTGACGACAGCCGCTCGCCGTCGACCTCGGCTTCGACCAGGCTGCTCGTCAGATCGTCGTGGTGATTGACGCGACGATCCTCCGCCAGCGCGCTGGCGTAGGCGCCGATCTCCATCGAAACCTTGATGAACTCCTCGGGATCGGTTGTCAAATCAGGATCGCCGACGCCCAAAATCACGTTGGTCCAGTGGAATACCCGCTGGTGGTCGTCCTCGGGGATCCCCATCATGTCGCAGATGACCTGCAACGGCAACGGCCCGGCGAGCTCACTGACCAGATCGGCCTCTCCGTCGGGATGATTGGCGATCATCGATGCGACCAGCCGATGTGCCCGTTCCCGCACCGACGCCTCGATGCGGGCCACCACCTTCGGGGTGAACGCCCTGCTGACGATCGACCGCAACCGCTGATGCCGCGGATCGTCGAGCACGATCATCGAGCCGAAGTACTCGGCTACTTCTGGGTTCTGATCGTTGATGGTGATACCGGGATTGGAGCTGAAGACGTCCGGATGACGGCTGGCGTAGAAGACGTCATCGAGCTTGGTCAGTACCCAATGCCCGCCGCCTGCCGGGAATCCAGGCATTTCGATCGCGGGCCAGAACGAGATCGGCGCCTCCCGTCGCAAGGTGGCGAAAGCGCCCTCGCGATAGTCGTCGTCGAGCCCCCAGAACTCCAGCGAGTCGAGATGGATATCGGCAAGTGGAATCTCGGCCGGTGACGCGCCGTTAACGCGAGTCGCAATGCCGGTTTTGAGGGGCACGTCGATCCTCCTAGCTCAGTGCGAACAGGCGGCCCGCCCCGGCCCCGTGGCTTTCATCACCGAGTTGCCGTCGAGCACGATGTTGCAGGAGATCGTGCCTGCCCCCTCGGCGGTGAGGACGAACACCTGCCCTCCGAACGCGGTGAACTGCGTCGACCAGGGCAGGGGCACATTGACGATATGTACCTGACCGGTATCCAGTTGGTAGTTGATGCTTTGGGCGACGCCGGGCCCGCTTACTTCGTAGCGCACTTTGGGAAAGTCGCCTGTCGCCGCGTTAGCCACGCCCCACGTGGCCGCGAATCCGATACCGACAGCGAACAGGATCGAGGAACCGCTGAGAGCCAATCGACTGGTCATGGTTTCTCATCGTGTCATCAGGCAACACGGCACGCGAGCTTTTTCTGGCAACCGGTTCGCACCCGGCGGGTAGTGGGTGCGCTCGGACGACTTATGGTGAACCGGGAAGCGGGGGCTGGTGGTCGGAAGGTGGCTCGGTAGTGGGTATGGCCGAACGCGGCACAAAGCGGGTAGTCGTCTGGGGCACGGGATTCGTCGGCAGGATGGTGATCGCCGAGATCGTCAAGCATCCGCTGTTCGAGTTGGTGGGCGTCGGCGTGAGCAACCCCGACAAGGTCGGCCGCGACGTCGGCGCCATCTGCGGGCTGGCCGAGCCGGTGGGGATCACCGCCACCGACGACGTCGACGCTTTGATCGCGCTCGAGCCCGACGCGTTGGTGCACTACGGCCCGACGGCGATGCACGCCAAGGACAACATCATGCTGATCACCCGCTTCCTGCGGGCCGGCATCGACGTGTGCTCGACCGCGATGACACCGTGGGTCTGGCCGACCATGCACCTGAACCCACCGAACTGGATCGAGCCGATCACGCAAGCGTGCGAGCTGGGCGAGTCGTCCTGCTTCACCACCGGCATCGATCCAGGATTCGCCAACGACCTATTTCCCATGACGCTGATGGGCCTGTGCTCCGAGGTACGGCGAGTGCGCGCCTCGGAGCTGCTGGACTACACCAACTACGAAGGCGACTACGAAAACGAGATGGGCATCGGCCGTGAGCCCGAGTACAGCCCGATCCTGGAAAACCGCGACGTGTTGATCTTCGCGTGGGGCGCCACCGTCCCGATGATCGCCCACGCCGCGGGGATCATGCTCGACGAGATCACCACCACCTGGGACAAGTGGGTGACTCCCACCGAGCGCGACACGGCGAAGGGTGTCATCAAGCCCGGGCACGTCGCCGCGGTCCGGTTCACCATCAACGGGATCTACCAGGGTGAGACGCGCATCCAGCTCGAACATGTCAACCGCATCGGGCTAGACGCCGCCCCCGACTGGCCAACCGGCCACGACAACGACGTCTACCGGGTGGACATCGAAGGGACGCCGAGCATCTTCCAGGAAACCGCGTTCCGTTTCACTGACGGCTCGGGCCGTGACCCCGCCACGGCCGGATGCCTGTCGACCGGGATGCGGGCGCTCAACGCGGTCCCGGCGGTCAATGATTTGCCGCCGGGTTGGGTGACCCCGCTCGACCTTCCGTTGATCGCCGGCGTCGGGACGATCCGCTGACCAGCGCACATCTGTGACAGTCTGGTATACAGCTCACGCATAGCCAATACTGAGAAAAGCTATAGGTTTTAGCGACACAGTTTTGAGGTATCTGTGATTGCGGGGGCGCGCCGTTGGACACGGGGATTGGACAGATGGCCGAAGTAACTAGGCCCGCGCTGGGACTGTCGATTGGTTCCACCAACTTGGCGGCCGTAACCGCCGATCACGCCGTCACCCGCAAGCCGGTGCTGACGCTGTTCCGCCAGCGTCCGCCCGAGGTCGGCGTGCCGTCGGAAAACCCGCGGCTCGACGAGCCCGGCCTGGTGGTCACCGACTTCGTGGATCGGGTGGGGGACCCGGTCGGCATCGTGGCGTCCGACGGCTCGGCGCATCGCAGCGAGGCCCTGGTCGCCGACGCGTTGCGTGCGCTGGCCTACACCGCCACCGGCGGGCGTGCCCTTCCTGAAGGCGCCGTGGTCACCTATCCCGCGCGGTGGGGGCCCGCGACGGTGGAAGCGCTGGGCTCCGCGCTGAGTCGGGTGTCCGAGTGGTCGAACCGTGCGCGGCCACTGACGCTGATCCCGGATGCCGCGGCGACGCTGATCGCCGTGCGGGCCAACCCGGGCATACCGGCGCGCGGGATCGTCGCTGTGTGCGATTTCGGGGGCAGCGGGACCAGCATTACGTTGGTCGACGCCGCTGCCGGGTACCAGCCCGTGGCCCCTACCGTGCGGCACGAGTTCTCCGGTGACCTGATCGATCGCGCGCTATTGGCCTCCGTCATGGCCGATTTGCCGAGCGCGGGCTCTTCCGACCCGTTCGGCACCTCGGCGATCGGCTCGCTGGCCCGGCTACGGACCGGATGTCGAATCGCCAAGGAGCAGCTCTCGTCGAGCACGGTGACCACGCTCTCCGACGAATTCCCGGGGTCGCACGCCGATATCCGGCTCACCCGGAGTGAACTTGACGACGCGATCCGCGATCCGCTCAACAACTTCCTGGCTGTCTTAGAAGAAGTCTTGGCGCGCAACGGAATTCGTGGCTCCGATCTGGCGGCTGTGGTTTCGGTCGGTGGCGGGGCGAACATCCCGGCGGTCACCACCACGCTGTCCGGACGTCTTCGGGTCCCCGTCGTCACGACGGCGCGTCCGCAGCTGACGGCAGCCATCGGCGGTGCGTTGCGCGCGGTGCGTGGTCCGGGCGATACCAGTGCAACAGTATTGACCCCGGCCGCACCGGCGGCGGCCGCACCGGCGGCGGTGGGAAGTGCGCTGCTCGGGGCTGAGGTGTCGCGGGCGTCAGGGGAAGCGGTTACATCAGGGCCAATGTCAGTCATGATGCCCGCGCTGACCTGGGCGGAGACCCACGATGACTCGCGCGTGATGCCCGCCGGTTCCGGCGCGTATCCGAGGTCTTCCGGTGGTTCCGGCTACACGGGCTACACGGCGGCGCGCCCGTCGCTGAATTTCGAGCACGAGGAGCTCCCGCGTTCAGAACCCGAACCGAAGATCCTCCCCTGGTATCGGTTGCCGGCGGTGGTGATGATCGGCACGGCGGTGGCGCTGCTGCTGGTGGGCATGGCGGTGGCAATGGGGCTGAGCTCGGACAACAACCCGGCGCCGGCGCCGGGCGTGAACAGCACCCCGGCACCTGCTTCCGCGCCGCCGGCCAATGGCGGAACCCCTCAGTCCGCACCGGCAAACCCGCCGCCGGCGGCGACGGATCCGGGCACGGTGCCGCCAGCGGCGCCCGCGGCTGATGCTCCCGATGTTCCGGCACCGCAGGCGCCGGCGCCCGCCGCTCCACCGCCGGTACCGGTCCCGCCGGTGGCACCCCGGATCCCGCCCATTCCGGCCATTCCACGAATCCCTGGGATCCCGCTGCCGCACGGCCGCTGAATGACCGAAGCTGCTCCGTCGGCCGCGTTACCGGTTATTTGCTTGCGGCTGTCTTGGCGTCAGCGGCCCTGGCCTTGCCCGCCTTAATGACGGCTTTGTTGAAAGCCTTGTCCTTGGCTATCTGGTCGTCGCTTCCTGTCCCGTCGTCGGCCGCATTGTCGTTGGCCGCTCGGGCATCCGCGTCGTCGCCGTATTTGCAGTTGCCGTCTTCGTCGAGCCAATCGTTAACTGCGGTGCCCGAAATCGCTCCGCCAGAACCCGGCAACACTACCGTCGGACGGTCTTCGTAGGCCGCCATCATTTCGGCGGCTCGTTCTTTGGCTTTATCGTCCGGTTCTGGCTTTTCCGTCGGAGTCTGCTCGCGACTGTCGCCGTTGGCTTCGTCGGCCGGTTGCTTAACCTGCTCGCTGCCGTGTTTGCTCATGCTCTGGCCCCCTTGTGGAGTTGAAATTTGAGACCGACCCTGAGTTTGAGACCGACCCTGGGTAGGGGTTACCCACTGGAGCGCGGTGTCGAAACTCTCGTTACTGCGATCCGCGCTTGACCAACACAAGCGAGG
>Ga0210389_10003253_pt1 | contig 12673 bp, 13 predicted proteins | sample IncBWH28OmetaG_FD_160127 | JGI IMG/M metagenome (GOLD analysis project Ga0210389, IMG submission 160127) | Forest soil microbial communities from Barre Woods Harvard Forest LTER site, Petersham, Massachusetts, United States - Inc-BW-H-28-O ...
GCTGGTGCTGGTGGTCAGGATGATGCTCTCGGCCGGCACTTCGGTGGCGCGCGCTGCGTAGTATTCGGCGACCGCTTGTCTTGCGTTGAGCAACCCTCTCGGATTCGGGTCGTATGCAAGACTGGCTGGATTCGCGAGAGCTTGCAGGATGGCGCGGTTGTCGTACTCAAATCCACATTCGGTAGGGTTTGAAATCGTGAGATCGAGCAGGCGCTTCCCTTCCGCGCGATGCCGGACGAGAGCCTCGCTGAGGGGATTGGCTTGCAGATTCCAGCAGGTGCGATCGGCAAACACTTCGTTACGGCCTCCGGCGTGACTGACGAATTATAGGGAAAGCACGGGTAAGGAACAGCGAAATCCGTGGTGCGCTTCAGGCGCAGAGTTTACATCGCCGTTACAAGCAAGAATAGGAAGGCGGCTATAATCATGGGGCGAAGTTTGCAAAATTCACGAGGAGATAACCGATGAAAAGGGTCGTCACTGCCGTCGTCGGGCTACTCCTGCTGCTGATGCTCGCGGGACAGTTTTCCGCGGGGGCGCAGGAAGATGCAATTGCCAAGACGAATTTGAAGGTAGGAGACGTGGCGCCGGATTTCACTCTGCTGGCGAATGACTGGAAGCCGGTAAAGCTGAGTGATTTCCGCGGCAAGAAAAACGTCATCCTGGCGTTCTACGTTCTCGCGTTTACCGGTGGTTGAACGAAGGAATTACAGGCCTATCAGGCTGATATGGCCAAGCTGGAAGCAAGCGATACCGTGGTACTGGGAATCAGCATAGACAGCCCGGCAGCAAACGCCGCATTTGCAAAGCAGATCGCAGTAACGTTTCCTCTGCTCAGCGACATGAACCGCAAAGTCCTTACCGCGTATGGAATTTTGAAACCGTACGATGTGCAAGGGGACAAGTACGAGTGGGCGCAGCGGACGACTATCGTCGTGGACAAGGAAGGAAAAATTCAGCACGTGGAGCAGGGCGACGGCGCGGTGAATCCCAACAACGCTGTGGCTATCTGCACTGATTTGCACAAACCTAAGAGCTAGCAGAGCACAGTACGGCTGGAATTGCATCGGCGAATGTCAAGGAGGCCTGGCATCCGCCGCTGCAGCACTGGCGGCGGATGGTGTGGAACTCAGCGGGAGACGTCGCGGCGCTGATATATCAGGGCGAAGATTCCCACGAACAAGCTGATGGCGGGTATGAACAAGATCAAAATGCCGTGGCGAAGGGCTGCGCCCCCCTGGGCGCCGGACGCGGCGGCGCTCTGGTAGCACATCGCGCAGCTTTGCGCGTGAACATGCGTGATTGGCAAGACAGCGAGCAGGGCCGCGCAGCAACTGAGCAGAAGCCCCATACGAATTAGGATTTCCTTCTTCAACTCATTCTCCTGCATTACTTAAATCTACTGCGCAAAGCCATCGCTGAAGCGTCTGCGCATTCCTATCCTGAGTCCGGAAGCCGCGTCAATGCGGCCTCAACTGCATCAGGCGAATACTATCCGGAAAGAACATGATCAGCATCATGCAAATGCAGAACACCATGGCGGGAATCAGCAACAGGAATAGTCCCAACCGCTCAAAACGCATGTGCATGAAGTAAGAAATGATCAGAGCTGCCTTGATGAGTGACAGGCCCACTAGAATCGTGATCATCAGATGGACTTCCAGACGCAGATAGGCCAGGAAAACCTCGACGATCGTGAGCAGCAGCAGCCAAACCCAAACCTTGGCAAATAGTTTGGTGGTGCCTACGGCGTGCTCGTGGGTGAGCTCGGCGGTGTGTCCGTGTGCGCTCATCGGTTCGCTCGCTCCTTGTTACTTCGGGTTGACGCTCAGCAAATACACCATCGGAAAAATGAACATCCAGACCAGGTCCACGAAGTGCCAGTACAGGCCGCTGACTTCCACGTGTTCGGCAGTGTACTTTCCTTTGCCGAAGCCCCAGCTGATGATCGCCAGATAAACCACGCCGATGGTTACGTGCAGCATGTGCAGGCCAGTGAGGCCAAAAAACGTGCCGCCGAAGAGCGGGGCCGCCGGATTGAAGGGGTTCGACCACGGCGTGACGCCTTCACCGAGAAGGGTGACCCACTCCGTGGCGTGAATCGCGACGAACAGTATGCCGCAAACAATGGTGGCGATCAGGTAACGCACGGTTTTCTTGCGGTCGCCGTTAAATGCGGCGTTCACACCCAGAACCATGGTCAAGCTGCTGGAGAGCAGGACGAAGGTCATCAAGGACGATTTGGCAATGGCCGGCCAGATTTCAAACGGGCGCGGCCAGTTCGGCGTCTCCAGCCGGACGTACGCATAACTGATGAGCAGGGCCGAAAACGTGAGCGAATCCGAAATGATGAAAAGCCACATCCCCAACTTTTTCGAATTGATGGCGAAGGGCGACGCGCCGCCAGACCACGGCGATTCGACTATTCCTTCGAGTTCCGTATCACTCACGCTTCACCTTCCCAGGTAGAGGAGTAGAAACAAGAAGACCCACAGCCCGTCCATGAAATGCCAGTACATGGACACAACTTCGATCGCCGTGCCGCGCGTGACTTTTCGCGTGGCGCGGAATTGCACGTAAAGCAGCGCGAGAATTCCGCCGAGCAAGTGCAAACCGTGCGCGCCAGTGAAAACGTAAAAAAAGCTGCTGCTGGGATTCGACGCCAGGAAAATTCCCTGAGCGGCGAGCTGACGCCAGGCGATGATCTGTCCGGCAACGAAAAGAATACCGAGCACCGTGGTGGTGGCCCACCAGTGGCGGGAACCTTCGTCGTCTTTCGCGGTGAAGCGACTGTGCGCACGGGCGAGTGTGAAGCTGCTGGCGATTAAAATCAAAGTGTTGAGCCACAGGATGCGCGGGACATCCAGCGGAATCCACGCGCTGTTAGGCATGTCCTTGCGCACAATGTAAGCGCTGACGAACGCCATGAAGAACATCAAAATGCCCGCGAGCGCGATGAACATCCCGGTGATGTACGCGCGCTGAGGAACCCGGGTCGCGCCGGACGAATCGCCGCTGTCACCGCCATCGCCCCCGCCGGAAAAACCTCCACCGCCGGGGCCCTTGTCGGAGTGAATCAGCTCAATTTCTTCAGTGACGATCGTGCTTGGCATTGCATTACTCCAAAGCTTGCCCAGTTCGTGCCAAATCCCGGCGTGTGGCCCAGGATGCCTGCTGCATTATTTTGCGCGCGCGACCTGCGACGGCTCCACCCATTGCGGGATGAAGTCGTCCATCGCGCCGGGAACGCTGAATTCGTACGGTCCGCGATAGACGCTGGGATAGTGGCCGCCGAAGTTATCAATGGGCGGCGGCGAATCGGTGTCCCATTCCAAAGTCGTCGCGTTCCAGGGATTCTTGGAAGCCTTCGGCCCGAATTTCAGGCTATAGAAAAAGTTAAACAAGAAGAAAAGCTGCGCGGCGCCCGTGATGAACGCGGCGATGGTCATGAATTCGTGCACGGGCTGCAAGTGCGCGAGAAAACCGACGGCGGAGGCATCCGCATAACGGCGAATGCCGCCGGCGATGCCGATGAAATGCATCGGCATGAAGATGCAGTAAGCGCCGACGAACGTGAACCAGAAATGAATTCTGGCCAGCGGCTCGTTCATCATGCGGCCGAACATTTTTGGGAACCAGAAATAGGTGGCAGCGAAAATGCCGAAGATGGCGGCCACGCCCATCACAAGGTGGAAGTGAGCTACCACGTAGTAGGTGGCGTGCAGCATGTTGTCCACCGCGGGTTGCGCGAGGAAGAGGCCCGAAAGACCTCCCGAGACGAACAGCGAAACGAAGCCGAGCGCGAATAGCATCGGCGACTTGAATTGAATCTTGCCGCCCCACAGAGTGCCGAGCCAGTTGAAGGTCTTAATGGCTGAGGGCACGCCGATGGACATGGTCAGCACGGAAAATGCGAAGCCGGAATAGGGGCTCATGCCGCTGACAAACATATGATGGCCCCAGACCATGAATCCCAGGAAGCCGATAGCGCAGATCGCGTAGGCCATCGCGCGATAGCCGTAAACCGGCTTCCGCGCGAATGTGGAAAGCACGTGCGAGGCGACGCCCATGCCGGGCAGAATCGCGATGTAAACCTCGGGGTGCCCGAAAAACCAGAAAAGATGCTGCCATAGGAGAGGTGAACCGCCGCTGTGCGCTTGTAATTGATCGTTGACAACCAGACCAGCGGGAATGAAGAAGCTGGTGCCCGCGGAACGATCGAGCAACAGCAAAATTCCCCCAGCCAACAAAACACCGAAAGCCAGCAAGCCCAGAATCGCGGTGACGAACCAGCCCCACACGGTGAGCGGCATGCGCATCAGGCTCATGCCCGGAGCGCGCAGATCAATCGTGGTGGCGATGAAATTCAGCGCGCCAAGAAGCGACGCTAGGCAGAAAAGCGAGATGCTGACGATCCACATCGTCTGGCCCCAACCTTCACCGGGGCCCGTGATCTCGCCGAGTCCGCTGAGAGGGGTGTAACCCGTCCAGCCGCTGATGGGCGCGCCGCCGGGAACGACGAACGCGGCGATGATGCAAACGAAGGCCAGAAACGTGACCCAGAAGGAAAGCATGTTCAAGCGGGGGAAAGCCATGTCCGGCGCGCCGATTTGAATCGGCAGAAAATAGTTGCCGAAGCCGCCCTGCGGCGCGGTCGTGAGCACGAAGAAAACCATGATGGTGCCGTGCATGGTCACTAGCGCCAAGTATTGTTCCTGCGACATCTGGCCCCCACTGACGAACGGCAGCGTGGCGTTGGGCCATACCAGATGGAAGCGCATCAGCAACGAGAGCACGATGCCGACGACCACTGCCGTCAGCGCCAGCAGGAAATACTGGATGCCGATGACCTTGTGGTCCACGCTGAAAATATATTTCCGTATGAAACCGCTGGGCTCCGCCATCGGAGCATGCACAGTGGATCCACCGGCGTGTGCGTGCGAACTCATGCGTGGCCTCCTGAAAATTGGGTCCGGCTTACTGGGTGTATCGAGAAACGAATCATGGGTTGGATCATTATGGATAGAATCACTGGCCCGCCGCCTGCTGCTTGAGGAATGTGTCGTAGTCCGCGTCGGAGACTACGTTCAGGTAACTGTGCATACGCGAGTGGCCCAGGCCGCAGAGTTGCGTGCAGACCACTTCGTATTGCCCAATCGTATTCGGAGTGAAGTGGAGCGGAATCACCATGCCGGGCATGGCGTCCTGCTGAATGCGCAATTCGCGCACGTAAAAATTGTGAATCACGTCTTGCGAGCGGATCAGCAGGTTGATTTCGTGATTCACCGGAACTGTGAGCGTGGGAACTACGATGTCGTCTTTGCCCGCGGCATCGTTCGCATCAATGCCCAGCGGATTTCCGGTGGAAGCGCTGATCTGTTTGGGATCGAGCCGACCGAATTTTCCATCAGGGCCGGGATAGCGGAAATTGAAGACGAACTGGTTGCCGGTGACTTCGACTTGAATCGCGTCAGGAGCCGCAGGCGTGAAGCGGACTTCAGCCCAGGCTTTGTGGCCCATCAGTCCGAGTCCGAGAAACAGGACGATCGTGGCTGTGGTCCAGACGGCTTCCAGGGTGTTGCTGCCGCGCGTGAAATGCGCTTTCTGGCCGTGGTCGCGAAATTTGAAAACAGCGAAGGCCAGGCCGAGTTGCGAGAGGATGAAAACCGTAGCGGTAACCGCGAGAGTCAGATCATATTGATGATCGATTTCGGCGCCAACAGAGGTGATGGGCGCCGGCCGGACTGCCCAGGGAAAATTCGAGGCAAAAACGTAAACGGTGATGGCCACCATTACCACGATGATTAACGACAGCAGGGCCGGGGTTGCCGCAGAACCGCTATTGCGCTTCCTGATCCGCATCGCTCTTGCTCTCCTGACGACGTTGGCAAAAAAGCGTTCGATAGGACCGCACGTTCCAATGCAAAATCAAAACAGCACATCATATACAACGCGGCATGAATATCAAGGAGGATTGTGGGCAATGGTCTGCACTCGGTCAGCGCATTAATCAGGAGTTAGTCGGGGAAGCAATCCATTCAAAACGCGCTGCATGGTGAAGACATTTAGCCGTGCCTCAAGCGCCCCTAGCGTTTCGCGGCATACCGAGCGGGCGTGCGCGGCAAATGCTTTGGCGTCCGGAATTCAATGGTGACGTCCTGTTGAGCTTGGACAGGCCGATTGTTCAAGAGAGTGGGCTTGTAACGCCACAGGCGAATGGCGCTGATTGCAGCAGGAAGTAGCGAGAAAGACCCGCTCACGCGTTTTACATCCAGCACTTGGCCGAACTCTCCGATGGTGGTGCGGACCTTTACGGTTTCCGACGATCCATGTCGATCCCCTCGCGTTGGATAACGAGGCCAAACGAACGAGACGAGTTCACCCGCTTGCAATCGAGCAGGTTCCTGAGCCGGTGCACGTACGCGATCAGGAGCGACAAGAACAGAAAGTTGGGAGGTAATCGCGAACGAAGAGGAAGCGGCGATCGGTCTTTCCGGGAGAATCACTCTGAATGGTTTGCTGCCGTCGCTTCGGGCGGTGAAAAGAATTGTAGAAGGTGGTGACAGTCGCGGCGCAGGGCGTGCCGCAGGCATCATCGTGCGTGGCGCGGGATTTGATGGCGGCGCAGCACTCTTCGGAACGACCGCTCTGAACCGCGGTGCGGGCTCAGAATTGGCGGGTGGCGGCGCATTCCGCGCGCTTAGTTCGGTCGAGCGGTCGCGCTCCGAACTGATTTCGGAATTATCGGAATCGGCGAATGAAGGGGTCGTTGTTGCTGGAGATGGTCCGACCGGCGCCATGTTAGGAGTGGAATCTTCCGGTGGCGCATTGCGGGATTGCGCGGCGAGGCCCTCTGAATGCGATTCTGCCGTCGCTGACGCGGGCGGATTCAGTGCAGATGTAACGGAGGCATCTGGTGGGGGAGGTGTGGAAGATTGCGAGGCCCTTTCGCGCAGGCGGTTAAGGAGTCCCTGTGACGTGTGATCAGTAATCGTCGATGATTTCTCGGTGTCCCGGTGGAGCAATCCGAGCGCACTGCGTCCAGCTGTGAGCCCCACGGCCAGGGTGATGAACGCTAACAAAAATACCAGTGCGGCTATCTGGAGCCCGGACAATTCACGAACAAAGGAGCGTAACGGAGAGTCTTCGGTGCGATTCGACGAACACTCGGCTCTGTCAGCTCGAACTTCCGGTCCAAAACCGGGAGCGAAAGCGTGGTGATCTCCTTCTATCGAAAGATCTTCGATAAAGACTGGCGGACTTGCGTCGTGAATTTCGGGTGTCACGAGTTCAGATGGGCGAGACGGAGCGCGCGCAATTAGTTCAGGCGCGAAGTGTTGGTCTTGCTCGGACACCGCAATCCACTTCGGTCCTTCTGGGGCGCTTTCGAGGCGTGCCGAGAAGAGGCTCTGGGCAGGCGCCGGCGTTATACCTTCAAGTTCAGTGGATGGCTTTTCGGACGCGATCCATTTGGCAATTTGATTGCGGACCTCGCTGCTGAGGTCAACAAATCGGATGCCTACTTTTTTTTTCGATTCCGCCGTCCATACAACCTGCGCGGAGACTTTGATCCTCTGCTCCACGTTGGGTAATCGAAAGCGGACATGGGGCAGGTAGTCGGCTACTGCGAAAGGATCGCCTGCGGCGACGGCCATGCCCGTCTCACTAATATTGAGGACAACGCCGCCATTGACGTCATCGAGCGCGGTGTATGCGCTGGAGGCAAGCGTGGCGCGCACCTGAAGGCGGCGGTCGTGTAGGGGTTGAATCGTCTCAACCCACAAATTGCGTTCGGTGCGGGGGACGGAGATTTCCGCTATTGGCTGTACGGCTGCGGGTATGTCTGCCGGTACCTCTCCTGGCACATCCGCTCGCCGTTCCGTTTTATTCCGCTGCGCGGTTTCTACGAGTGTCGCTAATTTGCCGCCCGCCTTCGAAAGTGCGTCAAAGACATCCGCAACGTTCTTCGGGTTGAACTGAAGCTGCCGAGCAGTAAGAGTCAGTCGGATGCTGGCTTCGATTTCTGCTTGCTGGCTTTTGGAAAGATATTGCTGCAGGCCAAAATAGAGTGCGCCGTTCTCGAAATTCTTTTGCCACTCGAGAATGGCTTGCCGACGACGGCCGGCTTCCTTCTCTGATTCTTGTTCTTGCTGTTCTGCTGCGCCAGATTCCGCGGGAACTTGCCCATGTCCGTGGGGCAGTGCCATGGTTATTTCTGTCAATCCGCCGCGCAGTTCCGTAACCCGATTAGTCGGTATTGATGTTCTGCGACAGACCCACTCACCGCGCGTTTTGTCGAATTCGACCGACGCGCGATACTCATCTGTTTCATACTTGAATATCGGCAACGGTTTGAGCGGTGGCCACCGATCGGCGAGAAGTAATCTCATCTCGGCTTGTTGCACGGGAGACGTTAGTCCGGCAATGTTGGGCCTAGCGGAGGGCAGGTTCATAGCGTCACCTCTTGCAGCCCCACTGCAGCGTGGGAAGACCCCTGGGTATGGTCAACTTCAAACCCCGTCCAGCCATATTAGTTGCGCACCTCGGCGACGAGACCCCGCTGCGACGATTTTCTAGGCTATGAACCGGCAATGTCGCCTGCAGACGGTCCTCGCTTTAGAGTTGCGGCGTAACCCGGCTATGTTGCTGATAACAATAAGCATAAATCGAGTTTTGTTGCAATCCACATGGACGGCTACGACGTGCGTTTGACCAGAATTCGAGGGAAATTTCGGTTTGTCAGTGTGGCCGCAGCTTCTACCCAGTGGCCGGCACTCGAATCATCCGATTCGTGAACTTTTCTGAATGCTCTAGAAGTTCGCAACAGGCGATGGTCTGTACGTCTGCAACGGCTCGATTCGCAGCTGCACCAGTTCTGGCGCCCTGGAATTGAATCTTCCCCGCACAAAAAAACGAGCGTCAACACGGGAAGTGGGCAGCGGAAGCGGCACATCGCAATGAAAAGTCGAGCAGCTGACTCCCGATTAGTCGCGCGATCTGAAACTCACCCACTGCTGGATTGTGTCGAGTCTGGAAACCGTGCAGAGAAACACATGCGTTCGATGCGCGCAACCTTTAACGAAAAACAATCCGGAAGGCCCGGATTTTGGTGCGGTCGAGTGGATTCGAACCACCACGGTATTGCTACCGCCAGCCCCTCAAGCTGGTGCGTCTGCCAATTCCGCCACGACCGCATTCTGACGAGGACGAAGGGAAGTATATCAGAAGCCGGGAATTCTTAGGAGGCGGGTTCCACAGTCGCGTGACACAGCCGCGCGGCCGAGGCTGCGCGCAGTTCTTCCGCGCGAGCGAATATTCCGGGGATGTCTTCGCGGCGCACGTAACGGAGATGAAATTCGCCGGGCAGTCCGACGCCATCCGGCTCGTCGATGATTTTCGTTTCGGCAACGGGGAAAAACTTATCGAGCATGCGGTTCACTCCGAGGTTGCGCGTGCGCGTTTGGTGGATTAGCCGGGAGATTGGTGCGATATCGAAGTACATCTTGATCCGGTACGGATATAGGGCCGTCGTAATACCCTTCGCGCGCAAATGTGGCACGATGATGTGCCAGTGGCAATAATTCACCTCGGCGGAATGGCGGACAAACAAGGTGTAGCCGACGAGCCGGTCATCCAGCGTGATCGCGAGAGTCATCGTGGACTGAGCAGGATCGCCGGTGCGAATCGAATCCGAAAATCGCTTGCGGATATCCTCGCCGGAACCGAGCTTTTGCAGATCCACGCCCATGTACGCGAGGTGTTCGTCAGGGCTCAAGAGCCAGTAATCAACAATCGCAGGAAGATCGGTGTGCCTGAGGTCTCTCAAGCCGGCGACACCGTTCGGGGTTTCCACCGTCGCGAAAACTGCCATGGGTGTCCTCCGCGCGCGTAACAATGCCAGCGATCATTCGGACTATATCTGGATGAGCGCACGCGATGGCAGGGCCAAATTGGCGCACTTCGACCGTCGAGGTGCGAACGGTGCGAAACGGAATCGTTACTTCGGCGGTTGTTGTTGGCTCGGCGTCGCTGGCTTCTGAGCCGGAGCGGACTGTTGAGCGGGTTGTTGTGCCGGGTGTTGCGTTGGCTGGATCGGAATCTGGATTGGCGCGGTTTGAGCAGGCTTCGTGGGAACCGTGCCGGACTTCTGCGTTTGCTCCAGAATCGAGCCGGTGCTGGCCGCCTCGCTGGGAGCGCGCTTCACGGAGAGCGTGAGCGACGTCATCATGAAAACAATGGCGCACCAGGTGGTGGCGTGCGAAAGAAAGGTGGCAGCGCCGCGCGGACCAAAAGCCGTCTGGCTACCTGCGCCACCAAACGCTCCGGCCAGGTCAGCGGCCGAACCGCTCTGCAGCATAATGACGATGATCAACACAAAGCAGACCAGAACGTGCAGGGTCACCAGCACGAACAACACGCGCCAGCCGATTGCGATCAGTCCGACGGCGATCAGTAGCGCTAAACCCCATTTTGCCCACGACGGCATTGCTGACTCCCTATTGGCGAGGCGCAATTTCCAGGCGCACCCGCGGCTGTAAAATCCCTGCTAAATCCTCGAAGTTAATTTCAGAAATTCACGATGGTTGCAAACGACTTCGCGTCCAGGCTTGCTCCGCCCACCAGCGCGCCATCAATCTCCGCTTGCGCCATCAGACCCTTAATATTGTCGGGCTTGACGCTGCCGCCGTAGAGGATGCGAATTCCGTTGGCCTGCGCGGGCGAAAAAACCGTGGCGGCAAGCTCCCTGAGGTAGCGGTGAGCGTCCGCAGCCATTTCGGGCGTGGCTGTCTTGCCGGTGCCAATTGCCCAAACCGGCTCGTACGCTAGGAGAATACGCGAGAACTCGTGCTCGGTCAACGCGTCCAAGCCGCCTTCAAACTGGCGTTTCAGGATGGAATGTGTGAGGTGCGATTCGCGCTGCGCGAGGCTCTCGCCGACGCAGACGATGGGCGTGAGCTTGGCTTCGAGCGCGGCTTTAACTTTCCGATTTACGGATTCGTCGGTCTCTCCGAAAAATTGGCGGCGCTCGGAATGGCCAATCAGAACAGCTTTGCAGCCGGCATCGGTGATCATGCGCATGGAAATTTCGCCGGTGAAGGCGCCTTCGCGCTCCCAGTAGGCGTTCTGCGCGGCGATAGTGATGGGGCTGCCGTGCGCAGCTGCCGCGGCGGCTGCGAGCGAGGTGAATGGTGGCGCGACGATGATGTCGCAATCCGGAGTCGCCGGCACCAGCGGATTGAACGCTGCGAAAAACGCGCGGGTTTCCTCCTGCGTCTTGTACATCTTCCAATTCCCGGCGATTACTGGACGGCGCAAGGGATTCTCCTGAAGACGAACTTATCGGCTGCCACGATTATGCGCCTCATGGTTTGTTGGTGAGCGCCTCGACGCCCGGAAGTTTTTCACCGGCGAGAAATTCCAGCGAAGCGCCGCCGCCCGTCGAAATGTGCGAAATTTGTGAAGCGAGGCCGGATTGTTCCACAGCTGCGACGGAATCGCCACCACCTACGATAGATGTAGCGCCCTTGCTGGAAGCGGCTGCAACCGCGCGCGCGATTGCCAGTGTGCCTTGCGCGAACGCTGGCTTTTCGAACATGCCCAGCGGACCGTTCCACACGATGGTGCGCGCGCTGGAAATTTCGCGGCTGAATAATTCAATTGTCTTGGGACCGATATCGAGCCCCATCCAGCCTTCGGGAGTTTGCGCGATATCTGTCACGCGCGTCGCCGTGGAATCAATGGATTCGGCGAGGACGTGATCCACGGGCAGGACCAGCCGGAACTTGCGGCGTTCGGCTTCGGCTAGAAGCTCGCGCGCGAGGTCGAGCTTGTCGTTTTCCACCAGCGACTTCCCTATCGGCAGGCCTTGGGATTTCAAAAACGTGTAGGCCATGGCACCGCCGATGAGCATCGCGTCGGCCAGCTTCATCAGATTTTGCACCACTTCGATTTTGTCCGAAACTTTCGCCCCGCCCAGGACAGAGACGAACGGGCGGTCGGGATGCGAAATCGCCTTGCCGAGATAGGCCAGCTCTTTTTCCATGAGCAGGCCGGCGGCGGACTGGCGCACAAATTTGGTGATGCCGACGACAGACGCGTGCGCGCGATGCGCGGAGCCGAACGCGTCGCAGACGAAGAGGCCGTCGCAGAGCGCCGCGAGCTTGCGCGAAAACTCCGGGTCGTTGGCCTCCTCTTCGGGATGGTAGCGGACGTTTTCGAGCAGCAGCACTTCCCCATCGCGCAGGGCTTTGCTTTTTGCTTCGGCTTCGGGCCCAATGCAGTCTTCCGCGAAAGCCACGGGTTTGCCGCTGAGCAATTCCTGCAGGCGCGCCGCTACGGGAGCGAGCGAGTATTTCGGATCAACCTTGCCTTTGGGGCGGCCGAGATGCGATGCGAGGACCAGACGTGCGCCGCGATCTGCCGCCAGAGCCAGTGTTGGCAGCGTTTCGCGGATGCGCGTGTCGTCGCCCACGGCGCCGCCGGAGGTGGGAACGTTGAAATCCACGCGAATGAAAACGCGCTGGCCTTTCAACTGCAGGTCGCGAATGGAGAGTTTGTTCATAGCGTTCGGAAGGCACTCAGCGAATACATTTCTCCGGACATGGTCTGTGTGGGCCGGCTACTCTCTGGCCACACAATTATTGGCATACTTCGTGTTGGCGTACTTCACGCT
>Ga0210389_10003254_pt1 | contig 12671 bp, 10 predicted proteins | sample IncBWH28OmetaG_FD_160127 | JGI IMG/M metagenome (GOLD analysis project Ga0210389, IMG submission 160127) | Forest soil microbial communities from Barre Woods Harvard Forest LTER site, Petersham, Massachusetts, United States - Inc-BW-H-28-O ...
AGCAGTCGCTCGGCCGCCTGTTCCTGGCCGGTATCGGGCCGGCCCTGCTGCTGGTCGGGTTCTTCGCCGGCTACGCCGCCTGGCGCTACCGCTTCGAGACGCGACGCGCGCGCACGACCCGCGCCGACGGCGGGATCGACTCGGCCCTGCTGTCGACCGAGAGCTACACGCTCCGCCAGCGCTTCGCCGCCCTGCCGAGGGTGCTACCCTTCGTCATCCTGCTGACCGGTGTCATGGTGGCGCTCTATGGCGGCTTCGCCACGCCGTCGGAGACCGCGGGTCTGGGCGCCGTGCTGGCGCTGGTGCTGATCGCCGTCATCTACGACACCTGGCGGCCCAAGCAGCTCGATCCGATCCTGGTCAACACCATCCGCGAATCGACCATGCTGATGATGATCATCGGCATGTCGCTGCTCTACTCCTACGTGATGAGCTACCTGCACATCAGCCAGTCGGCGGCCGAGTGGATCGTGGCGATGCATTTCTCGCGCTGGGTGCTGCTGGCCGCCATCCTGGTGCTGGTGGTGATCCTGGGCTTCTTCCTGCCGCCGGTCTCTATCATCCTGATGACCGCGCCCATCATCCTGCCGCCCTTGAAGGCCGCCGGCTTCGACCTCGTGTGGTTCGGCGTCGTCATGACCATCGTCATGGAGATGGGGCTGATCCATCCGCCGGTCGGCCTCAATCTCTTCGTCATCAAGAACATCGCGCCCGACATCCCCTTGAGCGACGTCATCTGGGGCGTGCTGCCGTTCGTCGGCCTGATGATGGTGGCGGTGGTGGTCCTGTGCTTCGCGCCGGAGATCGCCATCTGGCTGCCCGACAGGCTGATCACGACGACGCGTTAATCTTGCCGGACCGCGGACCTTCAGGTCCGCATCTTCATCGTTGGTTCAATAACATGAGCGGGCCTGGAGGCCCGCGGTCCGGCAAGACGCTTGATCATCGCTTGGCCGACGCCAGCTTTTATATCGCGTGCATTTCTTCCTCTTGGTAGGGTCGAGGCGCCCAACGCAAAGCAGAAGAGGCCCCAAAATGGATACAACGACGCTTGTCGCCCGACGCGAGAGGGCGCTGGGAGCCGGAGCGCCGTTGTTCTACGACAAGCCCCTGCACATCGTCCGCGGCGAGGGCGTGTATCTGTTCGACGAAACAGGCCGCCGTTACGTCGACATGTACAACAACGTGCCGTGCGTCGGACATGCCAATCCGCACGTCGTGGAGGCGATGGCGCGCCAGCAGGCCACGCTGAACGTGCACAGTCGCTATCTGCACGAAGGGATCGTGGCCCTCGCAGAACGCCTCGCGGCACTCCATGGTCCGGCGATCGAGAGCGTCGTCTTCAGTTGTTCGGGGACCGAGGCCAACGAGGTGGCCCTGCGGATGGCGCGCGGCGCCACCGGCAAGACAGGCATCGTCTGCACCAACGCCACCTATCACGGCAACAGCGAAGCGGTCGGCAAGATGACACGCATGGGCGCCGGCCAGAACAGCGTCGTCAGCGACGTGTGCGCCATCCCCTTCCCCGAGAGGCTTCGGCCGCTCGTGCCGGGGGCGAGCGAATCCGACCTCGCGGAGGCCTATCTCGAGCGCCTCTGCAGCGCGATCCGCAGCCTCGAAGAAGACGGCGTGGGGTTCGCAGGCTTCATCGTTTGCCCGATCTTCGCCAACGAGGGACTGCCCGACGTACCGCGCGGATTCATGGCTCGCGCGGCGGAAATGGTGCGGGCGGCCGGCGGATTCCTGATCGCCGACGAGGTGCAGGCCGGATATTGCCGCACCGGGCGCTGGTGGGGCTACGAAGGTGCCGGCTTCACGCCCGACATCGTCGTGACCGGCAAGCCGATGGGCAACGGCCTGCCGCTCGCGGCCACGGCCGCCAGCAAGGGCCTTGTCGACGGATTCCGGGCGAGGACGCGCTATTTCAATACCTTCGCGTCGAGTCCCCTGCAGGCGGCGGTCGGCATGGCGGTGCTCGATGTCATCGAGCGCGAAGGACTGCAGGAGAACGTGGCGCGCGTCGGCGCCAGCCTCAAGGCGTCGCTGCACGAACGCAAGAAGAAGTGCGCTACCATCGGCGACGTTCGCGGCCATGGGCTGTTCATCGGGGTGGAGATGGTGAAGCGCGGCAGCGCGCTCGAGCCGGATTCCGATCGGGCGATCGAGGTCGTCAACAAGCTCAAGGATCGAGGTTTCCTCACCAGCAATGCCGGCGCCTTCAGGAATGTCGTCAAGATCCGGCCTCCGCTGGTCTTTGGACAGCACGATGCCGACGAATTCCTCACCGCCTTCGACGCGACGATTGCCGAGATCGATGGCTGAAGGCGTCGCGGCTGACTCTTTCAGGCCGGCGGCGCTGGCGGCCCTCAGCGCGTTTCCCATCGACCCAGACGCTCTCGAGCGGGTGTCGCTGTCGGAAAACGTCACCTACCGGGTGGTCGACCGCCGCGACGGCGTCGCCTACGCGTTGCGCCTTCACCGGCCCTGGTATCACACGCTCGACGAACTGATCTCGGAGCGCCTCTGGATCCGCGCGCTGGCCGACGCGGGCGTCGCCGTCCAGGCGCCATTGCGTACCCGCGACGGGCAGGAGTACGCGTTGGTGACGGTTCAGGGCACCGGCGAACGGCGCTTCGCGGGACTGGCGCGCTGGGCGACGGGACGCGTGCTGGCCGAGGTGCTGCGCGAAACAATCGACACCCGGATCGCCGAACACCATTTCACGCGGCTCGGCGCCGTCACGGCGTCGCTCCACGACCAGGCCGCGACCTGGCAGCCGCCGGCCGCGTTCACGCGGCATGCGCTGGACGCGAACGGCTTTATGGGCAGCACGCCGCACTGGGGACCGTTCTGGGACCACCAAGTGCTGTCGGCCGCAGAGCGCCGGCTGATGCTCGACACGCGGGCGCGCCTGCATGCGGCGCTCGCCCGGCTGGACCGGCAACCCTCCGTCTACAGCATGATCCACGCCGACATGCATCCCGGCAACATGCTGGTGAACGGCGACAGGCTGACCGTCATCGACTTCGACGACGCGGCCTGGGGCTGGCACGCCTACGACATCGCGGTGGCCCTGGTGCATCATCAGGACGGCCCGAACCTAGCGGCGTTCGAGCGCGCCTACATCTCCGGCTACCGGTCGGTTCGGCCGATTTCGGACCAGGTCTTGAGGTCGGTGCCGATGTTCCGGCTGGTTCGCGGGCTGGCCCAGATCGGCTGGTATCACCAGCGCCCCGAACTCAACCGGTCGGCACGATTTGACGAAGTGAAAACCGTCGTGCTCGCACAGTGCCTCTCGTTCGGACGGGCACTTTGACGGGAGCTGGGGGCACATCGACCGACCATCTTCAATCGCGGGAGGATCATATGGTGACGAGAACTGGCGGCTGCCTGTGCAGGGCGGTGCGATACGAATGCGCCGGCGAGCCGCAGTTTGCGCTGCAGTGTCATTGCCGGGACTGCCAGCTGCAGAGCGGCGCGCCTCACGTCGCGGCGGTGCGCATGCCGTCGGCGGATTTCCGCATCGTCCACGGCTCGCCCAGGCGCTACATCGCCAAGGCCGATTCCGGGAACGACATCACGCGTGTCTTCTGCGGCGACTGCGGCACGCCGCTCTATGTGCAGGTGTCGACCCGGCCCGACATCGTCGGCGTCCGGGTCTGCACGTTCGACGATGCGAGCTGGTTCCGGCCCGAAGCCAACATCTTCGTCAAGAGTGCGCAGCCGTGGGACCACATGGATCCTGCCGTGCCGACGTTCCCGGCCTATCCGACCGGCAAGTCGTACTGAATCGGCACTGCGCCAGCACTAGACAATCGAACTCGGCCGGTAGAACGGCTGATGCTCGGAAGTATCAATATAATCGGCATAGAACTTCCGGGCGTGCGGCAGCAGCGCCACCGAGAGCTTGCGCCGTTCGGCTTCGTCGTCGCTCAGCGCCTTGTTGAGGTCGTCGTGCAGCGCCTTCAGCGCCACCGTGCGGTCGACCTTGGTGAAGGTGCCGTCCTTGTAGATCACCTCGCCGTCGCACATCGTCATGGTGACGGCCTGGTTCTTGGCGCGCTGGACCACGGCGTCGAGCGTCGGCGTCAACTCGTCGAGATAGGGATAGGCGATGCTGTCCCAGTCGAGCAGCACCATGTCGGCCGCCTTGCCGACCTCCAAGGAACCGATGCTGTCGCCGAACGGCGTCGTCCGGGCGCCGCCCACGGTCGCCATGCGCAGCACCTGCGCCATGGTCGGCACGTCGGCCTCGACCATGCCCGGCACGCGGTGCGCGCGCAGCACCAGCTTCAGCTCCTGCAGCATGTCGCGGTCGTCGTTGATGCCGGCCTCGTCCAGCCCGATCGCGGTGTTGATGCCCTTCTTCTCGAAGAAGTTGAGCGCCGCCACGCCCGAGCGCAGGCGGAAGTTGGACGAGCAGTTGTGGCAGACGCAGCCCTTGGCCGCGGCCAGGCGATCGATGTCCTTCTCGTTCAGCCACACGCCGTGGCCCAGGGTCAGGCGGTTGTTCACCATGCCGAAGCGGTCGATATATTCCAGCGCCGTGCAGTTGCCGCGTCGCCAGGCATATTCCTTCTGGTAGGCGGTCTCGACGAGATGCATGTGCATGGGCACGTCATACTTGGCCGAGGCGTCGGACAGCACCGTCAGCGCCTTGTCCGAGCACCAGTGGAGATTGGCGGGGGCGAGCTGGATCTTCACCCGGCGCTTGTTGTGGTGCTGGGCATGGAAGCTCTTGAACATGTCCATGGCGTCGTCGAGGCTCATCTTGAAGCGCTCGAACCAGCGCTTCATCGGCCCCTGCAGCTCGGCCGGCAGGCCGGCCACGAACTCCTCGTCGGCCTGGTAGACGAGCCGATTCTGGTCGCGCACCGCGTAGCAGTAGCTGACCCGCATGCCGACATCCTCGTAGGCGCGGATCAACTCGCCCGAGCGCTTCTCGACCTCGGCCAGCGTGCCCGGCATCCAGCCATGGATGTGCTGCACGGTGGTGATGCCCGAGCCGATCATCTCGAAGGCCGAATAGAGCGTGTCGAGATAGAGATCGAGGTTGCGGATCACCATGCGGGTGATGAACCAGAGCTCGAGCGGCATGTCGGGCGAGCCGAGCTGCACCGGCGTCAGGCCGACATGATGGTGGCCGTTGACGAAGCCCGGCAGCAGGATCTCCTTGCCGTTGCCGATCACCGGCACGGTCGGATGCTTCCTATGCAGGTCGTCGTAGGTCCCGACGGCCACGATGACGCCGTCCTCCTGCATCACCGCGCCATCCTTGATCTCGTTCCAGGCGAAACGGTCCTTTACGCCGGTGATGGTGGCGCGGCTGCGAATGAGACTGGTGGCCATGGCAGGCTTCTCCTTCAAACGGTTTATACGGGCTTTCAGGCGGTGGCGGCGAGCGCTTCCTGCTCGGCAAAGGCGCGGTCGACCTCGTCGCGCAAGAGCTCGGTGAGCTGGATGCGGATGGCCTCGGCCTCGCGTGAGAACAGATTGCGCGGCCGCGGCAGGACGATCGGGAAGACGGTCTTGATGCGGCCCGGCCGGGCGGTGAACACGACGACGCGGTCGGCCAGCGCCACCGCCTCGTCGATATGGTGGGTGACGAACAGCACCGAGGCGCCCGAATCGCGCCACACGTCGAGCAGGAAATCCTGCATGCGGGCGCGGGTCTGCACGTCGAGGGCGGCGAACGGCTCGTCCATCAGCAGCACCTTGGGCCGCATGGCGAGCGCCCGGGCCACGGCCACCCTCTGGCGCATGCCGCCCGACAGCTCGTCCGGCCGCTTGTCGATGGCGGCGCTCAGCCCCACCCGCTGCAGCGCCTCGGCGGCGACGGCGCGGCGCTCGGCCTGCGAGGCGCCGCGGATGGCGAGGCCGAAGCTCACATTCTGCCACACCGTCAGCCAGGGAAAGAGCGAGGTCTCCTGGAAGATCAGGCTGCGGTCGGGCGACGGCGTCTCGACCTTGTCGCTGAACGACCAGATCTGCCCTTCGGTGGCGTCCTCGAGGCCGGAGATGAGATAGAGCAAGGTGCTCTTGCCGCAGCCTGACGGCCCGATGAAGACAACGAACTCGCCGGGCTGGATATCGAGGTCGATGTCGCGCAGCGCCTCGTGCGCCCGCTTGGTGCCGGCCGCCCAGATCTTGCCCACGCCGCGGCAGACCACGGCGTCCTTGGACGAGAATGTCGGGGCGCGGTCAGAGGACACGCAGCTTCTCCTTGGTGTCGGGCAGCCAGTAGAGGATGCGGCGCTGGGCGAGCCGCAGCAGCCAGTCGAAGGTGAATCCCAGCACGCCGATCACGGCGATGGTGAAGAACACCAGCGACGGGTTGAAGGTGTTGCGCGCCAGCATGATGACCTGGCCCATGCCGTAGCCGACGCCGGTCGATTCGGCGATCAGCACCACCATCCAGGCGCCGAACAGGTTGAGCCGCAGCACCGCCAGCATGCCGGGCAGGATCGCCGGCACGATGACCCTGGCATAGATCTGCCGCTTCGTGGCGCCCATGGTGCGCGCGACATTGATCAGGTTGGGGCTCACGTTGTCTATCTGGCTGATGGTCGCCAGAACCATGTGGAAGAACAGCGCCACTACCACCATGAAGATCGCCGGCGCATTGCCGATGCCGAACATGAAGATCGCCACCGGCAGCCAGGCGATCGGCGACACCGGCGAGAGCAGCGTGATGGTGGGCAGCACCAGCCTGTCGAAGACGTGCCAGTAGCGCACCATGACGCCGATGCTGATCGCCAGCACCGAGGCGATCACCAGGCCCGCGAACACGCGCATCGTGGTGGCGCCGACGGTGATCATCACCGATTCGAAGGCCGACGGAGCCGCGTTCATCGACTGGCCGACCTGCCAGCGCGTGGCGGTGTTGAAGAACTTGCCCTGCTCGGCGATGTTGCCGAGGAAGATGTGCGGCGGCGGCAGCAGCTTGGGATCAGCCCAGCCGAACGCCCAGCACAGCTCCCAGATGCCGGCGAACAGGCCGATCGAAAGACACGTCCACCAGATCTTTGACAGCGTGTCGAGACCGGCCATCGACGCGAACAGGCGGGTTACCGCCGCCGGGCGGGATGCTCCGGCGGCGGCGCCCGCATCACCGTCGCGCGCGACGACGGTCATCAGGCAGACTTGTACTTGAGCTTGCTGTAAAGGTCGGGGTTCTCCTTGATGACCTCTTCGAGCAGCGTCCAGTCGATGGCATCGCGGCCGGGCTTCTTCTTGATGTAGCCCATCTCCATGACGCTGTCGGTGCGCTGCAGGATGAAGTCGGTCTGGTTGCGCGCATCGACCACCGCCGGCTGCTTGCCCTTGGCGATCTTGGCGTTCTCCATCGAGGTCTTGTAGTACTTGCCGACCAGCTCGGTCAGCACTTCGTCGGGCTTCTGCTCGGCGTCGTACTGCGCCTGCATCATCGCCTTGATGATCGCCTTGAGCCCGGCCGGATTATCCTTCATCAGGCTCGCGCGCGCGGCCAGCACGCAATCGGTGTAACCCTTGCCGTACATGTCGACGCCATCGGTCAGCATGACCGCCCCCTTGACGTCGGCCACTAGGGCCGAGGCGTAGGGCTCGATGGTGCAGATCCAGTCGAGCGCGCCCGCCTTGAAGGCCTCGACGGCCTCCGGCGTGTTGCCCATGTAGCGCACCTTCACGTCCTTGAAGGCGACGCCGTGCTTCTTCAGGTAGTCGTAGGGCATGACCTCCAGCGTATCGAGCTGGAAGGTGCCGAGCGTCTTGCCCTTGAGTTTTTCGGGCGTATCGAGGCCCGGTTGGGCGACGATGGCGCAGCCTTCGACGCCGCCGCCGGCCACGATCTTGACCGGGGCGCCCGCGTCGTAGAGCGACATGAAGCTGGTGTAAGGCATAAGCCCGACATCGACCTGGCCCATGCCGAGGAACGTCACCATCTCCGCCGAGGTCGGCGTGTTGACGAATTCGAGTTCAACGCCGGCCGCCTTGGAGTACTGCCGCGAATGGGCAAGGAAGATGTTGAGGTTGCAGAAGCCCGACCCATGGGTCGACTTGACGCCCGCCGCGGCATGCGCCGGACCGCCCAGCATCATGCCCGGTCCCATCGCCATGGTGACGGTCGTGGCGGCGGCTGCGCCCTTCAGAAAGCGGCGGCGCGAGGGAACGGCGGCGCCTGAGAAATCCATCTCGGAAAGCTTGGGAAAATGTGTACAGCCAATGCGATCACACATGACGTGTTCCTCCTCGATCAGCGGGTTGTTGGTTCGGGATCGGCTTGTCGGTGTTTCTGGCCCTGACGACTCCTTGCCGGCCGCCGCGAACGACCGCCGTCATCGAAATTGTCGGCACGCCAACCGAAGAGAACCGCTGATGCGGCCTGCGCTGGCATAGCAGGAGCAAGGCCCGTGCCAGCCGACGCAGCGAAAGACAATAGAAGCGCCGTTTAAGCAGAAGCGCCGTTTAAGCGACTTTCCCGATTTGCTGCACTGCGGTCGCCCAAAACTTCATCACCCGTTCAGGGCTGCGATCAAAAAATGAGCGCGAGACGCCGGAAGTCACGGCTTGAATGCTTGACAAGGGGAGCGCGTCCTACCGATTCTCCATACAACCGCAGGATGCCGGGGGCGCTTCAGCATGGAATCCCTTGATGCGTTGCTGTTGATGCGGATGACCGAGCGGCTTCTCGGCCTGCTCGCCGGTGGCCTCTGCATCGTGCTGGGCTATCGCCTGTTCGTGAAACTTCCCGAGAAGACGGATTCCAGCGGAAAGGTGGTGCTGCCGGGCGGCGTCAGCATCTGGCTGTCGCGCGTCGGCCCCGGAATCTTCTTCGCGCTATTCGGGGCGGCCATCGTGGCCTACTCCTTCGCCAGCGCCGTGAAGGTGACGAACGAACAGACCGGCCCCTCTTCCCGCGCGCCCGCGGGCACGACGGCCGGGACGCCCGCCACGACCCGACAGGAAATCGCGGCCATGTCGGATCGCTCGACGGAGCAGGCCAAGCGCGAAGCGCGGCAGCAGCAGCTCATGGTGCTGCGCGGCACGCTGGTCGATCTCAATGCCACGATCGATCACCTCGGCCGCGATGCCGCCTCGCCGGATCGGGATCGGCTGATCGTTGGCCTGCAGATGGCCAAGATGCTCCTGCTGCGCGGCGCCTGGGATGCGGCCTGGGGCGACCCTGACCGCTTCCAGTCCTGGATCAACAGCGGCGCCCTCCCGCCCCCGCCGGCCGCGATGGACGAGCCCGCAGGTCTCTATCTCGCCGGCCAGACGCGATAAGGAGGGCGGGACATGCGAGCCCTCTTGGCCTTGTTGTTGCTCCTCGCGGGATCCGCAGCGCGGGCCCAATGCCCGCCGCCACACGATTGGAGGGGCTTCTACCCGCCGGCGCTCCTCGATCGGACCGCGCGGTTGACGGCGCCCGACCTGCAATCGAACTTCGACCAATTCATGCTGCCGCGCCTGACCGACCAGCAGCGCCGCGCTCTGGCAGGAGTCAGCCTCGACTTCAGCCAGCGGGAAGATCCCACGCATCCCCTCAATTTCTATGCGGCGCGCGGCGGCAAGATCGTCCTGCCGCTTTCGTCGGTCCGACTGGTGACCGACCTCACGCTCGCCATCGCCTGGCTGAACCGCCACCGGCTGCCGGAGCGAAAGGTCTTCGACTATGCCGCCATGCTGGCCTATCGCGGGCCCGCGCCCGACGGCGTGCGCGCCTTGCCCCTGGTGGCCCTTGGCGTGCCGGAGAATGCCACCAGCGAGGCGGAGGTCGGCGACCTGTTCCAGAAGCTGCTCATAGACACCACAATATTCATCATGGCGCACGAGATGGGCCATCTCTTCCACAACCATCATCCCAACGTGAGCGCGGCCCAATCGCGCCTGCATGAAAGCGAGGCGGATGCCTTTGCCGTCGAGTTGATGGGCCGCATGGGCGCGCCTCCCGTCGGCATCAGCTACTACTTTACGATGGCCACGCCCTTCGAATGCCCGGCCCGCAGCACCCATCCGCTGACCGGCGAGCGGGTCAATCGCCTGGCGGCCACGTTGCGCGACAACGCCGCGCTGTTCGTACGGGACAAGCCCTCGCCCCAGCACGAGCAACAGCTCATCGAAACCATCGCCCGGGAACTCGAAGTGTTGGCGAGGCTGCTCGACGATCCGGACATACGGGAATCCACACGCCTGATCGGCCAATCGTCCAAGGTCGCCGACTTTGCCGGCGCCAGCGCGTCGAGCGCCGTTCCGCGTGCGCCCCCGCCTGGAACGGTTCGTCAGGCCTTCGACGGCTCCTATGTCGGCAAATGGGCCGACGCTACCGCGGCGCTCGACTTTCGCATGACCTTGCGGCGGCAAGGGCAGATCGTGCGCGGCAATTACGAGTTCGGAATGGGCGCCGCCGAGCTCGAGGGAACCGTCACGGGCGACCAGCTGGACTTCGCCTGGCGCTGGGGCAACGACTATTTCGGGCGCGGCAGGATGAAGAGCCTCGCCAACGGTCAACTCCAGGGCACCTGGGGCCATGCGCTGCGCTTCGAAGGTGGCGGCACGATGAACGCCACGCCGCAATAATAGGCTGCCCCGCCCCTCGCTCCGCGACGATCAAATCTTGTTGGCCAACCGTCGATAGCGAAGCCGCTCGGCATGGCCGAGATAGAGGCCGGAGCAGACGATCACGGCCGCGCCGACCCAGGTCCAGAAGTCGGGGATGCTGCCGAACACGAGATAGCCCAGGATCGCCGCGCCGATCAGCTGCACGTAGTTGAAGGGCGCCACCGTGGCGGCCGGCGCCTGGCTGTAGGCGATGGTCAGGAAGTAGTGGCCGACGCCCGCACAGACGCCGATGGCGACGAACAACACCCAGTCCCAGCCGAAGGCGGGCGTCGTCCATTCGAACGGCAGCATCGGCAGGGCGACGACGGTGCCGACGATGGTCGCCATGGTGGCCGAGGCGTCGGGCCGCTCGGTCTGGCCGTAGCGGCGGGAGAAGAGCTGGTAGAACGCGCTGCAGAGCGTGCTGGCGACGATCAGGAGCGAGTGCCACTCGAAGTTGGCATGGCCCGGCCGCACTACGATCAGCGCGCCGATGAAACCCAGGCAAACGGCGATCCAGCGGCGCACGCCCACCGGTTCGCCGAGGAAGCGCGCCGACAGCGCGGTCACGACCAGCGGACCGGTGAGCGAGATCGACGCCGCGGTGGCGAGCGGCAGGTAGACGATGCCGTGGAAGTAGAGAAAGGACGAAAAGAACAGCAGCAGCCCGCGCACCACCTGGCTGCCGACATTGTGCCAGCGAAACAGCGCCAGGCCGCTGCGCGGCAGGAACAGCGCCATCATCAAGACGAAGGCGAAGACGTAGCGCGCCCAGATCACCTGCACGACCGGGTAGTGCTGGGTCAGCGTCTTGGAGATGGCGTTGAGGACCGAAAAGCAGGCGACCGAGAAGAGGATGGCCAGGATCGAGCGCAGGATATGATCTCTCGCCGGCGGCGAGGCAGGGACGTTCATGGCGCGGGAACCTAGCGACCTTGCCCTCGCGAACAAGCGCGCTCAGCGGCGACAGCCCAGCGCGATTTGCATGGGTGCCTGCGTCAGCCTGCCGCCGACGCCGCGTCCTCACCGACCTCCGCCTCTCTCGGCCACAGCAACAGCGACACGATCAGCAGGATGGCCAGCCCCCCGGTGATGCCAACGAAGCGATCGACGCCGGGCATGATGCTGTTAGGCGGCGCGGCGCCCTGGATCAGGGTGACGATGAAGACGAACGCCGCCTGGGTTCCGACATAGCCGACGCCGTGTTTGCCGTTCTGCACGTGCATGCCGACCCACACGGCGCCTCCGATCATGGCGAGCCACCAGGGGAACGACGTCACGTCGAGCGCCAGGCAGCCCAGCGCCACGAGGCCGCCCAGCAGGCAGCCGATGATACGGTGCAGGGATCGCTGGGCGACGGCCTGGCGCGTGCTCAGTCCGCCGGCGGCGATGACCGGCGCCGACATCACCACGGCGATCGTGACGGCCATCTCCGTCACCTCCGGCAGGTCGATCAGGATCCAGATCTGCAACAGGACGACGACGGCGATCGCCGAACGCGCACCGTGCAGGACCGCGGGCCATTGCGCGTCCAGCAGATGGCGCCATCCCGGCGCCGTCGGCGGCGGATCGGCGTGCCAGTCCTGCAGCAGGTTGGCCACGATGATGGCGGAGGTCACGCCGATCGCCACCTCGAACGTCCGGTAGAAGGCCACGTGGAGCGCCTGCAACGGGTCGTTCAGGCTCATCAGCAGCACCATGCTCGAGGTGATGGTGAGGAACAGCCAGGCGAGGCCGTGCGGGCTCACCTGCATTGCGATCACGCCCAGCATGGTGACCGCGGCGAGGAACAGGTAGAGCGCGAAGTGATCGTAGGGCAGCCAGCGCGCCAGGACGAAGCCCAGCACCGCGCCGGCGACCGTTCCGCTCAGTCTCAGGATCCCGCGGCGTACCGAACCGGCGCCGGTTGCCATCAGCGACATGAACCCGCTGATCGCCGCCCACCATGGCGAATCGACCTGAAGCACGAGCGCGAGCGTGGTCGCCAGCATCACCGAACAGGCGGCGACGAGGCCTTGCCGCGTGCGCGCCGGGTCTTCACCCAGCTCGCCGAGCTCCTGCCAATAGCCGGCGAGCGTCTGCTCGATCATGTC
>Ga0210389_10003255_pt1 | contig 12670 bp, 14 predicted proteins | sample IncBWH28OmetaG_FD_160127 | JGI IMG/M metagenome (GOLD analysis project Ga0210389, IMG submission 160127) | Forest soil microbial communities from Barre Woods Harvard Forest LTER site, Petersham, Massachusetts, United States - Inc-BW-H-28-O ...
CTTGGGCCAGCGTCCGCCGCAAGCAGACATGAGGTGGGTCTCCCTGGCGGTCCTCCTTGTCGGGAGCCTCTTCATCTACTGGTGGTGCGTGCGCCTCATGCGCGTCGTGATGACCGAGCGAGAGCTGCGGATTTCGAACTATCTGCGCGAGATCGTCGTCCCGCTGGGCGACGTCGACCAGGTTACGGAAAATCGATGGGTCAACAGCCACCCGGTGACCGTCCAGTTCGTCCGCCGGACCGACTTTGGCCACCGCATCGTGTTCATGCCGAAGGTCCGGGCGTTCGCCCTTTTCTCGTCGCACCCCATCGTCGCGGAGCTGCGGGCCGCGATCGAAACCGCGAAACGAGAGCCTCCAGCCGCGCGATGAACCCTTCGATGCCCTATGATGCCGATGCGCCGGGCTCATGAAATTTCGTCTGGTCATTCACGTCCCGTCGGAGGCCGGCCTCGAGCGCGGCGCTCTCATGAAGCTGGAGGGCGCGATGGTTCGTGTCCTGGCCCCGCGGCATTCGGTTCACGGCCGCGACCTCGGACCGAGCCACCTGATTTTGACCGTCGACTCCGATGATCCCGAAGCCACCTGGACGACGGCAAAGAGCGTGATTCCTGAGCCAACCCTGTCGACGACGTACGTTTTCTACACGCTGCTCGACGGGCCGAAGGGTCGAGGAACCGAGCAGTGGCTCTGGCCGCCGCTCGAGAGCGACAATCCCGCGCGTCCCGACTGACGCCGGGTGTCCCTCGCCGTTGCTTGTCGCCTGACGCTGGATGGGGCAACACTTCCCGCATGTTGAAGCGCGCCGCGCCGATCTGCCTCTTCGCCCTGCTCGCCGGGTGCGACGGGTCGCCGCTGCCGGAGGCGGTGATGGTGGCCGGGGACCTGCGCTCGACGCCGTGGCCGTCGGACGTGCTGCTGGGGAGCGACGGGCGGCTGGCGGTCGCGCCGCCGTTCCCGTTTGTCGGCGAGGAGCCGCCCGCGGCGCTGCTGGCGCAGGCGCTCTCGGAGCTGGACGGGTTCGGGACGGTGACGGCGGTGTTCTTCCCGGTCAACGCCGACCTGATCGTGGACGCGGGCGCGGCGGCGGCGGTCGTCGATCTGGAGGGGAGCGATCCGCCGCGCGCGTTTCCGCTGCTCTATCGGGCGGCGAGCCGGCAGCTGGTGGCGGTGGCGCCGCCGGGGACGGTCCTGCGCGAGCACCACCGCTATGGCTGTCTGGTCAGCGGCGGCGTGCACGACAGCGCGGGCCGCGCGCTGCGCCCGTCCAAGGCGATGGCCCGCCTGCTGGCAGGTGATCCGACCGCGCCGATCTCCTACCAGCTGCTGGCGGCCAAACTGGCCAAACTGGTCTCGTCCGGCGCAACGCCCGAGGCGGCGACGGCGTTCACCACCCAGACCGTTTCCGCCTGGGCGGCGAAGGCGCTCGCCGACGTCGAGGCGATGCCGCCCGTGGCCACGCCCACGCGGACGTTTCAGCCTGGCCCCGAGCTCGACGATCTCTTCGGCGGTCCGGTCACCACGACCCGCCCGGGGTTGCCGCCGTCCGGCGGCGTGCTGCACGCGCACGTCGGGCTGGTGGTCGAGGGGACGTTCGCGTCGCCCGACTATCTGTCGGCCACGCCCGGGCAGCTGGGGATGTTCGACGACAGCATGACGGTGAGGTCGGTCGACGCCGTGCCGTTCATGTTGATCCTCCCCCTGGGGACGCCCGCGCCGGCGGGCCCGCCGGTGGCCATTTTTCAGCACGGGATCGACGGCGACCGGTCGACGATGCTGCTGGTGGCCGACGACTACACGGCACGCGGTTACGCCGTGCTGGGGATCGACGCGCCCTTTCACGGCAGCCGCCAGCCCGGCGCGGTCGACCTGGTCAACAACATCAGCGGCGCCAAGATCCCCGACGGCATCGGCGATCCGACCGGCTTCCCGGTGGCGACGTTCTTCGACTTCTTCGGGGACGCGTCGCAGGGGATCGCGGCGGTCGATCCGCGCGTCATGCGCGACAACCTCCGGCAGGCGACCGTCGATTTGATGCAGACGGTGCGCCTCGCGACCTCGGGCGACTGGTCGATGGTGCCGGGGATCGCGCTCGGCGCGGCGGCGCCCATCTACACCGGCGCGTCGTTCGGCGGGATCCTGGGCGCGGGCCTGATGGCGGTCGATCCGGTGGTGCAGGCGGGCGTGCTGGCCAGCGCCGGGGGCGGGCTGTTCGTCGACATGTTCGGGAACTCGGCGACGCTGAGCGGCCTGGTCATCTCGCTCATCGGCGGGAGCTACGATCAGGGCGTCACCGTCGATCTTCCCGACAGCGATCCGGTCCGCGCGCAAATGTCGTTGAACCTGATCCAGACCGTGCTCGAGCCCGGGGACGGCCTGGCGCTGGTCGGGGCCGCGGCGCCAGGCAAGAGCCTGCTGTTTCTAGAAGCGTTCAATGACGAGGTCGTGCCCAACCATGCAACGGAGTCGCTGGCCGCCGCCTGGGGCGCGAGCCAGGTGACGCTCCCCGGCTCGCCGGCGACGCGCGTCGTGCCGTTGCCGGCGGTCTGGCCGCCGTTCGCCGGGAGCCCGCTGCGGGCGCTGATCCAGCTCAATCCTGCCTGCCACACGACCTTCACGCTTCAGCAGGACAGCCGCAGCTACCAGGACGGGGCGCCGCCGTTCGTCAAGCTGGCGACGCCGCTGCTGGTCGACAATCCGATCGAGACGGCGCACCGGCTGGCGCTCGACTTCATGGACAGCTTCCGTCTGGGCGCGCCGACGGTCGGCCCGTAGCCAGCGGACGAGGCGGGTCGGGCGGCCCGTTTCAGTTGGTGGCGACGTTCTGCCGCCAGACGGTGACCGGATTCGTCCAGCCGTTGCAGGCCTTGAAGCCATCTGCCTGGTGGGGCGCATCGGCCGCCTGGCAGGACGGCTTGCATTGCGCGTACTGGCTGCCGAACGGATCGACGTACGGTGGGTTCACCTGGTTCGAGCCGAGCCGACCGGCCGGCGGGTTGACCTTGATCTGGGGACCCGCGCAGTAATACATGGGGTCGGCGCTGGGATTGGTTCCGTGCGCACCGGCGGTGAAGACGTTGCCGAAGAAGGTGGCTTCCTGATTGGGATAGCCGGGGTCCTGTCCCCACCCGACCGCGGCGTTCGGCGAAACGATCCAGAGCGGAACGTGAATGCCCGTGGTGTTGACGCTGGCGAGCAGGCAGGACGAGACGTTCTCCTGGCAGGTCTGGTCGCAGGCGCCGTTTTCCCAGCGGGGCGCCATCCCCAGCGCCCCCGGGAAGGTGTAGCTGGTGCCGTTCTGATCCTGCTTGACGATCGACGCGCCGGTCGGGAGGGCGCAGTGGACGAGATAAGCGATCTCCGTTCGGCCGGGCGTGGTCGTCATGAGGCCGTTGAAGCTCTGGAGGCCGTTGACGGTGGAGAGGCCGTTGACGGTGGAGAGGCCGTTGACGGTGGAGAGGCCGTTGACGGTGGAGAGGCCATTGGTGGTGACGAGGTCCGACACCGCTTCGGTCGTACCCGCTTCGCCGTCCATCTCGCCGCACCCGACGAGGGGGAGAGCCGACGCCAGGGTCAACGAAATCAGAGTCGAATGCCGGCGCCAGCTTCGGGTGGTCATCACATCTGTTGATGTGCAACAAGTAGGCTAGAACACTAAATTATATTTAACGTAATGAATTCCGCTGGTTGTGGCTCGAGCAGGTGGACGGCTTTCCGGAATTTGTTGACTCGAAAGTGTCCATTCCGTTGTTCGGGGGACAACAGTGCGGGGGACGGAGCCCCATCCCGGGCAGGCGGGTCAGGCGTATGTCGCCGGCGCGGCGGCGAGCCCCTGCTTCATCTCGGCGCTGGGATCGAGGCGCACGGCCTCACGCTCCAGGGTGTCGGCCTCGGGGCCACGGCCGGCGGCGCGCAGACATCCGCTCAGCAAGGCCGCGGCGTCTCGAAATTGCTGCGCCATCATCGACTTCAGGGGCGCCAGCATTTCGGGCGGGATCTCCATCTCGGGGGGCGGCTCGGACATGCGGTGGTGGTTGGCCAGCTCGCGCAGCGGGTCGGCGTAGAGGCGACCGATGTCGGCCCAGCGCTTGCGCTCGGCGAGCAGCCCGACCAGGTGGTGCGCGCACCCGGCGACGATGGGCACCGCGGGGTCGTTCTTGACCGTGTCGTACCAGGCGATGGTCCGATCGTCTTCGTCGAGGATGCCGTTGAGCACCATCCAGTCGAGGCGCACGGCGGCGTCCTCGCCCGCCGCGAGGGCGGCGGCCGCCTGATCGCGGACGCGCGCGAATCTTTCGCGCGCCGGCGGGTAGGCGGCGACCAGCGTCGCGATCTCCGAGACCATGAATGAGAGCCGCACGCCCGTCATCCCCGGATCGACGCCGGCGATGTTGTGCCACAACCAGTCGAACTCGTCGGTCGCCTCCGCGTTGCGTCCGGCCGCCAGCATCCCCTTGGCGAGCATGAGCCGACCGCTCATGTCGTGCTCCGGATCGGTCACCGACCGGCGCAGCCGATCGAGGTCGGTCTCCCCGCGCTCGAGGCCGCGCAGCCAGTCGAGCAGCCCGCGCGGATCGCGGTAGCCGACGACGCGGTCCTTCTCCTGACCGTCCTTGAACGCGATGATCGTCGGCATGGCCCGGATCTCGAGCTGCCGCGCGAGGTCACCCTCCGCGTCGACGTCGACCTGGACCGCGAGCGCATGGTCGTCGAACCAGCGGATGACGTCGGCGTCGCGCCAGGTGACCTTGTCCATCTGCTTGCAGGGGCCGCACCATTCGGCCGTCGCGTCGACGATCAGCCACAGCCCCTTCGCCTTCGCCCGCTCTCCAGCGCCAGCGAACCCATCCGACTGAAACAGCGGCAGCGTCTTCATCGCAAAAGTATGAGTGCGCCGATATGAGCACGCACGCCACGTCCTGTCGTATCATCCTCGACGTTGGGCGTAGTACCGCGTCTCGATGATCCAGGAATTTCCAGATGGGCCTCTTCTCCAAGATCTTCGGTTCTAAACAAACCGCCGAGCGCGGCAGCGCTGGCGACGTGGCGCCGGCGCCCGCGGGGTGGGCGTTCATCGAAGGGCTCTTCGCCGAGCTCTACCCGGGCCAGACCCCGAAGCATGCCGCGCCCACCGTGGCGCCCCGGCATGATCTCCGGCTCGGCCGCGCGTCCGTCGAGGGGACGCACGTCTACGACGCAGGGCAGGCCTGGCACTACGTCACCCTGGGCCTGACCGAGCTCTACGACCAATCGGACGCCAGCGTCGGCCCGAACGGCATCCGCTGTGAGCTGTCGATGCGGGTCGCCAAGCACGACGCGACCGAGCCGCCGCTGTGGCCGGTGGCCTTCCTGGGAAAAATCGCCGCCCACGTCAGCCAGGGCTCGGTCCTGGCGCAGGCGGTCTCCTTCCGGACCGGCCCGATCGCCGGCGCGCCGCCCGACGCCGGGCTCGAAGGCGCGGTGGCGCTGCTCGATCCCGCGATCACACCCCGGCCGGGTCCCTTCGGCAAGGTGGGCGTCATCCTTTTGGTTGGCCTGACCGGCCGCCAGCTCGACGAGATCAAGCAGGGCGGCAGCGCCAAGCTCATCGCCGCGATCGCCGCGGACCCCGCCAAACAGATCACCTGAAGCCGTTCTGGGCCGCGGCCCGAAGGTCTCAGCGGTAAACTTCCCTCCGGTTGCCCACCTTCACGACGGTCACCAGCCTCGTCGAATCGTCGATCTCGTACAGAATTCGGTAGTCGCCTTGGCGAACGCGATATTTGTCGGCGCCGCTGAGCTTCTCGCAGCCGTGTGGGCGTGGGTTCCGCGCGAGCGATTGAATCCTTGCGACGACGCGCCGACAGTCAGCCTTGGGAAGATCGCCAATCTCCCGGGCTGCCGTACGCTTGACCTCGAGCCTATAGCTTCCCACGTCGCTTGAGGTCTCTCACCAGGTCCTCGAAAGGAGAGGCTGGTTCCTTCTCTCTGGTCCGAAACGCCTCGAGGTCTTCGGCGTCCTCAGCCAGTCGAAGACGGACGGCGTCGTTGATGAGCTCGGACACCGACACATCCGTCTCCGCCGCTTTCACGCGAAGGGCGCGGTGCAGTGCCGGCTCCAGATAGACCGTGGCTCTCTTCGCCTGTGCCATCAAGTCATTATAACGTCATGACGTTATAACGTCTAGCGGGTCTCCGGACCCTCGACGCCCAGTCCGGGCTCGTCGGTCAGCTGGATGCGCGGCCCGTCGACGCGCCAGCCGCCGGTGAACGGATCGTCGGCCAGCAGGAACGCGGTGTCGAGGTCGACCCAGTCGACGCCTCCCAGCGCGGCGACGACGTGAGCCATCGCCAGCAGCCCGATGCGCGTTTCCACCATGGCGCCGGCCATGAGGCGGAGGCCCGCGGCGCGGGCGCGGCGTCCCAGCGCCAGCGCGGCCAGCGGACCGCCCAGCTTGGCCAGCTTCAAATTCACGGCGCTGACCGCGCGGGCCGCCAGCAGGCGGTCGAGGTCGTCCGGGCCGCGGAACGATTCGTCGGCGACCACGGGGACCGACGCGCGCGCGGTGACCTCGGCCATCCCGGCGAGATCGTCCGCGGCGCACGGCTGCTCGTAGCATTCGATCGTGAGGCCCTCGGCCAGCGCGGTGTCGAGCAGCGCCAGCGCCTCGCGCGCCGCGAACCCGGCGTTGGCGTCGAGGCGAAACCGCGCGCCCGGCACGGCGGCGGCCACCGCGCGCAACGACGCGCAGTCGGCGCGCCAGTCGCGCCCGACCTTGACCTTGAAGCAGGTGAAGCCGGACAGCGCGTGGCGGGTCGCGGCGGCCGCCATGCGTTCCGGATCGGAGATCGACAGCGTGATGTCGGTGCCCAGCGCCGATGCCCCCGCCCCGCCGAGCGCGCGCCAGAGCGGGACCCCCTGCAGCCGGGCCACCGCGTCGACGATCGCCGACTCGACCCCGGCGCGCGCCACGTCGCTGGTGGGCAGCCGCTCAGCGAGGAGGCGGTCGAGATCCTCGGCTCGCCCGAGCCTGGCGCCGCGCAGGCCGTTGGCCGCGGCCGCGATCAGCTGCAGCAGCTCGGGTTGGTCCTCGCGGGTGACCGGCGGCAACGCCGCGCTCTCGCCGAGGCCGGTCGCGCGCCGGCCGCGGTCGTCCTCCAGCGTGGCGCGCACCAGCGCGGCCCGCGTGGCGTCCATCCGACCCGAGGCGATCACGAACGGCTCGCGCAGCGGAATCGACAACGGCGCGACGGTGAGGTCGACGATCGAGACGCCGGACCCGAAGTGCATCCGCGAATCGTATCTTGCTCCGTCGAGCTCCGCTCGGAAGAGTGATTTGACGACGTCGTTCGTGCGGTCGAGCTGCGCGCTCGATTATGTCATGTCATACTGCATGTCATGGCCAGCTCGAAGAAGAGCGTCGCGCGCGAGACGGTGGCCCGGTACCGGCTGCGGATGAAGCGCACGGGACTTCGCCTGATGCAGCTCTGGGTTCCTGACGCGCGGGCGCCGGGCTTTGCAAAGGAGTGTCGCCGGCAATCCCTGCTGATAGCGCGCGATCGCGCCGACGTTCGGCTGCTGAACGAGTTGGAAGGTCTTCAGGACGACGTTGAGTGGACCGCCTGAAGCGCGGTGACTTGGTCGTGGTGGCGCTGCCCGGCGAATATGGAAAGCCGCGTCCCGCGCTGGTCCTTCAGTCGGATCTCTTTCTGGCGACGCACCCGAGTGTCACCGTTCTGCCGATCACCAGCGAGATTCGCGACGCGCCCCTGTTTCGGCTGACGGTCGAGCCCTCGCGGTCGAACGGGTTACGGAAGGTCTCTCAGATCATGGTCGACAAGCCGATGACGTTCCGCCGCGACAAGATCGGCTCGCCGATCGGACACCTGGACGAAGATCTCCAGGTTCGGGTGAACCGCGCGCTCATCGTGTGGCTGGGAATCGCGGCCTGACGTGGGAGCCCCCGCTGGTCGTCGCTGCCGTGAGCGTCAGCCGCGCAGCGTTCGATCGAAGAAGGCGATCGTGCGCTGCCAGGCGAGCTTGGCGGCCGCCGGGTCGTAGCGGGGCGTGGTGTCGTTGTTGAATCCGTGCTCGGTGCCGGGGTACCTGAACGCCTCGTACTTCACGTGGGCGGCCTTGAGCGCCGCCTCGTAGGGGGGCCAGCCGGCGTTGATGCGGTCGTCATGGTCGGCGAAGTGCAACATCAACTGCGCCTTGATCGCCTTGACCTGATCGAGCGGCGGCGCGCTTCCGTAGAAGGGGACCGCGCCGGCGAGATCGGGCAGCCGGGTGGCCAGAAAGTTGGCGATGCCGCCGCCGTAACAGAAGCCGACCACGCCCAGCTTGCCGTTGCTGCCGGGGAGGGCACGGGCGAACCCGGCCGCCGCCACGAAGTCCTCGCGCGTTTTCGCCTGGTCCAGCTTGGCGAACAGCGCGCGCGCCTGGTCCTCGTCGCCCGGGTATCCGCCGAGCGGGAAGAGCGCGTCGGGGGCGAAGGCGACGAATCCCTCCAGGGCCAGGCGGCGGGCGATGTCCTCGATGTGCGGGTTCAACCCCCGGTTCTCGTGGGCGACGAGGATCGTCGGCAGGGCGCCCGCTGGTTTGCCCGCGGTCTTGGTCGCCGTCTTGGTCGCCGGCGCCGGGTGGACCAGGTAGCCGCGCGCTTTCCCGTAGCCGTGCGGCGAGGGAAATTCGATCTTCTCCGCCTTGAGACGCGGGTCGTTCTCCGGCACCTGCTGGGCCTGGGCGAACCGCGGGGCCAGCGCCTCGAGAAAGCCGGCCGCGGTCAACCCGCCCACCGCGAACTTGGCGGCGCCCTCCAGGAAGCCGCGCCTGTCGATCACGTTGTGAACGTACTGGTCGAAGAGCTTCAAGACTTCCGGCGGGAAGTCGCTGGCCTTGCTGAGAGGTTTATCGTTGGTGTCGTTGGTCATCTGGGGTCCGGGTGAAGGTCTTGCCGACCATCGGCGCGGTCAAGGGCCGAGATCACGATCGCTCAAGTTTGACTTTCGGCGTTCCCCTCATCAAACCTGGGGCATGAAGCTCTATTTCGCGTCGAACGCCTGTTCGCTCTCGCCGCACATCGCGCTGCGTGAGAGCGGGCTCCCCTTCGAGCTCGAGCGGGTCGACCTGAAAGCCAAGCGGACGGCTTCGGGCGAGGACTTCCTGGCGATCAACCCCAAGGGCTACGTCCCGGCGCTCAAGCTGGACGACGGGCAGGTCCTGACGGAAGGCGCGGTGATCGTCCAATGGATCGCCGACCAGCGGCCGGAGAGCGGGCTGATGCCACCCGCGGGGACGATGGCGCGTTACCGGGCGCAGGAGTGGCTTCACTTCATCGCCACCGAGCTGCACAAGGGCTTCGTCCCGCTCCACAGCAAGATCACCCCGGAGGAGGTCAAGGCGGCCGTGCGCGAAAAGCTGGCGGCGCGTTTCGCGTTTCTCGCCGCGGCGGTCGAGGGGCAGCCGTACTTGATGGGGCAGACGTTCACGGTCGCGGACGGGTACGCGTTTTACACCCTGCGCGTCTGGAAGCGCGTCGTGAGGCCCGAGCTGCCGTCTCCCGGATTGCAGCCGTACTTCGAGCGCATTCTGGCGCGCCCGGCGGTGATCGCCGCGCTGGACGCCGAGCGAGACGCCTGACGGCGCCCCGGACGACAGGCGCCGGGCGGTCAATCCTTGAGGACGCCCGAGGCGCGGGCCGTGAAGGTGGCGATGTAGTCCATCAGCGCGGGCGACAGGCAGTCGTAGGGCGGCAGGCCCATCTCGCTGAGCCGGCCGCGGATGGCGCCCATCTTCTCGGGCCGCGTGCCCGATTCGATGATCGACGAGACGAAGGCCGCGAAGGTCGGCGGCGTCCAGCCCGACTCCCGCGACAGCTCCGTGTGGATGAAGACCAGGCCGGTGAAGGGGTGCTGCGGCCGCTCCACCGGCCCCTGCATGTGCACGCCGCAGACGCTGCAGGCCTGCCGCTGGATGAGCGCGGTCGGCGCGACGGCCAGCTTCAATTTGTCGCCGTTCTGGGTGACCTGGACGTTCGCCCGCGGCGCGACCGCCACCTGCGAGAAAAGCGCCCCCTTCGGCTTCCAGCACTGCGTGCAGCCGCAGACGTGATTGTGCGCGGACTGCGTGGTGACCTTGACCTCGACGGGGCGGTCGGTGCAGTGACAGCGCAACGTACCGCCGGTGAAGTCCTTGGCGGCCGGTTTCAATCCGCCGTCGACCGCAGGGTGAATCAGGATCTCGGCCATGACACGCCTCCTTTTCGACCCGGGCGCGCAAGCAGGCGCCCGCAGCAAGCCTGAGCCCGCGACAGCGGTTCGGCAAGGGGCGATCTCAGCAGTATCCTCAGTCCGGTCGTGGATGCGGAAGACCGTGAGAGCGCCGCGCGCGTTCGGTCACTGATTCAACGGGCGCGATGCGACCCGTCGCTGTTCCGCGCGGAGCTCACGCGTATTTCACCGAGCGCGCGTGACGCCTGGGTGGATCAGGTCTTCGGGCTCGGCGCTCCGCCCGAGGACGGCCCGGAGCTCCCGGTCGGCTGTGTGCCGTATCTGCCCTGCGCCGTCGACGCCCTCCTGCGCCTGGTGGAACATGCGCCGGTGCGCGCGTCGTCTGATCGGTTCGTCGACATCGGCGCCGGTGTGGGGCGAGCTGCGACCCTGGTGCATCTTCTGACCGATGCCCCGGCCGTCGGCGTCGAGGTCCAGCCGGCGCTGGTCGCGGCGGCGCGTGAGCTCGCCGCGCGTCTCCGTCTGTCCGACGTGTCGTTCGTCGAGGCCGACGCGGGCCAGTCGACGGACGGGTGGGCGGCGGGCTCGGTCTTTCTGCTCTACTGCCCGTTCAGCGGTGACCGGCTCGCCAAGCTGCTCGCCAAGCTCGAGCCCGTCGCGCGCGCCCGTGCCATCCGCGTCTGCTGCGTCGATCTCCCGCTCCCCCCGTGCTCCTGGCTCGAACAGACGTCCCCGACATCTCTCGATCTGACCATCTATCGAAGCATGCTGACCGACTAGAAAGAGGCTATCGCGCGCGCAGCCGCGACTCGATGCGGCGGTCGGGGACCAGCCACATGAGCGCCACGAAGATGTAGATTCCGAGCGCGATCCAGCACGCCACGAAGGAGAGCGGAATCGCCAGCGCGTACAGCACCGCGGAGACCCGCCCCTTCACGTCGCTGCCGACCGCGGCCGCGAGCTCCGACGACGCTCCCTCGGCGGCCACGATCACGCGCACGAGGATGTAGTAGGCGATGGACGACAGCAGCAACACGACGCCGTAGATGGCGGCGGGGACCGGGCGGAATCCGTTCTCGCCCATCCAGCCGGTCACGAACGGGATGAGCGACAGCCAGAAGAGCAGATGGAGGTTGGCCCAGAGAATCCCGCCGGTGACCCGCTTGGTCGCGTGCAGCAGGTGGTGGTGGTTGTTCCAGTAGATGCCGAGGAAGACGTAGCTCAGAACGTAGATGAGGAACACCGGGAGGACCGGTCGGAGCGCCGCCAAGGTGGCCTCGTGCGGCACCTTCAGCTCGAGGATCATGATCGTGATCAGGATGGCGATGACGCCATCGCTGAACGCCTCGAGTCGCCCCGTGCTCATGCCGATCGCCGAAGCCGCCTCTGGCGGCTAGTTGTCGACGAAGCCCTTGAGCCCCTTGCTGCGCGAGGGGTGGCCCAGCTTGCGCAGGGCCTTGGCCTCGATCTGGCGGATGCGCTCGCGGGTGACGTCGAAGTCGCGCCCCACCTCTTCGAGGGTGTGGTCGGACTTCTCGCCGATGCCGAAGCGCATGCGCAGCACCTTCTCCTCGCGCGGCGTGAGCGTCGCCAGCACCTTGCGGGTCTGCTCCGCCAGGTTCATGGAGATGACCGCGTCCGACGGGGAGATGACGCTCTTGTCCTCGATGAAGTCGCCCAGGTGCGAGTCCTCTTCCTCGCCGATCGGCGTGTCCAGCGAGATCGGCTCCTTGGCCAGCTTGAGGACCTTGCGCACCTTGTCGAGCGGGAGCTCCATCTTCTCGGCGATCTCGTCGTGCGTCGGCTCGCGCCCCAGCTCCTGCACCAGGTAGCGGGTGGTGCGCGTCAGCTTGTTCATCGTCTCGATCATGTGGACCGGGATGCGGATGGTCCGCGCCTGATCGGCGATGGCCCGGGTGATCGCCTGGCGGATCCACCAGGTCGCGTAGGTGGAGAACTTGTAGCCACGCTTGTAGTCGAACTTGTCGACCGCCCGCATGAGGCCGATGTTCCCCTCCTGGATGAGGTCCAGGAACTGCAGACCGCGGTTGGTGTACTTCTTCCCGATCGACACCACCAGCCGCAGGTTGGCCTCGATGAGCTTGGCCTTGGCCTTCTCGGCCATCCGCTCGCCGTCCTGAATCTCCTCGACGGTCTCGCGCAGGCTGCGCTCGGTGAGGCGCGCCTCTTCCTCGACCTTCTTGATCTTCTTCTGCGCGCCGGCGATGACCCGCGACAGCTCCTCGATCTCGTCGGAACGGAGGCCGAGCTTCTTGGCGACCGCCCGCTGCCGCAAGGGAGACGAGCGGATCTCGCGCAGCGTTCGCCGGAGCTCGTCGATCGAGAGCCCCGACTTGTGCTCGCAGGCGATGATCTCCCGGTTGGCGTGCTCCAGCCGGGAGACGAACTCCTTGAGCTTGAAGACGATCTTGTCGATCTGCGTCTTCTTCAGGCGCAGCT
>Ga0210389_10003256_pt1 | contig 12670 bp, 13 predicted proteins | sample IncBWH28OmetaG_FD_160127 | JGI IMG/M metagenome (GOLD analysis project Ga0210389, IMG submission 160127) | Forest soil microbial communities from Barre Woods Harvard Forest LTER site, Petersham, Massachusetts, United States - Inc-BW-H-28-O ...
GCGCGCGACATCGGCCGGCGCCATCGCGGTGATGTCCTGGCCCTTGTAGGTGATGGTCCCGGCGGAAGGCTTCAGGAATTTGGTCAGCAGGTTGAAGCACGTGGTTTTCCCGGCCCCGTTCGGACCGATCAACGCGTGAATATGACCACGGCGAACCCTGAGAGCGACATCGCGAACGGCGAAAAACCCCGCGAATTCCTTGGTCAATCCGTGGGTTTCGAGAATGAACTCATCGGCCAAACAAATTTCCCCCTGCCCGCACGCATCTTGCGCCACGGGCTTTTCGTTATCTACTGGCAAGTCCCCGAGGACGTCCCTCAACGCCGTCCGGAACCCGCCGCCTCCGGGCCGGAATATGCCGTCATCGCGCGCCAATAGGCAAGGCGGAAAGGTTAGGCAATCCCCCTCGCGCGAGCCGGCGCATTGGCCGTTAGTCGAAGGTTTTTCAGCGGCCTGTTCACAGGGGCTCACCTGCCCTCTCAGGGGGCGGATCAGACCGCGCGGAAAGCGTTCGTTAACGGTGTCCGCGCCGGCGCGCGCACTTTCATAGAAAATTTTCCTCTACCGTCGAAGGTCTGAGGGTTGGGGGAGCTGGGACGACCATCTTGGAATTCGAGAGCGCCAGACCATCGATCGTCAAATCGATCAAGCAGCGTGATCTCCTGAACACGTGGCTGCGGCTTTATGACCGCGCGCAGACGATGCCGAGCCTTGCCGAATACGAGCCGGAGCGGCTTAGCGACGAGACGCCGGACCTCGTCTTCTACACCGTGGAAACCGCGGTGATGCCGCCGCGCCTTACCATCCAGAGCGACGGCACGCGGATGTCGAGCGCCTATGGCCAGACCGGCAAGGGCAAGTTGCTCGATCAATATCTGGGTGCACGCCTCGCGCCGATCGTGATGCCGATCTACTACGAATGCATCGCGCGCAAGCTGCCCGCCTACACCATTTCCCATATCAACGACATTTACGGCCGCGTCGTCGCCTATGAGCGGCTGCTGCTGCCGTTTTCGGATCGGAGCGGCGTCACCCACATCATCGCCTCTCTGAAAACCATCAGCGAAGACGGCGGCTTCGAAATCAAGAATTTGATGCGCGGCCTCGACACGCTGCCGACACCGAGGCTCCGCTGCGTGATCGACCGCGATCTGTTTCACCGTGCGCCCGGCCGCATCTCTTCCGGCGACGTCATCGAGTTCAGTTAATCCATGGAATACGCAAGTTCCGATCCTTCGGTGGTCCGATCCATCCGCCAGCGCGTTCTTCTGAACGCCTGGCTGCGCGCGTTGCGCCAGGGGGCACTATTGCCTGTGCTGATCGATTTCGACCCCGAGGCCGGTCTCGACGAGATCGCCGACATGATGGGCTTCGACGTCCAGGGCGACGGCGAAGCGGTGCGCTTCTTCATCACCCAGGAAGGCGCGCGTCTTTCCACGACCTACGGCAACGAGCACATCGCCCCCGAACATCGCACCAATCGTTATCTCGACGACGCGATCAGGCCTGACCAGTACGCCCGTGTCGTCGACTGCTACCGCGCCTGCGTTGCCAGCAAACGTCCGACCTACACGATCACGACGATCAAGGATCCCGACGGCAAGGAAGTCTCCTATGAGCGGCTGTTGTTGCCGTTCGGATGTAGCGGCGCAGTCGAGCACATCGTCGGCTCCTACAAGACGATCAGCATCGACGGCGGCTTCCAGATGGGCAATCTCATGGGCCTGCGGCCGACGGCAGCGCCGATGCGGCTCGTCAATGCCGTGATCGACCGCGAAGTGCCGCGCCGTCCCGCCGGCGTGCGCGCGTCCGACGATGTCGTCGAAGTGGATTAGCGCTTCACTTCCTTGGCGTAGATATCCGGCTTGAAGCCGACCAGCCGCTTCTTGCCGAGGTCGAGCACCGGTCGCTTGATCATCGACGGCTGCTCGGCCATCAAGGCCAGCGCTTTCTTCTCATTCAGCCCTTCCTTGTCGGCGTCCGGCAATTTGCGGAAGGTCGTGCCGGCGCGGTTGAGCAGAGTCTCCCAGCCGAGCTCATCGCTCCAGGCCTTCAGCTTGTCCTTGCCGATGCCTTCGCTCTTGTAGTCGTGAAAGTCGTACTTCACGCCATGGCCGTCGAGCCAGGCGCGCGCCTTCTTCATGGTGTCGCAGTTCTTGATGCCGTAGATGGTGATGGTCATGTCGCTGCTCTCGGTCGCGTCCGGCGAACATCATACATGCAACGGCCATTGCGCAAGATGCCGATGGCCGTTCATGCTGTGGATGAGCACTACGCTTCGGACAGTCCACCCGATCGGACCGAACGGCTGTTCCTCCGCTGTACGGTCGTCAAAGAGCAGCGTGATATGCGGCGTGAAATCGCGGCGGCCTAGATGTCGCAGGCCATTCCTTCGTGCAAATGCCACGGCGAGCGCCCGCCGGAATACTTTCAACCGCTTCAGGCCGTCGTTGCCGGCCAGCACAAAAGGACGGCTTCCTGGCTGACCGCGAAAGCTCATGGAGCGGTCGAAAGAAATCTCGAAGGGCTCGGCCCACACTTCACCGATCGCCTCACACGCTTTAGCGACCAGTTGGTCCGGCAGACCACCGAGCGAAAACAGCGTCACGTGCAGCCGATCGGGCGCGGTCAATTGACCGCGAAATGCATGGGCTGTCTTCATTACCGCCGCCATTCGGTGAATCTGCGCGGAAGTCTCCGCATCGGGGAGGATCGCAATAAACAACTGACCGGCTTGGCTACTTGCACTCAACGTCATCTTGAAATAGAACAAATCATGAACATGCTGTAGTTGTAAAGCACCAATTTCGCACCGAAGCAAGAATCCGGCTCGAGCAAGCTTTTGGAGTTGCACTGTGCCAAGTCCGCTACTCGCTAAGCACTCCTACCGTCCGTGGAACAGCACGAAAGAGACGAAGTCATTGGCGTCGTGAGCGATGATGCAGCTCCATAGCGAGCGCGTCATCTTGAACAACACGCCCATCGCGAAGCTGAAGGCGAAGATGATCGCCGCCAGCGGCCAGTCGAAGAGATGCAGGGACAACCAGCCGGGCAGATGCACGCCGACGAAGAGCAGCGACGTCAGAAGATTGGCGAACCAGAAATTCATCCGTGTGGCGAGCTTCTGCAGGACGTAGCCGCGAAACGGGATTTCTTCGAAGAAGCCGACGCCGATGGAAGTGCCGAGCAGGCTGTTCCAGGTGAGATACGGCGCCGTCGGCCAGCCGAAACGCATCCATGAAGCGGTGAACAGCAGGATTGCAAGCGCAACGCCAACCAGCACGCCGCGCTGCCAATGCTCGACCAGCCCCAACGCCCTCAGCGGCGCCACGCGGTCGTTCTGCGCCAGCATCAAAAGCACCGGCGCCAGCCAGACCAGCAGACGCACGCCGATGCCGGCTGCCGCCTCGGCAAAACTGCCTTCGCCAAGGCCAGCTACGAGCGGATACAGCCACAGCACATAGGCCGTCCAGGCCCCGAAGAACGCGACGAGATAGAGCGCAAAGGCGCCTCCGGCAGGCCGGACCGGCGGTGACGTCACGCGTCAGCCGTGCCGGTCAGGCCGCGCCGGGCTCCAGCGCCTCGCCGATTTGGATCGGATGCGCCATGGTCTCGTGCAACGCCTTCTGGTCGAGTTCGCCTTCGGAGAGGCTGATGACGACACAGGCGACACCATTGCCGATCAGGTTGGTCAGCGCGCGGCATTCGCTCATGAACTTGTCGATGCCGACCAGGATCGCGATCGACTGGATCGGAATGTCGGGCACGATCGCAAGCGTGGCGGCGAGCGTGATGAAGCCGGCGCCGGTCACGCCGGAGGCGCCCTTGGAGGTGATGATGGCGATGCCGAGAATGCCAAGCTCCTGCCAGATGGTCAGATGGGTGTTGGTGGCCTGCGCCAGGAACAGCGTCGCCAGCGTCATGTAGATGTTGGTGCCGTCGAGGTTGAAGCTGTAGCCGGTCGGGACGACGAGGCCTACCACCGGCCGCGAGCAGCCGAGATGCTCCATCTTCTGCATCAGCTGTGGCAGCACGGTCTCCGACGACGACGTGCCGAGCACGATCAGGAGCTCATCCTTGATATAAGCGATGAAGCGGATGATGGAGAAGCCGGCGAAGCGGGCGATCGAACCCAGCACGAGAAGGACGAAGAGGACGCTCGTGAGATAGAACGTGCCGATCAGCGCAACGAGATTGGCAAGCGAGCCGAGGCCATAGGCGCCGACGGTGAACGCCATGGCGCCGAACGCACCGATCGGCGCCACGCGCACGATCATCCGAATGATGCCGAAAAACATTTTTGCGGCCTTGTCGACGGCGGCGGCGATCGGTTCGCCGGCCTTGCCCATGAGAGCGATGGCAAAGCCGGACAGGATCGAGACCAGCAGCACCTGCAACAGGTCGCCGCGAGCGAGCGCGCCGAAATAGCTATCGGGAATGATCCCCATCAGATGCGCGACGATGCCTTCTTCCTTGGCCTTGGTGACGTAGGTCGCGACCGACTTCGGATCGATGGTAGACGGATCGATGTTGAAGCCCGCCCCCGGCTTGAGCAGCTCGCCGACGAGCAGGCCGACGGCGAGCGCGATGGTGGAGACGACCTCGAAATAGACCAGCGTCTTCAGGCCGACCCGGCCAACGCGCTTCAGGTCGCCCATCGAGGAGATGCCGTGCACGACCGTACAGAAGATCACCGGCGCGATCATCATCTTGATCAGCGCGATGAAGCCGTCGCCGAGCGGCTTCAGCTCCTTGCCGAGATCGGGCTTGAAATATCCCACCAGGACGCCGGCAAAGATCGCGATCAGAACCTGGATATAGAGAATCTTGTACCAGGCCTGGTGATGATGGACGGCGGGAGGTGCGGATTCGGTTGACATGAGACGCTCGCGGGGACGAAGGGGCAAGGAATGGGCCAGGATTGCCATCATGTGATAGCGCAACGCCGCCGACAATCAAAATCAGCCGCTTCTCCCGGACGAAGCTCGCCGCGCTGCATCAAGCCGTGGTGACCAGCTTTGATATGACGGTCGGCAGCCGAAGGGTCATATTTTAAGAAACGGCCGCAGCCGCTTCATTAGGGCGTCCGGGTTCTCCTCGGCAATCCAATGCCCAGTTCGCGGCACACGGAACTCAGTGACGTTTTCGGCCACCTCACACATCATTTCGCCCATCAGCGGACCGGTCGTGCTGACGGCGCCGCCGACCGCGAGCACCGGGATCGTGAGCTTTCCGGCTCGCTTGAGCGTCGCGCGGTTGTCCTCGCTGTCGCGATCGAAGGCGCGATAAAGCTCGAAGCCGGCGCGCATGGCGCCCGGCGCCGAATAAGCGGACGCATAGAGGTCAAGCTCGGCATCGTCAACTGCGGAAGGGTCGAAGAAGCGCGGCTGGAAGAATGCCTGCAGATATTGACGCTCGCGCCCCGCCACCAGCATCTCCGGCACGTCGCGCACGCCGTGAAATGCAAAATGCCACACCCTGGGATCGGCGCGCAGCCGGTCGAACACGACTGTGCCCGGCAGCGGCGCATCCATGACGACAAGGTGCGATACCTCATCGCGATATTCGGCCGCATAGGCGTAGGCGACCATCAGGCCGATGTCGTGCCCGATCATGACGAGCGGACCGCCGATCCCGAGCGCGTCGCGCACCAGGCGGCGGATGTCTTGCGCCATGGTTCGCTTGTCGTAGCCGCCGAGTGGACGCGACGAGTTCCCGGCGCCGCGATAATCGACCGCGATCACGCGAAAGCCCGCCACGGTCAGCCGCGGAATGAAGCCATGCCAGGCGTACCAGGTCTGGGGAAATCCGTGGAACAGGACCGCGGTGCGATCGCCCTCGCCCGCCGTGACGTAATGCAGCCGCACGCCGGGTTCCACATCGGCCATACCGTGGACGAAGGCGGTCTCTGTTTGTCTTGTCGTGGGAACTCCGCCGCTTACGGCCGCTTCGGGATATTCAGCCCACGCTGCACGGCGGGGCGCGCCAGGGCCCGATCGAGCCAGGACGGCACGTGCTTCAGCTCATCGAAGGCAACAAGCTCGCGCGCCTCGTAGAAGCCGATGATGTTGCGCACCCAGCCGAGCATGGAAATGTCGGCGATGGTGTACTCATCATCCATGAACCAGTGCCGGCCGGCGAGATGGGTTTCCATCACGCCAAGCAGACGCTTCGCCTCACTGACGTAGCGCTGCAACGGCCGCTTGTCCTCATAATCCTTGCCGGCGAATTTGTTGAAGAAGCCGACCTGCCCGAACATCGGGCCGATGCCGCCCATCTGGAAGTGCAGCCATTGAAGGGTGAGCCAGCGGCGCGCGGGATCTGTCGGCAGCAGCTTGCCGGTCTTCTCCGCGAGATATTGCAGGATCGCACCGGACTCGAACAGCGGCAGCGGCTTGCCACCGGGACCATCGGGATCGAGGATCGCCGGGATCTTGCCGTTCGGATTGAGCGAGAGAAACTCCGGCGTCTTCTGGTCGTCCTTGCCAAAGTCGACGAGATGAACCTCGTAGGGCAAGCCGATCTCTTCCAGCATGATCGACACCTTCACGCCGTTCGGCGTCGGTAGCGAATAAAGCTGGAGGAGGTCGGGATGTTGGGCGGGCCAGCGTTTGGTGATGTGAAATGACGAGAGATCAGGCATGGCAGCTCGGTTCTGGATGGACGGCGCAGCTAATGTATAGCCCGCCACCGGCGTCGCAAGCCGGCCGGCGTCCCGCACCACCAATGCCCCTCAGCGGAAGGACACGAACTCGACCCAGTTCGGCTGCTTGCCGACGGGAATGGATTGCAGCTGCTTGAGCCCGCCGCTCGCGGGATCGATCGCATAGACGCTCATGGCGTTGGACATTTCGCCAACCGCAATCAGCACATGGCCAGATGGATCGATGGCAAAGCCGCGCGGCTGCTTCTCCGTGGGAACGGCACCGAGCGAGGTGAGATGGCCGCTATCGGGATCGACCTTGAAGGCGCTGATCGTGCTCGAATTTCGCTCCGAGGCATAGAGGAAGCGCCCATCCGGCGTCAGATGGATGTCCGCCGCCCAAGGCTTGACGGTGCTTCCTTCCGGCAGCGCGCTCGACTGCTCGATCTGTTGCCAGGTGCCGTGTGCGGCATCGTAGGAAAACACCAGAAGCGCTGCGCTGAGCTCATTGACGAGATAGACGAACTTGCCGTTCGGATGGAACACGAAGTGGCGCGGCCCGTTCTTCTCGGCAACCTTGATCGCGGCCGGATCGTTCGGCGTCAGCGCGCCCGTCGCAGCCTCGAAGCGGAAGCTCAGGATCTGGTCCGATCCGAGATTGGTCGCGAACACGAAGCGATTGTCCGGCGACGGCAGGAAGGCGTGGGCATTCAGCCCGGTCGGGATCACCTGCTTCGGCTCGCCGACAATACCATCCGCGCCGATCGGATTGATCCCGACCTTGTTTCCGCCATAGGAAGCGCTGAACAGGAATTTGCCGGAACGGTCGCTGGCGATATTGGCCATGCTGTCGGCGAGCGGGCCGCGCCCGCGAAAGGTGAGACGGCCGCCTGCCGCATCGATCGCAAAACTGAGGACGGTGTAGGGCTGGGAACGCACACCGGCGAACAGAAATTGGTGATCGGGGCTGACAGCAAGCGGCGTCGAGGAGCCGGCCTTCTCGATGCCGGGGAACGGCACTGTTTCCACCGCCTTGACCACACCGCTCGATGGCTCGACATGGAAGACGCTGATGTCGTTGCTGCCGGCGTTGGCGATATAGGCAAAGGTGTCGGCCGACGCATCGCGCGGCGACAACGCAGCGATAACAGCGGCAGATGCAATGGCGAAAAGCGATTTGGACATCCTGTTCCTCCCGTTGAACGCCGCTTTGTCGCGGACGCAATTGGAGGGGATGGTAGAAAGCCGCTTATCCCCTGACCATCCCGTTGTCGGCATCGATCGATGCTATCGGCGCATCGATCTATGTGTGCCGGCCATAATCCGCACAAGAAAATCCGCCCGGACACGGCAAACGTGCCCGGGCGTATTTTTGCATCCAATCTAGACCGCCGCCGCTCCGGCGGCAGGCACCTGAGCCTCGCGTTGCGCGCGCAGCAAGAGATAGAGCGATGCGACATGCGTGATCATCAGGATCGGCACATAGATGATCGGGATCACATACATGCCGCCGAACTCGCCTGCGACCGCCGGAAGCCCGGCCATGGTCGCGTCGTAATAGTCGATGAGGAGATCGCCGATACCGACGAGATTGTAGGCGACGACCATCGTCCAGAACAGCGGACGTGTCCGGATGAGGGCCAACGCAAGCAGCGCCAGCACGCCGGTGGCGAAATCGCCATAGGCGGCAACGGTCGCAAAACTTTGCGGCAGGTCGGGGCTGACGACGCCGGGAACGATGAAGACCAGCCCGAAAAAGCGGAAGCTGTGCAGCGTTGCGATCGCGCGCTGCGCCTCGATGTGGTCCATCGATTTGAGCTTCAGCCAGATGTACACGCCGAAGCACATGAGCCAGGCAACATAGCCAAGGACGAGATGGATGCGAAAGATGGTTTCGACCGACATGTGAGCTCTCCCGTTACGCGTTGATCGCCGCGGCTTCGAACACCGCGGTCAGGATACCGATGCGATCTTCCATCAGGTTGCGCGCGAGGTTGCCCGAGAGCTGCGCGAAATCCGGCCCCATCACCACGCCGAGATTGGGCGACGGCGGTGGCCCGGACGCGCGCACCTGCGCAAACCAGGCTTTCGCCGTCTCGCTGTCGTCCTGCCACACCAAAGTGCGGAAACCAGCCGGCTCGACCGCCTCGCGCGTCGCCTCAGCCGTGACGAGAAAACTCGTGGCCGGCGTCCGCGCCCATGGCACGGGATAATGCGGCTCGCCGCCTTTCAGCACGACGTCATAGGTCGCAAACTTGCCGCCGACCTTCAGCACGCGCCGGATCTCGCGATAGAGCTGCACGCGATCGGCGATGTTCATCGCCACATGCTGCAGCAGCACCGCATCGAAACGGCCGTCATCGAACGGAAGCTCAAGCGCGCTGCCGGCCTGAAACGACACCTGCCCGCTTTGCCCGGTGCGTCCGGTCAGATAGCGCGCCGCATCGACAAAGGGCTCGCTGAGGTCGACCCCGGTGACGCGACAGCCATGGGTCACGGCCAGCGCGCGCGCCGGGCCGCCGACGCCCGAGCCGACATCCAGCACCGACATATCAGCCGTGATGCCGGCAAGCTTCGCGAGGTCGGCGGTCGCGGCAAGCCCACGGGTGTGAAACTGATCGAGGCCCGCCAATTGCTGCGGCGTCAGCCGCGAATCTTCCGGTCCAAACACCGCCAGCGCCGTCTTGAGCCGCTCGGTCAGGCCGGTCGCGCGATAATGGTCGCGCACGCCATCAAGCTCGTCTTTCATGACAAAACTCCGTTGGGATCACCTGTAATTCAGGTAGGACGGCTTCTCGCGAGTGACTATTGGCGATAATCTCTACGGGGTATGAAGCAGAACTTCACAGTCCGCCAGGGCGCCCTCGACGGGGTGGAAGCGTTCCTCAGCGTCGCCCAGCATAAGAGTTTTCGCCGCGCGGCGGCCGAGCTCGGGGTTACGCCGTCGGCGATCAGCCAGGCGGTGCGCGCGCTGGAGGAGCGAGTCGGCGCCGCACTGTTCACGCGCACCACCCGTAGCGTCGGCATGACCGAAGCCGGCGAGCGCTTTCTTGCCCGCGCCAAACCTGCATTCGAGGAGCTGGTGGCGGCGGGCGAAGTCGCGCGCGAGCTCGGAAAGCGGCCATCCGGGCTGCTCCGCCTCGCTGTACCCCGCGCAGTCGTGCCCATCTTGCTGGAACAGCTGATCGCATCCTTCTGCGAGGCCTATCCCGACATCGAGCTGGAGATCGCCGCCAGCGCGCAACTCGTCGACCTCGCCGCCGAAGGCTTTGACGCCGGCATCCGGCTCGGCCAGTTCATCGCCGCCGATATGGTCGCGGTGCGTTTGTCGCCACCATTCCGCTTTATCGTCGTCGCAAGCCCCACTTATCTCGCCCGCCACGGCCGGCCGGAGCGGCCGGAGGATTTGCGCCATCACGCCTGTCTCAGGCTGCGCCGATCCGGCGGCGCGCTCGCGCTGTGGCAGTTCGAGGACAATGCGCGCACGCTCGAGGTCGCCGTAGCGGGGCCGCTGATTGCCCATGACTTTCCGACCATCCTTGGCGCCGCGCTCGAAGGCGTCGGCCTCGCCCAGGTGCCCGAGCCGATCGCAAGCGAAGCGATCGCAGCCGGAAAGCTCGTGCATGTGCTGGAGCCCTATGCGCCGATGACGCCGGGCATGTTTCTCTATCATCCGGGCAAACGACAGATGATGCCGAAGCTGCGCGCGTTCATCGACCACGTGAAGAAGCGGTCAGAGGTGGCCGAGAGGTCATGATCTCTACGCGTGCCGGTGGTGAGCTTGGCGCTTCCGGTCACATCTTGGCGAGCGCTTACGCGGTTTGGCTGACGTTCATGTAGGCTGGCGCAGGATCGGCTGGGGACGATGCTGCACCAGGAGTTGAGACATGACCTCCCTCAGCCGGCGAGGCGCGATCAAGCTCGCCTCCTCTTTCCTGGCGACTGCACCGATCCTGATGCGCGGACGCCGCGCTCAAGCGGCCGCGGAACCCGGACTGGTCGTGCTCGACATGGCAAGTTTCGGTGGCGCTGGTGTTGACGCGGACACTGCTTTTGCGAAGGCGATCGCGGCGATCGAGAAGGCCGCCGCCGATGCGCGCACGGGCGGCGAGCCGGTCCGGATCGTGCTCAATCTCGAAAAAGGCGCTGTCTACCGGATCAAACGCTCCCTCGCCTTCAAGCAGCTCTCGGGCTTCGAGCTCAACGGCAATGGCGCGCAGCTCATCAATACGACGCGCAGCCAGACGCTGCAGATATCGGCCTCGAACCGCGTCACCATCCGCGATCTCGCCATCGACTACGATCCCCTGCCCTTTACGCAAGGCACCATCACCGCCTTCGACAAGACCGCGACACAGATCACCGTTAAGGTCGACCCCTTCTATCCCGACGACGCGCCGTTCCTTGCCTCCATCACCGACGGCTTTTTCAAGGTGATGGATCGTGCGACCAAGGCGCTGAAGCCTGGCGCGCGGGATTTTCTCACGCCTGCGAAAGTCGAGAAAATCTCGGAAGGAATGATCAGGGTGCATCTGCGCTGGGGCGCCAATGATTGCTTTCCCAGCCAGTTGCCGGTGGCGGTCGGCGACGTCATCGTGATCGCAAACGGCAGCGCCCATGCGATCGTGGTCGACGGCAGCGCGGCGACGAGCTTCATCGACGTCAAGCTGTTCGCTTCGCCGGGCATGGGGCTGCTGGAAAACGGCGGCGCCGGCTCGATGATGCTGCAAAAGGTCTCGATCGTGCCGGGGCCGCGGCCGAAAGGCGCTACCACCGATCGCCTGGTGTCGACCAATTCGGACGGCTCGCATTTCATCACGGTCGAGCGCGGGCCCACCATGGAAGACTGCACCTTCGCCAATACCTCCGACGACGCGGTGAACGTGCACGGCTTCTACCATTACGTCATCGACAAGGTGGGCCCACAGCATTATCGCCTCACGCCGAAATGGGATATCGGGCTTGCGGTCGGGGACGAGATCGAAAGCTGCGATCACCAGACCTTCCGCTCGCTGGGCCGGACAAAGATCGCGCAGTTCAGCAAGCGCCATGCACCCGAGCTGAAGGCAAAGATCGCAGCACTCTGGAAGAACAAGAGCCCGACCACCCAGCCCGATCTCATCTACGAGATCGTGCTGCAGCAGGACCTTCCGCTGAAAGTTGGTGATGCCGTCACCTCGCTGAGCCGGATCGGCGCCGGCACCACGATCCGCCGCTCCAGCTTCCACGCCTGCGGCCGCGTCCTGATGAAAGCACCGAACACGACCGTCGAGGACTGCCAGTTCGCTTATTCATCGTCGAACGCCCTGCAGGCCGGCAGCGACATCGGCTTCTGGTCGGAATCCGGATTTGCCGAGAATCTCGTGTTCCGGAACAACCACTTCACGCACTGCATCATCGGCGCCAATGCGCTGACCGCAGGCAGTGGCGCGCTCGGCACGATCTATGTCGGCATGGTGGCGCCCGACAGCGTCAAAGGCTTTGCCAACAATTTCCAGAACCGTAACGTCACGATCGAGGGCAATTACATCGATGATTCCTATGGGTACGGAATCTTCGTGAGCAATGCCGACGGCGTGAAGATCAGCGGCAATGTCATTGGCCAGACCTTCCTGCGCGGCGCGTTCGATGCCGGCAAGCTCTATGGCATCAAGCCGGACAGCGCGATCTATGTCGGCCGCTCGCATAATGTGACGATCGCGGACAACAGTGTGGCACACGGCAAGATCGCTAAGAGCGCGGTTGCCGTCGACGCCACCTGCGACAAGCCCACCACGCATATCGGCAACAACCGCCTGACCTGAGGAGGTGCGCCGCAGACCAGGCGGCGCCCCGGCATGCCCTCACATCTGGAACAGCATCTCGAAGCCACCGAAGATCAGCCGTTTGCCGTCAAAGGGCATGTCGCGATTTATGCGCGGATCGGCCATCACCTTTGCCATCACGGCGTCGCGGTCGGCGCGCGAGCGGTAGACGATCCAGGAGAAGATCACGGTCTCGTCATCCTGGGCCTGCACCGCGCGCGGG
>Ga0210389_10003257_pt1 | contig 12663 bp, 18 predicted proteins | sample IncBWH28OmetaG_FD_160127 | JGI IMG/M metagenome (GOLD analysis project Ga0210389, IMG submission 160127) | Forest soil microbial communities from Barre Woods Harvard Forest LTER site, Petersham, Massachusetts, United States - Inc-BW-H-28-O ...
GAGCCAGACCTCGCCGCGCTGGCCAATCGGATTGAGGACGCGATCGAGGAGAGTTTCGGTTTTCGTCCCGCCGTCATCATCCGCACCACTTCTGAACTCAGAGCGGTTGTTGCCAAAAATCCGTTCGGTAGAAGACGCGGAATCAATCCGGGTAAACTGCTGGTTACTTTTCTCGCCGACGATCCTAGTGCGGAAGCTCGGGATCGGGTTCTACAAATCAAAACCGAACCCGAGGAATTGCGGATAGACGGACGAGAAGTCTACATTTATTTTCCCAACGGGATGGGGCGCACAAAACTGTCGTGGCCAACGATTGCAAAGATGCTGGGGACGTCCGGGACGGGCAGAAACTGGAACAGCGTCACCAAGCTGCTGGAGATGGCTGAGCAACCCGAATCGGTAGAGACGTAGCTAGCTACGTCTCTACAGCCAATGCCTCGGCTTTTTGCTGAATTGCTGGATCGTCACCAAAGCCCTCGAGCCACACCACCTCCGGCTCGCGACGGAACCAGGTCATCTGGCGCTTGGCGTAGTTTCGATGAGCCTGCTGCGCCGCTTGCAAAGCACTCTTGAGATCAATCTCGTTGCGTAGTAGTTGCACCGCCTGCTTGTATCCCAGCGAAGCCAGCGGTCGGGCAGCGTCGCCATATTTTCTAAGCAGATGTTTGGTTTCTTCGACCAGCCCCGAGTTGAACATATGTTTCGCGCGCTCATTAATGCGGGCGTACAGCGCCTCGCGATCGGGGTTCAGACCGAGACGTAAGATTCGGAACCCCATCAACGGATCTCGCCCTTGCTTCCACATTTCGGTCATCCTCTGCCGCGAAGCTAGACAGATCTCAATGCCCCGGATGAGCTTGGGAATGTCATTCGCGTGGATCTTTGCAGCGGCGTCAGGATCAAGACGGCACAACACGCGGTGCAGGTAGTCGGCACCATTTTGTTCCGCGCGCCGCCGCAGCCGTTCGCGCAGTTCCTCGGAACGCTTGGGACCGGGGAAGAGACCATCCAGCAGGGCGCGAAGATAGAGCCCCGTACCTCCAACCACAATCGGCAAGGTCCGCCGGGATTTAATTTCCGCAAGGGCCTGCCGCGCTAACCGCGCGTACTCGCCGGCGGTGATGTAGCCTGTGGGGTCCACACAGTCGAGCAAATGGTGGGGAACACGCGCTCGCTCGTCGGCGCTTGGCTTCGCGGTCCCTATCTCGAACTCACGATATATGGCGACCGAATCGCAATTCACCACTTCGCCATGGAAACGCTCTGCGAGGGCGACGGACAGCGCCGTCTTCCCGCTGGCGGTCGGACCTAACACCACAACCAGCAACGGATCGGGAACCACTTTCAGCGGATGCCCCAGGCAAAGTGATGCCAGTAGCGGACGAGGGTGAGGATCAGGATCAGCATCGCGATCACCAGTAGGCCGGTCGCTTCCAAGGTGTAGATTTGCGGTGTGCGATGGTGTCCTGATGAGAGGTGTTCCGGCAAATGGGTGTCCGGCTGTCGTTTTGGAGCCGACCCAGGCATAGCACCATTGTAGCGCCGGATAGGAAGGCGTTTCCCAAAAAGATTTTGACGCCTTTGCAGCTTCTGAGTTTCACGGAACTTTGGTGACCAGCGCCGCGTATCAACGTTTAATGCCGCGGTGAGAGTATGTCCACTCGGCCCCCGAGAGAAAATCTATGAAACGTTTTGCCTTGATTGCATTGGGGATCTGTCTGGCAGTCGCTCCACTGGCCCGTGCGGATCAGTGGTCGAAGACGTACACCATTACAGGAACACCCGACCTTCGCGTCGAAACGTCCGACGCCAACATTCACGTGGATACCTGGGACCAGAAGACCATTGAAGCTCGGGTGACGTCCGAGCATTACAAAATTGGCGAGCACGGCCTCAAGATTGAGGAACACCAGTCCGGAGACTCGGTTGAACTCCAAGTCCATTTTCCGCACGATGTCCACATCATTGCTTTCAACATGCGCAACTACCGGGTCGAGGTCGAAATCCATATGCCGCGCGAAGGACGAGTGAACCTGCATACCGGAGATGGCGCAATCCGGCTGGCGAATTTCAAAGGGCAGATGGACCTGCAGACTGGAGACGGTCATCAGGAGATCGAGTCAGTCGATGGCAGGTTGCGGGCGCGCGCAGGAGACGGTCACATCACTGCTGCCGGAAGATTCGACGCGCTGGAACTCACTACCGGGGACGGGCGCATCGAGGCTCGCGCGCTCTCGGGTTCGACCATGACGTCGAGTTGGAATGTTCGTACCGGCGATGGAAGTGTCACCCTCCAATTGCCCGCCAACTTAGCCGCCGATGTAGATCTTCATACCAGTGATGGGCACATTGAAGCCGACATTCCGGTGGCCGTCGAAGGACGTCTGGGCGAGAAAAACATTCATGGAAAGATCAACGGCGGCGGGAATCTGCTGACCGTTCACACTGGAGACGGTTCGATACGGCTGCAGAAGTCGTGAAGCCGACTACTGCAGGTCCGACCTGTCGGGGTTGTAATAAAAAGCGAATCGCAATCCGAGGAACTGACCGCCGAACTCGGTGGGCAAGGGTGGAAACGGATTAGAAGCGGTGATGCCGCCCCAAGCACCACGGTCGAGGGCCACATCGCCCGAGGTCGAGACCAATCTCATTCCAGCCACCGTGCCATCTTTGAGAATGGCAAATTCGATGGTCACTTTGCCCTTCTTCATCAGCGGCGCCCGCGCCGATTCAGGAATCAGGTTGTACCAATTGACTCGCACATCGTGCAGGACTCGTTGCAGATAGGGGCCGAAATCCACGCCCATGGTATCGGTGAGGACCTCCAGCGGTCCCATCGCGGCCGTGGGCTTTTTGCCCATACCGAGTCCATAGTTTCCTCCGTCACCGCCGTATCCTCCGCGATTCGCCGCCGCCGCACGCGCGGCCTGCTCGATGGCTGAACCCGCGGACAATGCCCCTCCGCCAAAGGCCGCCTTGGCGGACTCAGCTGGCGGTTGCGTCTGCAGTTTTGCAATCTGGGGCGGAGCAGGAGGTGGTGGCGCGGACGGCTGTGGCGTCGGATTCTGCGCGGCTGCCGCAGTCGGAGGCGCTGAATTTGGTTGCGGATTCGGCGGTCCGCTCGGACCCGGTCTGCCGGGGCGCGACGCGTCAAGAATCTTCTTGAGTTCCTGACGATCCAGCTGCGGAGTACGCGACGTAGCTTTGCGGTCCTTGTCGGAAATAATGTTTGTGTCCGGCCGCTTAGCCACCTTCTGTTCGTCAGGCGGCAATTCGAGGTAGGTGAGGTCCTTCTGGTTCGATTCGGGGCTGACGACCACCACCGCTTGTCGCGGCATGAACCCTGCCAGTTTCTGCGAGTTCCACAGGAGCAGAACAACCACCAAGTGCACGCATACCGAAATCCAGAAAGCTTCGCGCCGGCGAGCCTGCGAGAGATCATCCTGCAGCTTGATGATCAGAGCTGGCGCTTCCACTATTTCGCGATAAGCAGATTCCCAGTACCGCGCATCGTACAAATCTCCGCCCTCGGGAGGTCGCGCCGGAGGCGTCGAAGGAGCCGGATTGGCTGGCGGGATTTGCGTAGTTGACATCGAACCGCTTTTACCTGCTGGTTAGACACGAGCCGCAACACATTAGTTGTAAGGACACGAAATGCTCCCCGTGCCTGATTGGTGCAAGCATCCTGTCACGAATTTGCAGCCGTCCGTGGCCCAGTGTCTTTATTTTCGCATCTTCTGGCGAATCCGCGAAGGCTGAAAGTGAAAGTACCTGGGGATTTGCATCCAGATCATCAATTTGCCTGTTCTTCGTTTACAAAACTTGACACTCGGAAGGCAAAATCAGGCGTGCAGACGTTCCAAATCGACTTTTCGTCCGTGCTCGTTGATGGCCGCGACGATGTCGAGGGCGACGGCCAACGCGCGGCGTCCGTCGTCGAGAGTCACCATCGGCGGCAAATGCCGTCGCACCGATTCGAGAAACGATTTCAGCTCTGTGTGCAGAGGCTCTTCTTCGGTGGTCGGAGGTTTTGTCATCTGGATTTGTGGATTCACCGAAGGAGTTCCCGAAGGATCGTCCTGGCCGACGCTGAATACGAGCACATCCTGCCGCCCGTAGTCCAGAGACACGTACTGCTTGGGTTGAAAAAAACGCAGTTTGCGGACACGCTCGGTGGAGACGCGGCTGGCGGTAAAGTTAGCCACGCACCCGGACTCGAATTCGAGCCGTACGTTCGCGATGTCCACCTTAGCAGAAAGAATGGGCAACCCGACTGCCCGGATTTCCCGGACCGGCGAATTCACGAACGAGAGCACAATGTCGAGGTCGTGAATCATCAGATCCAGCACGACATCCACGTCCAGCGAGCGCGGTGTGAATACGCTAAGCCGATGTACTTCAAAAAACATCGGACGCGTAATCACGGGAAGAGTGGCGCGAACCGCGGGATTAAAGCGCTCCAGGTGTCCGACTTGAGCGATACGATCCAGTCGCTTCGCTAGCCGGATGAGTTCGTCGGCTTCCCCTAGCGACGTAGCCAACGGCTTTTCGATCAGCACGTCGATGGATGCCTCCATCAGTTGCTGGGCGGTACTCAGGTGATGGCGGGTCGGCACCGCCACCGAGGCAGCCTGGACTTCGCTGTGCGTTGTAATCAATTGGTCGATAGAACCAAAACTGCGGCAACCGAATTCGCGCGCGACTTTATCAGCCTGCGCCGTATCCGGATCCACGACTCCGACCAGCCGCACTGGCATGCCCTCCTGCGCAAGCTGGTGGTAAACGCGGGCGTGGTTGCGGCCAAAGGTGCCCACTCCGATTACGGCAACGTTGATGAGGTTGTCAGTCAGTTTTCCGTTCTGAGTTGGCCGGTTGCCAGAAGACCTGTTGATTTAACCACAAAAAACTACCGATTGGTCAGCAAGCGATCTGATCGGGCGATGCTTGGCTCGGAAACCGAATCATCGAGACTGCATTTTTTTCAGCAACGCGATCTGGCCCGCGTGGTAAAGCTCGTGCTGGACGATTCCACTGAACGTATAGAAAAAGTCGTGATAGCTTTCGGTCTTGCCCAGAACTCGCTCCTGCAGCCGCGAATCGGGAAAGGCTGCAACCGCCTTCACCAGTTCGGTGTGAGTATGCTTAGCGTCCTCGATCGCCTTGCGCCAGGCAGCCTCGCTGGTGTCCTTTACGGGAGGGAAATTCTTTTCGTCGTGCAGTTCTACCGCTGCGCCTCCGATGCGTCTAATAATTGCGCCATCCCAGGCAGCAATATGCAGCACAAGTTCCCAGATGCTGTGCGCGTTCTTGATCGGATGGGCGGCTGCCACCTTGGCATCAACCCCATCGAGGAGTTCGAGCACGGAGTCGCCATGCCAGGCATCTCCATCAAAGGCACGGCGCATTTGATCGGCAAGACGGGCAGTTTCAGACATGCAACATCGCTCCCATAAGTCAGCCCCCAAAACCTAGTATACCTTAATACACGGTATCCATGTATAATAATACTCATTGATTCTCTCGTTCGGGGACAAAACGACAGAGGACATTTACCACGGCCGGGACACCAAGGCGGGCCGAAAAATGTCGAGGAGCTTATGGGAGAGAATCCAGGTCAAGCTGGATCTTGTGAACGCCACGGTATCGCTTCAGGATCTGCGGACTCTGCCGGCTAACCGCCTTGAAAGGCTAAGGGGGGATCTGGATGGTTTTCACAGCATTCGAGTGAATCAGCAGTACCGGCTTGTCTTCCGCTTCGAAGCGGGTAACTGCCGGGATGTACGGTACACCGACTATCAGTGATAAACTAAGGAGAGTTATGCTGCCACTCCACGGAGTTTCAACGCATCCTGGACAGATATTGCTCAAGGAATTCCTTGAACCGCTGGGGCTAACGCAAGTGAAGCTGGCGAGCGCGATTAACATTCCTCAAAATCGCGTCAACGAGCTAATTCGAGGCAAGCGTGGCATGACGCCGGAAACTGCCCTTCTTCTGTCGGAGTATTTTCAAAATTCGGCGGAGTTCTGGATGAATCTTCAGACCGCATATGATCTCACCCGGGTGCGTGCCGAGCTGCGAAAACGACCTGCGACAGCCTCCCGGAACCGTTCCCGGTCCGCGCGCGAAAGAATAGCTGGCACACGCCTGGCTTAGTCTGCCACCATGGTGATTCCTGCCGCATCCGCCTCCGTAATAATCGCGTCGCCATCGAGCAGCAGGCATTTGCCTGCGTCCAATGCTAGACAGGTTGCGCCTGACCTTTGCAGTACTTCAATCGTTCTTACTCCGATGACGGGCACGTCGAAACGCATATCCTGATTCGGTTTCGCGATCTTTATAACGGTCAGCGCGCGACTCAACGTGGATGGGTCCGATTCGAGCGACGCCATGATCTGGCCTGCGCGTTCGATGGTCGCATCGGTGCCTTCCATGGCTTCGACGGCGACGCAGGCAGTTTCGGCGACGACCACAGTCTGGCCAATATCATATTGCGCCAAATGCCGAGCGACGGCCCGTCCGTAAGTAACATTCTTCTTTTCCTGCTCGGATGGCGCACGCTTGGTGAGGACGCCGGGTTTCGCCAGCAGAGGGTCAAGAAGCGAAGTCGAGTTTTCCAGAACAATGCCTTCGTCGGCCAGGACCTGCGCGACCGCTCCCAGCAGAGAATCAGTGTTGCGTGTACCCAACGAGAGAAGAAGCTTGGCCAAACGCCAGTCGGGCCGAATGCTGGAAAATATCTGCTTATGTTTTACCTGTCCCGCCATGATCGCACGGTGCACGCCTGCGCGCTTGAAAGTTTCGATCAGCCTCGATAGTTCTCCGAGCGAGAGCCAATGGACGGCGGTCGCGCCATGGGATTCGATCTCGGGGAAAGCCTCTTCCCTGATGGCGGCGACAATGACTTCATAGCCCTGGGCACGGGCGGCGTCGAGCACAAGAAAAGGAAAGCGACCGTTGCCCGCGATCAGACCGATGCGCTCACAAGATGTCAAAATGGGACTCCACCGAATTGCAATCGGTCGACGCGATTGCAAAGCACTTGATTATGCTATCCAACGGTGACCATCTTACTTGATCTTCGCAAGCCGGCCTTCCGCATGCGGAAGCACTCTCATGAAGCTGCAACCGGCGCTTACGAGGGACCCCGCACCGTACATGTGGGAAGTGCCGGTCACGATGGCAGCCAAACCAAAGTTCCGCTTTTCGCCCCGGTGGGAAGCAGGTCTCAAAGAACAGTTAAAATCTGGCCTTGAGGTGTACAAGGTCGGCTTATACGAGTTTCGAGAGCGAATCAAAGAAGCCGAAACGAACATAGAAAAATTGGTCCCAATGATCATAGGCGAAGAAATCGCGCCGCGATCCTGCGTCGCAGCTTCTTCACAATCGAGCATGTTTGCTGCGCTGTATGCGCGAAAGCTGTGTCCCGGACTCTGGCACTCTGCTAGCTTCGTGAAATCCTTCCGGCTACTTAATGACCCCTCGCTCCGATTGTTCGATGAACCTGATGAGCATCTCCACGTCTTCTCCACGGTCGGGCTCCGACCTCAATTTTTCCAAGGCTTGCGAAGTGTTGAGCTTCGATGCCAACAGGACTTTGTAGGCGTGGTGGATTTTGCGAATACGTTCCTTGCTGAAACCCCGGCGCTCGAGTCCGATCGCATTCAGGCCGTAAGCCTGAACATCGCGAGAGGCGGAGGTTTTGGAAAAGGGAAGAACATCGCGGGTAATAGTCGTTCCGCCGCCAATAAACGAGTGTGCGCCAATGCGAATAAAATGGTGTACCGGACATAGCGCGCCTACCGTTGCCCACTCCTCAACCGTAACGTGGCCGCCGAGAGTCGCTGCGTTAGCCAGAATGACGTGGTCGCCGATCGCGCAATCGTGAGCGATGTGAGTGTAAGCCATGACCAGGATGTGGTTGCCCACGCGGGTTAGTGCGCCACCTTTTACGGTGCCGCGATTAATGGTAACGAACTCGCGAATACTATTATGATCGCCAATTTTGAGACGGGTCGCTTCGCCGGCGTAGGTAAGATCCTGTGGCGCCATCCCTATCGAGCAAAACGGAAAGAAAGCGTTATCCGCTCCAATTTTCGTGGGTCCCTCGATGGCCACGTGCGAAACCAGATGGCACCGTTCTCCGAGTTCCACCTCTGGCCCGATCACACAATAAGGGCCGATTTTGCAACTACGATGGACTTTCGCGCCCGGGTCAACGATGGCGGTAGGGTGGACTGTCATGGAAGGTCAAGAACTGGCACTGTCCTCGGATGTGCCGCGAACTCGGGCCTTGTCCACGAGTTGGCAAGTCACCGTGGCTTGGGCCACGCGCGTGTCGCCCACATAAGCCGCACCTTCCATACGCACCGCAAGCACGCGCGGTGTCGAGTGCCAGGACTTTACTTCAACTTCGAGCCGTAGCTGATCACCCGGAACCACCGGGCGGCGGAAGCGTGCCTTCTCAATGCTGGTAAACACCATCAGTTTCTGGCTGCGATCTTCCACCTCGGTGAGCAGTAACGCTCCCCCAGCCTGAGCGATGGCTTCCACGATGAGTACGCCCGGCATAATAGGCTGATTGGGAAAGTGTCCGGCAAAGAACGGCTCATTGATCGTGACATTCTTGATCGCGACGATGCGCTCCCGGCGCGTAAGGTCAACCACTCGGTCGATCAGCAAGAAAGGAAAACGGTGCGGCAGGATGTGCTGGATATCGTTGACGTCCAGCATGGTCTTGGCCGCCGCGGGGGCTTCGGTTGCAGGTTGAACAGTGTCAGTCATTCTGTTTCTCGTCAAGGTAAAAGGCGAAATATGAAGAGCGAAGATTATACTGTACCGCGCGCCGTCAAACCCTTCCAGAGAAGGATTGCATGCCGAAGAAAGCTTTGAAAACAGTCCCGAACGAAAGCCACAGCGAGATTGCGAAGCGGCTGGCCTATTTCCAAGAACGCCACGAACAGATGGTCCAGACCATCCGCCAACTGGTCGAGACCGAGTCGCCCAGCGATAACAAGGCGGCGGTGGACAATTTGGGGGCGCTGCTGGCCAGCCGATTTGAGGGGCTCGGCGGACACGCGAAGTTTCATCGCGTACCCGATTTCGGCGATCACTTGCAGGTGGATTTCGCGGGCGCCCCCGCCGGCAAACCGGTGCTGCTGCTGGGGCACCTGGACACGGTGTATCCCATGGGCACCTTAGCGACCATGCCTTGCCGCGTAGCCGACGGACGTATATCGGGGCCAGGTAGCTTCGATATGAAATCGGGAATTGCATTGATGTGGCATGCGCTTGACGCCCTGCGAGCCTGGCACGAGAACACTCTGCCGCGTCCGGTGACCATATTGCTGGTTTCGGATGAAGAGGTAGGCAGTGAAACCTCACGGCAGATTACAGAAAATCTGGCGACGAAATCCGCGGCGGTGCTGGTGCTCGAGCCTTCTCACGGACCAAAAGGCGCAGTGAAAACCGCGCGCAAGGGAATCGGAGAATATTTGCTGAAGGTCACCGGGAAAGCGGCGCACTCGGGACTGGATTTCGAAAAAGGGCAGAGTGCGATTCTCGAATTGGCCCGGCAGATCATCGCGATCTCGAAGCTGATCGACCTCAAACGCGGCCTGACGCTCAACGTAGGCACGGTGCAGGGTGGAACGCGAGTAAATGTCATCCCCGCTGAGGCCAGTGCGGTGCTTGATGTGCGAGTTGCCCGGAAGCAAGACGCCGCCAGCATCCACCGTAAACTTCGTTCGCTGAAGCCCTCTAATCGCAAGTGCAAACTCGAGATCAGCGGAGGAATAAATCGTCCGCCCATGGAACGGACTCCAACCGTGGTTGCGCTCTACAAAAAGGCTGCCGAGATCGCCCAGCGGTTGGGCTGGAAATTGGAGGAGGCAGCCGTTGGGGGCGGGTCCGACGGAAACTTCACGGCCGGGCTAGGCATTCCGACGCTGGATGGATTGGGCGGAGTCGGCGAAGGCGCGCACGCAACTCACGAATCAATTCTGATCTCAGAGTTGCCTCGGCGCGCGGCACTACTTGCGGAACTGATCGCGAGTATCTAAACCTCCGCCGTGCTAAAATCCTCACCCGGCGCGGTTTTCCAGCCCGGAGGATTTCCCCAACATCAAGCCTTCCCGTCTATCTCTTCTCCTGATCACTGCCATTGCACTAGCAGCGTGCTTAACCCCGAGTGCAACATCTGCCCGGGCCGATGGCGCGACTGTGCGACACGTTGCCGGACGAATCCCGGTGCGGGGTCTCGGCCGCGAGCGCGGACCGACCGACGAAGTCGAATAGTGAGCCCGGAATCGGCCACGTCAATTCCAAAGTCAATCGGTGGAAGCTCCAGGCCACTCTCCCCGAGAGCGGTCATCCACGACATCTCTTTTCTGAACGCAAAGATTGGCTATGCTGCCGTCGAGGCCGGTCAGGTCTGGAAAACAACTGATGGCGGCGCACATTGGAAGGAAGTCCTGAACTTGAGTTATCCGTGGTATTGACCTTTGAAGGCATCATCCGCGGGAGCCACGACGGAGGTTCCACTTGGACGAATGATATTGTTCTGACTTCGACCGGATGGGTGCAGCGCGTCCGCTTCGCTAGCCGCAAGGATGCCCTGATTATGGACTTGGTTGACGGCTCTACGAACTCTGCCCAGTACAGCACCGACGGTGGCGGAACCGCAGCGGACTGGACCAACCTCGTATCGAACCCCAATGCTGGCTCGTTCGGCCTGGCATTCAGCCGGCTGCCCAATCTGGCGGAGGTGAGATTTCACGAAAGTCGAGGGCTGGGTGCATCGCACCGCCGACGGTGCGAAAACTTGGAGCGGCCGTACTCTGGATGATCCTTGGCCGATCCGTGAGGTTCGTTTCGTTACCCCGAATATCGGCGGGGCCGCAGGCGGGAATATCTATTCCAAAGTTGGTGGCATGTACTTCAGCCGCAATGGCGGTAAGACCTGGTCGCTCGACGCGAACACCGGCGCGGAAATGGACGCCTGCGACAGCAAGCCCGTGGGCACCAAATTCCAGGTGTGGTGCGCGGGATACAACAGTTCGCTGACCGGCGTCGTCCACACCTTGAAGGGTATCGGAGCCGAGTAGTTTGTCGCATTGAACCGTTCTTTTGACTCCATAGGTTGGGAAGCCTAGACTTTCCACAGGGGTGTTGGCGTACCTTTCGACCCGAACCGGCAAGCCCCGCAAGGAGGACTTCACTATGGTCGGCAAATTGGGTTTGCCTGAGATTCTGTTGATCCTGGCCATCGCGCTGCTGATCTTCGGTCCCAGCAAGCTGGCGGATCTGGGCAAGGGGTTAGGCGAAGGCATTAAGAATTTCAAATCAGCCGTGAAAGACGGGGAAGAAGAAAAAGACAAAAAGTCGTAAACCGCCGGCCGCTGTAGAGACGTAGCTTGCTACGTCTTGCTTTCGATCGTGCCGTGCTCCCGCAACATTTTGTAGACCAACGATACGGGTAATCCCACCACGTTGAAGTAATCTCCCTCAATGCGCGAAATCCAGCGCGAAGCTCTGCCTTGAATGCCATAGGCGCCAGCCTTGTCCATGGGTTCGCCGGTGGAAACGTAGCCGTGAATATCCTCTTCGCCAAGAGGGTCCATGGTGACGAGTGTGGTTTCCGACTTGACGTCCTCAAAACCGATTTTCCCGTTCTCATCTCTCGGACGCAGGCCGAGCAGGCAGACTCCGGTTGTAACCTGATGCTTGCGTCCCGAGAGCAAGCGCAACATACGAACGGCATCCGCCCTGTCGCGGGGCTTGCCGAGGATTTCTGCATCCACAATTACGATGGTGTCAGCGCCGAGAACAAAGTCATTCGGCAGCAGGCGAAACACGGCCAAAGCTTTTTCCCGCGCCATGCGTTCGGCAAACGCTCGCGGTGCTTCTCCCGGTTGGGGAACTTCAGGGATATTAGTTGGCTGCACTTCGAACGGAATGCTCGCGTTGCGCAAAAGCTCCTGACGGCGCGGAGATGCGGAGGCGAGGACGAGCATCGAGGTCTGATTCTAGCTGAATTGCATGCGATCGATAGTCGTGAAGGTAGCCACCGGCACGAAAAGGTTCAGTCCTTACCCGGAGCTCGTAGCGAGGGTAAGTTGATCACCGCGTGGCGGAGCGATTCGAGAAACGGCTTCCCCGACGCTTCTAGTTTTCGCTCCAGGCGTTCAGTGCAATCACAATTGCCGCAAGCCCAAGGCTCAGCGCCGTTCTGATCCCGGCAATTACGGCGATCATGCGCGTCCTGCACCCGCGTCAACTCAAAGTACTGCTCCCAATAGGCGCGCTCTTCTTGCAGAGGAGTTGGGCAATAGCAAACCTCGACCCAGCGGGCCGTCTCGTCCTGGCAAAGTCTGGCCTGCTGCATGTTTCGCAAGTACTCGCCTTCGGCAACCGAACCTCGCCCCAAGGTTCCATCCTCGATCGCTTTCAGGAGGCTCTGTTCGCAACCGCGTTTCACTCGCGCCCTGACTAAATAACGCATAAGCTGAATTTTACTCTGGCCAAGTGGAAGCTGTTTATCGCTTAGTCGAATCGTCCGCCACCTGAAGGGAGTCTGCGACGCCTGCTAAAATCACATCTTGACCCCTGCAGCCATGGACGCCGCTTTTATCCGCAATTTTGCCATTATTGCGCACATTGATCAT
>Ga0210389_10003258_pt1 | contig 12660 bp, 7 predicted proteins | sample IncBWH28OmetaG_FD_160127 | JGI IMG/M metagenome (GOLD analysis project Ga0210389, IMG submission 160127) | Forest soil microbial communities from Barre Woods Harvard Forest LTER site, Petersham, Massachusetts, United States - Inc-BW-H-28-O ...
GCCGCCAGGCGCGCCACCGACACCTCACACTTGAGCCGCTCCAGCTCCGCGTCAGGCACGCGCCCCATCAGCGAGCCCTCGTCCCGTCAGATCGTGTCAAGGGCAAAGCGACGATTTCCACGACTCGGGCTTGCCACTTCATCGTGCACGTACGATATTAGTATACTAATTACGATGCAAGACAGATCTTCCACCCCGAGCCTCTCGCCCGAAATCGTCTCTTACCCTGGAGACGTGCCACGCAAGCTCTCCAAGCCGCGCCCCCGCCAGGGCGCTCGCCTCGCTGCCCTCCGTCGTGCCGCTGGCCTCACCCAGGCCGAGCTCGCCGATCTCATCGGCGGCGTGCAGCCAAACATCGCTTACTGGGAGGCGAGTGAGAAGCCGCCTCGCTCCGACGTCCTCCCCAAGCTTGCCAAGGTCCTCGGCGTCTCCGTCGAAGATCTTCTCTCCGCCGACCTCCTCACCGAGCCCAAGCGCGGGCCCGTCGGTCGCCTGCAGAAGGTCTTCGCCGACGTCTCCCAGCTACCGCGTCGTCAGCAGGCCAAGATCATTGAGCTCGTCGAGGCGCTCGTCGACCAGCATCGACGCAAGGCGAGCTGAGCCTGAGTGGGCGCTACACTTCGCGACCCACTTCTCACTGGCATTCATCTCGACAGGCACGTTCCAGTGCATCGCGACCTCCTGAAGCCCAGAAGATCACCCCGGATTGCGCCTGTCGATCCCCGATCACGTTAGGTGATCAGCTCTCTAGCCAGAGCCGAGGCACTGGACTCCTGCACGCCAGCGCTCGCGCCCCGACGCGCTGCGATCAACTTGGGACAGGAATCGCGCCTGCGAGTTCTCCCCGCGGCTGGAGCAACGCTATCGAGCTACCACCGGTGGGCACACAGACGGGTCCTGTTGGGGAAACCCAGAATTGATGCTCGCGGCCGACATGCGAATGACGAGACAGTCTTCGTCATGATTCACGGCGACTGACGAGGCGAGGTTCTTGATCAGTTTGTAGCCAGGCCGGGACTCATCCGGAACGCGCCGGATCCGGATCGTCAGGTCCATGCCATCGGGAGTCATCTCAACGTCGAAATCTTTGCCTTGCGGAAGAGCCCCGTCACGAACGTCGAGTAGCAGATCGAGCAGTATGCCCAGCATGAGCGTCATCGAAAAAGCCACAGCGTTGTCGAAGAGAAGGGGCCGGCCGGACTGTCCATCGGGATGCTGGCGCAGGTACGCGAATCGCTGCAGTGCGAACTCGAATCTGGCTCCAACGCGCGCAAGGCGCACAGCGGTGTCTTCCTTGGACGTGTTGATTGCCTCCATTCACGATCCCTTCTGCAAGTCGACTGTCATCGGCCAAGCAACCACTTTACTCCTCACTCTCACAAGTTTCGTTTGTGCAGGGACAATACGCCTTTGTCCCATTAGGGCACCTGAATGCACACGAACCCATCGGGCCAGTTTCGTCGAGCTTTTCTTCGCAAATCATCTTCCTCGCGCAAACCGCGAGCGCGGCCAGAAATGGATTCCCCGTTTGGAGACCCGTTAGTGTTACCTCGTCTTTGCTGAGCCCCGAGCCCTTTATGAGTTCACAAGCGACTACGATGCCCGCAACGCCCACAACGGTGCTAACAAAGGTAGCAGTTCCAGCACCAATGGCACCGCTGGCGCCAACTACGCCGACGGTGATGGTCGCTCCTCCCGCGAGCGCCGCGGCGGGCGCAAGACTTAGCCCGTATTCTTCTCCCTCCATTCCCGACGGATCGACAAGACTCACCGGGTCCGAATTAGCGTACAGATATCTGTTGAGCGTGAGCACCTTTTCTAGGACGCCATCGACCAGGTCCGACGTCTTGAAACGCCCACGTTGTGGATCATATTGCCTCGCCCGCAGGTTGATCAGCCCGAGATCTGGATCGAACTCCTCCCCCACGTAGAGCCGCGTGTTCAGGGTCGACCCGGACCGCCCGATCAGGTTCCCCCACGCATCGTACATGTACGTATCGGTCTCCGCACCGGTGACGTCCGTCAGGAAGGCGATGTCCCCGTGGGCGTCATATCCGTAGAAACTCGTTGCGGCTGACGTGCTCGGGGTTCGGGTCTCGCTGACGAGCATGTTCCCAAAGGTGTACCGGACCTGCACTACGCCGCTTGAGACCTCGTCCATGACCTGAAGGAAGCCGGTAGGGTTCAGGTCGTCGACGAGGTACGTCGTCGTCATACCGCCAACGGCCTTCGAAACCCGATTTCCGTCGCCGTCGTAGACGACGGTGACTGCGCCGCCGTCCTTGGAGACGAGGCGGTTCTCGAAGTCGTACCCATAGGTGTGCCCGCCCGAGCTGGTGGTGTTGCCGTTCGCATCGTACGTGTCGCTCGTCAATTCGTCGTTCAGGTCGTATGAGAACGACTGCGCGCCGAGAGCCGCCAGCGTTGAAGCGCGCGTGAGGCGGTTGCCGACCGGGTCGACAGAGTACGTGAGTGCCCCGTTGCCGACCGCGCCGCTCGGGTCGCCAGTGATCGTCTCGGCAGTCAGCCGTGATGCGGTGTCATAGTCGTACGTCGCCTCCCGACCGGTCACGTCCGTCGCCGTCGACCGCTGGCCGCGCGGGCTGTAAGTGTACGCCCAGCTCGCGAACGCGGGCGCCGCAGCCTTCTTCCAGGCCATCGACAACACGCGGTCAAGCGAATCGTACCTATACGCCGCGCTCACGCCATTCGGCTGCGCCAGGCTCAGCGGACGGCCGGTCTGCGTGTACGCGGCAGTCGTCTGGCCGCCGAGGCGGTTGTCCGCGACCGAGGCGAGCTGGTTCGCGGCGTCCCAAGCGTACGCCACCGAGGTCCCGTTCGTGTTCGAGGAGGCGATGCTCGCCACGTTTCCGCTCGCGTCGTAAGTGTACGTCAACGTGCCTTCCGGTGTCGCCTTCGTCTGGAAGCGGTCGCGAAGGTCGTAGGTGTAGGTCGTCACGCCGCTCGTGTCGGTCATCGTGAACCGGGGACCGTTGCTGTAGTAGGTGTAGCCGACCGACGGCTCGCCCAGCGTCGCGTCAGGGACCTTGCCTGTCGGCCGACCGTTTGGATAACGGTTGTCGAAGGTGTACGTCGTGAGCTTTCCCCGAAAATCAGTATGGGTGATGACGTTGCCGTCGGCATCGTACCCGAACTGCTCTTTCATCCCGAGCGGCAGCGTCCGACTGGTCTTTCGGTTCGCGGCGTCGTACCCGTACGTGGTGACGTGGTTGTTGGCGTCGGTCACGGACGTGAGGTTGCCGTTGTCGTCGTAGCGGATCGGTGACCGAGGTCAGCTGCCCCTCGTCGTCATACCCGAACGACCTCATCTCCGAGGAATGGCTCCTGCCACCCATGTCAGACGCGGCCCAGGAGGCGCCGCTCGCCAGCTGACCGACCGTCACCCCCGAGGACCGGGTGTCGGAGAAATACTCGGCTTGGACACGAATGCCGTTCTAAAGTAGCTCTAAAGTGAGACATCAGCTCGCTCTATCATCGTCGGCAACCGGTGATCTCAGGCATACCAGTTCGCCGTCGAATGACACCACATATATGTGGTCACCGTCGATTACGGGACTTTCATAGAAGGCGGCGTCAGGAATTGCAATCAAGTGCTTTCGCCTACCCGTGGTCGGATCGATTACCCCTACCCCGTCACACGCTTCGAAAAGGAACCCGCTTTGCTCGTCCCACGCGATACGAGGCCGGCGAACGCTCGATGGGAGGTCCCACAGCACCGACCCGTCTCTGTGAAGGCGGAGAATGTGAGAGTCGTTCGGTATGACGCCGTGGCGACCGTTGAAAATATTGTCTTCAGGTTCTGATCGGATCGCAAATGCCATGGCCGTTCCGACCGCGATATGGCCGGTCAATTTCCCCGGCCAGGACCACCTCGTCTCAATCGCTCCATCCTCGGCCCGCAAGAGAAGAATTGCATCGTCCAGCCGCACCAAAACGCCGCCGAGTCCAACGGCGAGACCTCGATACATCGGGTTACCTGGAACAGCGCATTGCCAGATCGGCCGCCCGTCCGATATATCCAGGCCAAATAACAAGCCGGGCGTTTCGATTCCTATCACTTTGTTTTCCTTTATCACCAGCGGAGACGTGGCTGTTCCTCGCCGCTTCACCGTCCACTTGAGAGCGCCCGAATGCGCATCGGCGCAAGTCACAACCCCACCAGCACCAGGCCAGACTATCCTTTCCTCCGCAACCGTCGGTCTCCTAACGATCCTTTGCCCGCCATCGATGCCCCCGCCAGTCGACCGCCACCACGGTGTCTCCCAGAACATGTCTCCATTGGAGGCATCGAGACAGACGATTCGCTCTTCGACGTACGCATACACGCGATCGTGTGCCTGGACAAGTTCCGTCACATGACGAAATCTGTGACTCCACATCACTTCGCCGGTCTTCTTTGAGGCTGCCCAAATCAGACTCGGCATTGATGCCTGACCGATGATCGTCGTCGCTGAGAGAGCCGGCCGGGTTGTGGAAAATGGACCATTTCGACCGGGAACACTCATCAAGGAGGGATGCCTGGTTCGCCACACAACACGACTACCGGTACGGTCAATGTCGTCCGCCTGACACGATGCTATTTGGTCACGCGGCTCTTTCATAGCTTCACTCGAGATCGCACTCCGGGTAAACGTACGTAAACCCCCTCTGTCCCCATGCTCCTACACAGGATGCCCACCTGCACCACGCAGCCATCATTTCGCGGTGGATCTCTTCCTCTTTCTCCTCGCATTCGGCCAGCGCCAAATCACGTTGCGGACCGCAGTATCCCAGGTCATGGAACTGAGCCATACAGTCATCGAGAACCGCGTCTGCTTGTTCGGGACAAGGCAAAGGCGGCTCCCTAAAAGGATTTGGGGGCTCATTACCACACTCGTTAAGGACCTCTTGCGGAATTCCGTCGTAGGTCCTTGACGATGGAAGTGGTTGCGTCTTCGGTGGCACTCGAATGGCACACAACGTTGGCAACCACATTCCCGCCCCATTCATTATAATTTGTTCCACAGCAGAATCGAAGTTGCAGAACGTGCCAATCCCGACCCCTGACAGGGACCCTGCAGCCACGTGCGTGCTTCCGATCTGCATTGTTTCGTAGGTGGCTACCAATAGCGCCGCGACCGCTAGGCCAATGGCGTATTCAGCGACGTCCGCTCGACCGAGCGGATCGTGCCGATCTACCGGATCGGCGCTACCATAAAGATAACGTTGGTACGTGATCGGCCTCGCCGCCTGACCATCAGCAAGGTCGCTTGTCATGAAACGACCTGTATTCGGGTTGTATTGCCGCGCCCTCAGATTGAGAAGCCCGAGATCCGGATCGAGCTCCTCACCCGCGTACAGTCGAGTGTTCTGGGTGGAACCGTTCGCCATAACGACGTTTCCCCAGGCATCGTAATCGTACGAGTCTGTCATCGCACCCGTCGTATCGGTCAAAAAGCTGACGTTTCCGTTAGCGTCGTAACCGTAGAAGCTCGTCGCAGGCAACGAGTTCGGGCTCCGCGTTTGGCTGACGAGCATGTCGCCGACCGCGTATCGGACCTGCACCGCTCCGCCCGACACCTCGTCCAGGACCTGCAGGTAGCCCGTCGGGTTCAGCTCGTCGACAAGGTACTGCGTGGTCACGCCGCCGGCCGTCTTCGCCACGCGGTTGCCGTCGCCGTCGTAAACAAGGGTGACCTCGCCTCCATCCTTCGAGGTGAGCCTATTCTCGAAGTCGTACCCGTACATGTGCCCGCCCGAGCTCGTCGTGTTCCCGTCCAGGTCGTATCCGTCGGTCGTCAGCTCGTCGTTCGGGTCATATGAGGACGACTGTGGTCCCAGGGCCGCCAGCGTAGACGTGCGAGAGGATCGGTTACCGACCGGATCGATAGCGTACGTCAGCGCGCCATTGGCGCTCGGGCCGCTGAGGTCGCCTGTAATGATCTCACTGGTCAGTCGAGACGCATCGTCGTACCCATACGCAGCTTCACGTCCGGTCACGTCCGTCGACGACGCCCGCTGTCCCCGCAGGTTGTAGCCATATCCGAAGCTTGCAAACCCTGGGTTCGTTCCCTTTTGCCAGAGCATCGAGGTCACCCGGTCCAGCGAGTCGTATGTATACGTCACGCCGACCCCGTTCGGTTGAGACAGCGTGAACGGCCGCCCTGTGGCCGTATGCGCCGCCGTCGTCATCCCGCCGAGCCGATTGTCGGTCACCGTCCGGAGTTGGTCGGCGGCGTCCCAGGCGTACGCCACCGAGGTTCCGTTCGTGTTCGAGGAGTCGATGCTCGCCACGTTCCCGCTCGCGTCGTAAGTGTACGTCAACGTGCCTTCCGGTGTCGCCTTCGCTTGGAGGCGGTTGCGGAGGTCGTACGTGTAGGTCGTCACGCCGCTCGCGTCGGTCATCGTGAACCGAGGACCGTTGCTGTAGTAGGTGTAGCCGACTGACGGCTCGCCCAGCGTCGGGTCAGGGACCTTACCTGTCGGCCGACCGTTTGGATAACGGTTGTCGAAGGTGTACGTCGTGAGCTTCCCCCGGAAATCAGTATGGGTGATGACGTTGCCGTCGGCATCGTACCCGAACTGCTCTTTCATCCCGAGCGGCAGCGTCCGGCTGGTCTTTCGGTTCGCGGCGTCGTACCCGTACGTGGTGACGTGGTTGTTGGCGTCGGTCACGGACGTGAGGTTGCCGTTGTCGTCGTAGCCGTATTGCGTGACGTGGCTCAGGGGATCGGTGACGCTGGTGAGCTGACCCTCAGCGTCGTAGCCGTACTGCGTGATCTTTCCCATCTGATCCTTGCTTGCCGTCCACCGCCCGAGCGTGTCGTAGATGTCGATCGTCGATGTTCCGTCCGCGTAGTCCGTTTCCGTTAGATGGCCACGCAGATCGTAGATGTAGCTCGTCGTGTGGTTGTTCGCGTCGGTCATCGACGTCTTGCGGCTCATCCCGTCGTAGGTCATGGACGTCGTCCGTCCTAGCGCGTCTGTGATGCTGGTGAGGCGGTCACCGCAGTCACATCCCGGCTCGTAGCCGTACGTCACCGTGTTACTGCGCCCGTCCGTCTTCGTCGACAGACGCCCGAGGTCGTCGAAGGTCTGCTTGGTGAACGTGAGGTCGGGATAGGTCGTCTTCGAGAGTTGCCCGGCGAGGTCGTACTCGTAACGGGTGACCCGCCCGAGCTCGTCGGTCTTCGTGAGCAAGTTCCCGCGGAAGTCGGCGGTCTGCGTCGTGAAGGTGCCGTCGGTGTTGTCCGTCTCCTTGACGTGGTCGTCCGCGTCGTAGAGAAACACCACTTGCTGACTGCTGCCGTCGATACGCGTGCTCTGGACGGTGCCCGACTGGTTGAAGAGCTCGAGCGGCCCGAAGCCGAGCGGCCCGTGATACCCAGCTGGCCGAAGGTCGTAATCGTAGATGTAGTTTGTAGTCCCACCGCGCGGGTCCGTCATGGTCTTCTTGAGCCCGGCTCCGTCGTAGCCGTAGGTGGTGACGCGACCGAGACGGTCGGTTCTTGACGTCAGGTCGCCTGAGCCGTCATAGCCCAGGAACACAGTGTTTCCCGCCACGTCTGTCACGGTCTCCGGCAGCCCATGCTCGGACGAGGTGAAGGCCGCCAACGGGCCCATACTGTCCACAAAGGTCGTCGGGAGGCCGGTGGCGTCGTAAGTGATGGTGGTGGTGTTCCCGATCGGATTCGTCGTCGTCAGCGGCTCCGAGAACGCGTTGTAGGTCGTGGTCGTCGTTTCGTTGAGAGCTGTCTTCGTGCTGGAGGTCTGGTTCCCGTTCGCGTCGTAGGTGTAGGTGGTCACTTCATTGAGCGCGTTCGTCCGCTTCGTCTCGTTCCGGTTCGTGTCGTACTCGTGCTTGGTCGTACGGCCAAGCTGGTCGACGAACGAGAGCAGCATCCCGTTGGCATCGAACGTCTGCGTGGTGACGCCCGTGTCCGGGTAGGTCGTGGTCGTCGTGTGTCCCGGGACGTCGTAGACGTACTGGGTGATGTTGCCGAGCCCGTCCTTGTCGGTCGCCAACCGGCCGGCGTCGTCGTAGGTCGACGTGCGGATGGTCTGGCCGCCGGTGTCGGTCGTGCTCGTCAACCGGTGCGCGCCGTCGTAGCCGTACTTGTCGGCCACCTCGAACACGCTGAAGTCGGGGTGCTCGACCACGGAGAGGTTACCGTTGGCGTCGTAGCTGTATCCGAAGGGCGCCCGGGTATTGAAGAAATCCCCTTGGTTCGGAGCCAGAATCTGCGTGATCCGGCCCGCGCCGTCGCGGGTGAAGGAGACCACCCGGTCGCTGAAGTTGCTGGTGATGCCGTCCGAGGCGAAGGTCAGGATGCTGTTGTTGCGGTCCTGGATCGTCTTCAGCGTCCCGTCGGCGCCCATCGTGTACACGGTCCCATAGGCGTCGGTGTACCGGTAGGTCGTCGGCGCGTAGTGGGTCTGCGTCGGGTCGAAGATGCTGTCGAAGCAGATCGGGTCGATGTTGGCGCTCGTGGGGTCGAAGACGAGGGTGCTGCATCCGTCCGCGGTCAGCGTGCCGAAGACGCCCGGCTCCGGGACGAACAGCGGTGTCGCGATGAACCCGAGCACGACCGGTCCGACGGCCGCCGGGAGCAACTCGAAAATGAAGGTCGAGCGTCGCCCATTCGGCAGCGTGATGGTGACGTCGTTCGCTTGGTCGACCTCCAGGTCGGGATGACTGATGGCCAGAGACCAGCCGAAGCCGAAGTCCTGGACCTTGTCCTTGTTCAGCGTGTCGTAGTGGCGTCCGATGGTGATCGGAATACCGGCCAGAGGCGTGGTGAAGTCGGTGACGTCGACGACCACCCGGCCGGGCTTGTAGTCGCCCGCGACGGCGACCAAGGTCTCGTTGTCTTGCTGGTTCCCGTGGTCGTCGGTCCCCGAGACGTCGATGACGTAGGCGCCGTTCAGGAGCGCCGTGGTGTCCAGCGTCGCCAGCGTGGCGCCGGGGCCGCCGGCCGCGTTGGTGGCCAGCGTGATCACGTTGCCGGGGGTCTTCACCGACCAGACGCTGACTGTACTGGAAGCTATGTTGGGACTTCTATCGAAGTCGATGTCTTCCCGTCAATCGACATTTTGTGCCCGACGAATGGAGAATTCTCGGCTCTCTCCTCTATTGCCCACCGTCGAACAAACGCAGCCGCCACGGATTTCACTTGGCCGCAACGGTGCCGTCACCGGCCGTGCTTTTGCTCCGGGCGCCTCGCTGACAGAAGCGCGATCAGGTCGCGCGCTGACCGTCAGCGTTGGCTGGCGGTTCCGATCGCCAGCTATCGCCGAGAGCTCTGCGCCGCCGGTTTGCGGCGGCGGGTTGCGACCATCATCAGCGACAGCAGCGACAGCCCGAGCAGACCGCCCTGACCGCCACCAGGCGCCGCGTCGCACGAGCAGCCGCTGCTCGCGCCGCCCGTATCGCCGGTGCCCGTGGTCGATCCGCCGCTCCCGGTCGTACCGCCCGCGGCCCCGGTCGACGTGCCCGAACCGCCGGTGCCCGCCGTCGTGCTGGAGCCGCCCGTGCCGGTCGCGCCCGTGCCGCCGCTGCCCGTCGTCGAGCCACCGGTCCCGCTATTTCCACCGTTACCGGTCCCGACGGCTCCGCCGGTCCCCGTCGCCGAGCCGCCAGTTCCCGTGGTCCCACCGGTGCCGGTCGTCCCACCACTGCCGGTCGTCCCCCCGGTGCCGGTCGTCCCGCTCTTGCCAGCCGTGCCGCCGGTGCCGGTCGTCCCGCCGGTCCCCTTGATCCCGCCGGTGCCGGTCGTCCCGCCGGTCCCGGTCGTCCCGCCCGTGCCGGTCGTCCCGCCGGTGCCGGTCGTCCCGCCGGTGCCGGTCGTGCCACCGGTCCCGGTCGTCCCGCCGGTCGCGCCATATTCGTACGCTCCCAGATCGGGCGCCGACCCGACATAGGGGAGACCCACGTTCGTCCCCTTGTCGATCATGTGGCTACCCGCACTCAGATGCATGAAGGTGCAGGCGGTCGGCATGCTGCCGTCGGCGGCGCGGGCGCCGTCGCAGCCGGTGTCGGAGATGCTGGCAAAATCGCCGGCCGCCGGGGTAATCCCCAGGTCCCAGGTGTTGAAAGACGTATCGACCCCGTCCATGTTGGAATTCCTGTTGGGGTAGCCGATGTTGTTTCTCATGATGTGGACCTTCGAGCCCGTCAGGGTAATGGTCCCCGTGACATTGCCGGAGGAATCAAAGCTGCTCGCCAGCATGTTGTACTGCGTGCCGTTGTTGTACGACGTGTTGTTGTACCAAGTGTTGCCGCCGGTGGAGTGGTTGGCGTAGAAGCCATTCTCCGCGTTGCCCCAGGCCACGTTCTGTTGCACCAGGTGCCGGATGCCGGTCTGACTGCTCCCCATCTTGAACCCGTTGCCGTTGCCCTCGGTGCCATGGCCGTTGTCGAAGGCCCAGTTGTTCTCGACGGTCACGGGAACCTCCTGCGAGATGAGGTCGTACCCGTCGTCGGAGTTGTTCCAGGCACGGCACCCTTGGATGATCGTGCTGGGGCCCGTGGTTTGATAGTGAACGCCGAACCCATCGGCGTTTTGGCCATCCCCCTGGCTGCCGTCTTTGTCGTAATTGTCGTGCGAGTCGCAATTCAGAATCAGGTTGCCGCCGGTGCCGGTGTCGATGAACAGCCCCGGCCCGAAGCCGTTGTGGATGTTGAGCAGCTCGAACGTGTTGTTGCTGGCGTTCTTGGTGCGCAACATGGAGTAAGAATGGGAGCCGCTGGTTCCAACTTTACCGTTGGCGATCTCGAGTCCCCGCAGGTGCATCCAGTTGCCGGTCACCGTGATGGCCGGATGGTCCGACGTCTCGCTGGCCAATGTGAAGTTCGAGAAGTCGAGAACGGGCACCTCGCCCGTATACGCCCAAATCTTGGTGCGGTTGGTGTCCGAGGTTCCGCTCTTCGAGAGCGTGATTTGATTCGTGCAGTTGTAAGTTCCCGCTCGCAAATAGATGGTGTCCCCTGCCGCGGCGGTGTCGTTCGCCTTCTGAAGGGTGGCGAACGGGGCCGCCATGGTTCCGGCATTCGAATCGCTGCCGTTCGGGGCCACGTAGTACGTGTTGGCGGCCTTCGCCGACAGCGGCGCGAGCCCGATCAGAAGAACGATTCCAGTCCTCATCCACGAACGAGCGAGGGGCGTCATGGGTCGGAGAATACCCCGTCCGAAAGCGCACTTGGACGATAAAACGACTTCCCGAAAAACGCTGCGCCCCGGTACCAATTTGCGGTCGCCTACCCCTTTTCACATTTGCGGGCCGTGTCGGTGCGCCGCGTGGTCGGGATCACCGCGTGAGCAGCCAACTCACGTTGACCGCAGCGCCGCGCGAAGTTTGAGGGCTTCCCTGATCGTGCACGACGAGTTGGACAATCGTCGTGTCGGCGATGACCGGGAACTTCAATCCGCGTCGGGCGACGGCCGGCCCTGCGAGCTCGAACCATTTGTGACCTCAGCGACAACCCAACGGTCGCATTTTGAAGTAACGTCGCCGGCGATCGGGAAGCAACTGCGGCTGGGACTCAACTGGTGGAGACGCTCATGACTCGCTTGACCCGCTTGACTCGCTTGACTCACTTGTCGAAGGCTCTTCTCGTTCTTGCGGTCGCGGTGACCGGTGCTTGCGCTCCGGAGAGCGCCGATCACCCGCTGACTCCGCGGACGCGCGCGGTCAGCGCCGGCGCCGATCCGGGCAACCTCGACATCCTCTTCATGATCGACAACTCGTCGTCGATGTCGACGACGCAGATGAAGCTGCTGACCCAGGACCCGTCGTTCATGACAGTCCTGGAGAATCTCCCCAACGGACTCCCCAACATCCACGTGGCAGTCGTCTCCTCGGACATGGGCGCCCCGGGCGACGCCACGGCGGCGATCCAGTGCACGCCGACCGGCGACAACGGCCTCTTCCAGTCGACGGCCCGCGGCGCCTGCACGAACACCACGCTCACGCCCGGCGCCACGTTCATCTCCAACGTCGACGGCGTGGCCAACTACACCGGCAGCCTGACCGACGTGTTTGGCTGCATCGCCCAGCTCGGCCAGTCCGGCTGCGGGTTCGAGCATCAGCTGGCCTCGGTGGCGCGCGCGCTCGGCGCCGACGGGGCGCCTGCGCCTGCGCAGAATACGGGGTTCCTACGCGATGACGCCGAGCTGGCCATCGTGCTGCTCACCAACGAGGACGACTGCTCGGCCCCGCCCGACACGACGCTGTATTCGCTCAACGGCGGCGAACAAAATGTGGCCAACCCACTCGGGCCGATCACCAACTACCGGTGCAACCAGTTCGGCCACCTCTGTACCGATCCGGCCAGCGGCACGCCAACGGCGCTCATCCCGCCGCCGCTCAATCCTCCGACCGACGCGCAGGGGACGGCCACAGCGCCGACGTTGAACCTGACGAACTGTGAGTCCAACGACGCCGGGACCGGACTCCTGACCCCGGTCGCCAATCTGATCGCCGGGATCAAGGCCCTCAAGCCCGACCCCGACAACCAGATCGTCGTCGGCGCCATCTCGCCGCCGGTGACACCGTACACGGTCGCCTGGCTTCCCGAGCAGGGGGGACAGAATCCGCAACCTGGAGAGCTCTGGCCGCAACTCGAGCACTCTTGCGGGCAGGCCGGAGGTGACGACGTCA
>Ga0210389_10003261_pt1 | contig 12653 bp, 8 predicted proteins | sample IncBWH28OmetaG_FD_160127 | JGI IMG/M metagenome (GOLD analysis project Ga0210389, IMG submission 160127) | Forest soil microbial communities from Barre Woods Harvard Forest LTER site, Petersham, Massachusetts, United States - Inc-BW-H-28-O ...
GTTTCCGTATCGCTGTGGGTGCGGTAGACGTGGCCGCGGGCCTGCAGTTGCTGACGCAATTCGGAATGGTTATAGATTTCACCGTTGAAGACGATCCAGAGAGTCCCGTCCTCGTTACTCAATGGCTGGTGCCCGGCTGTAAGATCGACGATGCTCAGGCGGCGCATGCCAAGAGCAATCGGACCGCTGGAGTAGACTCCGTCATCGTCGGGGCCGCGGTGGGCCATGATGTCACACATCCGCCGGAGTGTAGCAGCTTCAACTGGTGTCTCCCCGTCGAATTGCAGAACTCCGGCAATACCGCACATGTCTGCTGCATCCTCTCCAGAAGAATCTACGCTTCCGGCGCCCGCCACCGGGTTCCCGGGTTGATTACCTCAAATGCGGCCTCAGAAAGCGAACGGGCCACCGCCGCGTCGGATGAAAACGCTCGGGCCTCGGCCTTCCGATTCCACCACTCTAAATATTGTAGCGGCGCATCGCGCGAAAAGAGCTGCCGACCGTACAGAGAGACAAATCGTCCCTGGCAGCACACCAGATGTGTGACTTTTCGGTTTTCTACACAGAAGTAGAGAAATTTGCAGTCGCTCTTCCAGGGGCCGAACGTCCACGGTTCCGTCGCGGGGCCGAAGACCATATGGTGCAAGGTCTCGGAAACCTCATAGGCATAAACAGCTGGACTGCTTGCACTCCCGTTGTGCGCTGCAGCGGAAGAGAATTTGCCTGCAGTTTCATTCCCGCCGCTTGACGGAATCAGCAACATCGCGTGATCAATTGGCGCGGCAGCCCGGGCGCTGCAGCGCAAGACCGGTGCGGGTACTTTACGGCCGTATGCCGGCGAGACGTATTCCGAGAGCATATCGCATTTCCATCGCGGGTCTGGGACTGGCAGAAGCCTTAGGAACTTTACACCACCGGAACTGGGACGGCTTCCGGTCGATGGCGACGCCACAAAGCCGTTTTCGCCGCTTGAGACCTCGAGATCGGATGCAAAATGCCAGGAGGATTCCAGCAGATGCGTACCTTTGCCTTCCACCACATCGCGCACCAGCCAGAAACCGCCCGACAAGTGAAAGACGCAGCGCCGGTGACGCACAGGCTCCGCCAGCCGCTCGTACCCGGAATGAGAGGCCGCAAAAAACGCGAAGGTCGCGCCGGGAATCCACCACTCTACCTGAGTAGTGGGAAGCGAACTCCATGCGAATGATCCTTCCGGGACGGCTTGATCAAGTCCGTCAACTGTCAGCGTATTGTGCTGACGAGTACCACGAAACGCCCGCCTCTCGCCTCCATCGGTCACGTAGGCGAATGTGCCGCTATCCACCAGCCATTGCCGGTTTCCTAATGATAATTTCGCGCTTAGGGCGTCGGCGTGGCCGTGTCCGCTGCGCGCCGTACCTTGAGGCCCGGCGTCGATCACCATTTGCTGCGGGAGCGAATGGTCGCTCGCCAGAATGTAGAGTCCGCCATCCGGAAAACACTGGCTCTTTGGCTGGCTACCGGCATTGTTCGGACTGCCCTCGTATCGCAGGGCGTCGCAACCGAATAACCAGATGGCCTCCTCCGTGCAGGTTCCCTTGAACTGGAGTTCCTTGTCGGGGAAAAAGGCCGCACCGACCGCCAGCGGGTCTGCCATGTGTTCTGCCCGGTTGCGCCTTGGGTTGAAAAGCCGGCCGCCGTCATCGTCGCCGAAACCATCCGGCGGCCCCACCTGGGTTAGGGCTTGCACCACTGCCAGCATTTTCAGGATCACCTCATCGAAGCAAGGGGGAGCCTCCATTCCGTTCCGCGCCGCAAGCAGACGCGCGTGTAGAAAGAAATCAAGCGCATAGACATGGTAGTAGACCGATTGCTCGAAATAGACTCCATCTGGCCGTACCTGTTTGTGTGCTTCCTCTTCAATGATCCTCGAACCGAGCTGCTTCCATCTCTTTGCCGTCGAAAGCTGAGGACAGAGAGTGCCTAGAAAGAAAAGCGCGACCGCTTCGCCGAGCAGATGGGTATTTGGAGAAAAATAAGTTGAGAGATAGCGCTCAATATGGTGACCGTTCAGGGCAAATGCGCTTTGCAGATGGTTCGAGAAGTTTGTTGTCAGAATCGGGCAGTCTACGAGTAGGTGTTCCAACCAGAGCCAGGACAGCGAGCGGAAGGCGACTTCCAGGCTGCTGGCCCAATTAACGCCAAGTGGATACGGATTAGCCCGTTGCCACGAATGCCACTGTCCGATTGCCTCCTCAACGTATCGATCCTGGCGTGTCAACCGCCACGCCTTTGCCAGGACCACAAGATGCTGATGGCGATTCAACTCCCAGATGATTTTGTGGTCGCCAGCAACGTTGAAATCAAGAAAATTGATCTTATACCACGGGAGCAGGGGTGTCCGTTTCCCGTGGACGGAGTCGAGATGCCAATCGATTTCGTTCCCGTCCCCAGTGCCAAAATCGAGACCGGTGTAGCCGAGCAGACGAAATCGATGATCGCAAATCTCATCTGCTTCATCAACGATGGCTCTCACGTCGAGGGGCAGATACCGCTGCAGCAGGCTGGTACGTTCTGCTAGTTCTTCAGCGGAAAAGAAAAACCTGCCCTGCTTGCCGATGGAAGTACGCAGACGCCCCATCCTTGGCGGAAAACCGGCTCGATGGATGGCAAAATCAAGCCTTTTGTCGACCTCCTGCCGCACGCGGGTGTGCACTTCGTCCCAACTCATGTGGGACAGACGGGACCAGACCTTTCGCAGGGCGAGCGCCACGGAATCAGTTTATCGTCAGATTGGGGGCATGCTCGCAATTAAATTGATAACCATGATAATCAACGGTTGAGACGTTCGGGGATGGTAGAACGGCATCAATCCGTTATTCTAGGTAACAGATGTTGTGCGGAAGGTGGATGCAGGCTTGTACGCCAGAACAGTATGCAATCCGGCCAATAAAGGACAATTTCGAATAGCGTCGCGTGGCACCATCAGAGGCAGCAAAGGCGAGGAGAGCGTGTGAATCTTTCGATCAGCGTGTTTGGGCTTGGATACGTAGGATCGGTCACTGCGGCGTGCTTTGCCCATGCCGGACACAGAGTGATCGGAGTGGACATTAGCCGGGCCAAAGTGGAGGCAATGGGTGTCGGGCGCAGTCCCATCGTAGAAGCCGGAATGAGCGAGTTGGTGGCCGAGGGACACCAGGCCGGACGGTTGCTGGCTACGACAAGCGCACTGGCTGCGGTCCAAGAATCGGATATTTCGTTTGTTTGCGTGGGTACGCCGAGTTTGCCCAGCGGAAAGCTGGATCTGGTTTATGTGGAACGTGTGGTGCGCGAAATCGGCGCCGCTCTGAAGCAAAAGAAGTCGCCCCACGTGCTCGTGCTGCGCAGTACAGTTCTGCCGGGCACGACCGAATCTCTGGTGATTCCCGCCGTCGAGCACGCAAGCGGGCTTCGCGCCGGAGTAGACTTTAGCGTCTGTTACAACCCCGAGTTCATGCGCGAGGGAAGCGCCGTCGTAGATTTCAACCAACCTCCCTATACAATTCTGGGAGCACAAAGTTCGAGTCATCTTGCTCTCCTGCGGGAATTGTATAAAACCTTACCCGCGCCCATTTGCGAGACCGCGATTCCTGTAGCGGAAATGGTCAAGTACGTCTGTAATGCTTTTCACGCGGTGAAAGTAAGCTTCGCGAACGAAGTAGGCACTCTTTGCAAGCATTTAGGAGTCGATACCGAGGCGGTCACGAAGATTTATACCTCAGATATGAAGTTGAATATCTCCACTGCGTATTTATCTCCGGGATTTGCCTTCGGTGGATCGTGCCTGCCGAAAGATGTGCGCGCGCTGTCGCACAGGGCTAAAGAGCTTGATCTCAGGCTTCCGTTGCTGGAGTCGGTGTTGCTGAGCAATGCCGTCCACGTGGACCGCTCCGTGGATGCCATCCTGCGCACGAACAAACGCAAGATCGCCTTTCTCGGATTGAGTTTTAAGGCAGGTACGGACGATTTGCGGGAGAGCCCGCAGGTGCACGTCATCAAGCGGCTTCTCGGCGAAGGCTGCCAGGTGAGGATTTGGGATCGGGATGTATCTTTGGGGCGACTGGCCGGGTCCAACCGCCAGTACATTGAAGAAGTCATTCCCCACATCGGGTCATTGTTGTCTGGCGAATTCGAAGACGTCGTAAGAAGCGGAGAAGTGGTGGTCATCGCCACCAAAATCGAAAAGGACCGGTTGGTGGAATGTGTGAAGCCGGATCAGGTCGTGATCGATTTCATCAATCTCGCCCTCGCCAATCGCCCCCAAGTCGGCGCGTCGTATCAGGGCGTTTGCTGGTGAAATGAATGCCGCGTACAATCTCCAAACAATGAAGGCGAAGCTTCTCGATCCCGCAACCGTTGACTGGGCAAAGTTGGATGGCTTTGCCGACCGGACCGTGTTTCAGACTCGGGAGTGGTTGCGATTCGTGCATGAGACGCAAAGGGCAAGGATCGTTTTATGCGAACTCACAGAAGGAGGGGATCTGGCTGGGTACTTTAGCGGGTTGGTCTTCTCCCGTCTCGGCGTTCCGATGCTGGGCAGCTCGTTTCCCGGCTGGACCACCCCTTACATGGGATTCAACCTTGTGCCCGGGGCATCACGCAAAGCAGCTCTGGCTGCGATCGAAGATGCAGCCTGGGGTTTGCTGAAGTGTTTGCACATAGAGGTTTCCGATCCCTTCTTTTCTTTCGACGATGGCAAAGATCTTGGCTTCACCTGCGAGGCGTTTGCTTCCTATCGCACCGATCTTACGCAAACGGAAGACAAGCTCTTCGCGAATATGGACAGCGCATGCCGTCGCTGCCTTCGCAAAGCGGAAAAGAGCGGGGTCACAATCGAAGAAGCGCACGATCCAGCGTTTGCTGGCGAATACTACGAACAGCTGAAGGATGTATTCGCAAAACAGGTCCTGGTCCCGATGTATCCAGTCGGACGAGTTTGCGCCTTGATAAGAAATCTTGACAATACAGGACGGCTCCTGTTGGTTCGTGCTCGGGATCGGGAAGGGAAATGCATTGCCACCGGTATTTTCCCGGGCTTCAACAAGATCGCAGAATTCTGGGGCAACGCTAGCCTACGTTCCAGTCAGAGCCTCCGCCCCAACGAGGCGATTCACTGGTATGCCATGCGCTATTGGAAGGCGCGGGGCGTCGAGATTTATGACTGGGGTGGGGAGGGGAAATACAAGGAAAAATACGGCTGCGTCCCGCATCGCGTGCCATGGTTTAGCAAGTCGCGCTTTGCAGTTATCTCTGGACTTCGGGATCAGGCCAGGAAAATGTTCGAAAGAAAGCAGCGCTTCCTGGGGTGGTTGCAAAACTGGCGCAAGGGGCAGACCGATGCGCCGAACGTCGATTCAGATTTCAGTACATCCTGAAGCATCCAACCAATCTTTGGTAGCAGCTCGGCTGACGTTCTTTCTTGCTAGAATCACTGTTGGTCCACCGAGTAAACCATGAGATTCGTACAAAGAGGAATTAAGCACCTTTCCCGGGTTCATGACCTACTGTTTCGCAGGCTCCGAATCGAGCGCGACATCACCATTTTCCCCGACGATATTTTTCTTACTTCTTATCCTCGCTCCGGGAATACCTGGACGCGGTTTCTGGTGGGGAATCTCGTCCACCAAATCGAAACCGTCACATTTCTAAATGTGGAACGCCTGGTTCCCGACATGTACAAACATTCGGATCGCACCCTGCGGCATCTTCCACGGCCGCGCATCCTCAAGAGTCATGAATGCTTTGATCCGCGCTACAAGAGGATTGTCTACGTGGTCCGTGACCCGCGAGACGTGGCCGTGTCCAACTACCACTGGGAGATGAAACAGCGGTCCATGGGAGACAGTTATCCGATTGAGACCTTTGTGACGCGGTGGATGCAACCTGTCTATTGGGACCGCCTCGGTTCGTGGGGAGACCACGTTACCAGTTGGCTCAGCACGCGGCAGGGCCGCGAGGGATTTCTGTTGCTGCGTTACGAGGATATGCTTGCGAATCCCGCGGCGGAAATTGGCAAAGTTGCTGATTTGCTGGGGATTGATCCGGCTCCGGAGCGGTTGGCGCGCGCGGCAGAATTGAGCTCAGCCGATCGGATGCGCCAGCTTGAAAAGGACCAGGGAGACAAATGGGTTCAGACCCAACATACGCGCCAGGATAAGCAGTTCGTGCGCAAGGCTGGTTCGGGAGACTGGAGGACAGTTTTGTCGCCCGAGTCCGTGCAGAGAATCGAGGACGCGTGGGGAGACATCATGAAGACTCTCGGATACGAACTCTCCGGCACCACCGCCAAATGGCCCGCGTTATCGTCGGGGCAGGGGTAATGCGGGTTCAGAAATTACCAGGAAGCCCGTCGCCGTTCGCACGGTTCAAGTGAAACTGACCGAAGTCGCTTTTCTGGAGCAACCCAGAGAACTTCTTGGATGTCGCGAATACAAAGTTGGATTCCGCCGCGAAGAACCCGCACTCTTCGAGGGCTCGGCGCCACTGCTTGTGGCTCTGATTCGATACGATCAGGTTCATCCCATTCGCTTCGAGCTCCAGCGCGGCGCAGTATATGATCTGCTTGGCATTGGTCGGGAGCGCCCAGCAATCCACGATGGAGCCCACTCTTAGCGACCCATATTTCGGATCATTCCTGCGCTCCCCGACAACCGCCCAACCTATGGGGCGGCCCTGCTGGTAGACGCACAGTTTAGTTAGGTGCTTCTGGCTGTGCGGATAAAGCCGCGTAAGGGTGCGGTGGTCGCGGACGGATGCGAGGTGGTAAGCATCCTTCGCCTCCAGCCATAACTTATCGGCCCAGTCGGCAAACTCCTCCACTTTCACAGCTTCGACAGAACCAAGGTCGCTGCTCACCCTCATGCGTTTTGTCTTTTGCCATGCCTCCAGCGCGGTCCAGCCAATCCCGCTGAAGGCAGCGAGGTCCATCATCCAGCGTTGTAGAAAAGATTGTCGGAGGACTCTCATCTGCCGCAAAAATCGATAGGGATGGACGACGTTGAAATAGAAGGGCACACTCCGCAGCTCCCATCCCATCGCTTTCAGCATTTTGGGTAACGGCTGGTCGTAGCCTCCCATGCCCAACGCGTACAACATAGGCTCACGCCGCACGGCGTCGCGCAGCAGCAGGCCACCGACGGAAAAGTAACGACGGTCGATGATGCCCTCCGATAACGAATGGTGATAACACGCGACCACGAACTCCCCTTGTTCGGGTGAGAAGAAATGCTCGTATTTCAGTGCGTAGGCGCCGTGTACGGCACCGTCTTCCTGCGCAACAAAATATTTGTTGTAGAGCGGGCTGCCATCAAGCTTCGGAAGCCACGCGGAATGGCATTGTTCATAGAAAACGAGATCGGGTTCCGAGGTCCCCGCTCGCAGGCGCTGGTTGAATGCTCGTACGGCATTCTGGTGTTCCTCCCGATAGGATTCAATGGCGATGGGCATCCGGTTGCCTGAATCGTCCTCCCTTGGAGAATGAATACTTACTTGCCTTCGACCTGAATTTTTTCTTCCACGAGCTTCACTGCGTCGCCGATCGTCCGTATTCTCTCTGTCTCTTCAGGGGAGAACTGAAGTTGGAACGACTCCTCCAGGGCCAGAACAAACGTGAGATGCTGTGTGGAATCCCATCGCTCAAGCGTCACGGGAGAGGAATCCGGGAAGATCCTCTGTGCTGGGACTCCAAAGACATCCGACGCAATACTATGCACTCGTTGAGCGACACTTGCCATCAAAATTTCGCTCCAGCAAGAACACGAACCTTGATCCATTCGGGACACGCGATCTCTGCCTTCTGCAAGTCTAGAGTCCACGGTGAGCCCTCGCTGTCGCTGGACTCCTGCTGGAAGCCGTGCTGCGCATAGAAATTTTTCGCCGGGGCGTTCTTGCGCGTGGAAAAAAACCAGCCTCGCATGAACTGCGCGCCCCGGGTGCGGGCGGTCTCAACCAGGTGCGACAGCAGGGCGGTTTCGACGGATCGACCAATCACCCGGCAGCTCAGCAGAAAGGTGTCGATCTCACACGACTCGGCGCCAAATTGAACGATGGCAACGCCCACAAGACCGTGATCACCGTAGCGGTCGCGCAGGCGCAAAGACACCACCTGCCAGCCAGGGCGTTTTGCGAGTTCGCTGATTTGCTGTTCGCTGTAGCGCCGGGTCGTGAGGTTGAACTGGTTGGTCTTTTGCGTCAACTGAGCTACCCGGGCCAGAGTGGCTGGCCCGACGGTGACGACTTCCGCCTCCTGTTCGAGCGAACGCAAAAAATCCTCCTTCGATTCGAAACTCTGTTCGGCGTTCGCGCGCTCCCGCCCGCTCGCGTAAAAGGAAGCACGCCGGCGGTCTTCCTCGGAAAGCGTGAGGCGCTCGAAGACGGGCGAATCGCGCACAGCGTCCGCGTATTTCGAAGGATCGGCGGGGAGTTCGATCACCGTCATTTCTGGAAGGTCGACGCGAACCTGTGCGCGCTCCACCGGATTGTCATCGAGAAATGCAATAGCGTCGATACCGATGTTAAGTTCGGCGGCAATCTCGCGAAGATTCTGGGTTTTGTCGCTCCAGTTGATGCGCATGGCCGCGAAATGCTCGGGCTTCAGCAGCATGTCGGGGTGTTTCTCAAGAACCTCCATCGCATCTTCGAGATTGTTCTTGCTGCACACCGCGAGCAGGATTCCCTTGCGGCGCAAATCCAGTAAGGCGCGCTGCAAGGCCTGGTAGGCGGCGCCGGGATATTCCTGACCGAGGCGGATGCCATGCATTCCATCCTCGCCGATTACGCCTCCCCATAGCGTATTGTCGAGATCCACAACAACTGCCTTTGCCGTGCGGCCAGCGAGCGGAAGCAAGAAGCGAAGCCACTCCTGGGCCAGGTGCATGATGTAGCTCGCACTGATGGGCATGCGGGCGGTAAGCCATTTACTCTCGTCGTGCCAGTGCGCGTATCCATGGCGCGCCACCAGAGAGTCATAATCCAGCATATAGACACCACGGAGTTCCTGGCAGAACCCTCGCAGTCCATCATTAATCTGTCGAATGGCCGCCGACTGTCCACCATCGGTTTGTGCGTCCAGCACACCCAGGCTTGGAATAGGAGGCTGCTCAAGCGCGTGCACGATGAGATTGGCAACCGACTGCTGGCGAAACGTTCTGACGCAGGACTGGAACGAAGCGACACTGCGCGCGATCGCGGGTTGTACTGCGTCCGCCGCCAGATCCGCATAGTCGCTCCAGAGTTCCCGGGCGACGTCGCGGGTTTGCACCGCCAAAATCACCGTATCGGGAGCGAACGAATAAAGTGGGCTTGCCGTATCGAGAATTTCCTGCGGATACGTGTTGAAGCCGCCGAGATGCACAGTTAGGTCGACACCTGCGACGAAGGCAGCGGCGCGCAGCAACGGAACGACGGGTTCAAGTGTGAAAGAGCGTAGGATTGCCAGGCGGTGAGGGATGAAAGGTCGTGCCCCTCGCAACTTTTCGTACCGGGAAATCAGGAAAGAGGCAACCGCCGCACCGGTCTCCTGCTGCCAAAGTTCGGTCAGGCGAAGCGAAGCGCCCAAAGCGTCCCCCACGGCGATCAGGTGGTCAATCTCTTCTCTCAGTTGCAAGTCGTCCCCGCGCACGCTTGATTTTAATGGTACTTCGGAACCGTGCCAAACACCCGCAAAGCCTGCCGCGTCGCTGCCGGAGGTTTGCTAGTTCACATCGGGCGGATCGGACAGTTCGAGTGCCGAAAGATTCGCCAGACGCCCTGCGGGAGTGTTTAGCTTAAGCCAAAGCTTGGCATTAAGGAACTGCGGGTACGCGGCAGCCATGATTTGCCGCGGCAAACTCAGGCGCTGTCGTACAGTGTTCGTCAAATCATAGCCGCACTCGTCCAGGCACGGACCGATGAGAGCTTCCAGCGCAGCGACCTCCCGCTGCGACAATCTCTCTTTCCAGCGATTTACCGGGTGCTCGCGCACCGCCGGCGCTTCGTCAAGGAAGGAAGAATTCGATTTACTCAGCCTTCCAAGCCGGGCGCTTTGAATGCGGTCGTAGTCGAGGTCATGATGCAGGAATTGCCCAAGCTTCTTCAGCGCCGGACGAGGCTGGGTCACTAGTTCTTCATAGTGGATTTCGATGTAGTCTGCAGGAATCTCGCGACCGTGGCGCTTTCCAGTGCGTACCATCCACTCCCAGTACAACGCGGTCTCCAGTAACCCGCGGGAGCGGTGACTCCAGGGAAAGGGGCGGAATCCGCCCATTTTCGTGAGCGACAGAGCGATGTCGCGACCGTCTCGGAGGATGTGCACAAAGAGTGCGCTCGGAATGTCCGCTTTGATTCTGGGAACGTGGAGTACGCTGTCCGGGTCGTAAACTGCCCAACGACTCACACCCTGATGTTCCGCGATCTCACCCATCACGATGCGCAGGAAGTCGCCACCGGTGTGGCAGCGTTCCAAGAGCTTGGAAGACAGATCAGAAGCCTGCAGCTCGGTCCTTGCGAAACCCTTGCTTCGCAGGAACGCATCGACGATGTTACGCCGGCTCGTAGGATTGCGGGGATGGCCGAAGTGCGGGATGAGTATCTTATAGATAGGAAGGTACCCGCGATAGACGGCAAACCCGCCGGCCGAGAGCAGCGTGTCGTAGAGCAGATTGGTTCCCGATCGGTGACATCCCATGACGAAGACAGGCCTGCTGCTCCGGTCGCCGGTATCACTGTCCGCGAACGGAACAGCTTTGCTTTCGGGAATCTGAGTCATGCCCTCCCACCAGATAAGAATTGTACACGCTAAATCGAGGCTCCAGGCTTTCGGGGTCGCGAAGTGTGCGCCGTTCGCCAACTTTCAGGGTGATGGCCCGCGTTAGTTCACGGGGGAAACTGCCGGCTAGTTCAGCTGAACTATGAATACGTCTCCACGGCAGTTTTTTCCGATGGTGCAGGTGGAAGAACCGGATTCCGATCCTAGAGTTCCCATCCAGTCGGAACTGAACATGAAAAATCGGCCATCCTGCGACACCTGACCAATCGCTTCCTCATCGTCAAATCTTTGCGATTTGGCGGTGATGAAGTTATGCGCAAATCGCCAGACCGTGCCTGTAATGGGAGATATTCCCAGAATTTCGTTCTGCCACGCGGTGGTGATCGGTGTTGCGGTTGTCCAACTCGAAGAGATAAAAGGCAGACTATCGTCGGGATCCACATTGTTCCAGGAAGGATGCTGATCCAGAGGCGAAAATAGGCTTGAAGGAAGAACAGAAACAATCGGAGTGTAACCGTTCATGTCGTCAAAAAGCCGCGAGTGATACTGGCCAATTGGGTCCTGATCATTGTTGGCCCAATGACTGTAACCCGCGGTCCAATGGCCGCCGCAGAGTTGACGGGTGTCTGGCGGACCGCAAACAGTAACCGTCGTGGTCCCGACCTGCCAGAAATACGGCCCGCTCCCGCAGGTTGAAGAGAGGCAACTCGTAGAACCAAGAATGGCCCATCCGCCGCTCTTGGTGATGAAGGCATCGTGTAAGGTGAAACGATCAGAAGTAGACATGCTGCCAGTCTGCCCCCAGTCGGAAGTGATCTGACCGGTGCGGGTATTCACCAGAGTGCAACCTTTACCCGCCGTGTAGATGGCGGTGTACGTGCCAGTACCCTGGAAACCGGCGTTGGAAAACCCCACCACGAAGGCGGTGTCTCCATCGCTGACGCCGCCAAAATCCTGCCACGTTGGCGTGAAGCCGGCGGGTAGGCAATTTGCACTGCTCGTGAAGTCATAGAGCAGTTGTGCTGACGGCGGGACCTGCCGGTTCGTGAAGTCGTAAAACATGATTTTCGTGCCGGACAGCACGTACAGGTAATTGGAATTTACGCGACTCCAGGAGAAAGAGCTGAAGGCTACCGTCATTCCTCCAGTAGTTGGAAAGCTCGATACGTACATCTTGGTGGCCTGCAGGCTGGCAGAATCGAAGGTCATGGGATAGCCTGTAGCATTTGTATCCTGCACAAAAATGAGACTGGAATTAGCGTTAAAGGTATTCGCGTTGGAACTGCCGCCGCTTGCCGCGACAAAAGTGACGTTCTTCTGATTGGGATCTGTGTTCGCATCGGTGACGCGAACGATAGAATTGCCAAACTGTGAATCGGTGACCACTGTGTTGGCGCCAGACAGATTGCCGACGTTGGGTACTGTAGGCACGGCCAGGACGGCATCGTCTGTGCGCGAACAGCCGTAGCTCGGAGGACCGCAATTGCTGCTCGAATGCGAAACCAAAAGGGCGAAATTCTGCTGAGCTTCATGCCCGCTCGAATCGGTCACGCCGATAAGCAGATTGAAAGTTCCGCTCTGGGTCGAGTCTCCAGAGATTGTTCCGGAACTGGATCCCAGCTGAAGCCCGCTTGGGAGGGAACCAGAAATGATCTTCCAGCTGTACGGCTGGATTCCGCCGCTTGCCGTCAGTTGCGCATTGTAGGGAATGCCTGCGGATGTGGCTGGAATGTAAGAACTGATTATCGTCAGGTTGGCGCTGGTCACGGAAGCCGTTGTGATCGCCTTCACCGTGGGTTGCGCGATGTTGGTAGCAGTCACGGTAACCGTCTTGGCATTTGTATTCGCCGGAGCAGTGAACAATCCACCGGATGTTTTACTTCCCGCGCTC
>Ga0210389_10003262_pt1 | contig 12651 bp, 10 predicted proteins | sample IncBWH28OmetaG_FD_160127 | JGI IMG/M metagenome (GOLD analysis project Ga0210389, IMG submission 160127) | Forest soil microbial communities from Barre Woods Harvard Forest LTER site, Petersham, Massachusetts, United States - Inc-BW-H-28-O ...
AACCGAGCAACTACGGAGTGCGCTAGGCCCATAGCGGGTCATTTCCCAGTATTTACCTCGTAGACATGCACGGCAGCCGTCTCCAGTCTCAAGAGCCCCGGTCGCCCATTCTTCCCACATCGGGCATCCCACAGGCGGCGTCCGTTACCGTTCGGAGTTGCGCCTGCCCGGCCGGTCCCAGGATGCGCTCGTCCACTGGTAGTCGAGCTGGGACCGGTCGGGGACGCCGACCGGGAGGTTGTAGCCGACGAACCCGACGGCGACCAGTTCGAGGTGATTGCCGAACGGGTCGTTGAAGTAGAAAGACGCCTGGCCCAGCGGACCCGGCCTGGTCGGTCCCGCGACGATAACGCCGTGCTCGGTGAGACGATCCATCCACCGGAGCAGGTGCCCGGGACGGACGGCGAGCGCGATGTGCGGGTGCATCGGCGCGACCGGAACGCCCTCGGGATATTCGAAGACGTCAAGGCGCGGGCCGCCAGCCAGGGTCAGCTGCAGGTGAGCGGCGTGGTTCTCCTCGATGTCCTGGCGAGACCAGCCGAGCCGTTCCAGGCGCGGCGCGTCAAGCCTGAGGGCGACCCGGGCGCCGAGGAGGCCGACGTAGAACTCCTCGGCGACCCGTAGGTCCTGGCAGGGGATAGTGACGTGGTCGACATAGGAGAGCTTCCCGCGCCAGGGCGGGGTGGCCCGGTAGGTGAGCCGTGACCAGGCGGAGAACGCGTGCACTCCGGCGCCGATGACTTTGCGTAGCGCCTGCCCGGCCAGGTCTGGCCGTACGTTCGCTGAACTGCTCGTCATGAACTTCTTCTCTGCTATCAGTTGCCGTTGCGGACGATGAAGGCGCCGTGCATGCCCATCTGGGCATGGCCCGGCATAGGGCAGATGTACTGATAGGTGCCGGACGCGCTGGCGGTGAAGGTGACGATGCGCGCGCCGTGCCCACCCGGCGTGGGGTCGCCGATCACGCCGGCGGCCGCCCCGGCGAGGGGAGGTGCCGCCGCCGCGCTGAACGCGAACGGCGGCTGGCTGGTGGTGAGCACCCACCCGTGGGCCTCGTCGCTGTCGGCGTTGATGAACTCGACGGTGACGATGGCACCGGCGGGAACGACCACGGCCGGGTCGACGAGGCCGGCGATCCGGAAGGTCATGTCCGGGTTGCCGGGCGGCACGGCCTCGACGGCGAAGGACACGTTCGCGGTCGAGAAGGTGATCCGGTCGGCGCAGGCATCGACGCGCGCCCCGCGGGGAACCTGGTCGCCCAGGACCCGGAGCTGGGTGTCGGTAACGGTAAGCGGGGCGTTGCCGGCCAGCCGCTTTCCGGCCTGCTGACCGATGAGCTGGGCCAAGGACGCATCGGGTGAACTCATGGCGCCCATGGCCGGCCGACCCGCCGCACAGCTGGCGGCCGGGCCGGCCGACGGTGCTGGGGCCCGGGCCGACGCTCTCGCCGGGCCTGCCATCGCCATCGGGCGTGACCCGCCGACCCTGGCCGGCGCCGTGCCCCGCCCGACCGCGAAGCCGCCCGCCGCGATCACCAGCGCGATCGCCGCGGCGGCGACGTATCTCGTCCGCAGGCCACGGCCACAGGGACTAAATGGAGGTTGAACTGACATGCCCCCAGGATGGGCAAGGGCCGTTGAAGGATCGTTGAAGGCCGGTGACCGGCTTCAAAGTTCTTTCAGCATCGTGGCGCGACAATGGAGGCTATGCGCATCTTGATCGTGGAAGACGACCCGCTGCTGTCCCGGTCCCTCGCCCGGGGCCTGGGCGCCGAGGGCTATGCGGTCGACCTGGTCGCCGACGGGGCCGACGGCCTGTACCTCGCCCAGGACAGGGACTACGACGCGATGATCCTCGACGTGATGCTCCCTGGGCTGAACGGCTACCGGGTGTGCGCCGAGCTCAGGGCCGCGGGAGCCGAACTGCCGGTCCTGATGCTCACCGCGAAAGACGGCACCTGGGATGAGGCCGAAGGGCTCGACACCGGCGCGGACGATTACCTGGTGAAGCCCTTCGCGTACCCGGTCCTGCTAGCCCGGCTGCGGGCGCTGCTGCGCCGCGGCCCGGCCCGGCTGCCCCCGGTGCTTACCCACGGCCCGCTGTCGATGGATCCCGCTCGCCATCGCTGCACGCTAAGCGGCGAGGAACTTGACCTGACGCCCAGGGAGTTCGCGCTGCTCCACTACTTGCTGGCACACCCCGCTGCCACCCATTCGCGGTGGGATCTGCTCGAGCACATCTGGGGCGAGACCGAGGCCGCCGACTTCAACGTGGTCCAGGTGTACGTCAGCGCGCTGCGCCGGAAGATGGACCGCCCGGGGATGCCTTCGCCCATCGAGACCGTCCGCGGCGTCGGCTACCGGCTGGCCGATGCTGAGTGACTCCTCTCCCCCGGATGAACCCGCCGACCGGGGCGGGCCGTGGCCGGCCCGCTCGCCCCGCCGCCGATGGCTGTCGAGCCTGCGGCTGCGCTACACCATCACCGCGACCGTCTTCGCGGCCGTCGCTTTCGCTACTGGTGGCGCCGTGGCCCTCACCCTCTATCACGACAGCCTTACGGCGAACATCCACCACGATGTCCTCAGGACCGCCAACGGCGTCGCCTCGGCCGCACAACGGTCACCGTTGCCTGACCCGATACCGATGCCGGTCGCGGCTGGGGTACCGCGGGTGCAGGTCATCGACGCGGCCGGCAAGGTAGTCAGCGGCGACCCCGTGTCGGCCGGCACCCCTTCGATGCTCGCGCTCGCCCAGGGCAAGACCGGCCAGGTCATGTCGGTCAGCGATCCGGCTGACCTGCCAGAGCGCCGCGCCGCGGTGCTCGCGATCCGGGTCAGCGGCCCGGCCGGGCCGCTGACCGTCGTCGTCGCTGACTCGCTTGATCCCGCCGACGACAGCACCCGGCAGGCCGTCCGGCTGAGCGTGATTCTCGGCGTGATCTCGCTCGCCGCGATCGGGACCGTCGCCTGGCTGACGGTTGGCCGGACGCTGCGCCGCGTCGAGCGGCTGCGCTCCCAGGTCGCCGCCGTCACCGCCAGCGGCGACCTCGGCCGCCGGGTACCCGAGACCGGCACCGACGAGCTCGCGGGGCTCGGCTTGACGATGAACGAGATGCTCGACGCGCTGGCGAGGTCAGCCGATCGGCAGCGGCGCTTCGTCGCCGACGCCGCCCATGAGCTCCGCACCCCCATCGCAGGGCTCAGCGCCAGCCTGGAAGTGGCGGTCAGCCATCCCGAGATCACCCGGGACCGCTCGTGGATACGGGAGCTGGCCGACGGTCACCGCAGGCTCGGCCGCCTCGTCAACGACCTGCTCGTACTGGCCAGCCTCGAGGGGGACGCTCCGAAGCGCCGCGACCCGGTCGATCTGGCTGGCGTCGTCGCCGACGCCACGCGGCGCCCTGTCCCGCCTGGCGTCAGGCTGCGGGCCGGCCGGGTCGACCGGGCGATGGTGCCCGGCGACCCCACCCAGCTCACCCGGGTGGTCACCAACCTCGTCGACAATGCCTTGCGCTACGCGCGCGGCACCGTCGACGTCACGCTCAAGGCCCAGGGCGCGCAGGCAGTGATCAGTGTCGCCGACGACGGCCCAGGAATCGCTCCCGCCGACCGGGAACGGATCTGGGACCGCTTCGTCCGCCTCGACGACGACCGCTCCCGGACCAGCGGCGGAACCGGTCTGGGCCTCGCGCTCGTCAAGGAACTCGTCACCGCCCACGGGGGCACCGTCTCGGTCGCCGGCTCCGCCGACCGCCCCGGAGCGGTCTTCATCGTGCGCCTGCCGCTCTGCCTTGACGAGTCCGGCACCAGGCAGCCCTGACCGGCCGCGGGCCGGCGGATTCGTCCCCGCTGATGCTCCCGCGAGGTTTCCCGTGGTGCCCGCGGGCTTCAGCGATCCTTCAAGGGCACTGAGGGATCCTCGCCGGTATGAGCAACATTCAGTGGAACAGCTGGCCGCGCGTGCTGCTGCTTGGCCATAGGTCTGCCCTCGGCGCCAGCGTCCGCCTGCGGCTGCGGGCCAGCGGCTGCGACCTGTGCCTGCTCGAGAAGGGTTCCTGGCCTGCCCTGCCCGCGCGCGCCGCGCGGGCAGGGTCGCTTGAGGCTGCGGCCGGCGACCCGGCCGCGCCTGCCGCACTGGTAGTAATCAGCGAACTGGGCCTGCCGTCTGGCGTCATGGGCTCGCTGCGCTGGCGCTGCGGGCGCGGGCGGCTGCGCCGACAGGCGGCGGAGCTGGCCCGGCAGGCATCGCGGTGCGGGGTCACCGATCTAGTGGTGGTCTCCTCCGCGCTGCGCTACAGGCCCGCGGCCGATAGCTGGCTCGACGAGAACGCGCCGACGGACTGCTCACCCGAGACCGCGGCGGCCGAGGCAGCGGAGATCGCGGCCGAAACGTTTTCCGTGCTCGGCGGCCACTCCGTCATACTGCGCCTCGGCTGGCCGTATGGCGGCGATGACCGGCTGACGCGGCGCGTCATCGGCGCCGCCGCGAAAGGCTGGCAGATGTTCGACGGCCCGCCGGATGTATTCCTGCCCACGGTAGAGATCACCGACGCCGCGGCGAGCATTCTTCCGGCCCTGTCAGCGCCCGCCGGGCGGTACAACGTGACCGACGGACATCCCCGGACCCAGGCGGAGCTTAGCGAGGCCCTCGCCACGGGCGCGGGCGGGGCCCTGCATCCGCTTTTCGACCTGCGCTGGGGGCACGGCTCGCTCTTCGGGCGCTCCCGCCGGGCCGACGGCACCGCCTTCACCTCCGTGACCGGCTGGCGGCCCGCGTTCCGCGACTCAGCCCACCGGCTGGCCCACCTGTCCCGGGCCGCGGCGGAGCGCCGAACGTCACCTGGTCTTCGCGCATGACGAGGTGGGCATGCGACCGGCTGCGCAGTCAGGCCTTGCGGGCAAGCCCTCCGTAGCAGGCCACAGCCGCGTCGGACGGCAGGCCCGGTTGACCGTTGGCGGGCCGCCACCGGGCGGAGGGGCGCACGCCCGGCTCGACGAGGTCGAGGCCGGAGAAGAACCGCTCGATTTCCGCCTTCGAGCGCACCCTCATGACCATGCCGCGCTCGGCGTACACCTTGGCGACGCCGTCCCACGCCCGCGGGTCGAATTCCCCGGACAGGTGGGACATCGCCAGGTAGCTGCCTGCGGGCAGCGCGTCGAGCAAGGCCCTGACGATCTCGTAGGGCGCGTCCTGATCGGGGATGAAGTGCATGACGGCGATAAGCAGCAGGGCCACCGGCTGGCTGAGGTCGAGGGTGTCCCGCAGCTGCGGGGCATTCAGGATGCGGTCCACCTCGCGCAGGTCGGCATCCACGTAGGCGGCCTTCCCCGCCGGGGTGCTCGTGAGCAGGGCCCGCGCGTGGGAGAGGACGATGGGGTCATTGTCCACGTAGACGATCCGCGCGTCCGGGGTGACGGCCTGGGCGACCTCGTGCACGTTACGGGACGTCGGCAGCCCGGCGCCGATGTCGAGGAACTGCCTGATGCCCGCCGCGGCAGCCAGGTATTGGACGGCTCGCTGCAGGAAGGCGCGGTTTTCCCGGCACGAGATCCTGCCGTCCGGGTTCGCCAGGAGCGCCTCCTCCGCCGCCGCACGGTCGGCGGCGAAGTTGTCCTTGCCGCCGAGCAGGTAGTCATAGATCCGGGCCGGGTGCGGAAGATTCGTCCGCAGGTCGATCGTCGCCGGCCTGCCGTCTTCTGCCCCCGGGCCCATCCAGGAGGTATCCGTCATGCGCGCTCCGGCGGTCTTGCAGGGGATTAGCGACGAATGTGAGCTTACTCCGGGTACGCCGGTCACCTGATCGCGTCCAGGGCAGCCAAGTGCGACCCCACCGCCCACGGGCGATCCGGCAGGCTGAGCGGGACGCCAGCGGAAGTGTCAGGGTTCTGGCTTACGATGAATACGGACGCAGAAAGCTTGCCGGGGGCCAGGCTCAGCTGTAACGTCCCCGGCACCGACCGGACGGGACTGGACGGCTCCCAGGACGGGGTGCTTCCCCGCCTAGATGGAACTGGATGGATGTCATGTCGACCGTGCAGCACGCCGAACAGCCGGGGGGCCACGGCCAGCTGGTCAGCGAAAGCGAGCCAGCTGATGGCCGCGCCGCCCGGTCGCACCGTTCCCGCCGGGCGATCGTCGATGCGCTGCGGGCGCTGCACGCCGAAGGTGACCTCCGCCCGACCGCGCCGCGCGTGGCCGAGCGGGCCGGGGTGTCGCTGCGCACGGTCTGGCAGCAGTTCGCCGACATGGAGACGCTGCTGGTCGAGGCGAATCGCCGCGACGACGAGATCGTGCGATCGCTGGTGGAGCGAATCGACCAGGACCAGCCGCTGGCCGTGCGGGTCGCGTTGTTTACCGGCCAGCGGGCGCGGATCCTTGAGCAGATGACGCCGACCTGGCGGGCGGCTCGCTTGTACGAGCCGTTCTCGCGGGAGCTCGCCCGGCATAAGGTGCGGACGCTGGGGATCGCCAAGGCGGACCTCGAGACTGTTTTCGCGGCGGAGCTAACGGAACTCGCCGGGACGAAGCGCCAGCAGCTGCTCGACAGCCTGCACGCGATCAGCATCTGGTCGTTCTGGGAGTCGCTGCGCACCGAGCTCAACCTCGACCCGGGACAGGCCGGGGAACTTCTCCGCGCCACCTTCACCGCGCTGCTCGCCGAGGCCGGATTCTCCTAACAGCCGCAGGCCGCACGGTGACCCCGCCCGGCGCGGGCCGACGGCAGCGGACACCGAATCAGTAACCTTCCGCCCGCGCCATTGAATTTGCGCGGATCGTGCGGATACATTGACCTCCACGTCCCTTTCACGGGATGCCTGCCAACAAGGATGATGGCGAGGTCAGTATGAGTGTGACCGCGGACACCGCCGGTCTTGGACACAAGAGCAACAACACATCATGGCTGTGGCAACGGCAGCTCGGGACGTATCCCGATACCAGGCCGCGCATGGTCTACCTGGCGATTACGGTACTGGCCACCATCATGCTCTACTACGAGCTGTACGTGGCCGGCGCGGTGTCTACGCTCATACTGAGCAACCTGCACGCGTCCTTCAACTTCTTCGTGTACCTGCTGGCATTCGGAAACCTGATCGGAGCGTTCGGCGCCCTGCTCGCCGGGCTCACCGACCGACTCGGCCGGGCCAACCTGGTGGTCGGCGGCCTGCTGGTCACGGGCATCATGACCGCCTTCGTCCTGCCGAACGCGACCAATAAGTGGGCCTACGGCATCGAAGGGTTCGCCGTCGGCCTGGTCGAGGGCGTCTGCCTGGTCGCCACCCCGGCCCTGATCCGTGACTTCTCCCCGCAGATGGGGCGGGCCACGGCGATGGGGTTCTGGACCGTCGGCCCGGTCGCCGGCAGCCTGATCGTCGCGGTCGTCGGCAGCGCCACGGTCCCCGCGGTCGTCACCAACGACAGGATCTGGACCCACCAGTACGTCATCTGCGGCATCGCCGGCCTCGTGGTCTTCCTGATCGCCCTGATTGGGCTGCGGGAGCTCTCCCCCCGGCTGCGCGATCAGCTCATGGTGTCCATCCGTGACCGTGCCCTGATCGAGGCGCGGGCCAAGGGGCTGGACGTCGAGGCGGCGCTGCGCCACCCGTTCCGCCAGCTGCTCAAGCTCGACATCATCGTCTCCGCGTTCGCGGTGTCGGTCATGCTGCTCGTCTACTACACCGCCGTCGCGTTCTCGCTCATCTACCTGACCACCGTGTTCGGCTTCTCGGTCAAGGACGGCAACGGCCTCGCCAACTGGAACTGGGGCTTCAACGTCATCGCGGTGCTGCTGGTCGGGATCATCTCCGACCGGTTCCGGGTGCGCAAGCCGTTCATGGTGCTCGGCGGCGTCATCGCCGCGGTCATCCTGGTGGTCTACCTGGAGCAGGCCGGCCACCACCCGGGCTACTACACGCTCGCGCTCTTGCTGGCGGGGCTGTCCCTCGGGCTTGGCATCGCCTTCGCCCCGTGGATGGCGAGCTTCACCGAGACAGTGGAGGCAAGGAACCCGGCGCTCACCGCGACCGGCCTCGCGATCTGGGGCTGGATCCAGCGGCTCATAGTCTTCGCCTCCTTCCTGATCATCCCGGCGATCGTCAACTCGGTCACCCCGCTGGTCACTTACGGGTCCACCGTTCAGGCCTACGCGGCCCAGTACGCTCCCCAGCTCGCCTTCGCGCAGCACCACCCGGCCGTGGTAGCCGACGCGCAGAAGGTCCCGCCGACGGTGATCGCCACCGCGGCGGCCATTCCGCCGACGGTCACCGCTACCGCGGCTAAGATCCCGCCGACGGTTCTGGCCACCGCCACCACGTACAGCACCCAGCTGGCGAACGCGGTTAAGTTCGCGCCGGAACTGACCGTGATCCAGGCCAACCCGGCCCTGTTCGCCAAGCTGAACGCCGACCCCACCAACAAGACCCTGCAGGCGCAGGCCGTCGCCGCCGCCGGCGGCGGGGCCAAGGGCGCCAGCGTGCTCGGCACGATCGCCGCCAACCAGGCCGCGATCAGCGGCGTCATCGCCGTCGGCCCGCAACTGCAGACGGTCGCACCGTACGCGGCCGACCTGACCACCATCGCGCCGTACTCGGCCCAGCTGAAAACCATCGCGCCGTACTCGACCGAGCTGACGGCCATGGCACCGTACAGCGCGCAGCTGACGGCGCTGTCCAAGGTGCCGCCGTCGGTGACCGCCTACCTCACCGCCCACGCCGCGGCCGTGCAGACGGCCGCCGCCAACACGGTGGGCCAGTGGAAGACCTGGTACTGGATCTGCTTCGGCGGAATCATCGTCTTCCTGCTCTCGATCCCGCTGCTGCGCGGCCGGTGGCGCACCAAGGACGCCAAGCGCGACGAGGAAGAGCACGAGGCCCTGGTCCAGGCGGAACTGGCCAAGCTCACCGGCTAGCGCGCAGCCCGCGCGACGGCCACATCCAGGCAGCCGGACACAGTCCCCGTGCCCGTCCCCCGGGGGGACTGTGTCCGGCATTTTCACGCACCGGTCCAACCGACGGCCTACTGCGTGCGTACCTGCATGTACTCGAAGACCGAGCCGTCCGGGTGGCGGGCCACGATCCTTGTGCCGTTGGGTACTCGGCTCGGTGCTTCCAGTACCTCGGCGCCCGCCTGGCTCAGAGCCTCGAGCACGGGGTCCAAGGAGTCGACGATGACGGTCGCCGTCTGTGACACGTACTTTTCCAGCGGGCCTGAGTACAGCAGGAAGGGCCCCACCAGTGCCAGCTCCAGATCGCGGTAGGGGAATCGCCTGACCTCGACGTCCCCCGCCAGTTCACGATAGAACGGAATGGCAGCCTCAAGGCTCTCGACTTCGACGTCTGCGATCATCGCCCGGATATTACTGCTCACGGCATTTTCCTTCCGTCAATTTATGGTGCCATCAAACTCACCGCGGGGCGGTCGTCGAGGAGTCCCGCATTGCGTTCTCCTTCCGGTTGTGATGCGCGGCATGCTAGCCATCGTCAGGCGGGGAGAACCGCACTCGCATCCGCCAGGCACCAGCAAGGTGGCCAGTACTGGCGCGACCATGCCAGGCCCGACTACGCCTGGGCAGCGTCCACGCCATCTCCAGCGACGAGGTTCTCGTAGTCGCGGGCGGTTAGAGGTGAAGCCGGTGAGGGCACGCTTGCATGTGCCAGCGGGGAGTGGCGCTTACCAGTCGGGGGCCGGGTAGCATAAGCGCTGGACAGATGGCGGCACATTTCCTTACCCCAGGTCACGTGACAGGACTTATCGGCCGGCACGGTGAAAGCGATGCGCTTGACCGGCTGCTCGAAGCTGTCCGGGCGGGTGAGGGCCGGGCGCTGGTGGTGGTCGGCGAGCCGGGCGTGGGCAAGTCGGTGTTGCTGGACTACGCGGCTGAACGGGCGGCCGGTTTCCGGGTGGCGCGTGTGGTGGGTGTCCAGTCCGAGATGGAGCTGGCGTTCGCGGGGTTGCACCAGTTGTGCGCGCGGATGCTTGATCACGTCGACGGTCTGCCGGAGCCGCAGCGTGATGCGCTGCGTACCGCGTTCGGCCTGGCTGCGGGGCCGGCGCCGGACCGGTTTCTGGTCGGTCTGGCCGTGTTGAGCCTGCTGTCGGAGGTGGCCGGGGAGCGGCCGCTGGTCTGCCTTGTGGATGATGAGCAGTGGCTCGATCGCGCTTCCGCGCAGGTCCTCGCATTCGTGGCGCGCCGCCTGGTGATGGAATCGGTAGGCCTTGTCTTCGCGGCCCGCGTCCGGGGCGAGGAACTGGTGGGATTGCCGGAGCTGAAGGTCGGGGGTCTGTCCGAAGTCGATGCGCGGGCGCTGCTGGACTTGGTGCTCACCGGCCCGCTGGACGAGCGGGTCCGCGATCAGATTGTTGCCGAGACGGGCGGCAACCCGCTGGCGCTGATGGAGCTGATTCGGGGGCTGACCCCGGCGGAGCTGGCGGGCGGGTTCGGGCTGCCCGGCGCGTTGCCGCTCGCAGGGCGGGTTGAAGAGAGCTTTCGGCGGCGGGTCGACGCCCTGCCGGCCGTGACCCGGCGCCTACTGCAGGTCGCGGCGGCCGATCCGACCGGTGACCCGTGCCTGGTGTGGCAGGCGGCCGGGCGGCTCGGGATCGGTGCCGAGGCGGTGGCGCCGACGGCCGAGGCCGGACTGGTCGATTTCGGCGTCTCGGTGCGGTTCCGGCATCCGCTGGTCCGCTCGGCCGCCTACCAGTCGGCCTCGCCAGAAGAACGGCACGCCGTGCACCGGGCCTTGGCGGAGGCAACCGACCTGGAAATTGATCCGGACCGGCGAGCCTGGCATCGGGCGCAGGGCGCAGCCGGGCCAGACGAGCTGGTCGCCGGAGAGCTTGAGCGCTCGGCCGGGCGAGCGCAGGCGCGCGGGGGCCTGGCCGCTGCGGCAGCGTTCCTTGAGCGCGCGGCGATGCTGACACCCGAACCCGGCCGCCGGGCGCAGCGGCTGCTCGCGGCCGCCCGGGCGACATGCGACGCGGGCGCGCTCGACGCGGCACTCGGGCTGCTGGTCGCTGTCGAGGCCGGCCCGCCGGACGCGTCGCGGACCGCCGAGGTCGAGCACCTGCGCGGCCAAATCGCTTTGCATCAGCGACGCAGTGGCGACGGTGCCCGGCTCCTGCTCGGTGCGGCTCGGCGCCTCGAGCCACTCAACCCGGGCCAGGCGCGCGAGACGTACTTGGAGGCGCTCGCGGCCGCGATGTGGGCGGGTGACCTTGGCCACCCCGGCAGCGCGCGGGAGGCGGCCAAGGCGGCCCGCGCCGCACCCCCCGGTCCCGAACCGCCGCGTGCGATGGACGTCCTGCTCGACGCGTTCGCGATCCGCCTGACCGAGGGATATGCAGCGGCCGCGCCCACGCTGGCCCGGGCATTCAAGCTGGTTCTCAACCTGAACCCCGCGACCGATCCGGAAGTCGGCCGCTGGCTCTGGCTCGCGGGGGCGAGCTCCAGCGCCGTTGTCGCCGTCGAACTGCTAGACGCCGAATCGTCTCAGGCTCTGGCCGCTCGCCTGGTCCAGTCCGCCCGCGACACCGGCGCCCTGGTGCATTTGCAGTTCGCGCTGGACTTCCTGGCCAGAACCCACCTTCGCACTGGCGAGCTGCCGTCGGCGGCGCGGCTGGTCGAAGAGGACCGGCTGATCGCCGAGGTGACCGGGAACCCGCCGATCGGCGACGCCGAGATGATGCTCGCGGCCTGGCGCGGTCAAGAAGCACACGCAGCTGAGCTGATCGAAGCCGCTGTACGGGAGGGGACGGCCCGCGGGCAGGGCAGGCTGGTCAATCTCGCAGCCTACTGCCGCGCGGTGCTCGGCAACGGCCTCGGCCTGTACGACGCCGCGCGCGACGCCGCCTGGCGCGCATTCCAGGGAGATCAGCCAGGGTATGGGGCCTTTGCCGTCCTGGAGCTAGCGGAGGCGGCGTCAAGGACCGGCGACATAGCGCTGGTCAGGGCCGCGCTCGGGTGGCTGTCCGAACGCACGCGGGTGAGCCCCACCGACTCGGTGCTGGGGATTGAAGCCCTCGCCCGGGCCCTGCTCAGCGAGGGCGAGGCCGCCGACCGCCTCTACCGCGAGTCGATCAGGCTGCTCGGCCGGACGCGGGTCCGCGTGGAACTCGCCCGCGCCCACCTGCTGTACGGCGAGTGGCTGCGCCGCGAACGCCGCCGCAGGGATGCGCGCGAGCAGCTGCGCACCGCCCACGACATGTTGGCTGCGATGGGCGTCGAGGCGTTCGCCGAGCGGGCCCGCCGCGAGCTGCTGGCCACGGGCGAGACTGCCCGCAAGCGCACCGTCGAGACCACCGCTGAGCTGACCGCGCAAGAGGCCCAGGTCGCCCGGCTGGCCCGCGATGGCCTGTCCAACCCAGAGATCGGCGCCCGGCTGTTCATCAGTCCGCGCACGGTCCAGTACCACTTGGGCAAGGTCTTCACCAAGCTCGCCATCAGCTCCCGCGGCCAGCTGGATCGCGTCCTTCCCACCGACCCGGCCACCGGTTCGCCGCGCTAACCCCGGCGAGGGGCCGGGCCTCCCAGCGGCGCGCGGACTGCGCTATCTGCAGCAAGCGTCAGGCCGAACCCTCCACCTGGCGAGGTGGATGCCATTGGCCGTTCCTGGTGGTTCAGGGAGTTCCAGAATCCGACACTCCGGTCACCTCACG
>Ga0210389_10003263_pt1 | contig 12651 bp, 9 predicted proteins | sample IncBWH28OmetaG_FD_160127 | JGI IMG/M metagenome (GOLD analysis project Ga0210389, IMG submission 160127) | Forest soil microbial communities from Barre Woods Harvard Forest LTER site, Petersham, Massachusetts, United States - Inc-BW-H-28-O ...
GCTCTTCGACGCCAGCACCAAGTTCGATTCCGGCACCGGCTGGCCCAGCTTCTGGGCGCCCATCGCCAAAGAAAATATCCTCGAGTCCGCGGACATCAGCCTGGCCATGATTCGCACGGCAGTCTCCTGCCGTCTCTGCGACGCGCACCTGGGCCACGTCTTCGACGACGGCCCGCCCCCCACAGGCCTGCGCTACTGCATGAATTCAATAGCCATGCGCTTCGCAAAAGCGACGTAATCGTCTTCACCGCATCGAATAGTGAGTACCCGGCCCTTCAGGGCCAAAAGGCAAAAAATATGAATCGCTCCATGAAAATCGCGTTAGCTCTCTGCGCCGCACTCCTAATCATCTATGCCGCGCTCCGCCACGACGTCGCCAGCGCCGCCACAGCCCTGCCCGATCCCACTGTTGACGAATCCCTGGCTCCGCAAAAAGGCCAAGCGACATTAGTATTAGCAGGCGGCTGCTTCTGGGGCATCCAAGCCGTCTTCCAACACGTAAAAGGTGTCACCAGCGCCACCTCCGGGTACTCCGGCGGTAGCGTGAAAAATCCCGACTACGAACAGGTCAGCAGCGGCACAACTGGTCACGCCGAATCCGTACAAATCATCTACGATCCGTCGCAAATCACCCTGGGCCAGCTTCTGAAAGTTTTTTTCTCTGTCGCCACGGACCCCACAGAACTAAATCGCCAAGGCCCAGACAGTGGTACGCAATACCGCTCCGCAATTTTCTTCTCCACTCCCGATCAGCAGCGCATAGCCCAGGCCTACATCCAACAACTAGATCAAGCTAAAGTTTTTTCACATCCAATCGTCACCCAGATCACGCCGTTCAAAGCGTTCTATCGCGCTGAAGACTACCACCAGAACTACGCCACTAATCATCCCGACAGCCCCTACATAGCCACCTTCGACCTCCCCAAGGTGCAACATCTCCAACAACAATTTCCCAATCTCTACGTGGCCAGTCGATAAGCCCTGCGGTTCACGCGGTGAAATCCCTGTGATAATCTCACGCCATGGAAAAATTAGAATCCACCCGCGCCGCCGCTCTCCTCCAAGCCCAAAATAACGCGAACGAACTCTTCAAAGCCGTCGAATCCCAGGGCGTAATCCGTCCCGGCGTCACAGAAACCAAAATCAATCAAGACATCTACGATCTAGCCGAAAAAATGTTTGGCGTCTCCACTTACTGGCACAAACGCATCGTCCGTGCGGGCAGCAACACCCTAGCCCCCTACGATGAAAATCCGCCCGACCTCACCCTTGCCGAAGACGACATCATTTTTCTCGATCTCGGCCCGGTCTTCGAAGCCTGGGAAGCCGATTTCGGCCGCACCTTCGTCCTCGGCTCCGACCCGCTAAAATTGAAGCTCCGCGACGACATCGCCAAAGCTTTCGTCCAAGGCAAACAATACTTCCACTCACACCCAGATATCACCGCCGACGAACTCTACGGCTACGCGCAAAAAATGGCCCGCGACTACGGCTGGGAATACGGCGGCCCCATCGCCGGCCACCTGATCGGCCAATTTCCTCACGAACGCATCCCCGACGATAAAATCTCGCTCTACGTTCACCCCGAAAATCCCATGCGCATGCGCGGCCTGAACGCCGAAGGCGAAGAGCGCCACTGGATCCTCGAAATCCATTTCGTTGACCGCGCCAAAAAAATCGGCGGCTTCTACGAAGAATTGCTGACGCTAGGCTGAACGGCCCCACTCCAACTCAGGAGCGCCCATGAAAGCGATCGTCTACGATAAACAAGGCGGCCCCGAAGTTTTGCAATACAAGGAAGTTGCCGACCCGCTGATCGATGCGTACGAAGTCCTCGTCCGCGTCCGCGCCTGCGCCCTGAATCACCTCGACCTCTGGCTGCGCATGGGCGGGCCCAGTCTGAAGGTCCCGCTACCGCACATCCCGGGCAGTGACATCGCCGGCGAAGTCGCCAAGGTCGGCGACAAAGTAACCAACGTAAAAGTCGGAGAGCGCGTCCTGCTGCAGCCGGGAATTTCCTGCGGACAATGCGAAAAATGTCTCTGTGGTCAGGACAGCATGTGCCCCACCTACACTCTCTTTGGCCAAGGCGTTGACGGTGGCTGCGCCGAGTACGTGAAGTCTCCAGCAGTAAATTGCGTGCCCATTCCAGAAAAACTTTCCTTCGAAGAAGCCGCCGCGTTTCCGCTGGTCTCACTCACTGCCTGGCACATGCTCATCGGCCGTGCGAAGTTGCAGCCCGCCGAAACCGTCTTGGTGCTCGGCGCAGGCAGCGGCGTGGGCAGCGCCGCAATTCAAATCGCCAAAGCCGCCGGCGCGCGCGTGATCGCCACCGCCGGCTCAGACGCAAAACTGGAAAAGGCCAGGGAACTGGGCGCGGACGCCGTGATCAATCACACTACGCAAAAGATCGCGGACGAAGTAAAACGCTTAACCAATCGCCGTGGAGTGGAAGTTGTCTTCGAGCACGTCGGCCAGGCCACATGGGAAAACAGCATTCGCAGCCTCGCCGTCGGCGGGCGCCTGGTCACCTGCGGCGCCACCACCGGCTTCGATGGCGCAATAAACATCGCGTATCTTTTCACGCGTCACCTCTCAATTCTTGGCTCGTTCATGGGCAGCAAAGCCGAATTGCTTTCCGCGCTCGAACTTTTGCGCCGAGGATTACTGAAACCAGTAATAGACGTAGTCCTACCGCTGGAAAAATGCGCCGAAGGCCACAAACGCATGGAAAACCGCGAGCTATTCGGCAAAATCGTTTTGCAAGTAGCGTGATCGAAGATCAACGGCGGGGAAGTGAAAATGGAAAGCGAGACCGTGGAGGAATTTGGGGTGGGATTGCTTGCGTCGTTGCCTTCTCTGCGTCCTTCGCGTCTTTGCAGTAAAATGTTGTGAGCGAGGAGCTTCGCGGAAATGCTGGAGCAACCGGAACAGAAAACGCCGCGCACTTTGCGGAACATGTGGCTCGGCTTTGGCGTGCTCGCTTTGATCGTCCTTGGTTACACGGCTTTCGTTTTCTGGTCGCGCTGGCAGGAAAATCAGGACATAGCCGCGAAAGAAAAGGCCGCGCAGGCTGCCAAGGTGCGTGACGATGCGGAGAAATCCTATGAAGTGCTGGGCGGTGCGGATTTCAAAATCGTCAGTTTTTACGCGATGCCCGGAACCATTCGTCGCGGCGACAGCGTGGACATGTGCTACGGCGTGTCCAACGCCAAATCCGTGAAACTCGACCCGCCCGATGTGGCCAGCATGTTTCCGTCGCTCGATCGTTGCGTGAAAGTCTCGCCGAAGAAAACGACGACCTACACGTTCACCGCGGACGACGGTAAAGGCAACACGAAAACAGCACAGCTAACGATTAAGGTGCAATGATGGAGTGGCGCGACGGACGCACGTTGCTCGCGAGATCCGCGCGAACAATCGCTGCTGGTCGCGTTGCAAAGAACGCCGCAAACATGCAAAATGAATGCAGTCGGCGCCAGATGTCGCGCCGTTACGGAGTTACATAGGCCATGGCCGTCGAACTCGCAAAGGGCGTCACACTCGAAGCTCCAGGACAGGATGCGAACTTCCTGAAGGACGAAGGAATCCTATTCGCGTCGCTGGACAAAGTGGTGAACTGGGCGCGGCGCAGCTCGATCTGGCCGATGTCTTTCGGCCTCGCCTGCTGCGCCATCGAGATGATGTCCATGGCGTCTTCGCGGTACGATATCGCGCGTTTCGGCGCTGAAGTTTTTCGCGGCTCCCCCCGCCAATCCGATTTAATGATCATCGCCGGGCGCGTCTCTGTAAAAATGGCGCCGGTAATCAAACAGCTCTACGAACAAATGCCCGAACCCAAGTGGGCAATTTCCATGGGCGCATGCGCCACGTCTGGCGGCGTCTTCAATAATTACGCTGTAGTGCAGGGAGTCAATCAGGTAATCCCGATTGATGTGTACGTCCCGGGCTGCCCGCCGCGCCCCGAAGCTCTCCTCTACGCTATTTTCCAGCTACAGAAGAAGATTGATAACGATCGCGGCAGCTTCATGCGCTCGATGAATTTCAGCAAGAGCTAAAAGCTCAGTTCACAGTTGAAAGTTGAAGCTCTCGCCTGAGCCTCTAGCTGCGTCTGCCTCTACAGTCGCTTTCTCTGACCTGCATTCTCTATAGAACTTCTGCTTTGCCGCCGTTGAAACCGAGGATGTTGCCGGGAGTGTTGTGCTCCCGGCGAACGTAGGCCATGCCGATGGCGGTGTTGGAGGCTGGGGAAAATGCGGAACTGGTGATGATGCCGACTTCTGTAGATCCCGAGGGCGCGGTTTCCGTGGTTTTGTTTTCCGCGCTCTGCGTGTTGATGTCGCGGGAGTGCAAACGCGTCAAAAGGGCGGGCGGCTCAGCCGTCGAAAACTTCAGCTGCACGCGGCGGCGATTTACCTGGCCGCGCGAGCGCACGCGCTCGACAATTTCCTGCCCCGTGTAGCAGCCTTTGCTGAAGCTGATATGCGTGGCTTCCAGCGCTGCTTCATGCGGAATCACCGTGTCGTTGAAATCGTCAGGGAACCACGGGATGCCCGCTTCCAGGCGCAAGGAATTCACAGCGCGCATGCCAATCGCGGCGCCATGTTGCGCGACCACGGTCGCTCGCAGATTCTTCCACAGCAATCCGAGATGCTCGCGCAGAGCAATGATTTCCGCGCCAGGCATTCCAAAGTGCGAGTGGCGGATCAGATGGCACGGCACTCCATCAATTTCCACTTCCGCAACAGCGTGCTCGGAAAAGCCTTCGAGGGACAAGCCGCAAGCTTCGGCGATCACGGTTCCAGCGCGCGGCCCTTCGATCGCCAAGCTGCCGAATTGCTCGGTGACGTCCGTCAATGTGACGTCGTCCATAATTATGAATTTGTCCAGCGTGGCGATGGTGCGTTCGCGCACCGATGCGTGCGAGAGCACCAGCAACTTGTCCTGTAGCGCGTAAATTTCCAGCTCGGCGAGGATGTGCCCTTGCGGTGTGAGCAGCAACGCCAGTGTGCCGCGGCCTTCGCCCAGCGATTTCACATCGTTCGATACGATTGCGTTCAAATAGCGTACGCGGTCCGGCCCGGTAAGCTCGACGATGGTGTGCCAGTTGGTATCAAAAATAGCTACAGCTTCGCGCGCGGCCCGGTACTCGTCCGAGAACGACGTGAATTGCTCCGGTAACGTGACGCTATGAAAAGGCGCGAGTGTCGCGCCGGCAATCTTATGCTCGTTGAGTAGGGGCGTGTTCATAGTCTGCAAATCGCGCGCGCCAAGCACGCGCGGCGCGATGCACATTCATACTATCAGATGACGCCGCGAGGCCACGAGGCGCTGCGAACCGTTGACTGCGAATCGCGCGCCTTTTCCTGCGCTCCAAATTCACGCGTTTCGGAAAAGCAGTCATCTTGACGAAGGTGAAAATCAGGTACAGACTACGCGCTGTTGGGTGAATCGATCTCAATCCTGGCGACACTCACCCGCTGCCTTCGATCCAGGTTCGCCTCACGTTCAGCAGTCCTAGACGCTGCCGCTTCCGACCTGGATGCGAATGATATTCTCGCGTGCCCAACCTCTAGCAGGCCGGAAAGTCGAAATGCATTCGGACAAGAATTCCGCTCGCGTAGAAAGCAGTGACGACGCGCAGATTCCTGCTGCGAACACAGACAGATTCCGCGAATTCGAAGCGGTGGTGGAGAACGTGGAAGAGATGATAGCGGTGGTGGACCGCGACTACCGCTACCTGATGGCCAACCGTGCGTTCCTGAATCATCGCGGAGCGCGCCGCGAACAAATTGTGGGCCAGCTCATTGCGGATGTATTGAATCCGGGCGTGTTCGAGAACACCGTGAAGGCGAAGCTGGATGAATCTTTTCAGAATCGCGCGGTTAAGTACGAAATGAAGTACACGTATCCGGATTTGGGCGAGCGAAGTATCTTCATATCGTACTTCCCGATTAGCGGACCAGGCGGCGTAGAGCGCGTGGTGTGCCTGCTGCAAGACATCACCGAGCGCAAACGGGTGCATGAATTAATTCGCCAGGAGCGCGATCGCGCGCAAAGTTACCTGGACATTGCCGACGTGATATTGCTCGCTCTGGACCTTGAGGGGCGCATCACGTTGATCAACCGCAAAGGTTGCGCCACCCTGGGAAGGGAGGAGAGCGAGCTGCTGGGCCGCAATTGGTTCGAAACCTGCTTGCCGCCGAGAACGCACCGCGAGCTCAAAGCATTTTTCCACACGTTGCTGGATGGAGAGCTGACCTCTCTCGAGAACCCGGTTCTTACCAGCTCCGGCGAGGAAAGAATGATCGGCTGGCGCAATTCACTTTTGCGAGACGGCGAAGGACGAGTGATCGGCACGCTGAGTTCAGGCGAGGACATCACCGAGCGCAAGCAAGCGGAATCCGCGCTGCGGCACTTGTCGGGAAAGCTGCTGCACGCGCAAGACGAAGAGCGGCGCAAAGTTGCCAGAGAACTGCATGATGGCATCGGCACCTATGTGAGCGGATTGAGCCTGGCCCTGGGCAGAATACGGACGTTTCTAGACGAAAAGAATCCCGAGCATCAAAAAGTTGTGGCGGAATGCAGGGACTTAATCCAGGCGGCTGCCGGTGAGATCCGCGCCATTTCCTATCTGCTCCATCCGCCGACGATGGAGGAGATGGGCTTGGGGGCCTCGCTGGAATGGCTGGTGCGCGGTTTCTCGGGCCGCAGCGGAATCACGATCTCGTTGCAGCTGGCGCCGGACATCGGCCGATTGAAAGCGGAAACGGAATTGACGATATTTCGCGTCACGCAAGAGGCGCTCAACAATGTGTATCGTCACTCGGGGAGCAGCACCGCCGCTGTGCGTTTGTTTCAGGAATCCGATGATATCGTGCTGGAAATCGCCGATTGCGGCCGAGGCCTGCCGCCGCGTGCCGCTGGGGCCGATCCGGATTTCACCGTGGGGATTTCGGGAATGCGCGAACGCGTGGAGGAGCTTGGCGGGAAGTTCAGCATCGAGAGCGTCGCCGGTGAAGGATGCACGGTACGAGCGGCTCTGCCGCTGAGCGGGCGATCGTGATTCGCAGCTGGGCTGGAAATTCGCTGCAAACTGGGACGCGAATTAATTCTTGGCGCTCTTCAGCAGGATGATGTCGCTGGATTGAGTGCCGCGCGCGAGGATCAGGGTCTTGCCGTCAGGCGACCAGTTGAAGGAGCGGATGAGGCCGCTAGGAAAATTTGTGATCTGCTTCATCGCGCCGCTCGGAACAGGCTGCCGCCAAATATTAGCGGCGCCTCCGCGAACCAAAACCATGTCAACGCCGCGATCGTCCGGCGCCCAGTGCGGCAGGTTTTGTGCAGTGCCGAGAGGAGCGTCAAACGAAAAGCCGGCCGGTCCGCCTCCCACTGGTACGGCCACCAATTGATCGCGCAGCTGCGGCGCATCGGGATGCCCCAGACGATAGAGGACGAGCTTGTTGTCCTTCGACAAAAAAACGACAGGGGCGGTTTGATTGTGCAAGCCTAACGACGTGGGATTCGAGCCGTCAATCCCCATGCGCCAGGTACTCAGCTGATCCTCGTAGTCGAAAGTGACCATCGAACCATCCCGCGAGCATACCGGCAGCAGCGCCGACTTGTCGTGGGTTAACTGCAACTGGTTGGAACCGTCCGCGTCCATGCGCCAGATATCTGAAGCATTGCCGCGCGGAACAGAATACACAATGTGCTTTCCGTCACCGCAGCCCCACGCGAACAGGATGTTGCGATCGCTGCCAGCCACCTGCGTCCGTGAGCTTCCGTCGTAGTTCGCGGTGAAGAGTTCGCGGTTGCGATTGGTGACCAGAAGGCGGTCTGAGCCCAACGCGGAAACGCCGACAATTGCTGGGCCGCCTGACGTGATTTGCGTGGCGTGCGCTGAATCTCCACCGGGCGCGTTCCAGAGGTCCGACGAAACCGTGGTCTCCACGGTGACCACAGTCGAGCCGTCCGCCGTCAAATCCAGCCAGGGCAAACTGTAGTCCGTCAGGTCGTTGGTCAGCCGCTCCGCCTCTCCGGAAGGATAGGAAATTTTCCAAAGCTGGCCTTGCGCGCCGCCGCTCTCCTCGCGCATCGGAACTAGGAGCGCGTCTCCATCTGGCAACCAATGTGGGCGGCCGAGATTTCCGTGTGTAGCGAAGAGCGTGCGCACCGCTCCGGTGGCGACGGTGAATTCGTTGAGCTGACTGCTGACGGACGGAAGCAAAGACGCGAAGACTATGGTCTTGCCGTCCGGCGACCACGCGGGAGTCAGAAGGCCGGCTACGGAAATATTCCCTTTCATCGAGGTTAGTAGTTTTTCGCCCGAGCCGTCCGCATTGGCGACCAACAGTTTGAAGGTTCCCTTGTCCGGGATTCCGCGGATAAATGCGAATTGTTTGCCATCGGGAGAGAAGCTGATGGACGTGTCTAAATCGCGCAAGACCTGCTGCGGATTGCCACCGAGCACGGGCATTTTGTAGAGCGAACTGAAGAGCTGATTTTCCTTGGATGCTTCGGTGAAATAAATGTAATTGCCGTCGGGAGAAAAGGTGAGGCCGTAGAAAGTGCTCACGGCGGGCGGGAGAATTTGCACGTCGCTGCCGGTAGCCACCTGCCGGACCATCAGACTTTGCATTTCGCCGTCGCGCAGGACGTACACCACGTATTGACCATTGGGAGAAATGGCCACACCGGACGCCTTGCCGGTTTCGGTGAGCTTCACGATGCTCATGTTTTGCGCGTTGAAGCTATTTTGATGGCCGTGCGGTTTGAAGACGAAGAAAGCAATGGCTGCGGCGACGAGCGCGATTACGACGACCGCGGCGATTAATTTGCCTTTGTGTTTTTTTGCTTCGCCGAGGACGATGGCGGCGCTGCCGGAGCCGCTCGCGGAAGTTTTCGTCGAGCCGGAGCTTTGTGTTGGTGGCGGTGGCGGCGCGGCGGTGGCGACGGAATTCGCGCCAGATGAGCCCGCCGTTGCGATCGCTACGTTCGTAACGCTGAAATTGTCTGCGGAACTAACCTGCGTTCTGCTGGAACCGGAATCGCGTTGCAGGCGCTTCAGATCGGTCCGTAGGTCCGCGGCGGTTTGGTAGCGCATGGTGCGATCTTTTTCCAGCGACTTATTAATGATGCGCTCGAGTTCCTGCGGGACATCGGGATTGATGCGCACCGGCGCGACGGGCGCGCGATTCAGAATCGCATCGAAAACAGCAGCGGACGTTGAGCCTGAGAAAGCCTGGCGCCCAGTAGCCATCTCATACAGCACCACGCCGAGCGAAAAAATATCTGTGCGCGAATCCAGGTCCTTGCCCAGGGTCTGCTCTGGCGACATGTACGCCACGGTGCCCACCGCGATTCCGGGACTGGTGAGATTGCCGTCGTCGAGCGTGACGTTGCCAGAAGCCGTGCGGCCATCGCTGCCGGGAACGGCCATGATTTTGGCGAGGCCGAAATCCAGAATTTTTGTTTGGCCGCGATCGGTGAGAAAAATGTTCGCAGGCTTGATGTCGCGATGAATGATGTTTTCGCAATGCGCGGCGTCGAGCGCGTCGGCTGACTGAATGCCGGATTCTAGAAGCGTGTCAAACGCCAAGGGTCCGCCGGTGATGCGATGTTTCAGCGTCGCGCCCTTCAGCAATTCCATGGCGATGTAACTGCGCCCCTGGTATTCGCCGATTTCGAAGATGGTGCAGATGTTGGGATGGCTGAGCGCCGCGGCGGCGCGTGCTTCGCGCAGGAAACGTTCGAGCGCCAGCTTGTCCTGCGAAACATCATCCGGCAGAAATTTCAGCGCGACCATGCGGCCGAGCTTGGTGTCTTCGGCTTTGTACACCACGCCCATGCCGCCGCCACCAAGCCGTTCTATAACGCGATACTGGGAGATGATTTGCCCGACGAGGGGCTGGGAGTCTGTCATTCCGTGCACATCTTAGATTCGCTGCCGAGACAAGTCAACGCGGGCGCGAGAGTGAGTGTGGGCCAGGCTTCGGGCCAGCAACAGGCGTCCGTCACGGTACGCGCGGCACAACTCGATCCATGTTGCGATCAATATCTGCCTTGGAGAAGTGCAGCGCCTCAACGGAATCTGACGGAGTCAGCGTGATGCGCATGCATTTAAACGCGGGACAGTTGCTCTTCGCGGCAACGCTGCGCACCGGGACCAGAACATTGGCCTCTGGGTAGTACGCGGCGGCGCTCCGTCGGGCGATCGCATAGGGAACAATCGCGAAGCGCGGTGCCTTGCGGACTTCTCCCTCAAAGTGGCTATAGATGTCAACAATTTGGCCTGCCCGCAGATTTCTTGCCTCCATATCAAGTGGGTTCAGAAAGAGGACCCGCCTGCCGCCAAAGACGCCGCGATAGCGATCATTCAATCCGTAGATTGTGGAGTTGAATTGATCGTGGCTGCGAACGGTCGTCAGCAGAAACTCGTCGGGCTCCAGCTGATGCTTCGGGATTGGGCAGACGGTTAGCTTTGCCTTGCCTGAGCTTGTCTTGAAGATGCGCTGCTTCGCGGCATTCGGCAAATAGAAAAAACCCTCGCTGGCAAGCCGCGCGTTGAAGTTCTCGAATCCCGGAATCACCCTGGAAATCGCATCCCGGATCAGATTGTAATTCGCCGCAAATCCGAGCCAGTTGGTATTCGTTCGGGACCCCAAAGTAGCGTGCGCAAGGTTGGCGAGGATCGCGACGTCGCTCATTAGTTCGGGCGAAGCCGGCGGAAAGAATCCCTGAGAAGGATTGATAATCCCCATCGAATCTTCGACCGTGACGAACTGTTTGCCAGACGCCTGGATATCTTCCTCGGTCCGGCCCAGGCAAGGCAGGATCAGGGCTCGCTCGCCCGTGATCAGGTGGGATCGGTTTAGCTTGGTGGAGACGTGGGCCGTGAGCTTGCAGCGTTGCATCGCGTGCGCGCTGTACACCGTATCAGGCGTGTTCGAAAGGAAGTTGCCGCTGATCGCAAAAAATACCTTAACGTTCCCGTCGTACATCGCGTGCATAGTCTCGACGGTGTCATATCCCCATTTCTGAGGCGGTTCAAAGTTGAACTCTTTCTTGAGCGCCTCCAAAAAGGGTTTCGGCGGACGTTCCCACACACCCATCGTGCGGTCGCCTTGCACATTCGAGTGCCCGCGGACACATACCGTGCCTGCTCCGGGACGCCCCATGTTGCCGCCCACCAACAGCAGGTTCACGATCATCGAAACGTTGTCCACACCGTTGCGCTGCTGCGTAACGCCTAAGCACCATGCGATGATGGTCTTTTTTGAGGCCGCGTACATATCGGCGGCGACACGCAGCTGATTGCGACTCAGTCCGCTGTTTTCCTCAATTTCTTGCCAGCTTGTGCCCTCAACATCGGCCAGCAGTGCTTCGAAGCCTTCGGTAAACGTTTGAATAAACTTCCGGTCAATTCCCGAGGCGAGTCCGGCCTTCTCCCGTTCAAAAAGATCCTTCAGAATTCCCTTGATCGCCGCCACATCCCCATTGACGCGCACTGGCAGATACAGATCCGCGAGCGCCTGCCCCTTACCCAGCAACGCAAACGGCAGCTCCAGAGGATTGGGGTAATCTTGCGGGTTCGGATTCTTTACCCGCATCAAGCTGACTTCCGGCAGTGGGTTGACCACGATAATTTTGGCACCCTGGTCCTTGGCCTTCTGCAGCGAGGTCAGCATCCGCGGGTGGTTCGTGCCTGGATTGTTCCCGAAAATAAAGATGAGTTCGGAACTCTCCATGTCCTCCAGCGTTGCTACGCCCTTGCCTACTCCGAGCGTCTCCACCATGGCTACGCCCGAGGATTCGTGGCACATGTTCGAGCAATCCGGAAGATTGTTCGTTCCGAACTGGCGAGCAAATAGCTGCATAAGAAATGCCGGCTCATTGGTCGTCTTTCCCGAGGTGTAGAAGGAGGCTTGATCGGGAGAATCCAGACTGTTCAGCTCCTGAGCAATCATGGCGAAGGTCTCTGGCCACGTAATCGGCTGATAGTGGGTCGCGTTCGCGTGCCGTACCATCGGCGAAGTCAGACGGCCCTGCTGGTTAAGCCAGTAATCCGACTGCGCCGCCAGTTCTTCGATCGAATGTTTCGCGAAGAACTCCGGCGTAATGCGCTTCTTCGTGGATTCATCAGAGACCGCCTTCGCGCCATTCTCGCAGAACTCGAAGATCTTCCGCTTCTTGTCAGGACTCGGCCACGCGCAGCTCTGGCAATCGAACCCGGTCACGTGGTTGATCTTCAGAAACGCTTTCGGAGCACGAACCGGACCCATATCGCCTATGCCGTAGAGCATCGTGTTCCAGATCGCCGGAATCCCCGCGGCGTCTTCCGAAGCACGCCCGACCCTGAGTTGGCCGAAATTGGTCGGGTTTTGCGCCTCCCGCGAAGTACCATCATTTGCATCCAGCTCGGCCGCCTGCTTGGCGCCTTCGCTGTTCGCGGAGTTTTCGTGCAGTTGCTGCTTGGCGCGATAATGCCCGTCCCTGGACAGCTCATCGCCCTGGATAACTCTCGTGCGGTCTGCCGTGTCCATGATTTTGCTCCCGTCCATCGGGGATCATTGGAAATATTGGATTGCGGTGCGACTGCCCTCAACTACGATTCGCCACGTTACCGCAGGCAACGGATTTCGTCACGCA
>Ga0210389_10003264_pt1 | contig 12649 bp, 11 predicted proteins | sample IncBWH28OmetaG_FD_160127 | JGI IMG/M metagenome (GOLD analysis project Ga0210389, IMG submission 160127) | Forest soil microbial communities from Barre Woods Harvard Forest LTER site, Petersham, Massachusetts, United States - Inc-BW-H-28-O ...
CTGTCGGTGGTGCGCCACATGTGCGACCGCGTGGCGGTCATGTACCTGGGCAAGGTGGTCGAGGCGGGGGCCAACGAGGCGCTGTATGACTTTCCCCGCCATCCCTACACCGCCGCGTTGCTGGCGGCTGTGCCGGTCGCCGATCCATCGCTGCACGGCAGCGAGCGGCGGCTGCTGAGTGGCGACGTGCCAAGCCCGGCCAACCCGCCGAGCGCATGCCGTTTTCACACGCGCTGTCCCAAGGCCCAGCCGCTGTGCTCCGAACGTGAGCCGGCGCTCGAGGACAAGGGCACGGGGACGCTCGCGGCCTGCCACTTCCCGCTCACTCGCGAGGAGGTCAAGGACATGGGCGTACGATCTGCTCGATGAGCACGAACCCATCGCACGGCCGCGCGGGGGCGGAGGCCGAGGAGCTGCTCACACGGTTGATCCGCTTCAACACCGTCAACCCACCGGGCAACGAGCGTGCCGCCCAGGAGTACCTGGCCGACCACCTCACGAAGGCGGGCTTTCACTGTGAGCTGATCGGCGCCGAGCCCGAGCGTCCCAACCTGGTGGCGCGGCTACGTCCGGCGGGCGCCGACCCGGCGGTCCCGGGGGCCGGCCCGGCGGGCGGCGAGGGCCCGACGCTGTGCTACCTCGGCCACGTGGACACCGTGCTCGCGACCGCTTCGGAGTGGAGCCACGACCCGTGGTCGGGAGACCTGGCGGATGACTGCATCTGGGGGCGCGGAGCGCTCGACATGAAGTCGCAGGTGGCCGCCGAGATCGCCGCCGCGGCCACGCTCGCGCGGTCCGGCTGGCGCCCGGCCCGCGGCGAGCTGCTGATCGTGGCGGTCGTCGACGAGGAGACCGGCGGCTCGCTGGGGGCCGAATGGATCACCAAGAACCACCCGGAGAAGGTGCGCTGCGACCTGCTCGTCAACGAGGGCGGCGGCGCGGTCTTCGAATACGGAGGCTCGCCCGCCCGGCGCTACTACGGGGTGTGCTGCGCCGAGAAGGGTGTGTTCCGCTTCGCGCTCAGCACCGACGGGGTGGCCGGGCACGCGTCGATGCCGGGCATGGGCGAGAACGCGCTATTGAAGATGGCCCCATTGCTCGAGCGCCTGGCTGCGCGCCAGCCCTCCTACCGGCCGACCGAGGAGGCGCTGGCGTTCCTGCGCGGGATTGGCGAGGACGCCGACGACCCCGAGGGCTCGATCGCGCGCCTGCGGGCAGCCGATCCGCGCCTGGCGATCATGTTCGAGCCGATGTTCGGGGTGACGTTCACGCCGACGCGAATCAGCGCTTCGGAGAAGATCAACGTGATTCCGAGCCGGGCCGAGCTGAAGGTCGACTGCCGGGTGCCGCCGGGGCTCGGCGAGCGGCAAGTGCGCGACGGTATTGCCGAGGTGCTCGGGGACGAGGACGGAGCCGCATGGAGGCTCGAGTTCACCGAGCAGGTCGTGGGCAATCGCTCGCCGCTGTCCTCGCCGCTGATGGACGCTCTGTCGGCGTGGATCGCCGAGTCCGACCCGGGCGCGCAGGTGGTGCCGGTGGCGCTCCCCGGCTTCACCGACTCGCGCCATTTTCGCCTGGCGTTCCCCGAGTGTGTCGCGTACGGCTTCTTCCCTCAGCGCCACCAGGCGATGCTCGCGAGCACGCCGCTGATCCACGGTGCGGACGAGCGCATCGACGTGCGTGACCTGGCGTTCGCCACAGAGCTGTTCGGCGAGCTCGCCGTGGCGCTGCTCGGTTGATCTGGGAAATAACTCGACAAGCGGGCGTTCAAGCCGCATAATGAAGCGCGATGCCATGGATGGTACGCACGCTGAAGGGAGCTCGGCGGTGAGCTTGCAGCCGACGGGCCTCGATACCGCCGCTGGACACGCGGGCGTTCACGCCGCCATCGCTCACGCCGCCGCGCACGGGGCGGCCGCGCACACGGGGGGTGCCCATGCGGTCGTCGCCCACGCGGCGCGGGTCGTGCCGCCGGTGGCGGTGTCCGGCCCGTCGTTCGCGCAGGAAGTTCAGAACTTCGCCCTGAACTGGGAGCCGGTCATCGCGATCCTGTTCTTCAGCGCGCTGATTTTCATGATGTGGCGGATGCTGAAGGTGATGCCGCGGGTCAAGCCCCAGCGCATCAAGCCGAGCTCGGGCGAGTCGGTGACGTTGGCGGACATCGCCGGCGTCGACGACGCCAAGGCGGAGCTGCAGGAGATCGTCGAGTTCCTGCGCGACCCCAGAGCCTTCAAGGAGCTCGGCGCGAAGGTCCCCAAGGGGATCCTCCTGCACGGGCCTCCGGGCACGGGCAAGACGCTGCTGGCGAAGGCGGTCGCGAACGAGTCCGGAGCCCAGTTCTTCGCGCAGTCGGCGGCGTCGTTCGTGGAGATGTTCGCCGGCCTCGGGGCGGCGCGCATCCGGCGCCTATTCGCGATCGCCCGCAAGCACGAACCGGCGATCATCTTCATCGACGAGCTCGACGCGGTCGGCGGGCGCCGCGGGATGGACATCTCGGGCGAGAAGGACCAGACGCTCAACCAGCTGCTGGTGGAGATGGACGGCTTCTCCTCGAGCGGGCGGGTGGTGGTGATCGCCGCCTCCAACCTGCTCGACAAGCTCGACCCGGCGCTGCTGCGCCCGGGGCGCTTCGACCGCCAGGTGTTCGTGGTGCCACCGGACGTCACCGGACGCGTCGGCGTGCTGGAAGTGCACACCCGCGACAAGCCGATGCAGGACGTCGACCTGGCGATCATCGCCCAACAGACGAGCGGGCTGACCGGCGCCGACCTGGCGAACATCTGCAACGAGGCGGCGATCTTCGCGACCCGTCGCGGGGCTAAGGCGATCGGGATGGTCGACTTCGACTCGGCCCTTGAGCGCGTGATCGCCGGCGTGCAGTCCAAACGCGTGCTGGGCGAACACGAGAAGCGGGTGGTCGCCTTCCACGAGGCCGGCCACGCGCTGTGCGGCGAGCTGCTGCCGTCTGTCGACCGCGTGCACAAGATCTCGATCGTCCCGCGCGGGCGCGCGCTCGGCTTCACGCTGAACCTGCCCGACGAGGACCGCTACCTGAAGACCCGCGAGGAGTTGCTCGACTACATGACCGTGCTGATGGGCGGGCGCGTGGCCGAGCAGATCGTGTTCGGCGCGATCACCACGGGCGCCTCCGACGACCTCAAGCGGGTGGCCGACATCTCCCACTCGATGGTGCACGACTACGCCATGGGCACCGCCGGCGTCGGGCGCTCGCCGGACGGCGACGTGCGGCTATCCGAGCGCACGCTGCGCCTGCGCGATGAGGAGCGCCAGGACCTGATCGAGGAGGCCACGCGGGCCGCCCAGAAGCTGATCGTCACCCATCGCCGCCACCTGGACGCGCTCGCCCACGAGCTGCTCGAGCACGAGGTGCTCGACCGCGATGCGATCGAGCGGATCATGGAAGGGGTCCCGCGCATGCAGCGGGCGCCCGGCTCGGGCCTGCGGGTGGTGGCCGCCGCCGCGCCGCACGAGTCGCCCAGCGGGCCGGCCCCGATCCCGCGCCCGTAGAAGCGTCTCGTCGAGGCGCATCCGGCAGCGTCCGGTGGCCCGACGGCGAGGTCCGACGCGAGGCTGACGGCGAGGCTCGGAGGGCGGCGACTGTAGACTGCGGCTCATGTTCAGCCGCATCGACCACATAGGGGTGGCCGTCGAGCAGATCGACCCGGCCCTCGAGCTCTACCGCGACAGCTTTGAGCTGGACGTCGCGCACCGCGAGGTGGTTGAGGAGCAGGGTGTCGAGGCGGTGCTGCTGGACGTCGGCGAGAACCACGTCGAGCTGCTCGCCCCGCTCTCCCCGGACACCCCCGTGGGCAAGTTCCTCGCCCGCCAGGGCCCCGGGCTGCACCATGTGGCCTACCAGGTAGAGGACATCGACGCGACCCTGCAAGCGCTCAAGCAGGCCGGCCTGCAGCTGATCGACGAGCAGCCGCGAATCGGCATCCGCGGCTCGCGCGTGGCGTTCATGCACCCGCGGGCGAGCGCCGGGGTGCTGACCGAGATCGTCCAGCCGGCAGCCGGCGTGGGGGGCCACTGATGCCCGGCGGGATGCGCCGTGTCAGCCTCGGCTTCCAGGGTGGGCAGGTGCTCGCCCTGCGCGTCAGCGAGGAGCAGCTGGCGGCGCTCGGCCAGGCGCTCCAGGCCGGCGGCAGCGGCGGCTGGCACGAGATCGACGCCGAGGACGGGCCAGTGCGCGTCGACGTCGGCCAGGTCGTATACCTGAGCGCCGACAAGGACGAGTCGCGCGTCGGCTTCAACTGAGCACCCGTCGGCCGGCCACGAGCCGATGAACCTCGACGAGCGGCTGCTGCGACTGGCACGGACCCGTGGGCACAGCCCTGGTGTCGAGCGGGCGGTGGCTGGCTTCTCGCGGCTGGGTGAGCACGGGGGGGTGTGGCTGGCGATCGGGGCGGCGGGCAGCCTGGTCGATGGCCGGCGCAGGAGCCAGTGGCGGCGGGCGACCGGGACGGTGGCGCTGACGTACGGGCTGAACACCGCCATCAAGGTGCTGGTCGGGCGCGAGCGGCCCCAGTTGGTCGACCTGCCGGCGCTGACCGGGACGCCGACCGCGCTGAGCTTCCCGAGTGCGCACGCGACCACGTCGTTCGCCGGGGCGCTGTCCTACGCGCGGCTGGGGCTGCCGGTCGGCGCGCTGTACGCGCTGGCCGGCGCGCTGTCGCTGTCGCGGCTGTACCTGGGGGTGCACTATCCGTCGGACGTGCTCGCCGGGGCGGCGCTGGGCACGGCGGTAGCACAATTTGTAGTACAATAAGCGGATGGCGAGGGCCCTGCATGTTCGACTCGACGCTGATGCCGAAGCGGCGCTCGCGGTGCTCCGCGCGGAGGGGATGAGTGACTCGCAGGCCGTACGCAGTGCGCTGAGCGAGGCCCGCGCGCGTCGTCGTCGTCGCTCGGCGCTCAGAGAAGAGGCGAAGCGCCTGGCAGCAGATCCAGTCGATCGCGCTGAGCTGGCCGCGCTGCGCGACGAGCTCGACGAGTTGTCCCCCGCCTGGCCGGCCGACTGATGGTCCGCGGAGAAGTGGTGCGCTTGGCGCCCCCGCGGCGTGCGCGAGGCCATACCCCCTCTGGGGGCACAGGTGAGCAGCGCGGAGCGCGACCCGCGGTGGTCGTCCAGGCTGACGAGCTGCTTGCTCTAAGCACGGTTCTCATTGCTCCGACGTCACGGTCGGCGGTGCCGGCGACTTTCCGACCAACGATTGAGGTCGACGGCACATCCACGCGTGTGCTTACCGACCAGTTGCGTGTGATCGACACGCAGGCTGTGAAGGGCAGCGTCGGTCATCTGAGTCACGGCGAGATGGCGGCTGTAGATGACGCGCTGTCCTTGATCCTCGGACTCGCGAGCTGATCGCGCACCCATGAGCACCCGCATCGGAATCGTCGGCATGCCCAACGCGGGCAAGTCATCGCTGTTCAACGCGCTGACCAAAGCCGGTGCGGAGGCGGCCAACTACCCATTCACGACGATCGAGCCGAACGTCGCGGTGGTGCCGGTGCGCGACCAGCGCATGGAACAGGTGGCAAGCACCGTCAAAGCGTCGGAGATCGTGTGGGACACGGTCGACTTCCACGACATCGCCGGCCTGGTCGCCGGCGCGCACCAGGGGGAGGGCCTGGGCAACCGCTTCCTGGCGAACATCCGCGAGACGCACGCGATCGTGCACGTGGTCCGGGCACACAATGACGAGAACGTGATCCACCCGGAGGGTCGCGTGGACCCGCTGGCGGATATTGAGACGATCGAGACGGAGTTGGTGATGGCTGACCTCGAGGCGGCTGAGCGCCGGCTCGAGCGGGTGGGAAAACAGGCGCGCGGGGGCGACCGCGTCGCCGTGGCCGAGGAGGCATGGCTGCGCGAGGTGGTCGCGGCCCTTCAGGAGGGCAAGCCGGCGCGCACCGTGCCGGTGCCCGACGATGCCCCCAACGCCGCCCGCGAACTGGGCTCGCTGACGAGCAAGCCGGTGCTGTTCGTCGCCAACGTCGACGAGGGCTCAGACGAGGTGCCCGTGGCGGTCGCCGAGCACGCCGCGTCGCAGGGCGCGCGCGCGGTGGCCGTGTCCTCGCGCATCGAGGCCGAGCTGGCCGAGCTCGACGACGAGGACGCGGCGGCGATGAGGGAGGAGCTCGGCGTCAGTGGATCGAATTCCCACCCACCCGTGCAGCGCGTCGTGCGCGAGGCCTTCGCGCTGCTCGAGCTGATCTCGTTCTTCACCGCCGGCGAGGCCACCATCGCCCAGTCCTGGCACCTGCACCGCGGTCTCACCGCCTGGCACGCCGGCGGCGAGATCCACACCGACATCCAGAAGGGCTTCGTGCGCGCCGAGGTGATCGGCTGGCAGGAGCTCGTCGACGCCGGCGGCTACGCCGGCGCTCGCGAACGCGGCACCCTGCGCCTCGAGGGGCGCGACTACGTGATGGCGGATGGGGACGTCATCACGATCAAGTTCACGCCCTGAACGTGACGCTGTCCAGCAGCACGATCGCGCCTCGAGGCCGGCCCCTGCGGTCCAGCGCCGGTCTGGCCGCCACCTCCAGCACGGCGTCGCAGTCGCCAATGCGCACGAGCACGTCCACCCCGCGCACCACTTCACTGCTGCCCCACAGCTCTGCCGCGGCAGCGTTGGCGGCGACGATGCCGCGATCCTCATCCAGCAGCACGATCGGATGCGAGCTCTGCTCGAACACTAGCCGGAACAACTGCTCCCATCCGCTTTCGTCCTCGCTTGCCACCACCAGTTCCTCCGCTCACGCGCGGTCAGACTGCCCCAATCATCCCCTCCAGGCGCTCCGCCAGTCGCTTCATGTCGAGCTCACCCGCCTTCAAGGCTCCCCCCGCGAAGTCGGTGCTGCGGTCCGGTGGGCGCTCGACGTCGATCCGCTGGAGCGTCGCGATGTGCTTAAACGTGCGCAGCAGCTCCGCGTGCTCGCGCAGGGCCGCCGCCACGCGCGGGCGCATCGGCGGGGTCGCGCCGGGAGTCGGCTCGGAATCCGCTCGGGCGGCCCCACGGGCGGGCGGCGCATCGGTTGGCGGCTCGGCGCCCGCGCCGCCACTCGGCGCGCCCGGCGGGGCAGCGGCGCCGGCCGCAGCCAGCACCGCCTCCAGCGACCCGTGCGCGCGCAGCAGCTCGGCGGCCGTCTTCGCGCCGATGCCCGGCGCCCCGGGGATGCCATCGGAGGGGTCGCCGCGCAGGGCGATCAGGTCGGGCACCAGCTCCGGGTCCACGCCGTAGCGCTCGCGCACCTCCGCCACCCCCAGCAGGCCCTGCTCGCCGCCCTTGCGCAGCTCCACCACCGACACGCGCTCGCCCACCGCCCCGTACAGGTCGCGGTCGCCCGTGATCAGCAGCGCCTCGCCGCCCGCCTGCTGCTCGACGCGCGCGTAGGAGAACATCACGTCGTCCGCCTCCAGCTCGCCGCCGTCCGCCACCGTCCAGCCAAGGCTCTCCAGCAGCGCCGGCGCTTGCCGCCACTGCCATGCCAGCTCCGCCGGCATCGGCTCGCGGTGTGCGTGGTAGGCCGGGTACAGCCGCACGCGATAGTCCGCCTGCTCTGCGCCCGTGCACGCCACCACGCCGCGCGCACCAGGCGCCGTCAGGCGCCCCTCATAAATAGAAAGAAGCGCGTTGACCGTGCCCAGCAGCGCGTTCACCGGCCGCCCGTCGCTGCCCACGATCGATTTGGGAAGACCGAAGAACGATCGGTATAGAAGCCACGGAACGTCCGCGATCAGCAGTGGGCCTGGCACCAGCCCAGGTTATGGCTATTCCGCGCGCGCCCCACCCGTCGCGCTCGCGATGCTCGCCGGCTCCGGAGCCGACGTCCCGCCCATCGGGCTCGCCGCTCCCGGCGTCTGCGCCGGTGCGCTCGCCGGCGGAGCTTCCGGCGTCGGCGGCGCGAACGGCGTCTGGCCGCTCACATCCAGCTCGCGCGTCACCCGCCCACCGCTCTTCACGCTGAAGTACGCCCACGCGCTCGACAGCCCCAGGCGCGCCTCCAATTCCGGGCCGCTCACCTGCACGTCGCCGCGCGAACCCAGCACCTCCGCCGCCACGATCCGCGGTGACGCGCCCCGCTTCAGCACCTCGATCCCGCGGAACGACCCACGCACCAGGCCGCTCAAACGCGCCGCCGCCGTCGCGAAGCTCACGCTCACCTTCCAGTCCGACGTCTTCGTTTCATACGAGTCCGGCACCGCCCGCAGCCACGGCTCCGGCGTCGAGCCCAGGAACGAGTTCTCGTTGTCCTCCGTCATCCCGCCCGAGCTCGCGAAGTAGTACGTCGCCACCGGCGCACCCTGGTAGAGCACGATCTGTCCCGCCGTCGCCGCCACCGCCGCGTTGCTCGTCGCCGTTTCCGCCGCCGCCCCCCGGTATACCTGCGAGCGCGTGTCCGCGTACACGTCGAAGCGCGTCCCGCCAGCGTGCGCCGTCAGCGCGTAGCCGCGGCTCGCGATCGCCTGCGCCTCCAGCGCCGCCAGCGGCCAGCTCGCCGGCATCTCCGCCGCCACCACGCCGCGCACATAGCGTTCCAGCGGCACCCGCACCACCTTCGAGCCCTCCAGCACCGTCACCACCGACCTCGCCGGCGCCTGCCCGACCGTCGTGCCCGTGTAGTAGTGCGCCACGATCTGGGTGTCGCTCCAGCCGTGCTCCGCGTAGCCCAGCGCCCCGTCCTGGCTCATGCCCACGCCGTGCCCGTCGCCCGCCCCTTCGATCACCAGCGTCGACGCCGTCGCCGGCGCCGCCCACAGTGCCAGCGCGCCCAGTGTGCCCGCGAGCGTCGCGCCCCGCGCTCCCGCCGTCGCGCCCCGCGCTCCCGCCGTCGCGCCCCGCGCTCCCGCCGTCGCGCCCCGCGCTCCCGCCGTCGCGCCCCGCGCTCCCGCCGTCGCGCCCCGCGCTCCCGCGAGCGTTGCGCCCCGCGTTCCCGCGAGCGCCGTCGCGAGCGCGCGCACGCACCGCATGGCTGAGGGTTCCATACCCACCCGGTCGGGTCTTCCTGGAGGACCCCTGAGCCATGCACGATCGCTGGCGGCGCGATGGTAGGTTGAGAGCGTGAGTGCCCCCGGCTCAGCCGCTCTGTCCGCGCCCGAGCGCCAGGTGCTCGAGCGTGTTCCCACCGGGCTGTTCATCGGCGGCCAGTGGCGTCCGGCCAGCGGCGGCGCGACGCTCGCCGTCGAGGACCCCGCCACCACCCACGAGCTCGTGCGCGTCGCCGACGGTCAGCCCGCCGACGCCCTCGCCGCGCTCGCCGCCGCCGACGACGCCCAAGCCGAGTGGGGCGCGCATGCGCCCCGGGAGCGCGGCGAAATCCTGCGCCGTGCGTACGAGACCATCGTCGAGCAGACCGACCAGCTCGCGCTGCTCATGACCCTCGAGATGGGCAAGGCGCTCGCCGAGTCCCGCGCCGAGATCGCCTACGCCGCCGAGTTCTTCCGCTGGTTCGCCGAGGAGGCCGTGCGCATACACGGCCGCTACATGGTCAACACCACCGGCAGCGGGCGCATCCTCACCATGCGCCAGCCCGTCGGGCCGTGCGTGTTCGTCACCCCGTGGAACTTCCCCATGGCCATGGGCACCCGCAAGATCGCCCCCGCCATCGCCGCCGGCTGCACCATGGTCGTCAAGCCCGCCAAGCAGACCCCGCTGTCGATGCTCGCCCTCGCCAGAATCCTCGAGGATGCCGGGCTCCCCGCCGGGGTCCTCAACGTCGTCACCGCCCACAGCGCCGGCAGCCTCATCGAACCGCTGCTCTCCGATCCACGCACGCGCAAGCTGTCGTTCACCGGCTCCACCGAGGTCGGGCGCACGCTCATCGAACAGTCCGCCCAGCAGATCCTGCGCGTGTCCATGGAGCTCGGCGGCAACGCCCCGTTCCTCGTGTTCGACGACGCCGACCTCGACGGCGCCGTCGACGGCGCCATGCTCGCCAAGATGCGCAACGTCGGCGAGGCGTGCACCGCCGCCAACCGCTTCCATGTGCACGAGTCGATCGCCGAGGAGTTCTCCAAGCGACTCGCCGAGCGCATGGGCGCGCTCAAGGTCGGCCGCGGCACCGAGGACGGCGTCGACGTCGGGCCGCTCATCGACGAGGCCCAGCGGGGCAAGGTCGCCGAGCTCGTCGACGACGCCGTCCAGCGCGGCGCCCAGGTGTTGCTCGGCGGCGCCAAGCTGTCCGGCCCTCAGCACCCCGGGTACTTCTTCGAGCCAACCGTCCTCGCCGACGTGCCCCACGACGCGCGCGTGCTCAGCGAGGAGGTCTTCGGCCCCGTCGCCCCCGTCGCCACCTTCACCACCGAGCAGCAGGCGCTCGACGCCGCCAACCGCACCGAGTACGGCCTCGTTTCATATGTATACACACGCGACCTGAACCGGGCACTGCGCGTGTGCGAGCACATCCAGTCGGGCATGGTCGGGCTCAACCAGGGCGTCGTGTCCAACCCCGCCGCGCCCTTCGGCGGGGTCAAGCAGTCCGGGTTCGGACGCGAGGGCGGCTTCGAGGGGATCGGCGAGTACCTCGAGACCAAGTACATCGCCATCGCCGAGCCGGGCGGCTGAGATCGTGGGCCGGCTGAGCCTGTGGTGAGCCGGCCCATGGTGAGCCGGCCTGTGGTGAGCCGGCCAACCCGGGCGCGCAGGGTCAGGCGTCGACGAGCACGCGCCCGACGCTGTCGGCCACGCACACCGGCTTCTCGCCGCCGTCGCGCTCGACGGTGAAGCGCGTGACCACCTGGTGCCAGCCGCCGCCGACGTCCGTCAGCTCGACGATCTGCGCGTAGCAGCGCACGCGCGAGCCGACCGGCACCGGCGCCGGGAAGCGCACCTTGTTCCAGCCGTAGTTGACGCCCATCTTGAAGCCCGTCCACTCGTTCAGGTCTTTGCGCAGCCCGTCGATCAGCGACAGCGTCAGGTTGCCGTGCGCGATCGTCGTGCCGAACGGGCTCTCCGCCTTCGCGCGCTCCACGTCCACGTGGATCCACTGGTGATCGCCGGTCAGCTCGGCGAAGGCGTTGACCATCTCCTGGGTGACCTCACGCCACTCGCTCGGGCCCACCAGCTGATCCTGCAGCGCCCGCACGTCCTCGATCCCGTTCGCCACCGCCTTGGGGATACTCGCGTTCACAGACATCCATCCTCCTGTCGCGTCGCCAAAACTCGACGCCCATGCTAGTGGCTGGGGGCGAGCGGGCTAGCCGGCGAGCGAGCGGGCTAAGCGCTGGGCGCGTCGGCGCGCACGATCGGCAGGCGCGACACGAGCACCGTCTCGATGCTGGTCGCGGGCACCGGTTTGCCCATCAGTGCGCCCTGGGCCATCGTGCAGCCCATCGTTTGCAGGGCGCTCATCTGCTCGAGGCTTTCGATGCCCTTGGCGATCACCGTCAGCGACAGGTCGCGCCCGACGATCATGATCGCCTCCAGCAGCCACGTGCGGTAGTCCTCGTCCTCGGATGCCGCCAGCGAGCTGCGGTCCACCTTGAGGAAGTCCAGCGGCAGACGGCGCAGGTCGGAGTGGTAGGCGTAGCCGCTGCCGCCGAAGTCGTCGATCGCGATGCGCACGCCCAGCTGCTTGATCTCCTGCAGGCGCTCGACCGCCATGTTGACGTCGCTCATGACCGTCGTCTCGGCGATCTCGAGCGTCAGCAGTGCCGGCTCGATGCCCGACTGTTGCAGCGCGCGGCGCACGTCGGTGATGAAGCCTTCACGGTTGAGCTGGTTCGGCGTGACCTCGACGGACACGCCGATCTGGTAACCGGCGACGCTCCACGCGGCCGCCCGCGTGCACGCCTCTTCCAGTAGCCAGCGCCCGATCGGCACGCTCAAGCCGGCTTCCTCGGCCAGCGGCATGAAGTCCCCCGGAGCCAGCACCCCCTGCTTGGGGTGCAGCCAGCGTACGAGCGCCTCGAGCCCCGCCACCTGTCCCGTGCTCAGGTCGTACACAGGCTCGTACAGCACGAAGAACTGCTTCTCCGCGAGCGCCATGTTCAGCTCGGCCTCGAGCACCCCGCGCCCCTCGATCACCGAGCGCATGTTGGCGTTGAACAGGGTGTAGCGGTCCTTGCCCGCGGACTTGGCCGCATGCAGCGCCAGCTGCGCGTCGCGCAGCAGATCGTCGGCCGTTTCATAGCGTCCGAACGCCACGCCGATGCTCGCCGTCAGGAAGAAGTTGGGGCCGAAGCCGTCCAGATCGAACGGCTTGTGCAGCGCCTCGACCACCCGCCGGGCCAGCGAGTCCAGGCGCGCGCCGCGCGCGGCCGTCTCCACCAGCAGCACGAACTCGTCATCGCCCAGGCGGCCAACCGTGTCGCCCGCGCGAACCACCATCTCCAGGCGCTGCGCGACGATCTTCAGGATCTGATCGCCAGCCGCGCGCCCGAGGCGCTCGTTGACGTCCTCGAACCAGTCGATATCGATGAACAGCGCACCCACCAACAGGCCCGACTGGCGTCCGGCACGCGCCAGCATGCACTCGGCCCGGTCGAGCATCAGCGCGCGGTTGGGCAGCCCCGTCAGGCGATCGTGGAGGTCTTCCGCAGGCGTCTCGCGCGGCTGGGGCGCGCTTGCCGGCGCGCTCGCCGAGCGTCCGCCGCCGAGAACCAGCACGAGTGGCGCGAGCA
>Ga0210389_10003266_pt1 | contig 12648 bp, 10 predicted proteins | sample IncBWH28OmetaG_FD_160127 | JGI IMG/M metagenome (GOLD analysis project Ga0210389, IMG submission 160127) | Forest soil microbial communities from Barre Woods Harvard Forest LTER site, Petersham, Massachusetts, United States - Inc-BW-H-28-O ...
TTACGGCGATACCGAAGAGTTGCCGAAGGTGGAGACTATGATTCCGCGGCCGAAATCGCCGTACGCCGCGCAGAAGCTTCTCGGTGAACACTATATGTCCGTGTGGGCTTCGTGCTTTGGCCTGGAGACAGTGAGTCTTCGCTACTTTAATGTGTTCGGCCCCCGGCAGGATCCAACGAGCCCTTATTCCGGCGTTTTGTCACTATTCATGACCGCCGTTCTGGAACGGCGTGCACCGACGATCTTTGGTGACGGGGAGCAGTCGCGCGATTTTACCTTTGTGGAGGACGTTGTCGCTCTGAATCTGAAAGCCGCCGAGGCGCCGGCGCGTGTTTCCGGGCGCATGTATAACGGTGGTAACGGCGGGCGGGTAACACTGAATCAGGCGTGGGCGCTGTTGCAGGAGATCGAAGGTGTGTCGATTCCCGCCAGGTACGGACCTCCGCGGGAAGGAGATGTGCGCGATTCACAAGCTGATACCACGGCTGCGCGGCGTGATTTGGGACACGATCCCCGGTTCACGTTTGAGGAGGGAATGCGGGCGACGCTTGCCTGGTACCGGGAGAGTTTGAGGCCGGTCGCTTAAACCGCTTCAGGGAAAGCAAATCCGGACTTCGCCAGCGACTTTTCCAACAGCGAGATCGCTTCGGTCTGCGAGATGTTGCGCGCGAGGGAAACCTCGGAGATTAACATCGTCCTCGTGCGGTCCAGCATCTTCTTCTCGCGGAACGACAGCGGCTTCTCGGCCTGCAGGCGGACTAACTGCTTGAACACTTCCGCGATCTGCAGCAGACTGCCAGTCAGCATCTTCTCGCTGTTGATCTTGAAGCGGAGTTTCCAGTCACCCAGATTTTCGACCGCCGGTCCCGCCAGATAGGTGAGCACCTTGCTGACATCCGTATTCTTGGAAAGTTTTCGGAGCCCGATTGACTCGGCATTCGAGAAGGGCACCATGACGGTCATGCTCGAGGAGAAGAGTCGGAGCAGGTAGAATTTTTCGGCTCTCTGCTCGAAATAACGGGTACTGATATTCTCGATGGTTCCAACGCCCTGGTTGGGATAAACAACTTTTTCACCGACTGCGAAGGTCATCATACGTTGAATCCCCCACTTGAACAGGTGTGAATTAACAAGAATTTAACTGCGCCGAGCAACTCATGATAGGCTTGTCGATTTCTTTTGTCAAGTGTGCAGGCAAGCCCTTAGGTTTTCGGTACTTAAGTTTCTATACGGGCGTTCCAGAGCCTGTGGAAAATACGTAAGGAAATGTAAAGGATGGGCTCAGTCGCACATTTTTTCCACCTCTCGGAAGTGGCTATTTCTCTTCCGCCGCATACATTCACCCGATTGTGTGTGTCAAGGTTCCAATCGCGAGGGTTTCAACGGTGTGTTGCGCATTCTGTCATCCAAAGTTGGTTCGCCCGATAGTGCATGTTACATTGAAAACGTCCATTAGAGCGGGGACGTAGTTCAGTTGGTTAGAACGCCGGCCTGTCACGTCGGAGGTCGCGGGTTCGAGCCCCGTCGTCCCCGCCATTCTTTCTTTAATATTTTCCACGGGTTTTCGGCATCGGGGGCCGCATCGCCTTTCTGTCGATCTTTCACCAAGGTCCCCGCTACTTCTATAAGGGTACCGGGAGCATCCGCTCACGAGCGCCCTATTACCATAGGAACCGCATTCGCAGCCAGGGGCGATAACGGGAATTGGCAGTTCGATTATTCCGATCTTTTGGGAGGTATGGCGTCTCACGAGCTTTTCTCGCTGTATTATCCAACCACCTCACGGCCCGTGCGGCGGCTTGCCGATGACGTCCTGCCAGGATTGGCTGGCAGAGCGGAGAGTAATCTGCTCATGAGTTCATTCTGCGCCACGTCATCCACGTGCCCAAAATCGCAGCGGGGCTCGCTCAGCGGATTCTGCGCGATGGAACGCGGTGTATTTGATTGCGGTGGAAGACTGGACTTCAACGGAAAACGGCGGACTGGTCGCCTTCATGCTGGCTAAGGATATTCAAGTGGACGGCGTCATCGTAGCCCCGATCGGCTCCAAAGCGGGGGTCACGCGAGCTTCACCGGCGATGATAAAACGATGCAGGTGGGACTCGACAATGTGCGGTTGAAAATTGGCGATAAGATGTGCCGCTGAGAAGAACCCCGCTAAGAGAGGGGGGCGCGGCATTGGAATATCATCGCCTTGAAAACTCCGGGACGATCGCTATCGTGCAGTAATGTGGCCGAGAAGGTCACGCTCCCGCCGGCACGATAACGAATGGTAAACATTGGAGGGATTGCGGGTCCCTGAGGAGTCTCTCCGGCTGGCGGCGGCACGGCAGGCAGCGGACCCAACTCGGCGGCGTTGGTCTGGCCGAACCTGAACTTTGTGGCTCAAGGTTCGTGCGGGCAAGCGGGTGCTTCCCGCCGCGCCAGTTGGTCGATAATCGTTGAGGAGTCTCCATGAAGCGAGTCATTGCGAAGCTTTCTGTCGCGCTGATGACGCTTTCTGCCATTACGATTCCGTTCCGGTCCACTGCTCAGACGACCGAACCGGATCAGACGCCGCCCTCCGGTTCCCCAACAAGCGCACCGTCTCAGGCTCCGGCGCCTTCCTCGCTCCCGCAGCCGGCGCCATTACCTGCCAGGATAGTCTCCTGGAAGCTGCTGGTTCCCAACCTGCTCAGTGATCAGGAACGCATTTGGACATTTCCCGCCAGAGTCGCGCAGGGCCGAAGATGGATTCCCACTGCCATCATCCTTGCAACTGCCGCCGGACTGGTGGCGCTGGATCCGACCGAGGCTAGCTACTTCCGGCGTACCAGGACTTTTCAGGACTTCAATAACATCTTTACCGGGAATGGCACAGTCGTCGGCACCATCGTAGCCCCCGCTTCGCTTTACGTTATCGGGCTGATTCGGAAAGACTCGAAGATGGAGCAAACAGCGCTGTTCGCGGGCGAGGCGGCCGGCGACGCCGAGATTCTGACGACGGTCCTTAAGGATGCCACCAAGCGTGTTCGTCCAGCCGGCTTTCCGGCCTCGGGAAACCTATACGACTCCTGGTTTGAGAGCCGCGGCTCATTTCTGCGAGGAAACGGAAGTTTCCCCTCCGGTCACACCATCGCCGCATTCTCGGTTGCTACCGTCGTTGCCAGGCGCTATGGAAATCACAGGTGGGTTCCCTATGCCGCCTATGGCATGGCCGCGTTAGTCGGATTTTCGAGACTTTCGTTGTCGGCACATTTTCTGTCGGACGTCTTTTTGGGTGGTGCGCTTGGGTACTCGATCAGCCGCTTCACTGTGCTCCAGCAGTAGCCGTAGTCTGCCAGACATCCGCCGGCTGGGGTTTCTGCTCGCAACTGTGACTTTCGTTCCGGGCACCCTGCTGGCACAGTTGACTACGGGCGCCATTGAGGGGATTCTCCGCGGATTAGATGGCAGTCCCGTGACCGCACCGATTCTCGTAACGGGCGGAGCCGGTTTCCGGACGGTCATGCACTCGAACACGAACGGCGAGTTCGCTATGACGCTTCCTTACGGACGGTACGGTTTGTCAGGCGTGCTTCAGCCTCAGCCCGCGGCTTTCGGCGCGACTGTTTTCGTCACTCCCCTGCAAACCACGCGATTCGATCTCGTGATCGAAGCATCGGGTTCCATCCGCCTCGCGCAACCGGCTGCGGAGACACCAGGAATCTGGACCGACGCCACTCGTGGGCAGCTATATCCAGAGGCGTTCAGCTTGTCAGGGCTACTACTGAGCCGCGAGCCAGCCAGTGTATCCCAACCGCTCGATTTCGCCGGACTCAGCGACAACCGGTTGGCAGTCGAGTCGCAGCGGGGATTCTCGTGGACTGATACGCAGTTCAGACTCCACGGTATGGATGCGACCGACTCTTATCAGCCTGGACTTCCGGCGATCGTACCCGACGTACAGGCGCTGGAGGAGGTCACATTGCGGAGCGCGTTCGCCCAAACCGCTTCGTCGAGCGATGGCACCGAGGTCGGCCTTTTCCTGGCGACACCGAGCGGATTGCCTTCCAGGCTCGCATCGTGGAATGGCGCGGTTTCCACGGCGAATACCGGCGCCGGCCTGTCTTCAACCAACTTGCCGGCTCAGGCTGGCCGTGGATTGGTGCAGCAGGCCGACCAATTTCGCTGGTTTACGCGGGATGGCATTGAGATCGGTGGGCCGCTCACCCGTTGGGCCGATTTCTATGCCTCCGGGAGCGGGCAATGGGCCTCGCAAACGGAGCCGCTCGCCTCTCCTGGAACCGATCAGCGCAGCCGCATGTTGTTTGGAAACGCCCGGGGCCGCGTCCGGGCCAGCGAGCGCGATCAATTCGACATTCTGTATAGCGGCTCGCGCATCAACCTCACGGACGGCGGTATCCCTGCGGGCCTCGAAGCCTTGACCGGCAACCGCATGGCACCTTCTTTCGTTCTGCCCGGCGGATTCCCGGGTGAACCGGAGACCGATCATCTCGATTTTCTTCAGGCAGGGTGGACGCATCTTCTGCCCGAGGCCTCTGGTCTGGGTCTTCTGGAAGTGCGCTATAGCTATTCAGTGGCGCATCTCGATACCAACACCGATCGATCCGGGCAGAGCCGCGTCGAACTTCCGGGCGGCATGATCACGGGAGCGCCGCCGCTTGCAAACCTGGCCGTTCGCACACGCCAGGAAGTTGCAGCAGCATGGCAGCCCGCCATGTTGCGTGCCGGAGCGACCCGGCATCAGATCATCCCTGGCGGGGGATGGAAAACGTCCGAGTCGAGGAATCGTTTCGCCACTCCTTCGGATATGAATCTGATCACCGCCGACGGCGCGCCTGCGTTCGTGATGGAGTTCAACACGCCGCTCGATTCCCGTGAAGTCGTGCGGTCGTTCTCCAGCTATTTCGCGGACCACGTGATCCTTACACATTCGATGTCGCTCGATCTCGGCGTTCTCGCCGATTTCTCTCGCGGATCGCTGCCAGCTCAATCAAGCCCCGCGGGGACATTTGCGCCCGCGCGAATCTTCGCCGCGCAGCCGGATCTCATCGTCTGGAATAGTCTGTCGCCGCGCGCCGGCGCCGCGTGGCAAGTTCCTCATTCGCACGGACTGGTTCTTCGAGCTGCGTACTTTCGCCTCTACACGCCGCTGGCGGGGCGGTATCTCGACGTCGGAAATCCCAATAGCCTGGGCGGGAGCGCCTGGCAGTGGATCGCGCCCAATTCGAACGGTCCGTTTCAACCCGGCGAACAAGGCAATTTGCTGCTGCGCTTCGGCGGCCCTTACTCGTCGATCTCTCCGTCACTCCATCGGCCTTACTCGGATGAATTCGACATTGGCGCGGAATTTCCGATCGCACCGCGAAGCGTCGCAGGCGTTCATCTGTTCCGCCGCGATGATAAGAATCGCATTGCGGCCATCGATACCGGAGTGCCTGCCCAGGCGTTCACTCCTATCTCCATCCTCGATCCCGGTCCTGACGGAATTTCGGGCACCTTCGATGACCAGCGGCTGACCGTCTATGCGCAAAACCCCGCCACTCTGGGCCAGGATCGCTATTTATTGACGAACCCGGCCGGTCTCCGGATGCTTAATACCGGCCTGCTGGCCGAAGCAGGCACGGAGTGGCGGCAATTGACGCTTCACGCGTCCTTCGTGGCGGAGAAGTCCTATGGACCCACCAACCCGGGAAACGCGGCCAATGAAAATGATCCGGGCGTGATCGGGGCTCTGTTTCTCGACCCCAACACTGGCATCCATGCCGCAGGGCGAAGCTTTGTCGATCGGGCCTACGTGGGGAAAATGCAAGCCCGTTACCGGCTGCCTTCGGCCTGGGGCGGAATCGAAGTGGCAAGTGTGGCCGACTACATGGATGGGCTGGTGTTCGCGCGCCAGTTACTGGTTACGGGCCTTCCTCAGGGCCCCTTCCTCGCGGCGACAACGGTGCGCGGGAGCCCGGAAGGGGGCAACCGCGCCCAGTATGTGATGAATTGGAATCTCCGGCTGAGCCGGCAGTTTGAGCTTCCCGCCGGCAGATTTGAAGTGTCGGTCGACATTTTCAACGTGACCAATGCCGGGCAACGACTTCAGGAAAACGATCTCAGCGGCGCTTCTTTTAATCTCCGCTTGCCTGTGGCGATTCAGCCGTCCCGCTCCGCTCGGATCGGATTCCGGTATGAGTTTTGATCTGGTGCTGGGGCGTGAAGCGGATTTCCTGCCAGCTATTTTCCGGCGCAAAAAAAAAAATGATGGACTAACGTCCTGGGCTTGAGAGTTGAGTCCTGGGAATGGGTGCGTGATCGTCGAGAGCCGTCCTGGCTGTCTCTGACAATCTGAAGAAAACTGAAACATTTTCCTGGACTTTTTTGTTGCGGGTTGTGATGCTCGGCATGAACGTCTGTACAAATATCGCTATACCCACGAGGTCCATGTAGCAGCGTTTCATTCTTGCCCAATCATCGCACTGCGTCCTTCCGTAAGGCCGTTCTGTTCAGAAGCGGGAACCCGTGAGGCCAGTAATCCGTTTGAACTGGAGCCCAAAGGAGCGCAGGTCCGGATCTGGGAACGTTGCCCTGGCGAAACAGGGCCCGCGATTGAGGCGCGTGCCATTCGCCAGCGATATTTGTTGCTATCGTTCCACTTCGTTCTCGAAGGATTGGCAGCTCTTGGAGCGACGCCGCGTCCCTGGGATGAATCAGAGATTCGGGCCCTATAATCAATGCGATGGGCGGAGTCTCTTCAGTTTCGGGAAAGAACGATTCCCGCCCGCACCGTCCCCACCTCCGTGTTCACGCGATCAACGTTTATGTTCGCGATCAGGAGGCGAGTCTGCATTTCTACCTGGATCGGCTGGGGTTCGATTTAGCCTTCGATGCAGTGCTGCAGTCTGGTGACCGGTGGCTGGCGGTCGCCCCTCCCGATGGCAGCGCACTGCTCACTCTCATCGCCCCGAAGCCCGAATCCCGCGAGTACGACCTTATCGGCCGGCCTACAGGGATTGTGCTCGTCAGTGAGGACGTGCCCGCCAAATATGGAGAGTGGCGCCGCCGCGGTGTCCGCTTTCATTATGCGCCGCGACTTCGGCGCGTGAAGTTCCATCGCCAGTCAGGTTCTGACGAGGAGAGCCACATCTGGGGGGCGTCTTCACTCACTTCAGCGACCCCGATGGGAATTCATTCGCACTCACCGGGTTCGATGAGGTGACCCGCGAAATCGAAGTACAGAGGCAACTGCTTGCTGAGAGACTCGAGGTTGAACGGCGCCGCGGATATGAGCTCGACATTGCCAAACAGGTTCAGGCAAGGCTTTTCCCGCAAGCTCTGCTTTCCATGGAAACGCTTGAATTGGCTGGTATGTGTATTCAGGCTCGTCAGGTGGGAGGCGATTACTTCGATTTCCTCGAACTCGGGGAAGCCCGTTTCGCTCTGATAACCGCCGATGTTGCGGGCAAAGGTATGGCGGCCGCACTCCTAATGGCAAATCTCCAGGCGAATCTGCGGATTCACTGCGAGAACGGCTCGACTGATCCAAGTGAACTGTTGCGGTCTGTCAATCAGGTATTTCACAAAAACTCTCCTGAAAGTGCCTTCGCCACTTTGTTCTATGCCGAATATGATGACCGGCAGCGGCGACTAAGATACGTCAATTGCGGCCACTTGCCCGCTCTTCTCCTCCGCAGCGACAACACTGGAGCGGCTCGCGTCAACCGGTCCGGTGATAGGGCTGTTCCGCGAATGGGATTGCGTGAGCGAGGAACGAACGCTGAGTACTGGGGACACGTTGGCTATTTATACCGACGGAGTGACCGAAGCATTCAACGAGGCGGAGGAAGAATTCGGAGAAGACCGATTCGCCGACTCATTGAGACAGCACCGGCATTTACCCCCGCAAGGTACAGTATCGGCACTGCTCGATGAGGTCCGGCGGTTCAGCACTGTCGAGCAGAGCGACGACATCACGCTGACCATAGCCAGGTGCAGATGAATCGACAAAATCGACCGCAGGATTTCCAACTGATGCTCGCAAGAGATCGATTTGTCTCGAAGTGGGATACGGGAGCGTGGGTTCGTTCAGCACCCAGTTCCGCGCCTTAACGAACCCTACACGCAACCATACTTAGCTTTCGCGGTGTGGCATCACCCAGCGAAATCCGGCGGCGATGGTCGGCTCGTAATACTCCCTCTGGATCATGTACTGCGCGCTGCCCTGATAAAAGCCGAACACGGCATTGTTCAGATTCAGTCCGTACATCACGAAGGTGAGACCGTGCCCCAAAAGCACGCTGCCTTGGGCGTCCACCTGAAAGTGGGAATAAAAGTAGATATCACTGAGCGGCCCTTTCACTCCGCCCGGCGTGCCATCCGTGTACTGGTAGCTGTAGATGCTGGCCTGGTTGTACGACAAGCCGACGCGGATCGAAAAGCGGCCGCGATCCCAGGTGGGGCTGATGTTGAAAGCATTCGGCGATGTTCGCAGCAGCCGCGGATGGTCCGTCCGCCCCGGGATGCCGCTCGTCCCCGACGCAGTGTAGCCGTAGTTCGCCGACAAGCCAAGTCCCCCGAGTCCTCCAGGCAAAGAGGTGAAGTGCTGGAGATAAGACGCTTCAAATCCGCCGATCCACGCGCTCCCGGCATTCACCGGCTGCGTCGCGAGGAAATTGCCCAGCGGCCCGCCCGGCGGTTGATAGTTGAAGAGCTGGAAAGTTTGGGTCACGATTGGATTCTGCAGGAACTTGTAGAAGTATCCCCCCGAAATCATGCCGAACGACTTCATGTAATGCTCGTAGATCACGTCGAGATCGTCGCCCGTCTCGGCCTTGAGGTTCGCATTGCCAAAGTCGACCGAATACCGGTTTGCTCCGTTTCCGGAATCAGTCCAGCTCAAAGCCTGGGCAATATTCTGCGGGTCGGGCCGTGACAATCCCCGCGCGTACACAAAGCGCACATTATCATTGGCTCCGATACCGTATCGGAGCGACGCGCTCGGCAACAGCGTATAGTACGAGCCCGAAAATTTGTTCGGCGTGATGCTCGAACAGGTGCCGGATTGCGGCGCCGGACAGGGGAAATTGCCTACAGAGAAGTTGGCCACGTCGTCGGTGGTCCCCTCGACTCGCAATCCAGCAATAAAGCGAACGCGGCTCGAGAGGTCGATTGTGTTCATGACATACCCGGCGCTCACTCGCTCGATCAGATCAAACGCCGAAGGGTCCCGGCCAAAGGTGCTGCTCGAACTGAAATCACCCGGGTGCGCATTCGCGTAGGCGATGGCTGCTTCGTAGCTTCCGTTGTAGCCGAGTTTGTAGTCGCCCCCGAGATAATAATTCGTGTTGTTCAGGGCATTCGGAAAAGTCGAAAGCGGAATCGACCCATTCGGAGTCAGTGTCAGCACGTAAGTGTCGGCGAACTTGTGCTCGTTCCGGAATTTTCCGCCGTATTCGAATTTCGCCAGTTTGGAGCCGATGTGATAGCGCTTTGCTCCCGATCCAGCCACCTGCAGATTCAATTGCGCGGCATGCCCCAGATCCCTGTTGATGTTATTGAGTACCAGGTTCGAAGGATTGTATGCTTCCGTGTAACACTCTGGCGACCACTGCGGCAGGTATTGATTCGTGGTGAGGCCGGCAGCGTACTGACACGAGCTAGAGCTCAGCGTGGAATTGTAGACCGCCGTCGAATAAGGCGAATTCCCATAGAAAGAACGCGCGGCGGACATCTCCCACGAGTACCAGGTCGATGTCAGGTTGTGCGTGCCGCCCAGCACGAGGCTTCCGACGGCAATGTCGGGATTCCGAAGCTGCGCGTTGAACGACGGGGCAGCCGTGCAGTCTGTGGTGGTGAAGCCTGAGCTGCCCGTGGAACAGCCGACGTTGCCCGGGTTGAGCAGCTGGATTCCCGGGGTATTGTCCACGAGCGTATAGGCCCATCGATCGCCATAGTTCTTGAAATCCGAATAGAGACCGCGCAGGTGGATTTCCGAACCGCTCGAGATCCTGTAATCGGCCGTCCCAGCCAATGCCCAGCGCGAACGGAAATACTGGTATTCGCGAATGTCCATGCCGTCTTTCCAGCTCTGCGTCTGGCCGTTGGGAAACGTCGCGATGTCCGGCACGGGTTCTATGTCGTCGATGCCGCGCCCATTCCAGTCATACGAGCCGCCGATGAGAAGGCCGAACTTCTTGTTCACGCCGAAGCGCTTCCCGATGGTGCCGGTCTCCTCCGTGACGCCGCGCCCGTTTATGATCGGCGTATAGCCGCCCATCCCGCCCAGCGAGATGGTGGGAAGATCGGTTGCAGTTTTGGTGACGAGGTTCACCGACCCGCCGATTCCATCGCCATCCATGTTTGCCAGCAGCGTCTTGCTGATCTGGACCGACTCCACGATGTCCGCCGGGATGCCGTCGAACTTGATCTGCCGCACGCCCGGTTCCTGCGAAGGCAGGTTGATGCCATCGATGGTGGTGTTGGTCAGACGCGGCTCGGTTCCCCGAATCTGCACGTACTTTCCCTCGCCTTCATCGCGTTCGAGAGTGACGCTGGGCATGCGGCCCAGAGCGTCCGCCATGTTCAGGTTCGGCAGGCTGCGGATGACCTCCGACGGCAGCACCTGCAGGATATTATCCGCGGTCCGCTCGACGTTGACCGCCTCCGCTTCGCCCGTCTCACGGGGGGCGGTCACGAGCATCGACTGCGTCGCGGACTGCACCTGAAGCTTCGCGTCCACGTTGATGGTCTGACCCGCGGCCACGACGACAGTCTTCGTAAACGTGGCGAATCCGACATAAGTGATATCCACCGTGTAGCTGGCGGGAGCGAGATTATTGATGAAGAACAGGCCGTCCTCGTTTGAAACAACGTTGACGTCCTGCGATTCGAGCGAGACTTGCGCACCTCGCAGAACAGCGCCCGTCTGATCGGTTACGTTCCCAGCGATCGCGCCCTTCTGCTCCTGCGCGACGGCCGGCAGCAGAAAGACCAAAGAAACCCAGATCCATCCGGCTAAACGAACTGCTCGATAGTTCATTTTTCTCCTTGTGCGCGTGAGTTTCAGGACTCTTGAGGTAAAGTCGAAACGTGGCACCCTGCTGGTAAAAGAAAATCATTCTAAATTCCCTGTATGAGCTGGGAATGAAAGGCCAGTTACAACGGGATGAGAAGCCGGAATGTTCCGTGCGATCCCAGCCGACTCTTCGGATGAAGCGCCGCCGGGATGGCTACCATGAGCTGGGCATCATGATCGGTATCGGGCGCAATCGGTCGATTACTGCCTGTTGCGATGTGCGGTTGCAGGTGAAGAGTGCGAAATGACCCTTCGCTGTAAACCCGCGCATGGACCGTGCAGCAGCCGCGGGAGGTCCGCTCGCCCTGGGATGCCGGTCGTCCCCGATGCAGTGTAGCCGCAGTTCGCCGACAAGCCAGGTCCCCCGAGTCCTCCAGGCAAAGAGGTGAAGTGCTGGAGATAAGACGCTTCAAATCCGCCGATCCACGCGCTCCCGGCATTCACCGGCTGCGTCGCGAGTAAATTGCCCAGCGGCTGATAGTTGAGGAGCTGGAAAGTTTGGGTTACGATCGGATTCTGCAGGAACTTGTAGAAGTGTCCCTCCGAAATCATGCCGAACGACTTCATGTAATGCTCGTAGATCACGTCGAGACCGTCGCCCGTCTCGGCCTTGAGGTTCGCATTGCCGAAGTCGACCGAATACCGGTTCGCTCCGTTTCCGGAATCAGTCCAGTTCAAAGCCTGGGCAATGTTCTGCGGATCGGGCCGTGACAATCCCGTGCGTACACAAAGCGCACATTATCATGGGCGTCGATACCGTATCGGAGCGGAATGGCAGAAAATGGCAGAGTTTTGAAATAAATCGAGAGACGTCATCAGCGCATAAGTGACTGGCAAACTGAGGTGGGGTCCGTTCGAGCCCGGTTCGTCGATTGTGTCGAGCGGAACGATTTGACCCATGCGGGTTCCAAACCCTCTCAGGAAGGGGAAGATAATGGAAACGGACAGTCGCACGCCTAATCTGTGGCCAGGGAGGTTCAGTGGCTATGAATCCCAGCGAAGCACCGGCGCTTGTAGTGAAGCCGGGCGAGGGTCGTTCAGTTTCGCTCGGCGGCATGGGGGTGGTGTTCAAGATCTCTGGGGCGAACACTGGAGGAGCCTTCGCGATCGTGGAGCACCCGATCGACGCGGGCGGCTCGTGCTCCCTCACGTCCACCGACATGAGGACGAGTATTCCTATGTTCTGGAGGGGACCATCGGTGCGAGGGTCGGCGACCGGGAGATCGTCGCGGGACCAGGAAGCTACGTGATCAAGCCGCGCGGGCTGATGCATACGTTCTGGAATGCGGGCCCGGCCCGGCCCGGCTCCTGGAGGTGATTGCCCCAGCGGGTTTTGAGACTTACTTCATCGAACTCGCGGAGGCGGAGGATCCTGGCCGGGGGCAGGAACTGGCAGCCAAGTATGGGGTGACCTATTCATCGGACTGGGTCGCCGGAACTAACCTCCAGGTACAAGTTGAAGTTACTCGGTTCATGACCGGAGGAAGTAAGACCCGCCGCGCAGGCCTATCTGTGGCGATCATCAGCGTGGCGATTTTCCGGTTCGCATGATCGGCCAGGGGCGCCGACCAGAGCGTGACCGGAATAAGCGAACCATCCCCGTA
>Ga0210389_10003267_pt1 | contig 12646 bp, 9 predicted proteins | sample IncBWH28OmetaG_FD_160127 | JGI IMG/M metagenome (GOLD analysis project Ga0210389, IMG submission 160127) | Forest soil microbial communities from Barre Woods Harvard Forest LTER site, Petersham, Massachusetts, United States - Inc-BW-H-28-O ...
GCCAGGCGAATCACCTCGCGCGTGCCGGTCACGTTGGCCGCCCGCAGCTCCTGGTAGGGGTAGATGAAGTTCACTAGCGCGCCCGCGTGATAGATGACATCGATGCGGTGTGCGAGGTCGCGGAACACCGTGTCAGAGAGCCCGAGCCGCGGCTCGGCGAGGTCGCCTACCAGCGGCACAACGCGGTCAGCGGACGGCACGGCAAGCTCGTATCGGTTGGCGGCCTGCCTGATGCGGGAGAACGCGGCCGCGTCGTCGCGCGCGCGGACCAGGCAGTGCACCCTGGCGTCGGTGGTCGCGAGCAGTTCGCTCAGCAGGTGGGCACCGAGAAACCCGGTTGCGCCGGTGAGCAGGACCTCATGCGGACTGCGCCAGTCCGGCCTCGGGTACGACGGCGCCCCGTCCAGCCGGATCTTGAGGTTGAGCGTGGTCTCACGGGCGAAGTCGACCTCGGCCTGGTCGCCGTCCGCGACCAGCCGTCCAGCCCTGGCGTCCGCCGCGGCGGCGGAGAACCCGCGCAGCGTGGGGTCGCGCAGCAGGCAGCGGGTGAGCGGCCGCACCGAGTCCGCGGAGATGCCGAAGATGGCGCGCGTGTGCGCCAGCATCTCCGCGGCGAGCAGCGAGTTGCCGCCGAGCGCGAAGAAATCGTCGTCAAGCCCCACGTGGTCCTGGCCGAGCAGCCTGGCCCACAGCGCGGAAAGACCCGCCTGCGTCGGCGTATGCCGTTCGCCGGGCCCGTGCGCGTGCCCGTGACCGCGTCCGTCCTGCCCGTCAGGTCCCTGGCCCGTCCCAGGCGGCAGGTGGTGGCGTGGAATGAACGCCGCGGGGACCATGTAGCCGGGCAGCCGGTCAAGCAGGTAATGCCGCAGGCTCGCGGCCGGCGGATGGTGCAGCGCGGTCTCCGCCGCCGCGGCGGCACTAGGCGTGTAGTAGGCCACCAGGCGGGTGTCGCCCGAGCCGCGCGTCGACGCCACCACGGAGACGTCGTCGATATCAGGGTGCCCGGCGAGCACGCTCTCGATCTCCCCTGGCTCGACGCGGAAGCCGCGCACCTTAAGCTGGCGGTCCACGCGCCCGGCGACCTCCAGGCTGCCGTCCGCGAGCCAGCGGCCCAGGTCTCCTGTGCGGTACATCCGTCCTCCTGGCACGCCGCGCGCGTCGGGCAGGAACCGCTCCGCGGTGAGCGCGGGCCGCCCGAGGTAGCCACGGGCGACACCGCAGCCGCCGATGTAGATTTCCCCCGCCGTGCCCGCCGGCACGGGGTTCAGTTCACGGTCGAGCACCATGATCCGCGCGTGGCCGGACGGACGGCCAACCGGCACGGCCGCGTGCGGCTCCGCGGTGGGAAGCCAGGCACCGATGTCGAACACGGCCGACGTGATGGTGGTCTCGGTAAGCCCGTAGGCGTTCAGCAGCCGCGCCCACGGAGCCGCCCGCAGCGCGGCACGGCAGTCGGCGGGGTCCGCCATCTCCCCGCCGGTGATCATCAGCCGGACCGAACGCAGCCGCTCGTCGGCGGGGTGGGTGAGCGCGAGCACCTGGTGCCAGTAAGCCGGTATCAGGTCAAGGACGGTGACCTGCTTGCGCTCGATGCCGCGCAGCAGTTCCGATGGCGCCATGGTGCCATGCGGCGGCAGAGTGAGCGACGCGCCCGCCGTCAGCGCCGTGAATACCTGTTCAAGGAACGTGTCAAAGGCCATCGCGGCGACCTGACCTACCCGGTCCTCCTCGCTGATGTGGTACTCGCGCGCCATCTCACCGATGACGCAGGCCATGCTGCCGAAGCTGACGGCGACGGCCTTGGGGTCACCGGTCGAGCCCGAGGTGTAGATGACGTAGCAGAGGTTGTCCGGCCGGGGGCGGGTGCCAGCCCAGGTCACGGGTCGGTCCGCGAGATCCGCGGCGAGCTCACCGAGCGGGACCAGTCGCGGCCCGGCGCCCTGCCACGCGGTCCTCTCGTCCGTGATTACCGCCAAAGGGCTTACCTGGTCGCAGATGCGGGCCAGGCGCTCCCCGGGAAAGGCCGGGTCAAGCGGCAGGTAGCCGCCGCCCGCCTTCATGATGGCGAGGATGGCGGTGATCAGGTCGACGCCGCGCTCCAGGTGAACGCCGGTCACCGTCTCCGGGCCCACGCCGGCCGCGGCGAGGTGGTGCGCGAGCCGGCTGGCCGACTCGTCAAGCTCGCGATAGGTCATCCGTGTCCGGCCGGCCACGATGGCGTTCGCGTCGGGCCGCCTGGCTGCCTGGTCCGCGAAGCGCTCATGAACGAACATGCCGCCGTCTCCGCCAGGCGCCGCGCGGGCGGTCAGCGCTGCGATGTCCTTCCATGAGCCCTCGACGGCCCCGAGGCACTGGCTCTTGGACATGACGGGGGAATGGCGGCGCCAGCCCCTTGGCACGTCAAGCTCCGCCTGCCACAGCGCGTGCTGGCCCAGATCGTTGACCACGACAACGAAGGCATCTGGCGTTTCGCCCGACTGGTCCGCGATTGTCACAAGGTATTTCCTATGCAATGTCATGAAATGCGGCGGCTGGATTGCCAAGCACCTCGTTTCTGCCCGCCGCATGTGTCGGCAACACTCCGCATCAACTGCATAATTCGCGTAATATCACGCCAAACCGGCAGGCAGTCGAGTCATCGAAAACGGGTAGATTACATCCACAGGATCGATCAATCAAGCAGGAATGCGGCCGACGGGAGGAATGTCCTGGCAGCAAACCGGTATGTTCTCGGCGGCTACACTGCCTGGGTCGCGCTGCTCATCGTCGTGTACTACGAAGCGAGCGGCCTTCGGGTCGAAGCGTGGGGCCTGATCGGCCTGAGCGGGGTGGTCGCCATCCTGGCGGGGCTGCTACTCAATCGGCCCGCCCGGAGGGTGCCCTGGTTCCTCCTTGCCGCCGGGCTCGCTTCCTTCGCGGCCGGCCAGCTCAGCTTCCTGATCGCGGCGCGCATCGGCATGGTCCTTCCCTTCCCCTCGTTCGCGGACGTGCTCTACCTGTCGGAATATCCGCTGGCCGCGGCCGGGCTGTTGATCTTCATCTACTGGCGCACCCCGGACGGTGACCGGCGCAGCCTCATCGACGCGCTGACGCTCACCGCCGGCCTCGCCCTGCTGTCGTGGATGTTCCTAATCCGGCCATATGTACACAATCCCGAGCTTTCCGCGCTGCAGAAGGGCGTCGCGATCGCCTACCCGCTCGGCGACGTGCTCATGCTCGCCCTGCTGGCGAGGCTGCTCGCGCCGGGTTCCGCGCGGTCCAGGTGCGTCCAGCTCCTCACCCTTGGCGCCGTCGCGTGCCTGGTGTCCGACGTGGCCTTCGGGATCATGCAGTTGCACGGGGCGTTCCACAACGGCACGTTCGTCGACCTCGGCTGGGCACTGTTTTACGCCGCCTGGGGCGCCGCGGCGCTGCACCCGAGCATGACCCGGCTCACCGAGCCGGTGCCGAGGCAGCAGGTAGAGGTCTCACCGGTCAGGCTGGCCCTGCTCATGCTCGCCTCGCTCATCGCCCCTGTCGTGCTGCTTACCGCCCTGCCGCAGGCCGCGAGGTCCGACGTGAGCGTGATCGCGGTGTTCTCCGCGATCCTGTACCTGCTCGTGCTTACCCGGTTGTGGGACGCGGCCGCGTCGCACCGTCGTGCGCTAGACCGGGAGCGCGTGCTGCGGCACGCCGGACTGTCGCTCGTGACGACGACGGACGTGCCCCAGGTCGCCGCCGCCGTGAAAGACGCGGTCGATGCCCTGCTCGGCGGTCACTCGCAGGGCGACGCGCTCCTTGGCGTGCGAATTGACGGGACCCTCCGCGCCGTGGACCGCGGGATCGACCCGGCGCATGGCAGGCAACTGGGGCAGTTGGCCGAGTCGTGGCTGTCACTCGCGGTCGGTACGGCGCCGAAGCTCACTCCGATGCGCCGGCTGTCCGAGCAGGCGAGGACGGCCCGCCCCGGTGCCGACTGGATGCTGCTCTGCCCGCTAGTGCTCAGGGACAGGCCATCCGGTGACACCCCCATCGGCCTGATCGCGGTGTTCGGTGAGCGGCGGGTCCTCGCCGACCTTTCCGCGACGCTTGAGATCCTCGCGCACCAGGTGGCCCTCACCCTGGAGAGCGTCACGCTCAGGCACGAAGTGATCCGCCAGCGCAACGAGGCCTACTTCCGCGCCCTTGTCCAGGACGCCTCGGACGCCATCGTGATCGTCGCGGACGACGGGGTCGTCAAGTACGCGACGCCATCGACCGTGGCCATCTTCGGCGAAATCACCGTGGAGGGCCAGCGCTTCTGGGACCTCGTCGCGGAGCAAGACCGCGACGACTTCGCGCACACCTTCAGGCGGCTGCGAGAGCGCGCGCGGTTTGGTCCGCGCGTCGTGGAGAGGGACATCACCCGCTTGGACGGCAGGAGCGTCCGTATCCAGGCCAGGTGCAGCGACCTGCGGGAGGAGCCGAACGTCGCCGGCCTGGTCTTCACGCTGCGGGACGTGACGGCGCAGCACAAGCTTGAGGAGGAGCTGAAGCACCAGGCCTTCCACGACGCGCTCACCGGGCTGCCCAACCGGCTGCTTTTCCAGGACCGGATAGCACACCAGGTGGCCTCGGCCGCACGGAACGAAACGATCGCGGGCGTGCTGTTCGTCGACCTTGACGACTTCAAGGTCGTCAACGACACGAAGGGGCACAGCGTCGGCGACGAACTGCTGGTCGCCGCCGCCGCGCGTCTCGCGGCTCTCGTCCGCGAGTCAGATACCGCGGCGCGCCTCGGCGGGGACGAGTTCGCGCTGCTGATCGGCGACGCGGAAACGACCGACGCGGTGGAGGCCGCCGCCGAGCGCATCGTCGGCGCCTTCGCCGAGCCGTTCGCCCTCGCCTCCGGGCTCGTGACGACCACCGTGACCGTCGGTGTCGCCACCACCGAGGACAGCACGGACACCGACGAAATGCTCAGGCACGCGGACCTGGCGCTGTACGCGGCCAAGGCCGCGGGCAAGCGGCAGTGGCGGCGGTACCAGCCGGTGCTCAGCTCCGGCCTGATCAGGCGGAGAGAGATCCAGGAGGCGATTGAAGAGGCGGTGACCAGGTCCGCCTTCACCCTCGTGTACCAGCCGATCGTGGCGCTTGACACCGGGGAACTCGCGGGCTTCGAGGCGCTGATCCGCTGGCCGCACCCGCAGTGGGGCATGATGCAGCCAAGCCAGTTCATCACCCTGGCCGAGGAAACCGGTCAGATCATCGCGATCGGCTCCTGGGTGCTCGCCGCCGCCACGGCCGACATTACGCGGCTCCGCGGTGCCGCGGCGGCGGCGCTCAACGGCGGTCCGCCCGGCAAGCGACGCGACCTGTACGTCAGCGTGAACGTGTCCGCCCGTCAGTTCGCCGACGTTGGCTTCGCCGACACCGTGCGGCAGGTCCTCGCCGATTCAGGCCTTGAGTCGCGCGCGCTCATGCTTGAGCTTACGGAGACCGCCCTGCTGCGACGCGACGAGCGGCTGCATTCCGACCTGGCGGAGCTGAAGACCATCGGCGTGCGGCTGGCGATCGACGACTTCGGCACCGGCTACAGCTCGCTTAGCTACCTGCGGGACCTGCCGATCGACGTGGTGAAGATGGACCGGTCGTTCGTCGAGGGCATCGCCGAGTCCGACCAGCGCCTGGCCGTCGCCGAGGGCATCGTGCAGATCGCCAGGACCCTCAGCCTCGAGGTAATCGCCGAGGGAATCGAGACCGAGGAGCAGCGGAGCCTGCTCCGCTCGATGGGCTGCCACTACGGCCAGGGGTACCTGCTGGCGATGCCTATGCCCGCGAGCCAGGCCGAGGACCTGGTGCGCAGCGGGTTCTCCGGCGCCGCGCCCGTCCCTGCCCAGGGGGCCTGACCGGCCGCGTAGGGGCACGGCTCGCGGCCAGGGCAACAATTAAGCGACATGTCATCACCCCTACGGACTCCTTACGCGAGCCCAGAATCACTGCCGTATCCGTGGCCGGCGGGGCAGGCTCGGTCCCGTCAGTAACCAACGGGCGCGCGGGGCGGGCGACGTCCACGTAAGGAGGCATCGATGATAGGCCGCAACAAGCGCGGAATCCGCCGGGCATCTACGCGGGTCCGCCTGGCCGTCGCCGCGGCGGTACTCGTGGGCGGCGGCGCAGCGGGCGTGGCGGCGGTTGCCGCCAGCCACAATGGTCCCGTGTCCGCACAATCCGCCGGGTACTACCGTCACGCTCACACTCCTCTCACCGAGACGCACGCGATGTCCGCGGCGATGAGCACGTGGAACAGGTCGCCGCAAACGTCGCTCAGCCTGATCTCGCAGATGACCCCGATGCGCAACGTCAGCATGACGCCGTGGCACAACCACACGATCGTGCTGCAGCGCGGCACCGTGGTGGGGGCAGTCAGGAACGAGTTCGTCATCAAGTCCTCGAACCACCAGTTCGAGCTGTGGTTCGTGAACCACGGCACCAAGTTCCTGAACGTCGGCCCAAGCAGCATGGGGATGGCCGCCATGACCGGCGGCACGATGGCGATGCCCAACCACATGCGCATGAACATGGGGGCCAGGACCCTCGCCCAGGGTGACCTGGTCTTCATCTTCGGTGAGCGCGTTCACGGCGAGCTCGTCGCCCAGCTGGTGCTGTTCGTGGCACCGGTGAAGGTCACCACGACTCCGACCGCTACGCCCAGCATGACGGCCACGCCCAGCATGACGGCCACGCCGACCATGACGGCCACGCCGACCATGACGGCCACGCCCAGCATGACGTCCACGCCGAACACGACGATCAATGGCACGCCGGCGGTCAGCGGCACCCACAGCTAGCGGGAGCAAGCTAGCGGGAGCAAGCTAGCGCCGTAACGCAACTCAGTGCCCGTGGGCGGTCCTCCCCGCCGCTCACGGGCACTGGCGCGTCACGGCCCGTTTGGCTACGGGCCGGAGCGCGACGAAACGAGCGAGTAGGCGTAGTCTCTTCGTCAGGAGTAGGACTTCGATAGCGGGCCGACGGTGCCCCGCACGAGGCGCGGGAGGCGCACAAACGTGAGCGGAATCGTCCTGCTTGTGCTTATCGGCCTCGGCGTCGCCTGGTTCTGGACCAGGGGCCGTCAGAAGATGAAGCTGCCGGTAACGGGCAAGCACTGGCTCTGGATCGTCGTCATCGTTGTCGTGGCACTGGCGATCGCCTACGGCGCCAGCGGCCACGTGTCACAACACTAACGACCACAGGTTTTCGTACATAGCCCCTGGGTATAGCCGTACTGCGATCTTGAACCGGGGGCTTAAGCAGGATCCGCCAATAGACTCACGGCCTTGCACGCGATCCCGTCCCAGCACCATCCGAACGTGTGAGGCCGTGACCCCCCGGTCTTCCGGGGTGGCCATCTCCTTCCGGTGGTGACACGGGCGCTGCGCTGACGGCAGAATAACCCTGCTGCCATTACCCTCGTGGTACCGATAGCCTAGAAAGCGCCCATTACATCCTGTCGGCGGTCGCGGCCTGCGGGATGCCAAGTCTCTACTGACGTGAGGTCTTGCTCGTGCCTACCGGCAAGGTCAAGTGGTATGACGCCGAAAAGGGGTTCGGCTTCCTCGCCCGCGATGACGGGGGCGAGGTCTTCGTGCATTCTTCCGCGCTGCCTTCCGGGACGACCGCCCTGGGCAAGGGACAGCGGGTCGAATTCGGCATCGTGGAGGGACGCAAGGGGGCCCAGGCACTGCAGGTGCGGCTCCTTGAGGCGCCACCCAACGTCACGGCGGCAGCCGCGAAGCACGCACGCAAGAAGCCGGACGAGATGATCCCGATCATCGAAGACCTTATGAAGCTGCTCGACGGCATCTCTGACGCCTACCGGCGCGGCAAGCACCCCGACCCGAAGGAAGCCAGGCAGATCGCGAGCCTGCTGAACGCGGTCGCGAAGGACATCGAGCCCTAACACTCGCACCCGAGCTCCGCCCCACCTCGTTACGTGGCATGGACGACCCGCTGCCTGCGCCTGGCGATCAGCAGGACGGCCGCCACGAACAGGCCACCCGCGGCGATGCTCAGGCCCGCCTGCCCGTTGTTGAGCATTGACACGAGCACGCCGGCCAGGCCGCCGGCCACGTTCGCCACCTGGTTGAGCGTCTCGGACACCGCGAACGTCGAGGACCGGATCTCGTCACCGATCTCCCTGCCGACGATAGAGTCCTGGCCGAGCTTGGCGAGGCTGGCGCAGAAGATCGCCGTGGCCTCGACGAGGACGGCCGACCACAGGCCGAATCCCCACGCGCACAGCGCCGTCACCACCGGCGCGACGATCAGCACGCTGAACATGATCAGCTGCGGTGCCCGGCCCTTGAAGAAGGACCCGAGGATCATCGAGCCGAGGCTGCCGACCGAGAGCCCGAGGGCGAGCGCGCCAAGGGCGAAGTTGTGCGACACCGCGTGCCCGAACACGGTGCCAAGGTCCACGCTGCGCAGCAGGAACGCCAGCAGGAACAGGATGTAGCCGGAGAAGGCGCGCAGCACCGCGTTGACCGTCATCGCCTCGGCGACGACGGGACCGACGTTGGCGAGGGTACGCCAGCGACCGTGACGTCCCTTGGCCGCCCCGCCGGCGGCCCCGCCGGCGGAACCGCTGGCGGAACCATTGGCGGGAGGCGGCTCGCCCGGCGGCAGCGGCAGCGTCGGACGGGGCATGTCCGGCCGGGTCTGGCCCGGCGCGTCCGGCCGGGTCGGCGGCTCGTGGACCGGCGCGGGCATGGGCGCGGGTGCCCCAGCCTCTCCCGGCGACACCGTGGGCACATCGATCTGCTCGGGTAGCCGGAACGCGATGACCATGGCGGCCAGGTAAATCAGCGTGCCGACGCGCAGCGTCCAGGCCGCGCCGCCTCCGATCTGCACGGCAGCGGCCAGGCCCGCCGCCGCCGTCGAGGCGGCCAGGGAAATCAGACCGGAGCGGGCGTTGGCGGTGACGAGCGTGAGATCGGCGGGCAGCAGGCGCGGCGTGACCGAGGCCTTGACGACGCCGCCCGCCTTCTGCAGCACCAAGATCCCGAACGCGGCGGGCAGCAGCGTCACGGAGTTGGCCACGTTCGCCGACATGGCGTAGCAGAGCAGGCCGCGGGTCAGCATCGTTCCGGCAAGCACGAAACGGCGGCCCTGTTGTATCCGGTCAAGTGCGGGCCCGATGAACGGCGCGAGCACCGCGAATGGTGCCATCGTGATGATCAGGAACAGCACCACGCGGCCGCGGGCCTGGTCAACGGACGTGCTGAAGAAGATCGTCCCGGCGAGCGCCACGGTCACGAACGCGTCGGCGGCGCCGCTCACCGCCGTCATCTCGATCAGCGTGGCCAGGCCGGTCCTGTCGGCGCCCTTCGCGCCGGTGATGCGGTGCACAAGGCCCGCCGTCCGCTTAGTCGCCTTGCCTGAGGCCTGCCCGCCGGTGCGGAAAGCACGACCAGTCGCGTGGGCAGCATCGCCCGCGCGCCGCACCGCATCCGACATCCGCATGTTCACAGTATTCTTGGTCTGCGGCACTGCCACGAGACCTATGCGGGGAGATCCTGCCGGGCCGGCCATTGCGGTGCACGCTCCGGGAGCGAGAATTGGCAGTCGTGAGCACGATAAGGAACCGCGCGAAGGACCCAGACCAGGTCTGTGCGGACGCCGTTGACCTGGCCAGGCAGGCCCTGGTCGACACGTCAGGTGTGAGCCGGGACGCGATCGGTGACCACCTGGGCGTCGAGGCCGTGGCCGATCGCGTGGTCACCCATTACTTCGGGTGCGCCGACCCGGCCTACGCGGGCTGGCGGTGGGCGGTCACCGTGACGCGCGCGCCAAGGTCCAAGGTCGTGACGGTGGACGAGAGCGTCCTGCTGCCCGGCCCCGAGGCGCTGCTCGCGCCCGCGTGGGTGCCCTGGCAGGACCGGCTGCGCCCGGGCGATGTCGGGATCGGCGACCTGCTGCCCGCCAGCCCGGACGATGAGCGCCTTGTTCCCTTCGTCACACTCGACGGCGACGACGCGGTGACCGACTGGTTCATGGCAAGGACAGACTCGGAAAACGAGGACGCGGGACCGCGGATAGCGGAGGAGCTGCCCGCACCTGGCCGCTCGCGCGTGCTGTCGGGCTATGGTCGCGACGACACGGCCGAGCGCTGGTACGAGAGCGACCACGGGCCGCGCACGCCGCTCTCCCACGCTGCCCCGGCGACCTGTGTGAGCTGCGGGTTCTTCGTTCCGCTCAGCGGTGGCCTCGGTCGGCTCTTCGGTGCCTGCGGTAACGCCTTCGCCCCGGACGACGGCCGGGTTGTCTCGTCGGACCACGGGTGCGGCGCGCATTCCGAGGCGGTGCTCACCGGGTCCAACGTGCAGGCGAACGCGCCGGTGATCGACGAGTTCGGCTACGACCTGGTCGACTTGCCTGGCGTATCGGTCGAGGAGACGGTTTTCGAGCCGTTGTCTCGTGACACGTATCCGGAGGCGGGCTCGGAGAGCTGAGCACCTGAGGCTTGCGGCTCGGTGAGCGCGGCGCGCTCCGCCGCGATCCGCGCCCGCCTGCGCTTGAGGAACGGCACGTACCAGAGCCCGAACAGGCCCATCACCGTCCCGCAGGCGCACGTCCAGATCCACCAGCGGGCGTCTGGGGGCAGCGCGCTGCGCACGGAAAGCACGACGACGAGGGCCAGCACCCAGCCAACAGTGATCGCCAAGGTCACCTGGCGGTCGTCCGCCTCCCTTGGTGGTGGCGCCGGGCGCCGCTCTGCGGGACCGACCTGCCGACTCTGGCTCACGGAATAAGGCTAGCCGACCTGCTTATGCCTCCTGCCCACTCGTGATGTACTTAGTGGATGCCTGAGGCAGCTATGCAAACAGACACGGCGCTGGCCACCGCTATGCGGATTTCGATCAGCAGGCTCGCGCGGCGTCTTCGCGTGGAGCGCCTCGGACTCGGCGGCACAGAGACCGTCCTCTCCGACATCCAGCTCGCGGCGCTCGCGGCGCTCGCGCGCCACGACTCCATGACCCCAGGCGAGCTCGCCGAGCACGAGAAGGTTCAGCCGCCGTCCATGACGCGGGTGATCGCGGTGCTTGAGGAGCGCGGCCTGGTCAGGCGCGAGCCGCACGCCACCGACCGCAGGCAGGTCGTCCTCACGGTGACCGAAGAAGGCAGGGACGTGGTACAGCGGGTCCGCCGCCGCCGCGAGGCCTGGCTGGCGCAGCGCCTGCAGGAGCTCACCCCCGACGAGCGCCAGATCCTCCGCGCCGCGGCACCCATTCTGGAGAAGCTAAGCCAGTCTTGATTGACGCACATCGGGCGGCACGGAGGGTCGCCCCCCCGGGGGAAAACTGAGCTTCCACGCGCCCAGCGCCTCGTAGCGCGGCTGCCCGTCCAGCGTGCTGCGGATGAGGTAGATCTCCTCGACCGCCCAGGCCGGTCCCTGGTACCCGGACAGATCGTTCACGATCGAGCGCACATCCGCGGGCATCCGGCACCGGGCGAGGGTGACATGCGGCCGGTACCTGCGGCCTTCGTCAGGCGGCGGCGCGCCGGCCCGCCTGGCGCCCGCGCTCACCGACATCGCCAGCTCTCCCAGCGCCTTCCGATCGCCTGACAGCCCGCTCCACAGCACGTTCGCCCGCGCCGGGCTCGGGAAGGCGCCCGCGCCCGCCAGGCTGAGGCCGAATACCAGGTGCCGCCGCGCCGCGCGCTCAAGCCGCGGCAGCAGCCGGTCGAGGCGATCCTCGCTCACCTCGCCGAGGAAGGCGAGCGTGACGTGCCATAGCTCACGGCTGGTCCAGCGCAGGTCCTCGCGTCCCTGCCGCAGCGGCGCGCACGCCGCGTCCAGGTCGTCGAGCGCCGCCGCGGGCAGCGCCAGGCCGATGAAAAGCCGCATCACGCACCCCATACGCATACGCTGAACCAGTGAACAAGGTGCCACGCTGGCTGCTGCCGACCGTGCTCGGGCTGCTCGTGCTCGTGGTGCTGATCGGCGCGCTCGTGCACTGAATTTTCTTTTTTTGCCCGTACGTCGCAATTGGAGTTTGCCGTACCGTCAAAAAAAGAGGGTTCAGTTAACACGAGGCGCTCGGCCACGAAGTCGACGCAGGCGGTCAGCGCGGCCACGTCGTCTGGCTCGACCGCGGGGAACAGGCCGATTCGCAACTGGTTGCGGCCCAGCTTGCGGTACGACTCCGTGTCCACGATCCCGTTCTCCCGCAGCACGGCGGCCACGGCGTCGGCGCTCACCGCGTCGGTGAAGTCGATCGTGCCAACCACGGGCGACCGCATCGCGGGGTCTGACACGAACGGCGTGGCGAACTGTGACCTCTCGGCCCAGGAATAAAGAATTTCCGCCGAACGAGTGGTGCGTGCCTGCGACCAGCCAAGGCCTCCTCTTTCCAGCAGCCAGTCGAGTTGGGTGGCCAGGAGCACGAGGGTGGACACGGCGGGCGTGTTCAGCGTCTGGTCCTTGACCGAGTTATCGACCGCGACCTTCAGCGACAGGAAGTCGGGAATGTACCTGCCACTCGCGGCGATATCGTCGATCCGGGCGAGGGCCGCGGGGGAAAGCAGCGCGAGCCACAGGCCGCCGTCGGCGCCGAAGACCTTCTGCGGCGCGAAGTAGTACGCGTCGAACTCGGCGGGGTCCACCGGCAGCGCCCCCGCCCCGCTC
>Ga0210389_10003269_pt1 | contig 12644 bp, 12 predicted proteins | sample IncBWH28OmetaG_FD_160127 | JGI IMG/M metagenome (GOLD analysis project Ga0210389, IMG submission 160127) | Forest soil microbial communities from Barre Woods Harvard Forest LTER site, Petersham, Massachusetts, United States - Inc-BW-H-28-O ...
TAGCGAGTGGGAACCACCCGATCCCTTTTCGAACTCGGAAGTGAAAACGCTCTGCGCCGATGCTAGTGTCGACTTTGTCGATGTGAAAGTAGGTCACTGCCAGGCTCTTAATTTGATGAAAATGAAAACCCCCGTTGGCGAAAGCCGGCGGGGGTTTTTTTCTGTGCGTAGCGCTTGCAAACTGTAACCGGCTGGGGAACACACGCCGTGTTAGTTCCGACGTTATTTGACCTCGATCCATGGTGACTGGTCCGGCATCCAGCCGCGCGAAGCCAAGTCCCACGCGAAGTCGGCGGCGAAGGTACTGTAGTGCGGGCTGTTCAGCTCCTCTTTGCTGGGCGACGGCGTGAAGCGCAGGTACTCGACATCTTCTCGCTTGCCATCCTTCCATTGCCAGATACGATAGTTCTTCTCCCCTTTCAGGGGTGGCTGTTGGAGCAGCGATGGTCCCCATATTGACGAGGGATCTACATCTCGACGGATACGCGATAGCCTGTTTTCGCGCTTTGGGACAATAAGGTCGACGAACGCATTAAACCCGGAGGAGCACTCAACTTCCGCCGTTGATATTTCGCGCCTGGCGTTGTGTACGACGAAGCACCAGTGCCCGCCAAAGAGTAGCTTTGATGTCAGTACAACGATATCTACATACAGGTCGTTTTTCTGTATCGCAACCAAGTCGCCGGGACGGATCTGAAGCATCAGTGTGTCTGCCAGCAATGTGGCATCAACTCTTCGAGTCGGCTGGCTGGCTGAGTCGGTAGGCGCTCGAGTACGTCTTTGAGGTAGCGGTACGGATCATGACCGTTGAGCTTCGCGGACTGGATCAGGCTCATGATGGTGGCGGCACGCTGACCGGCGCGCAGAGATCCGGCAAAGAGCCAGTTCGATCTTCCCAAAGCGACCGGCCGGATCCGGTTTTCGATATGGTTGTTGTCGATGGGCAACTCGCCGTCGTCGATGTAGCGGATCAGCGCCGCCCAACGTCCCAGGCTGTACTCGATCGCTTTCCTTGTCGCCGACCCATCCGGGACCTGGCCGCGCTGCCGAGTGAGCCACTGCCGCAAAGCCTCCGCTACCGGTTTTGATCGTTGCTGACGCAACTGTTGCCGGCCATCGGCGTCCAGTTTCAGTTCGCGTGCTTCGCGCTCGATCTCGTACAACGCGGCGAAGTATCTCAAGCCCTCTTCGGCGATGTCGCTGCGATGATTGGCGTAGAGATCATGGAGTTTCCTGCGGGCGTGAGCCATGCAGCCGACCTCGATCACACCGCGATCGAACAGCGCCTTATAGCCGGAGTAGTCGTCGCAGACCAGCTTCCCTGACCAACTCTCTAGGAACTCACGAGCATGTACGCCGGCGCGGCTGTCGGCAAAGTCGTAGACCACGGCCTGCAGCTCGTCGTATTCGCTCGTGCTGTAACTCCAGAGGTACGCCCGGTGCGTTTTGCCGAGGCCCGGGCTTAACATCGGTACCGGCGTCTCATCCGCATGCAGAACCGGCCGAGTGAGGAGCATCGCTCGCATCGCTTCGACGAGAGGCTCAAGCTTCACGCCGCAGGCGCCCACCCACTGCGCCAGCGTCGAGCGCGGCAGCGCAAGGCCCGCACGTGCGAAGATGCTTTCCTGCCGGTATAGCGGCGCGTGATCCAAGTATTTGGCGACCAGCACCTGCGCAAGCAGGCCCGCCGTCGGGATCCCCTTGTCGATGACGTGCGGCGGCACCGGTGCCTGCAGCAACCGCTCGCAGGAACGGCAGACCCATTTACCGCGGATATGTCGTTCGACCTCGAACACGCCGGGGGTGTAGTCGAGCTTCTCGCTCACATCCTCCCCGATGCGCTCCAGGCTGCAGCCGCAACTGCAGTGAGTTGTTTCGGGCTCGTGGCGTATTTCCCTGCGAGAGAACGAGGCGGGCAGAGCTACGCGACGCGGCTTGTCCTTCGATGGTGAGGCAGGCTTTTCCTTCAGCGCTTCGATCTCGAGGCTGATTGCCTCGATGTCCGCATCGATGCTCTCATCCAGAAGCGAGCGCTGTACTGGGTCCATTTGCTCGCTGCGCCGATCGAACCGATAGCGCTTCAAGATCGCCATCTCGTGCGTGAGCTGGTCGATCTTCAGTTGTTTGGTTTTGAGTTCTTTGTCGCGGCTGTCTAGTTCTGCGAGCAGCGTCGCGGTCAGATTTCGCAGCTCTTCTGCGTTCATTTGATCGAGCTGACGCGACAACTCCATGGATTAGATCCTGCCACATTCGCTGCAAAATCAAAATACTTGTACGCGTATTTCTCCCTATAAAACGCGGATTTTCGCGCGCTCATCGAGACGTTCCCATGGCAATCCCACGACGATCGCCTGGAGTTGCTCGTGGCTCAGCGGTATGCCACGATCATGTCTCACACCCGCGCGGATGAAGCTGCCTTCGTAGAGCTTTCTCGCACACAGCCAAAGGCCAAAGCCATCGTGCACCAGCACCTTCATACGATTCGCGCGTTTGTTGACGAACAGGTACGCATGATGGGCTCGCGCTTCACCGAATACATCCACGACGCGGGCCAGTGCTTTATCGACCCCGGCACGCATGTCGATCGGTTCTATTGCCAACCAAGCCGCATCGACGCGGATCACCGCATAAGCTCACGCAGCAGCAGCGCGCACTCATGCGCCGCCGATGCCGGCCACTCCACGCTCACCGTGCCGCCTCGGCGCTTCACTTCAATGCGGATCACACCCTCGGCGGGATTCGACGGCAGCGTCACCGGCACAAAAGTCTCGCCGCTCTCCATTGCCATACTCGGTGCGGTAGTCCGAATAGCAATGGGCCTTCCGCTACGCTCCGCTTGTTTAACCCACCGATGCAACATGGCCGCGTTAAGCCCACGCGCCAGGGCCACCGCTGCGATCGACACGCCGGGTTGCTGGCACGCGCCCACCGCTTCGGCCTTAAAATGTGCGCTGTGGGTTCGACGACGACGACGACCGGTCTCGATCAGCTGTGCCTCAGTATTCACGTAAACGCCTATCTCTTAGGATAAGCGCATCTTTCCATCAACCCGGACGTGCTTAAAGGTGACTTTGCCAGCCGCTTACTGCAAACTTGCAAAATGCGCGTAACCGACCGGCGAACACACCTGTTCAAGCCGTCCAAGTGTCCGGAAGCTAAGCCTAACTCTTAGCAAGTGGATTTGGTGGACACGTGGACACTACCGAGACGCTCATTTCGACGGGCCGCCGGCGCCGACGGCACCATAGCGTATTCCTCAAGGCCGAGGCTGTCAGTGCCCGGCATCAACCGGAATCCTGGCCCGCCATCCGTCGGAACGACGGCCCGCCTTCGCCGGAATACGCACACGACTAGGACATTACAAACTGTGCTCTAAGCGAGTCGTTCGGTTCCATCTGGAAGCACAAGTGGCATGGCTTCTTCTTTTCCATCCAGTGGTGAACCGGAATCAGAAACGCCTCGATAAGACTAAACATCCCTCTGCTGTTTTGAGCGAGGAACATATCGGCGCTGTCGATAAATAAGACGATGCCTTTTTCCTGCTCGGAAAGCGTGATCAGGTCATCCAGGAACGGCACCCATACCTCGGGCTGATACGGCGATGTACGAGGCGGGTAAGGCGCATGCTGCAGATTCAATTCCCGGGCAACGGTATTGGCGATGTGTAAATCACCCTGTTCGATATTCCGATAATCTGTATATACACATCGGATACCGGCGCTCCTGAGACCACCTATCACTGCCTGGGTTTCTCCCGCAAAGAAGTCTGCGTATATGAAGTGAACACAGCCGGACGATGATAATTTTAATCTACCGTAGCCCATTCTGTTACCGAACAGTCTTCAATCACCAAGAACAAGCCTGGGTTGTACAAGCGCCAGGAGCAAGCGTGAATTGTACATACCCATTGGGCACGCCTGGACCAGGATTGTAGTGATACGGAGAATAATAAAAGACGTTTGAACCCGAAACATTCACGATTCGTTGACCCGGTAATGGGGCATCAGGCGGACCAACCGTATAGACGTCGTAGAAAGCACCGGCTCCGCCAGGTAATTGAAGGTCTGCGCCAGTTAACGTTTCTCTGAGCGGATAGGAACCAAGCTGAATCATCAGCATCGTCGATGTCACAGCGAGTTCCAAGGGAGATCCATCAAATTGAGCTCGGAAGGGCGCCGTCGCATGATATGGATTATCAGGATTCGTCGTGTAACTCCAAAAACCAGCACTGCCGCGATTTGCCGCCTGCAGGTACTGCGACACCGCCGTTGTCGGATCAAAGATAAGGGGATCATTAAACGAATTACGTTGTGCGGTGACCGTGAGCTCCGCGAGCCCGTCGCTTGATGCCTGACTTTGCGCCGATTCTGATGTGTCGCCAGTCGTTGCAGTCCCGGGCGCGGTACTGCTACTCGGTACTCCCTCGCCGTTTGACCCACCAGCACCTGTACTGCCATCACTTGGTGACGCCACATAAAGTGAGTAATAGCCGCCATCGAAATCGCCGCCGGTCGGGCCAAACTGGTTCTCGCCAAAATAGTCGTCGCCGAATACGGGTCCAGCACCGCCACCCGCTTGAGGTCCTGCATGCAGGGCGAAATCGGACCAACAAATACCTTGCGTGGCGCAAACACTCGTTGCATTAAAGCCTGAGGGATCGACCATCGACATCGGGTTGTTGTTGACGTAGCTGTACCGATTGTAGCTTTGTGCGTTACTTGGATCTGGAACGTACGGATCCGGTGACAGGAATCGCCCTAATATCGCGTCCTCGACGCGCCCATTCATGTGATTGAGCCCCATGGATTGACCGAGCCACGTTTGGAAGGTGTACCCCTGGCGGCTCAAGCTTGCAATTGTATTGAGGTCAGCCGTAGTCGGAGCACCCGACCAGGTTGTGGGACTGCGCCGTGCTCCGAAGGCGGAGAAACTTTCGTTGACATCGACCGCACCAGCCATTGAAGTGATGGTTGAAATGCTGCCCTGGTGATCTTCGAGCATATAGCTCATCGTGTTGACGCCGGCTGCAGTGCGACTATAGACGGCAATGGGTTCACTGCTTGCATTTATATAGTGACGGTAGTTGGTAGTGCCTCCCTGAATGACGATGTCCATCAAGCCGCCGATATAAAATGTGCTTTCGGTACCACTTGGGCCCGTGTAATTCTGTTGCACGCGCTGTCGATCCGGGCCGTAGTTGATGGCAACGGTTTCCGAGCCGGTAGCGTCAGTCGCGGAAATTGACATTGGGTAATTAAAACTCGTCCACGTAATATTGGCGCTCGCGCTCGCCCGGTTGGTCATGTTTCCGTTGGCATCGTAGGCAAAGGTTGGATTGACGATGCCATTAAAGGTCCCTGTTAGCGAGGTCACTGCGTGCGGTCGAGGTTGCCCCGGAGCCGGATAGGTGTAGGTTCCAACGCCGGTCTGAGTAGTAATGTTTCCGGGCCCCGCGCTCCCAGCATCATAAGCAAACGTATTCGTGGAGCAACTGCTTGCGAGTGTCGCGCAAAGCAAGCGATTGTCCGCATCGTAAAAGAGGTTTTCGGTCAACCCCAGATTGTTATTCTGACGCTGGGTCACGTTGCCGTTCTCATCCTCCGTGTAAGATTGATTCAGGAGTGTGGCACCGCCTCCCACGCCTGCGGTCGCCGCACTGAGCCAGGAGGTAACCGCATCATAAGTGCGGTTGGTCACGACTCCATTACCCAGGGTCTCGTTAGTTACTTCGCCAAAGGCGTTCACTGAGTTCGCGGTCCAAAGCGTGCAACTCTTGCCGCACGTGGTCGTCGTGTCAGTCGTGTCAGTTACCGACTGCAACAAGCCATACTGGTAGGCGTACGAAAGGTTCAATGCGACGCCCGATGTACTAATGGGATAGGTCAACGAGCTAGGAAGGCCGGTCGTCGAACTATATCCGTACGTGAATAAAAACACGCCACCCGTGTTGTTGCCCGCCAGTGCGGAGTCTTTGATGGATCGCGTGGATAAACGAGCATCTGAGTCAAACGTCCGCGTCTCCGTGTAAATGGGAGTTGAGCCGCAGCTACCGGTGGTGTTTGAGCATTCGGATACTAATTGCCCCACGTTATGGCTCGCGGGCGTTGACCCATAAGTCCATTGACTGAAAAGATCAGGCTCTGTACGCGTTAGGGGCCTCGAGAGCGAATCGTAGGTCATCGAGAAGGATTGACCCTTTGCGTCCGTCCACCCGGTGCGTTCGCCCAGCGAATCAATGGTATATGTCCACGCGCCGCGGTCGGCATCGGCATCCGCGACTCGGAAAGGTTTGATCCCATACTTGTAAGTGACACCCGACAGCAATGTGTTGCCAACGCTGTCCGTGACGCCGGTGAGGCTGTTGGCCGCATCGTAGGTCCGCGTGATCGTGTAACCGAGCGCGTCGGTGGTCTGCCGAAGCTTCCCGTTTACGTCCTTGACAATTGTATTAGTATGCGAATAGGGATCGGACACGACCCGCTTACGGCCAGCGTACGCATAAGTGATGCTTTGGGGGTTTGAATTCGTGGAGCTAATGGGGCGCGTTACGGTCGTCAGCCGATTCAGTACGTCGTAGCCAAATTTAGTACGAGTCCTGGACCCACCATTGATGCAATCCTCGTTCGCGGCACGAGTGTCACAAATTGATTTCCGTGGTTCGAGCAAGTGCTGACATCGAATCCGATACTACCTGCAACTCGATAAAGCACCTAGTTTTACGCGGTCCTTGGGTTCTGGACGAATGAAAGCCAATAGCTGCCCGTCTCTGCATTGAAACAGCGATCGAGATGAGGGGCGTTGAGACGAGAAGTGTTCGCGCTACGTGGTGTTAGCGATCAGTCTCGGCCTTTGGAATGGCAATCGACCGACTGGAAGCAGATGTTTGACCGTGCACAGCAGCGTGCCAATGGGGTGACGTGCTGCCGCTGCCCTTAGATCTTCAGCCGTCACATGCAAATAAATCTGTGTGCTCGTAATTTGACGATGGCCTAAGAGATCTCGAATCGTCACGAGGCCTACGCCAGAGCGAACCAAGTGTGTGGCGAATGTATGGCGCAATCGATGCGGAGAAATTGGAATACCGACGTGGCTGCGCTGACCCCATGTGCGCACGCGCTCGTATATCGAACCGCGAGACAGCGGCCCTCCGAACCGTGAACGAAAGAAAGGAGCGCTCGGCGATGAAGCACCGCGTGCGCGTTCGTACTGCTGCATTACAAGACCGAGTTGTGGGTTCAAGGGAATCGATCTCTCGTGCCCACCTTTACCGCAGACGCTGATCGTCAATCGGATAAGATCCACTTGCCGGCAACGAAGTGATGCCGCCTCGCTCGCACGAATCCCCGATCCGCAGAGCAGCGTCAGCAATGCGCGGTCGCGCAGCCCGATGACGGTATCTTGCTTCGGTTTGGTAATCAGCCGGCTCATCTGTTCTGTGGCGAGGAAGATCGGTAGCTTGCGCGGCACCGCCTTAATCGATGGAAATCCGATCAACGGGTTGTCTTTATGATCGAGGTGGCCCATCGCGACGCTCGCGCGATAGAACTGACGTAATATCGTCAGCACTCGGTTGACGGCAGAGTCCCCGTTACCACGCTCCTCGCGCAAGTGCTGCAGGTACTCGAGCACATCACGCGCGGTCACCTGATCCGGCGATGCATCGGGATGCTTCAAGCAGAACCAGGCGCTGAACTGAACGAGCGTGGCCTCATAAGCCGCGAGAGACAAAGGCCGCAATCCGCGTGCAACGCTGTGCGTGCGGATGTAGAGGGAGATCCAATACGACCACTTCATGAGCGCTCTCCGATCGGAAGGGTGCGAACTGCGGCCTCGGGTCTATGAGGCAATACATGTAGATAGACACCGGTCTCCTGAGGGCTTCGATGTCCCATCAGTGAGGCGATGATCGCAAGATCTACGCCGCGGTCCATCAAGTGCGTCGCGAAACTATGGCGCAGCGTGCGCGCCGTAACGCCGGCGCGAAGCCCAGCGCGTGTAGCGACATCCGTGACCACCGCGCAGACATCCTTGTCGGTGATCCGCCGTTCCAGGAAATGCGTTCGGAACAGCGCACCTCGCTTACCTCGCTCCAACAGGTAAGCAAGAAGCTCGGTGAAGAGCGCCTCGGGGATCGGTATGGAGCGCGGCTTATCGCCCTTGCCCTTCTGGACAACAAGCTCGTGGCGTTCGCGGTTAATGTCCGAGACGTTCAGCGCGCACAGCTCGCTGGTGCGCAATCCGCAGCCATATAAGAGCAAAATCATGAGGCGATCGCGCCGAGCGGTCGGGCCCGGCGCTGTCGTGGCCTCTACGAGTTGTTCGGCTTCCTCTAAGTTCAAGGACTTCGGTGCGCCGCGCCGCTTGGTATGCTGAAGGCTGAATCCGTCGAGCACGTTGCGCTCGCAGCGACCACTGCGCCAGGCGTACTCGAGAAGACCGCGGATGTGGCTCAAGTACTTGGCGAGACTCGAGTCGGTTCGTCCGAGCTGGCGCTCCTGCTCCATCCAATGCAAGAAATCCTCCAGGCTCAAGCGCCAAAGATCGACGTTCGGACGAATCTGCGCGAGGCCTTCGATCGCTCGGCGCAGCGTGCATCGCACATCGATGATCGTGCGTGGCGTCTTGCGGCCCACTTTATCGAGGTAGCTCAAATAGCCTTCGATCAACGCATCCATGATGATGGGCTTACTCATGCCGCCACCTCGAGCGTCCGCGGCGCCAGCCACTCGTTCAGCGGATGCAGCTTCATCGCCTCGCGACGCTGCGGATCGGCGATGTGCACGTAGCGCACCGTGGTGGAGATCCCTGAGTGACCCAAGATGCGCTGCACTTGTGCCAGATGAACTCCGGCTTCGAGAAGGTCCGATGCGCAGGTGTGGCGGAACTGATGCAGGCTGTGAATCGACACGCCGGCGCGGCGCGAGATCGCGTGGATCCCGTTACTCACTGCATTGCCGTTGAGACGAACGCCGGTGCGTGTCACGAGCAAAGCCTGCTCATCCAGTCGCGCCGCCCGTTCCAACTGGTTGTGCCGCCGTGGAAGATAGGCCTCCAAGCAGGTTAAGACCATCTCGGGAAGCGGCAAGCAACGCTCGCGGCCGGTCTTGCGTCCATCGATGCGCAGCGTGCCTTCAATCCGATCGAATGAATCGAGGTTCAGGCGCTCGAGCTCGCCGCGGCGCAGACCCGTGCCGTAGAGCATTGCCAGCACCGTTACCCACAAATGCGAGCTGTACTCCCCGCCACGCTTCGCGGCCTCACGCCACATCGCCTCCATGTGTTCGCGATCAATCCGCTTCGGTAAGCGTGCGTACGGAGTGACCTTCGGTCCCTTCATCCAGCGAAGTGGGTTCTTCGCCCACAAGCCCTGGCGCACCAGATAGTCGCCAAACATGCGCATGCTGCTCAACGTTCCGTACACGGTCGCCTTCGCCTTAAACGTCGAGCAGCTCTCGATGTAGCGAGTGATCGACTCGACGTCGATGTGCTCTATGCCCACTCGCGGCCGCCGCGCCTTGAGCCATCGTCCCCATCGCTCAATGCGTGCCCTGTTCATAGCCACCGACTCTTTGCTGACGCCCCGAGCGCCGTACTCCTCGATGTACGAGTCCAAAAGCCTGTCCCATCTCCTCATCGTCGTCCCCTCCAAACGCAAAAAGGCGGGGGAGCTTGGGCTCACCCGCCTATACGTTATAGAAACAAACAATATGACTCCCAATATGACTGTTTAAGGAGTCTGAAAAGGCCCTGAACTGAACTAAATTGCTATTTGTTTAGAGTTGCCCGAACTGAAGCGGGAACTACTGAGCGCTTAAAACCAATCTCCGGACAGGCTCGTATTCATCTTCAGGTGCACCGGCGAAGTAATGGAGCCCAACGAAATCCAAAGTGATGGAAGTGCTGAATACGTTCTCGCTCGGCGGCGCCGGCAGCGGCGATGCTTGTTGAATCGCCAACACCAGCGAGTTGCGCCAAGCGGGTGAGCCATTACATCGCGGCAGCATCACCTCTTGGACGTTTCCCCTAGCGTCTTGAATGATTTGAGCTTCACACTGAAACGACTCAGCGCCATCTGTAGCGGCCTCATTTACGGGCGTTCGCGGTCGGCGCCAGACGCGCGCAATGCGGGCTTGAATTTGCCCGGTGTAGATTCCCAGTAATCGGGCTTTCTCGGCGCCGTATGCGCCGTCGGCGATCGCTCGTGGGGCTTGATCTTCGCTCAGTGCCAAGGTTTCAAGGCCGAGAAGCGGGGGCGAATTAATGTCAATCTGGGATTTTAATTTCATCTTGCTCAAGTCTGGAAGCGAAGAGACTAGTTTCTGAGTATCGTCCTGATTTGCATTGGCGATCGTCGACAAGTAGATGAGGACGAGGCTATCGCTCCCGGTAGATTTTGAGAGTGCGTTGGCCGATTCCTGTGCTTCGGGCCGCTTTGGTTTGGGAGTTCGGCTCCCGAAGGATACGGACTGAACAAGCGCTATATGTAGCAGCGCTGTGCCAAGAATGCCGATAAGAGTTGGGGGCAAAGAGCGGCGCCGGGCTCGCGCCTTAGGAACGATGGGCAGGGATGACTCCTGCCAGTCGACGACGTCCAGTTTTGAGGGGCTGTCCATTGTCCCGCAGTTCTTGATGCGATCTGATTATTCACCCGAATGTTTTGGGTATGCAAGCGGCGGCGGAAGCGTCGGTCGGTTTCATTACTTTGTCGGGCGGATGCTACCAGTTGCCTTCCACGCCTCCACAGGAGCGGTCTCGCCCCTGCCATTTTTAAATTCGCGCCGCGGCGATCGCCTGACGATGCGATTTCTTGCGGATGAAAACTTTCCTGGCGATGCCGTCACGGCGCTTCGCACGTCGGGTCACGACGTACTCTGGATCCGGACCAATGCGCCGGGCAGGCCGGATTCGGGTGTGCACACTCCCCCATCAGGGTCGTCACAATCGAAGCGAAGTCGGATATAGGTTGATCTCCGTATCGCTACTTGAAGCGCGTGCTCGAGCCCATCCGTCCAACTCGTCGAGTAAGCGTCCGGCGAAGCCGGCGAAGTCATCTTCTAGAGTTCTTGAGCGAGTCCGATGAGAAGCCCTTCAGGGCCGCGGATGTAGCAGAGCCGATACACGTCTTTATACCGAACAACTTCGCCCACGAGTTGCGCGCCGCGCTTGCGGAGCCTCTCGAGCGTCTCGTCGATGTCGTCCACGGCGAACATGACGCGTAGGTAGCCCAGAGCGTTCACCGGTGCGTTGCGGTGATCCGCGACGGTAGGCGGCCTGAGAAATCGGGAGAGCTCGAGCCGGCTGTGGCCGTCCGGCGTGCGCATCATGGCAATCTCGACGCGCTGATCGCCCAGTCCCGTGACACGTCCGGCCCATTCTCCTTCGATCGTGGCCCGCCCTTCGAGATCGAGGCCGAGCTCGCGAAAGAAAGCGATCGTCGCTTCGAGGTCTTCGACGACGATTCCTACGTTGTCCATCCGTTTGAGCGCCATGTGTCCAATCTACAAGGCGGCCATTATTCTGACAACGCACCGCGGCGTAACTGCTCAGAAGCCCTGTCCACGCGGTGCTCGCATTGCCGTCGCATTTCGCTGTGCCGATAATGTGTGGGGCGGAGAGTTCTCAGATGCGCCCCTACGTATTCCGTGCTACGTATTCCGTGTCGATGGACTGGTCTCGGAGGTCATATGCCGAAACGTGAGGCTCGGAACCCCGCCTCAGCGAAGGGCGACTGGTACATAGATGACCGCTGCATCGATTGCGCAGCGTCGAGAGAGGTCGCGCCGGGGCTGATTGTGGAGCGCGGCGGCAAGTCGGTATTCGCGCGGCAGCCGGTAACAGAAGATGACACGCGCGCGGCTTGGCGTGCGGCACTGCTCTGTCCAACGGCGTCGATTGGAACAGAAGGCCGGCGTGATCAGCCGCCCGACTTGTTTCCTCAAGAGCTCGAGCGCGGCATATACCGCTGCGGTTACAACGCGCGCTCCTCATTCGGCGCCCACTCCTATTTCATCCAGAGGAAAGAAGGAAACGTGCTCATCGATTCGCCACGTTACGTCGCGAAACTGGTCGAGGCCTTCGAGCGCATGGGCGGTCTCACCGACGTTCTGCTTTCGCACCAAGACGACGTGGCTGATGCCGACAAGTATGCCGATCGATTCGGCGCACGAGTGTGGATCCACGACGATGACCGCTCGGCTGCCCCCTATGCGACCAATGTGCTGAAGGGAACGGAGATGACGGACATCGGCGAAGACTTGATCGCCATTCCGGTACCCGGGCACACGCGCGGCAGCGTGGTCTACCTGTGGCGTGACACGTATCTGTTTTCGGGTGACTCGCTTGCCTGGAGTCGCGAGACACAGGACCTGACCGCTTTCCGCGAGGCCTGCTGGTACTCGTGGAGTGAGCTAAAGCGTTCACTCGGGCGGCTAAGCGAGCACCAATTCGAGTGGATCTTTCCCGGACATGGTCACAGTGTGCACCTGCCTGCGGCCGAGATGAGCACGCGGCTTCGGGCACTGGTCGACAGGATGTAAACCCCTAATTCATCGACGGTGTATCGCTCAACGATGAATCCGCGCCGTATGATGAGGGGGTGGTGAAAACGAAGGGCAACGCTCTATGATGGCTTCCGGTTCGACGCG